>Ga0134124_10000573_pt1 | contig 30309 bp, 34 predicted proteins | sample KB304_FD_96880 | JGI IMG/M metagenome (GOLD analysis project Ga0134124, IMG submission 96880) | Terrestrial soil microbial communities without Nitrogen fertilizer from Kellogg Biological Station, Michigan, USA - KB3-0-4 | ecosystem: Environmental > Terrestrial > Soil > Unclassified ... | reverse complement strand
CGGCCCGTGGGAAGGCGAGCTGCGCAACATGTGGAAGCCCACGGCGCAGCCGGCGCTGTGGTTCCAGGGTGGCAATCTCATGCAGTGCCGCTTTCATTCACTGCACGTGGCCCTGCAACTGAAAGCACGCATGGAAGGCCTGCCGACGCCGGTGTATGGCGCGCCGCAGCCCAAGGCATCCCCGGGGAACTCGAAATGAGCCGACATACCGACCGATCCATCATCGTCACCGGAGCCGCGGGCGCCATCGGCTTCGCCACCACCGAGATCCTCGCGCGCGAAGGCGCCAGGGTGCTGATGGTGGATATCAATGCCGCGAAACTGGCCGAGCGGGCGAACACGCTGCGCTCGCGGGGTGCACGCGTTGAGCCCTGCGTGGCGGATTGCGGCGAAGAGGCCGATGTGAAGCGTTATGCGCAAACCGCTATTGATACCTTCGGCCGCATCGATGGCTTCTTCAACAACGCTGGTGTCGAGGGCAAGCTCGCGCCCACACATGAATACGAAGTGTCTGAGTACGACCGACTGATGCGCGTGAACCTGCGCGGCGTGTTCCTCGGCCTGCGGCATGTGCTGCCGTTCATGGTGAAATCCGGCTCTGGCTCCGTGGTCAACATGGCCTCCATTGGCAGCGAGCGCGGGCTGGCCGGCGCCTGCGCCTACAACGCGGCCAAGCACGGTGTGGTGGGCCTCACACGCACCGCGGCCAGCGAGGTGGCGCAGAAAGGCGTGCGCGTGAACTGCGTGATGCCCGGCGTCATCGAGACACCGCTGCTGATCGAAGTCGTCGAGCAGCTCTTCGGCGGCGATGTGCAGAAGGGACTGACCAAGCTCGGCCAGGTGGCCACGCTCAATCGCTGCGGCAAGCCCGAAGAAGTAGGCAATGTGGTCTCCTTCCTGTTGTCGGACGAGGCCAGCTATGTCAACGGCGCGAAGTGGGAGATCGATGGTGGCGCACTGGCCACCATCCGCAACGACGTGTGAGTTGATCGAAGCCTCAGGGCTTCAGCGTCGCCGCAATCTTGCGGATCTCATCCGGCGTGTGTTCGCCAGCCAGCGGCGTGCCGGGCATCAGATACTTGCCCATCGCCAGTCCTCCGACGATCACGGGCTCGAAGCCGATATCCTTGATCAGGCGTGAAGCCATCTCGAGCGCCGCCTTGTCGTCGCCGGCGGCGGGCATGCCCACTGTCCCGGGCGTCTCGTGCATGGCGCCCATGCGTGCCGCGCCGACCGCATTGAAGGCGCGCACGATACGCGCGCCGGGCAGCAGGCGGGCCGAGACCACACCAGCGCCCTTTTCTCGCGCCTCATCCGCGATCGCGCCGTCGCGCTGCGGGAAGGGATTGCTGGCATCGATGACGATCTTGCCCTTGAGCGCGGGCCCCAGTGTCTGACCCAGTTCCGGCTGAGCCCCATAGGGCACCGCAAATACCAGTACATCGCCGAAAGCCGCGGCCTCCTGCGGTGTGCCCGCGCGGGCCCCGGATCCCACCTGTGCAGCGAGCTTCTTGTCGGCCTCGATGTCTTTCGAGGAGAACATCACCGGGTAGCCGGCCTTGGCCCAGCTGCGGCCCAGATTGCTGCCGACATTGCCCGATCCGATGATGCCGATCTTCGGCTTTGCGCCTGCGGCCGGGGCGGCAGCACCAGCGCCAGCGAAGGGCATCGCGACCAGCACGGCGAAGGTCATGACCGTTGCCAGCGCGCCGCGACGGCTGAACTGCGCGAAACCACCGTTTGTCTTCATGGCCGTCTCCTCCATCCTTGGGACGGCCATTATGCACCGGGAAAACGGCTATCTGGCGAGCGCCCACTCCTTGCCGAAGGTTCACGGGTCGCGACGGATCACGACATTGCCGTTCGATTTGATGCTGCCGGCCGCAAAAGTGGCGTCATCCACCCCCACATCCAGCGCATCGCCAGAAAACAGGTGCCAGCTATCCACGTGGTTCTGCTGCAGAGTGGCCACGCCGCCCCGATAGCCATACAGCCCGACTTCCTTGGCCACGAGGCCGCGCACGGTGATTCGGGGGACATTCGCGTCGATGCGTTGCAGCGTGGGAACTTCGATGTGCAGCGTTCCGCCCTTCACTTCGTCTTCGGTATGCACGCGCAGATAGCCTTCATCCAGATAGGCGTGCACTTTCGCCGTACTGCCGTCCGCGGACATGAAGGTCACCTTGTACTGCGTGGAGCCGACGATCTCGAGTGCAAAGTTGCCGTAAACGCTGACCTTCGAGAAATCCTTCGCCGTCGCCAGATCCAGCTCCGGCCTGGGCTTGGATTCCTGCTCCACACGCAGGCCCAGCGACAGCAGACTGCGTTTCCACTCCGGCCCTTCCGTGCCGATCGAGGCATACAGGCGGTTCCAGGCAATGAAGAAAGCCGCCGCCCCCCACAGGGCGAAAACGGTGTTGCGCAGGTAACGCTTACCGGGGTTCATGGCCGTTGCTCCTTGTGCCTTTGCCTGCGTTGCGCTCTTCGTAAATCCTGGTCAGGTCGTACAAGCCGAGGCCGAGCAGGTCCATGCTGGAGAACATCTCCGGCAGCACCTCATCGACGAATTGCTTGCGCTTGAGTTCGAGCGTGATCGCCCGTGCATTTTCGGTCATGAAATACCCCACACCGCGCTGGGTGCTCAGGATGTTGTTGTCCACCAGATAGCCCAGTGCCTTGATGACAGTATTGGGATTGACGGAAGTGGTGACGGCCAGATCCTTCAGTGCCGGCAACTTGTCGCCATCACGCCATTCGTTCGTCAGCACCTTTTCGCAGATGAAGTCCGCCACCTGCAGGTAAATCGGATAGTTGGGTTTGTAGTTCATTCCTGCACCTCGTGCGCCCTGAGGCAGCGGTAGGCCACGTACAGGATCCACAGTGCGAAGCCGACTACGACCGTGACATTCAGCCAATGGGCCTCGAACACGGGCACCAGCTGCGCCTTCACAGCACCGACTTCCTTGAAGCTGCTCCACGAGAACGAGTCGTAGTAGAAGATGCGCAGCGAGACATAGACCACCACCGGCATGCTGGCCAGCACCAGCAGGAACGACAGCGCCGTCTTCATCCAGGCGTAGGAGCGGAAGCAGATCGCGCCAGTCAGCATCACCGTGTGCAGCAGCAGGTAGATCTTCATCAGCAGCACTGGCACCGGCGCGAAGGGCGAGAACAGCGGCACGCTGGCTTCCTTCGCCCAGGATGCGAAGTGGTTGGCAGTCCAGTCCATGACGGTGAAGGCCGCGACGACGTACAGCAGCAGCAACGGGCCGGTGAGCACGTAGCGACTGAGAAAGCGCTCGAAATTCGAGACCGGCAGCATCAGGAAGTGGTAACGCTCCAGCGGATGATGCATGTCATTGAAGCTGGAACTGGTGAACAGCAGGCCCACCAGACCCAGCATCAGGCCAAAGAACACCTGGCCTATCTCGGACTGATCGGCATTCCGGCCCGGTTCGAAATTGATCAGGTACGCCACGCAAACCAGGCCCAGCATGGCCAGCGTGCCGAACATCAATGGCCGCAGGATGCGCAGCACGTCGTTCTGCAGCACGCGCCGGAAACGGGGGAAGGAGAAGGTCTGGCTCATACGCGTGCCTCCGGGCGGAACAGTTCACGGACTTTGGCCGGACCAGTGGTCACCAGGCCGAACATCAGCTCCAGATCCAGGCGGCTTTCCTGGCCGCCGTGGTTTTCACGGATCACCTTGAAGCCTTCGAGGGATTTTTCCGCATACAGCGCATCCCGCGGCTCTTCCTGCTCGACGGTGATCTGCAGGCGTGTTTCCAGCGCCTCGACGGTTTCGTGCAGCAGGATCTGCCCCTGCGACAGCACCATCACCGAATCGATCAGACCCTGCAGGTCGTGCACCTGGTGCGTGGAAATGAGGAAGCTGCGCTCGGGCTGGAACTGGTCGATCAGCAGCCGGCGGAACTGGCTCTTGCTGGGGATGTCGAGCCCGTTGGTCGGCTCATCCATGATCATCAGTCGCGCCTGCGTGGCCAGACCGAAGGCGAGCAGGAACTTCTTCTTCTGCCCCTGCGACAGCGTGTTGAGCTTCTGATGACGGGGAATCTGCAGTTCGTTGAGCAGGCGATTGAACTGGTCGTGGTCGAAGCGCGGATAGAAACTGTTGAAGCGCTCCACGAACACGGCGGCTTCGAGCGGCGGCAGCTGGAACTCCTCCGGCAGCAGGAAGATGTCCGACAGGAACGCCGGCTGGCGTTGGCCAGGCTCGTGGCCCAGCACGGAACAACGGCCGCGCTGCGGAAAGCTCAGGCCCGACATCAGCTTCAGCAGCGTGCTCTTGCCGGCGCCGTTGGCGCCCAGCAATCCACACAGGGTGCCGGCGGGCAGCTTCAGGTTCAGGTTTGAAAACAGGGCGTCGCCACGGCGGGAGTAGCGGAAGCCAAGATTCTGGATGTCGATCATGCGGATTCTCCGGGCCCGGGCGGGTCGACTGCCGGGTTGGAGCAACTTTACTACTTTACTAGTGTACTAGTAAAGTAGTTTCTGTAGGACATCCGGGGGCCTCGTATTGAGCCTTCCGGAGCAGAAATGGGTCTTGATGGGCTATAGCATGAGCTCCCATGAGAATGCTTGCGATGGGGATGGCCGCCCTTCTGCTGGGCGGTTGCGCCACCACTCGCTATGAGCCACCGCCCGTCGTTGCGCCACAGCCGCAGGCCACTACCGCCGAGGCTGTGGTGGAAGCCGCGAGCACGCCACCGGCCCAACCGGCACAGCCACTTCAGCCGGCAGCACCCCCAGTTCAGCCGGCAGCGCCACCGTCCCTGCCGCGAGTGACCACTTTCGAGCGCTATCGGCCTGCTGCCCGCTCTGTAAATGAAATCCGCGATCAGAACGCCGCTGCCGAGCCCGCGCTGGATTTCGACCAGCGTCTCGATCAGGCCCATGACCGCGTCTATGCATGGACGCAGGGTGTCGTCGAAGCCACTGATCATCGCTTTGCTGCGAAAGACCGCGAGCCTCAGCCGGTGCCGGCGGCGCCCTTCCGTATCGGCCTCATGCTCGAGACGCTGGACCGCAGTGGCAAGATGAAATTCCGGCTCGACGGCGAACTGGACATGGATCTGCGCCTGCCCAACACCGAGCGACGGCTGCGCGTGTTCATCACCAGCGACAATCCGGATGAGGCGCCGCGTGGCGCGCGCCGCGATTCGGCATCATTGAGCGCGGGCCTGCGCCACGAGCTGGCGCGCTACCTGGACTTCGATGTGGGCGTGAGAGTCAATGCACCGCCCGTGGCATTCACGTCGATCAAGTACAGCCGCGAGGTCCAGCTCGGCGGCATCAGCTTCTATCCCTTTGCCAAGGTCTTCGTGGAGTCCAGTGACGGCTTTGGCGCCTCAGCGGCGGCGACCTTCGATCACTGGTCCGGTCGCACCCTGCTGCGCTCGTCCAGCTTCGCCAAATGGACCGCCGATGGCGATCACAAGGACTGGTCGCATTCGCTCATCTTCGCGCGTGCGCACGAGCTCATCGTGCCCGATCGCTATGGTTCGTATCTGAGCGCCAACGACATCGGACACGGATGGGGCGTGCGACTGCAGACCGGCGGCGAAGATTCGAAGAAGGTGACGTACTACGAATCCGGCATCTTCTACCGTCACGGCACGACGAAGCGCTGGCTGTACTGGTTCGTCGAGCCGCTGGTGCGCTGGGATCGCGCCTATAACTGGAGCGCGGATCCGGGCATCCGCGTGGGCATCGATACGCTGTTCTGGGATCTGGCGCGCCCCGCCCGTTCGCGCTAAGGCCGCAGCCGCTGCAGGTCCGCAGTGGTGAGCGAATACACGGCCGCATCGTGTGGCCGCCCCCATCCCATCAGGCGATTGCGCGCAATGCATTCCAGCGTGGCGCCCAGCTTCTCCGCGACGCGCCGGCTCGCGGTGTTGTCGATCATCGTGACAATCTCCAGCCGGGCCAAGCCCAGCTCGGTGAGACCAAAGTGCGCCATCATCCGCGCAGCGGCGGTTGCCACCCCTCTGCGCGTTTGCGAAGACAGCATCCAGTAGCCCAGATTGCCGATATGGTGATCGCGGCTGATCTGGTTGATATCGACCACGCCGAGAATGTCGCCACTCGCGCTATCGGTGATGAGCAGAGGATAGGAAGACTCCGCCGTCCAGGCCCGTTCACACAGCAGCTGCCAGGCTTGGGCCTCCTCCAGCGAGTAGTCGTCATGGCACCAGGACATCCACCGGCCGATCTCCTTCGCTGAAGATCGCACGGCCTGTTGAAATCGCAGCGTATCGTCGGGTGCGATTCGCCGCAGCGTCAGGCCGTTACTGGTGAGGACCTTCTCCATTCACTCATAGCGTAATGCCTCCGCCGGACGCGCGCGAGAAACCATCAGTGCATGGCCCGTCACGGTGACCAGCGCGATGCACAGCGCCAGCGCGCTGGCCAGCACGAAGGCGAGCACGCCGAGGTCTATGTGATACGCGAAGCCTTCCAGCCAGCGATGCATGAAGAACCACGCCACCGGCCAGGCCATGAGATTGGCGATGAGCACCGGTCGTGCAAACTGCCAACCGATGAAGCGCAGGATGTCGAGGCGGCTTGCGCCCATGCACTTGCGAACGCCGATCTCGCGTGTGCGTCGCTCGGCGGTGAAGATGGCGAGGCCCAGCAGGCCCAATGCGGCCACGACGATGGCGACACCCGAAAACACGGCGAACAGCGTGGCCTGGCGCTGGATGTCGGCGTACTGCGAGTCGAGAATCTGGGTGACGAACTGGCCACCGACCATGGGACGCCCGCCGGCCGCCTGCTTCCATGCAGCCTGTACGGCCCGCATGGTTTCCGGAATTCTCTTTCCGTCCAGCTTCAGTGCCAGCATGAAGCTGGTCTGCGGATCGATGTAGTACACCGAAGGCTGGATCAGGTTGCGGATGGATCCCGTCGTGAAGTCTGGCACCACGCCGACGATCTGCGAGGGCTGCGATTCAGTACGGCCGAACTGTCCGTTGGGCATGATGCCGGTGCGGGCCCAGTAGACCGACTTGCCCACGGCGTCAGCGGCATTGGCATAGCCCAGCGCCCGGGCTCCGGATTCATTCAGGATGACGGAGGGATTCGTGACCACACCCTTGCCGCGCAGGATGTTGTCCTCGCCGTGCGCATCATCGAAAAGCCTTCCCGCCAGGGGCTTGATTCCAAATATGCCGAAGAACGAGGTGTCCATCGCCGCGCCGTTCAGATTGGTGATGCCGCCCGCTGGCAGCTTGAACTGCGCGGCCCCGATGTCCCCTCCCATGGCGGCGCTCGAAGTGCACGCCGCGGCCTCCACGCCGGGGATACGACGAGCGACATCCTGGAATGCCATCAATGCACACGGTGCGCGCATGACGAAGATCTGATCCCCCGGCACGCGCAGCTGGTCTTCCATGGCGAAGCGCGTCTGCCGATGAATGGTGATCGTGGAAATGATCAGCGCAACCAGCACGCCGAACTGCACCACGACCAAGGCATTGCGCATCCGCCCTCCGCCGCCGGGCAGCCAGAGCACGCCTTTGAGCACCGTCACAGGTCGGAAGGTCGACAGCACCGCGGCCGGATAGGCGCTCGCCACGCATGCGACCACCAGCCATGCGCCGACCAGGCTGATACCCAGCCCGGGATCACTTAGCGGCTGGAAGGCGATCTGCCTCTGCAGGAACCCGTTGATGGTCGGAAGGATCAGTTGCACGGCGGTCAGCGCGATCACGAGCGCGAGCCCCGTGTAGAACAGGCACTCACCCACGAACTGCACGACAATCTGTGCCCTTGTCGCACCCACTGCCTTGCGCACACCCACTTCCACGGCACGACGCGCCGCGCGAGCGGTCATCATGCTCACGAAATTGCTGGCGGCCACGAACAGGGTGAGCAGCGCAACCACGATGAAGGCGGCCACCGTGCGCCGATCCGAGGGCGTTCTGATATCTGTTACGGCCGGTGGAAGGAAGTGGATATCGGGCAGAGTCGTCAGCTTCAGGTCGAACAGCTTCCAGGCCGGTTCGCCGTTGATCAGGTTGGTAATATGCCGTTGACCGAAGGCCGGGAGCGCGGCCCGCAATTTGTCGGCATCTGCGCCCGGGCGCAGCCGCAGGTAAGTCAGCGCGCTAATGTCCGGCGCCTGGCCAGGACCCACCGAAGCGATGACCTCGTATGGCAGGTGGGTATTGGACGGCAGGTCCTCGATGACCGCCCCGACATGCAAGGTGCGCAAAGCACCGAAGCGCAGCTCAACGGGCAGTCCGATCACGTCTTCGCGACCGAACAGCTGGCGGGCAAAACTACGCGTGATGACCAGCATGTCCGGCCGCGACAGCGCTGCGTTGGCATCGCCTGCCACCAGCTTGGGCGGAAACATCCGGAAGAAATTCCTGTCGGCCTGACGGAAATCCGACCACACCGAAACATCGCGGTATTTCAGGTATCCACCGCCGGCCCACAGCCGCGTGGAGAACTCCACTTCGGGAAAATCCAGCTCCGCGGCAGGTCCCAGGCGCCCATCCGTGTTGCCCAGCGACGCGGCCGGCGGACCCTTGATGTCCCACGAGAGCCTGAAAATGCGCTCAGCCTGTGGCCACATGCGGTCATAGCTGTATTCATCGCGAACGAACAGCGCGATGAGGATGGCCGCGGTGAAACCCACCGCGAGGCCGAGGATGTTGATGGCCGCGTACGCACGGCTGCGAAAGAGGTTTCGCAAGGCAGCCGAAAGATAGTTACGCCACATGTGAAGTCTTCTCCCACAGGCTGCTGTTATTCATACCGGAGCGCCTCCACAGGCCTCATCCGGGCAATGGATATCGAGTATCCGGACACCGTCACCATGGCCACTGCGATGGTGAGAGCCGCGGCCGAAATGAAGACCAGCGGCGTCAGATCGACGTGGTATGCGAAGCCCTCAAGCCAGCGACGCATCAGGAACCCCGCGCAGGGCCACGCGATCAGGTTGGCGAGCAGCACCGGCCGGAAGAATTGCCACCCAAGGAATGCCAGGATATCCAGGCGTGTAGCCCCGAGTGCCTTGCGCAGGCCGATCTCGCGCGTGCAGCGCTGCGCGGTGTGTGCTGCCATCCCCAGCAAACCCAATCCGGCGAGCACCATCGCAATGAACGCGAAGGCGGTGAGAATCCGGGACTGCCTGGTGATGTCAGTATAGAGATCGTCCAGGTACTGATTCAGGAACTGTCCTTCGAACGCATCAGTGCGCCCCTGCTGCTTCCACAGCTTGCGCATGGCATCGAGCGTTTCAGGTATGCGCTCGCCGGTCAGTCTGACCACCAGCCCGAAGGACGACATGGGAGGATCGATGTAGTAGATCGTGGGGCCGATGGCATCGCGCACCGAGCCCAGAGAGAAGTCGGGAATCACACCGACAATCTGCGAACTCATGGCGGGTGCCAGGCCGAATCCGCTCTGTGTGACCCGCGGGCGGGACCACATCCGGAAGGCCCCAATGGCTTCCCGTGGCGATGCGAAGCCGAGCGCGCGTGCCGCCGATTCGTTGATCACGATGCTGGGGTTGCGATCTGTGCTGCCGGCAGCCAGGACATTGTCCTCGCCGCGATCCGCCGCGAACATCCTTCCCGCCAGCGGCTTGACGCCGAAAAGGTCGAAGTAGCCGTAGTCGACCGGCGCCGACTCGACCGACACCGTCCCCTGATTAGCGGAAGTGAACACGGCGCCCCAGTGGGACTGGGCTACCGCGACACTCGATGCGCAGGACGCGCTGCGGACGCCGGGCATCGGACGCAGCGCTTCGATGAACGGACGGGGGCAACCGCCGAACTTCAGATAAATGAGATCACCCGGCAGGCGCAATCGGCTCTGGAGGGCGTACTCCGTCTGGCGATCCACGGTCAGCGTGACGATCACCAGTCCCACCAGAATGGCGAACTGAAGAATGACGAGAATCCGGCGGAAGCCACCTGCCCCGCCCGCGCGCACATCGGCTCCGCGCAGCACTGTGCCGGCCGGGAGGGCCGAAAGCCTGAACGCGGGATAGGCGCTGGCGGCGAGACCGATCGTCACCGAGGCAAACAAAGCCAGCGCGCCGACGAGAGGATCGTGAATTGGATCGAGCCCGATGCTTCGCTGCAGGAAGCCATTGAACGCGGGCAGCACCAGCGCCGTGGCCAGCAGCGCGAATCCCACCGCCACTGCAACATAGAAGAGGCACTCGGCGGCAAACTGCGTGGCGATCTGTGCGCGCGTGGCGCCAACCGCCTTGCGCACCCCGATCTCCAGGGAGCGGCTGAAACCTCGGGCCGTCATCATGCTGACGAAGTTGCTGACCGCCACGAGCAGAATCAGCAGTGCCACTGCAACGAGCGCCCGCAGCGTATCGACATCACCCTGCGGCTTCATGGCATCGATCTGCCGTGCCTGCAGATGGGCACCGGTCATCGGCGACAGCCACATCTTCACGGCCTTCGAAACGGCGACTCCACCCAGATCGCCGCCAAGGTGCCTCGCCACGAATCCAGACATCGCCTTGTTGATCTGCTCGACGTTCGCTCCCGACCGGACGCGGACATAGGTGTAGACCATGAAGCTCCTGATGCTTCCGGGCCCTGGAACGATGGCATCCTGGCGCGCCATCTCTGAATAGGCGGCCACAGCGGGAAGGAAGGCCTCCACATCCAGATGGGTGTTGGCAGGCAGGTCTTCGATGACCGAGGTCACTCGCTGCGTGTGCCCGTGATTGAGTTCGAGCGTCTCGCCGATGACGTCGATGCGGCCGAAGATCCGTTCCGCAGTGCTGCGCGTGAGTACAAGGCCATCTGGCTGACGCAGCCCCTTAACGGGATCACCCGCCAGCACTTTCATCTGGAACACGCGAAAGAAATCGGCGTCCACCCAACCCGCTGCATTGACGGTGGTCTCCCGCTGCCCACTGCCAAGCACGGCAACCGTTCGCAGCAGCCGGGCGGCGGTGTCTATGGCATCGAAGTCCAGCTTCAGCGCAGCAGCGACATTCGAGGCCGTCTGGCTGCCGGAGATCACGGGCCTGCCAGGTATCTGCACTATCTCATCGACTTTGTATATGCGCTCATGCTCCGGGAAGAACCGGTCGTAGCTGTATTCGTCGCGCACGAAGAGCGCGATCAATATCGCCGCCGTGAATCCCGTGGCAAGCCCCAGAAGGTTGATGGCTGCGTAGGCGCGATTGCGGAACAGGTTGTGCAGCGCGGCGGCGAGATAGTTGCGCCACATCGCCTACAGCTCGGTCTGATCGACGAAACGCCCATCGAGCATGTGCACCACACGATCCGCGCGGGCGGCATGCTGCTCGGAATGCGTGACCATGATGATGGTCGTGCCACTCTTCGCCACGCCGGTGAGCATGCTCATCACCGCATCGCCATTGGCGGTGTCCAGGTTGCCAGTGGGCTCATCGGCCAGGATGACTTTCGGATCGGAGACCAACGCGCGGGCTACGGCGACGCGTTGCTGCTGACCGCCGGAGAGTTGTTTGGGCATGTGTTTGGCGCGATGCGCCAGGTCCACGCGCTCCAGTGCGGTGGTCACGCGTCTGCGCCGCTCTGAGGCCGGCACGTTGCGATAGATCAGCGCCACCTCCACGTTCTCGGCGACGTTCAAATCGTCGATGAGATTGAAGTTCTGGAACACGAAGCCCACGCCGGCGCGGCGGCGCAGTGTCAGATCCTGCTCGGAGCACTTGGCGATGTCTTCGCCCATGAACCAGTAGTTGCCGGCCGTGGGCGAGTCGATCATGCCGAGGATGTTGAGCAGTGTGGACTTGCCGCATCCAGAAGGCCCCATGATGGCCAGGAACTGGCCTTGCGGCACATCCAGCGTGATGTCATCCAGCGCCGCGGTCTGCACTTCTGCCGCGCGATAGGTCTTGGAAATGTGCTCGAGCTTCAGCATGGGCTCTCCCTTGAATCGGTGCTTACGCGTCAGTGAGTCAGCAGGATGCGATCGGCGCGATCCAGGCTGGTGTAATCGGAAGTCAGTACCTGCTCACCGGCGGTGAGGCCGCTGAGGATCTCCAGTTGCTCGCTGGTGCGCCGTCCCACCTTTACGGGGCGGCGTTCGGCGGACTTGCCGTCTTTGGCGACGACAAATACCCAGTTGCCTCCGGTGCGCTCCAGGAAGGCGCCCACGGGGATGATGAGTGCTGAGGAATCCCCACCCAGTTGCAGGCGTCCCTGCGCGGTTTCGCCAGCCACGAGACTGGCGGGACTCTTTCCATCGAAATCGAGGTCGATGGAGAACTGCCCGTTCTTCACCTGCGGCGACACGCGCCGCACTGTGGCTGTAACCGCCGCACCATCGACTTCAACCGTGGCGCTCTGCCCGGCGCGCACGCGTGCGAGGTAGTACTCGTCTACATCCGCTGCGAGTTTCATGCCGGCTTCCGGCGTCACCTCGGCAAGCCGCTCGCCGGGATTGCGATGTTCCCCGGCCGTGAGATCGATGGAAGTGACCACACCTTCCACCGGCGCACGGATGATGAGCCCGGAGAGCTTGCCCTGCACCACGTCGAGGTTGCTGCGCAGATTGGCGAGCTGGCGATGGATGTCAGGCACCAGGCGGTCGCGCAGCTCGGACTGTCGCTTGCTGCTGGCTGCCTGGATGGGATGCACGCGGCGGTAGTAGGCCAACTCATCGGCCACCTGATCGCGTTGCTCCTTCGGCACGGCGCCACCAGCCGCCAGACTCTCGCGCCGCACCGACGAGCGCTCCAGTCGCACGATGTTGTATTCCACCTCGGCCAGTGCGCGGTCATTGGACAGGGCGTTCTGTTCCAGATTGATCTCGTTCTGCTGCAACTGGGAGATGGCCTGGTTGAGCTGCGATTCCTGCTGGATGATGGACAGCGCCAGGTTGGTGTTGCTCATCTCGACCAGCGGCTGACCTTTCTGCACATGGTCGCCGGCCTCCACCAGCACACGCACCACGCTGCCGCCGTCGACCGCGTCGATGTACACGGTTTCACGCGGCTCGACACGCGCGCGCAGCGGAATCAGGTCGTGGAAGACACCCTGTTCGACTGCAGACACCGTGACCTGCGCGGCCGGCACGCGCAGAACAGACTCGCCCGAACCCGCGATCAACTTGATGGTGACCAGCGCGGCAATGATGAGTGCCGCGACGACGGCGCCGATCTTCGCGCCCAGTGGCCAGCGCGCAAAGTTCCAGCGTGAACCTGCCAGCGGCTGGTCCATGCCGGATCGCGTTGCGCCCGGCGCGGTGCCCACAAAATGTTCCGGCGTTGCCATCGCTGTTGGATGCTTTCAACGCGTGCGGCGTTTAAGACGCCCGGCGATGGTCACGAGTTGCCGCGGCTCGATGAAGGCGGCATCGACCAGCGCCTGCAGTGCGCGCTCGATGGAGCCCCCGCAGAAGCGATCGAGAATGCCCTTCAGCGCGTCGGCGGCAGCACTGTCGGAAGTCTCCTTTGAGCGGTAGATGAAGGTTCCCGCTTCCACCGTATGCGTGACATAGCCCTTTTCTTCCAGGCGCCGCAGAACGGTGCGGATGGTGGCGTCCTGCAGTTTGCGCGCGACGTGATTGCGCACTTCGGCCGCCGTCATCTCATCGCCCTTCCACAGGATGGTGAGGATTTCGTGCTCGAGATCGCCGAGAGGAGGAAGTTTGCTGCCCATGCTGTTACTCCATGTCACATGTGACAATTTGTAACAGATAGAGACACAAGGTGCAATGGCGCATACCTGAAGCTATACGCCTCAGGTCGCTATAGGGGGTGCAGCTCCTTCAGGAAATATTTCAGCGGCGGCCGAACAGCCGTTCGCGCACGAAAGCGCGGAACAACGGATCGCGCAGATACAGCGCCACCCACAGGAACACGCCCAGATAAACACCGAACAGCGTGTGGCTGGCCAGTGGACTGCCAGCACGCAGGTGACTGGCGATGGTTCCGCCCAGCAATCCTGTCATCAGCACGGCGCCCAGAGGGCCGGTGCGCGGGAACGCGTAGAGAATGGTGAGCGCCAGTTCCATCACGCCGATCCACACCAGTGAGCCGGTGGGCCAACCAATGGCCGTCAACGAGTCCACTGCAGCCTGTGCGCCCATGAATTTGGGCGCCACCGAGGCTCCCAACATAAACAGCACAAGCAGCGCCGTCATGATCCATCCTGCTCTTTTCATTGTTCTCCCCTTAGCCGTGACGGCGTTTGACTTCGGCCACCGATCCGGCGATCACCTGCTTGAGTACATCATGGTCCACATCTGCCAGCCGCTTGAGATAGACGCAGGCGGCCGTCGAAGTCTTGTGCTTGCCCAGCTTCGCCAGCAGCTGCTTCTGCGCCGGCGTATCCACCACCACATACACGCTGATGCTGTCGCTGCGCGAGGAGAAGCCTGCGAGGCACATATCCCCTTCGCGACCGCTGTCGTATTTATAGTGGTAGCTGCCGAAACCGACGATGCTGGCGCCCCACATGCGCGGCATCTGGCGGGTCACGCTGGCCATCAAGCTGGTCAGCGCCTGGCAGTCCGCCCGGCGCGCCTCGTCGGCTATGTTGGCCAGGTATTCCTCTACGCTGGCCGCGGTGAGCTGCGTCTTGTTGGTGTTCTTTTTGGCGCTCTTTGCGGGGCGCTTGGACTTTGCCATGGGGCACCTTTATTGTCCCGGCAGTCTAACCGGCCGCGGGCGCCAAGCGGATCACCCCCGCAAGGAAACTGATCCGCCCGGGGGCTGTCTCAATCATTAACACCCCGGCTTTTTGGGGTATGGGAGCAAGTAGATGAAGCGTTTTTTGGGTATCGGGATAGCTGCCGCGGCCATGGTTTCAGCGGCGGTGTGGGCTCAGACAGCGGCGCCGGCCAAGTCTGCGGCCGAGGCCAAGACGGCCATCGAGGCGCGCCAGGCGAATTTCAAGGAAATCAAGAAGCTCTATGAGCCGCTGACCGACACGCTCAAGGGCAAGCGTGAATTCGACGCCGCATTGTTCGCGACGAATGCCACGAAGATCGGTGAACTCGCGCAGCAGATTCCCGCGAAGTTCGCCGTGGACACACGGGGCTTCAAGGACACCAAGACCGATGCGCTGGACGGCATCTGGGCCAGCCAAGCGGACTTCAAAGCCAAGTCTGACGCACTGGTCACCGGTGCCAATGCCCTGGCTGCCGCCGCCAAGACCGGCGACAAGGGCGCCACCATGAAGGCTGTGCCCGCCATGGGCAAGACCTGCGGTGGTTGTCACGATAACTACAAGTTCAAGAGCGAATAAGCACGGGCCGTTAGGGCATACTGGTTCGCCAGTACTGCCCTTTCCGGCTCGTAGTTGATAGAAAAAGAAAAACGCGACGTCCTGCGGCTGGCCAGCGCGCAGGCGTTGTTCCAGACCGTTTCAGTGATGATGGTCACGGCATCAGGTGTCGTGGGCCTTGAGCTGGCTCCCTCCAGAAGTCTGGCTACCCTGCCTGTCGCACTCAGCCTCGTGGGCGCGGCGGTCATGCTGATTCCCGCCTCGCTGCTGATGCGCCGCTTTGGCCGCAGGGCGGGTTTTCTGCTCGGCGCTTCATTGGGCTGCGCCGCCGGCCTGCTGGCTGCAGCGGCTATTCACGCCCACAGCTTCTGGTTGTTCGCCGCGGCTTCGCTTCTGGTCGGTGGCTATTCCGGTTTCGCGCAGTATTACCGCTTCGCGGCTGCAGATGTCGCCAGTGATGCCTTCCGCAGCCGCGCCATCTCGTGGGTAGTGGCTGGCGGCGTGGTCGCTGCGGTGGCGGGACCAAACCTGGTGCGCGTAACGCAGCACTGGAACACCGAGGAGTTTCTCGCCACGTATCTTGCGATGACGGTGCTGAGCATCGGCGCACTGCTCGTGATCGGCAAGCTGTCGCTGCCGCCGATGGGAGCCGCAAGCACGGGCGCCGCGCGACCACTGTCGGTCATCGTACGTCAGCCCGTGTACATCACCGCACTGACCTGCTCCACCGTGGGCTTCGGGGTAATGACCATGGTGATGACCGCCACGCCCATCGGCATGCTGATGTGCGGCCACACCATGGCCGATTCCACTACCGTCATCCAGTGGCATGTGCTGGGCATGTACCTGCCTTCATTCTTCACTGGCGCGCTGATACGCCGCTTCGGCGTGCTGCGGGTAATGGCCGCGGGCATTGCCCTGCTCGGCGCGCATGTGGCCGTAGCGCTTTCCGGCGTGGCCTTCCTGCACTTTCTGTCGGGACTCACCTTGCTGGGTGTGGGTTGGAATTTCCTGTACGTCGGCGGCACCACGCTGCTCACCGAAGCCTACCTGCCTTCCGAGCGCGTCAAGGCGCAGGCCACGCATGATTTTCTGATGCTCGCGGTGGTCAGTGCCGGCTCGTTCTCGGCCGGCGGCCTGTTGAATCATTGGGGATGGGAAGCGGTGAATCTCACTGTGTTGCCCTTCCTCGTGTTGGCGGCCGCGGCGGTGATCGCACTCGCACTGGCACGGCGACCGGTGCGAACCCCCGTGCAGAGGAATGCCGGACCGGTGTAGATTGCGATGCAGTCACCTGTGAGATGAGGAGTTAGGACATGAGCAAGGGATTGGACAAGAAGAAGGAAGGCAAGAAGAAGCCAGCCAAGAGCCTGATGGAAAAGCGCGCCGCGAAGCAGGAAAAGAAGGCGAAGCGCTAGACTTCAAGGACACCGGCATGGCGTCGCGGATTCTGCGGCTGATCCTGTCGGTGTTTCTGCTCTCGCCGATCGCGGTGCGATCGGCGGAGTCTTCCAGTCAGGAGCCGCTGCCAGAACTGGAAACCTTCGTGGTCATTGGCGAGCAGCCCGGACCCGCACTGTGGAAGGTCACGCGCAAGGACCACACGCTGTGGATCCTGCCTACCTATGGGCCATTGCCCGCGCAGCTGACCTGGAAGTCCCGTCAGGTCGAAGACGTGATCCGAAGCTCACAGGAGGTCTATGCACTGGCGCAGATTCCCGTCGAGCAGCCCGAAGATCTGAAGGGCCGTACCCAGATGTTCAAGGCCGTCATGAATGTCGACGGGAAGGCACTGGTTGAGGTGATGCCGGCCGAACTGCATCAGCGGTTCGTGCAGCTCAGCCAGAGATACGCCGGCGGCAGTGCGCCATTCGAGCGCTTCCGGCCCTTTCAGGCTGTGGACATGCTGCAGGACGCTGCGATGAACAGACTGCAGCTCACCTCGGATGGCGGCGTTCATGACACGGTACGCTGGCTCGCGAACCGGTACGGCGCGAAATTCATGACCTTCAAGCCACTGCGCAGCAGTGCCTGGGAGAAATTGATCGCCGACCTGGAGAAGACGCCGCGCGAAGCAGACATGGCCTGCGCTGCGGCACGCATGGATCGCCTCGAGTCGGATCTGCGCGATGCGGTCGATCGCGCCAATGCCTGGGCGCGAGGAGATCTCTCGGAACTTCGTCGCGATGTGGGCCTGCTCAATGGCGGTCCAGACATGGTGGTGTGCCGGCAATTCTTCCAGCACATGAAATCCGTCCGGCAGGCACTGCAGACGATGCGCAAAAACAGTTACGCGGCCTATGGAAGGGCTTTGAAGAAGAACCGCTCGACGCTGGTGCTCATTTCCATCGGCGATCTGTTCGATGCGGATGGCTTGCTCGCAATGCTGAAGAAGGACGGCTACCAGATCGAGGAGCCGTGAGTTGTGGGCCTGCTTGGATTCGAACCAAGGACCAAGGGATTATGAGACGCGCTGAGTAGTTAAGCATCTAGGCAAATCAACACCTTGCAACTTCTGCCCTTCCCATCGGCAGCCTAGAACAGCCCAGCACAGCAGCTCAAAGCCGACGCTCCACTACAAATTTTGCTACAGCGAATTCTGAGCCTCTCGCTACCGGCACGGCGCTCCGCAAGCGCCAGGTATCGACAGGAGACAGACATGACCACAAACAACGTAGTTGCTCTGCATGAGGGTATTCACCAGCGCGCAACGACCGAAGCGAGAGTGCGCGGGACCAGGCGATCTATGTACTCCTCGCGCGAGGCCGTGATTCTCGAAGAATTGCGCGCGACGTGGCCGTTCGGAGAACTGCCGGCCGAGGCCATAGCTCAGATGGTTGGCGTGGACACGACGACCGCAAGGCGCTGGCGTCGAACCAGGACGTTGCCGTCGCCCATACAACTACTCGGCCATATCCTCGTTAGAGGAGACTTGGGCGCTATTCACGCAAGCTGGGCGGGTTGGAAGCTGCATCGTGGAGAACTGAGTGGCCCGAATTCTCGCCAGCCATTCACACCGACCTGGCTGGACGCACACTGCATCACGGCACAACGCGTAGCCTCTCTGGAAGCAACAGTTCGCCGGCAGGAAATCGAGTTGCGCCATCTGCGTCTCAATGCGAAGGCGACGCCCGAGAAGCGAAAGCTAGAGAACGCCGCTCACCGCACGTGGCAGCTCGAACGACTAGCCGAGGCAATGCTTTCCGAGTTTGGCGTAGCTGTGCACGAATGCGTTAGTGAGATTGACTGCGACCTATCCATCCAACGCACCGGACAGATTGACTCTGCGTACCAGCAGGACGACGCCGCAACAGCGGCTGAATCTGGCGCCGAAGCTGTGTTTGCGGCTCTTGATGCGGCGAAGAAAATTCGGGCCATTTGTCGCACGCGGATAGAAGCTCTAGAGACCAAACAAATGGAGCCCAACTGCACGCCTCAGAGCGGCGCATAGCGAACGCGGCTCATGGCTATCTGTGCACACTGTCAGCGCGGACGAAGCGGAAGTGTCGGGAGCCAGGCTGTCTCATCGCGCGAAGGGCAGCTCGAGCTGCCCTTCGCCTTGATATCTCCAGTCTCTATGCCGGCTGGCGCCAGTTGGGATCCACGTTGTCTGGCGAATGCACCCAGACGCACGTTCGGTAGGCTTCCTTGATGAATGGCTTGCCCTTCTTACCGAATACGACCGCGTGAGCATCATTGGCCGGCTCGGGGTCTGGACACACCGCAAGGTTGTGCGCGCGAGGCAGGCCGGCCTGAAAGGATGTCAACGCAAAATCGGGCATTGCGCCCAGGGCGCTCAGGATCGGACGACCAGCCGCCGTGTGTATTCGTGCGACGTCCACCGACATCTCAATGGTATCGAATGCCTGTGACGTGGGGCGAGAACGCCCTAGGTTGTCGTCATAGATCCATTGAGACCTATGGACCCGCCGGAGCAGCAAATCGTCATTGGCGATCGAGTTGTCGTCTATGAGCGGCACGAGGGGCGAACTATTCTAGATCGACGTATTCAGCCCACATTCGCTCTGGCCGTGAGGCGCATGATCGCGCGCTGCAAATCAGTCAGGTCGTAGCGCAATTCTCTTTCTTCGACGCTTGGAAAATCGCCACGCGAATCTTCCAGGGAATATGAAACTGCCGACTGGGAGATGATTTTCACCTCCAAATCGATGCCTTGCGTATGCCATTCGACTTGAAGCTTCCCGTCGTTAGTGGGAACTATCGCCGGTTGAGGTGTGCGGCTTGTCGACACACTCTCGACGAAACAAAGCGCAGCGTTCGCTATCGACAGGCTCACGCTGCTCGCGCCGTAGCTGTCCCAGTTGTCTGGCAGGTTAGCGAGCACGACAACATGCTTGCTCATAACGTCACGCCAGGGAGGTGTGGTGCACGCATGAGAGAAAACCGACGCTTCCGACACGGCACCCACGCCCTTTTGTGGGCTCCTGCTGAGCGCCACATTCCTGGGCGAGTCTTCGACAAATACAGCAGACGTTACAGCCCTCATTGGCTCTTCCCCCAAGTGGTGTGCATGCTCTGCGTCGACATCCTGTCGAACGCCTTGACTATGTTCGCCCTACCGAGATCCAAGAATCCCAACACGCCTTGCTCACCGGCCTCAGTCGGACGGCCACGCGCTGTCATAGTTAGTCGAAACAGTGGATTTTGTTTTTCGGTCCCATCATCCAACTGAACCAACGCCTTGACGTCGATGTGCAATCTGCCCAGAAAGGATCCCGCGCTATCCTTGATCAACCTGACCAACTGGACGCCTAGCGTCTCTGTCGGCTCTGGCTCGCGATCAAAATACGATTGGTCGAAGAAGCGAAATACCTTGTAGATTTCCGAATGCGACGCCCAGGCATCGCACGCGCGAATGTCGCTGACGTACGTGATTTCACACTGGTTCGGGCTGAATGCAGAATCCAACTTATTGTCCGCAAGGAACGACTGAAATGTGTGGTAGTCCTCAACAAATCGAGGCCTCACATGCTCTTCATAACGCGGATAGCGAGTGCTTGGCTGTGACGTCCGCCTCCAATTGCGCAGGAATCGGTCGCCCTGTACCTGAACCAGGTCATTTCCCTCGTTACTGACAAACAGCAGCCGCGGCACCACGGGCTCCTGAAGGAATTCAAACTGGACTTGCCCGTGAGGCTGAAGGCCACCCAGGCGCTCGATCTGTGGTGCTATCGGCGGCTTCTGTTCGACAGTCGGATACCGCGCCCGAAACCTTTCCCACAATAGGCCCATGCGGACAACATCAAACCCCGGCATGGGTTCAAATTGTACGGACGCAGCAACTTCGACAACCGGCGGTTGGTCGTAACTCGGGAGAGGCTCTTGGCTACTCATTCCATGGCAACCAGAGGAATAGTCACGACACGTATTTGGGGCGAGAACTGCGATTGCACAATAGCGCTAATCCGCTTGAGCGTTGGAAAGATCGCCGCGGCGTCGAAATTTTCCATTTCGCCTCGTGTGATGCCCCCAGATGCATCTGGCCAGAAGTATAACCTCTCCGATCCCTGACTAAGCAACCTTGGACGTTTGATAACCCAACCGTCATCGGCGCTTAACAGATCATTCCTGCATCCGCGCGGCTGTCAGCTTTACCCGCAATGACCCGTCGGTGTACGCCTTGAATGTAGACCCCAGAGTGGCTGCACGGCACCGGTCAACCGGGAGAATGAGGAAGCGTGGATCCTCCTGATTCGCTTCGGTCGTCCGGCAAAGGTACGCCGCTGGAACCACGGTTTCTCCCGGAAAAACCCGTGGTTTTCCGTGGTTTTCCCAATCTAGCCATGGCGCGCTGATCAGGTTGCACGCATCACTATCGTCAACGGACTATGGCTGGCAGTATTGCCCTCGCAGCCCGCCTCTCACCGCCCGAGCCCTCATGGCCAAGAACAGACTCCAACCCTCCCCTCCTACTGCGCCTGTCGATCCAGCGGGTAGCGGTGTTGCGCCGGAAGATCGCATCGGCGAGCGGATAGTCGACGCCAGAAAGCGAGCCGGGATGAATCAGAGTGAGTTGAGCCGTGCTGCGGACCTTCCGCGCACGGTGCTCGCCGGATACGAGAAGGGAAGATACAAGCCAGGCGCAAGGGAACTGCGAAAACTCAGTGACGCACTGAAGACCACGCCCACCGAGCTCATCTACGGAACGGCCCAACCATTCGCTGCGTCGTCTCCTCTCGACCAGATCCCTGGCGTGCCGCCTGGAAGCAGCAGCTTGGTAGCACTGACCATCTTGGTAACCATGCTCGATCACGACGAACAGGCGGCGATCATGTTGCTAGCCCGGCGCCTGGCTGAACGGCGACGGGGACAAAAGAACATTGCCAAGTTTGTTGCGACCGGGCTCCCGCACATGGAGGCTGCCTTCGCCGCACAGGCACCGGCAATCGAGCAGGTGGCAGACATCGCTGCCGCAAGCGTCAAGAAGGGCCTCAGAAAGGCAACTGCAAGCGCTAAGCGGCGCTAGCGCCCTTACCCCACCGAATTTCGGCCTCCGCCCTGATCGCGCCTCGGGCGGGGTTTACGGTCGCGATTATGTGGCGAGTATTCACTCATGTTGACGTAAATACCGCCTACTGGTATATCCATTGGTAATCCACTCATGTTGAGTGAATTACCGTCAGGAGAATCCAGTGAAGCCGTCAGCCCTCAGCCCGGAACAATGCCGCTGGGCGCGTCGCGCGCTCAGTTTGTCGCAGCGTCAATTGAACGAGGAAAGTGGCGCCAGTCTTGCTTACATCAAGCAGTTTGAGACTGGCCGCTTCCGCCCGAGCGAAGAGTTCCAGCGCTCCTTGCTGGACTTCTTCGAAGGACGCGGTGTTGATTTCGCCGAGTTCGAAGGCGGGGATAGTCAGCCCGCCGCGAACCTCAAGGCGGGTCAACCCCAGAGCGCCCCCGTCCGTCGTCCCTGCTTCTATGCCTCGCCGAACCTCTCGGAGGGAGAACTGGACGCGTTGCTTGAAGCCATCGACGCCAGCACGGAACGCCTGGAGAAGATGCTGGCTGTGAATATCAAGAGAGGACTATTCGGCGGCATTACCGACGAATCGACTGAAGTCACCCAGGAGATTTTCGGCGAGCTTGCGCTACTGGGCACGCGCTACAGCGCACTGGTCGGCCGATTCTCCATCGAACCACGCTTGGTCTCGGAACCGACGATTCAGCAAGAGCAAGTGGCCACCTGGCTCGCCAAGGTCAACGGCGACAAAGGTGACGCTGCAGACGCAGCATGAGCCACCGTATTCCAGTCTCGATATCCCCGGCAAAAGGCGGCACCGCGGCTCTGGTCGTGGTGCTCGTACTAGGCATCACAGCAGTCGTCATCCGTCGTGTGCTTACACGGCCAGGGAACACGGTGACGAAATCCGCATATCAATCTCCGGTCTCGCCGCATGACTGACCAAAAGAAAAAGCCCGCGTTGGCGCGCGGGCTTCAGTCGGCAGACATCGAAAGCGCAACGTCGTGTGGTAACGAGAGGAGCAACATCCGATGCAGGCCAGCATAGCACTCGCCGCGTACAAGTACAGCGCCACCGACTCAGATCGAGTCCGACTCAATCATCCGTGGCAGCGCTCCGTGGTTGTTGCGTCTCAGATGCAGCACACGCAGCCTCAAAGTGGCGTTCTCTACGACTTCCTGATGCAACCATGTCGCGCTACTTGCACGTCTGATGGTGAACTCGCGTTGGAATTCGGCGCGCCGCCGCTTGTAGTCCTATCCAGCGATGCTCAATTGCTGCCGATTATTCGGCGGCACATCCTCTGGATGCGGTGGATGCGGCGCCTTCCGCTGGAGGAGCCTGATCGTATCCGGCTCACTCACATGCACCGCGCGGCGTGGCTGCTTGTCGATGCGCTAGAGCAGCTCCAGGCTGGATTGCCTGGCGTGGAGATACTTCAGTGAGACGACATCAGTTGGAGCAAAGACTCCGCGAACTATGCCGCGCCGTTGCCGCAGATCCTGCTGCCGCTGCATCCCTTCCTGCAGGAGAATCGGGTGCTATAGCGCTGATCATGGATCGACCAGCGTTGCTGCCCTTCGGGTACACGATGCTGTACGCCGCATGGCGCCTCGAACCTGGCTGGCTTGATGTTTGCCGAGACATTCAGCGTGATGGCTGGAGCGCACGGTGAATGTCTCGACCCGCCAATGTGCGACGTGCGGTGGACACTTCCGCCCCACTGATTCCTCACACGTTCACTGCACCGTATGCGTGCGCGGGCATGTTCAAGTAACTGCGGTGCGTATCGCGAATCTTGCTGCGCAGGTCTCAGACATCCTTCCCTCAACGGAAATCTGCGCACTCGCCGCAAGCATCGTGCAAGTGACAAGTCCATCCGCCTCTTACGCGGCCCGGCCAGAGCCGAGCTATCCCAAGGATCGAAATGAAGCAGAAAAGCGCCCGCGCGCAATCGCCAGGCACTAGCCCGAAGGGTCAATCGCAAGTGCCCGCCGCTGAGGTAATCGACGGTGCTGCCCTGCTCGCTCAGGTGGAGACGTTCCTTCAACGCTTTGTCGCCTACCCTGACGAACACTGCCGCGTTGCGCATGTGCTTTGGCTCGCACACGCACACTGCATGGATGCCTGGGACAGCACACCGCGGCTGGCCTTCCTGTCGCCGGAGCCTGGGAGCGGCAAGACACGGGCGCTCGAAGTCTCTGAACTGCTGGTGCCTCGGGCCGTCTCTGCCGTCAATGCCACGCCCGCCTATCTCTTCCGGAAGGTGAGCGATCCTGAAGGCCGTCCGACGATTCTGTTCGATGAAATCGACACACTCTTTGGTCCCAAGGCGAAAGAGCATGAGGAGGTCCGCGGCATCCTGAATGCCGGGCACCGCAAAGGCGCCATGGCTGGCCGGTGCGTGATCCACGGCAAAAGCGTCGAGACTGAAGAACTTCCTGCCTACTGTGCAGTGGCCGTTGCTGGCCTGGGCAACTTGCCCGACACGATCCTCACGCGGAGCGTGATCGTCCGTATGAGGCGCCGCGCTCCGTCAGAAAAGGTTGAACCGTACCGGCATCGCGTGCACTCCGCTGAAGGCTACGCGCTGCGCGAGAGGCTTGCTGCATGGATTGAGCCCGAAGCAGATTGCACCAGGCGGAAATGGTCCGGTTCGCTCTGGCCACCGGGCTGCGGCAAGGCAACGTGATAGGACTCGAATGGTCACAGGTCGATCTTCAGCGGCGACTAGCCTGGATCCACGCGGATCAGGCGAAGGCCCGCAAGGCGATTGCTGTGCCATTGAACGAGCCCGCAGTCGCGGTGCTGCAACGGCAGAACGGCAAGCACCAGACCCGCGTGTTTACTTTTCGCGGCAAGCCAGTGGCATGGGTCAACACGCGAGCATGGAAGGATGCGCTGCGCCGAGCGGGCATCGCAGACTTCCGCTGGCACGATCTGCGCCACACCTGGGCAAGTTGGCATGTCCAGGCCGGCACACCGGTCTATGAGCTTCAGGAACTCGGTGGTTGGGGCTCAACGGAGATGGTCCGAAAGTACGCCCACCTGGCACCCGGACAGCTCGCAAAAGCGGCAGCTCGAATCGAGGCAATTGGTACAAAAGTGGCTACAGAGGCAAAGGATCACGCTGAAGCGGCGTAGTGAAAACGGCTTAATTTCCCGAGGAAATTGGTGTGGGCCTGCTTGGATTCGAACCAAGGACCAAGGGATTATGAGTCCCCTGCACTAACCGCTGTGCTACAGGCCCGCCGGGAGGGGCGCATTGTAGCGCGTCGGAGACTACGCCGGACGCTCGTGCCGAGGTTGGTACAGGCCCAGGGTGCCGCCTCCGGGAAGCTGGATGCGGGTCGACGCGCCCCACCGCTGCTGCGTGACATCGTCGCAGCTGACGCCCGCTTTCTTCAGCGTGCGGATCTCCAGCTCCAGATCGTCCGTCATCAGGTAGAACTCGTGCATGTCGTTTTCGTCGGATGGGTGCACGGCCAGCTCGGCGGCCGGCAGCTTGAAGATCAGCCAGCCGCCGTGGACATCAACGTAGCTGAACTTCAGCACATCCCTGAACAAGGCTCTGTCGGCCTCAGCGTTCTTGGAATAAATGATGACGTGACCACCGTTGATCATGGCGCGCTCCCGGGATGCCTCCGCCGACTACAGCCCGGCAAAGGTGTTGTGTCAATTGTGTTAGCGTAGGCTGACACTTCAATCAGGAATATCCACATCGCCAGATCGCATGCCAGTGCCGCGGAACTGCGGCGGGTGCACCGCATACTCGCGCTGCTCGGCCATTCGACGCGGCTGGTCATCTATCAGAGACTGGCACGTACGCCAGGTACTGCCGGAGAGCTCGCGGGCAATCTGCCCGTATCGCGTACCGCCATCGTCCAGCATCTGAAGCTGCTGGAAAAGGCAGGCCTGGTAGGCGCTGCCGCCGTGGGGCGCAGGCGCGTGTACCGGTGTCAACCCGAATTCCTGCAACCCCTGGCGCAATGGTTGAGCAGACACATGATGGGAACCTGAAAGTCGAAGACGCCTACTTCGGCTCCTCCACCGTGTAACCCAGCGCGCGCAATTTCTCCAGATGCCCGTCGGGGCGAAACACATCCATGACAGGCAATACGGCAAAAGTGGACGGATTCTTCTCGATGGATGCCCGCGCCGCCGCGATCCAGTTGATCTGCGCCTGCACGCTGGCTTGCTCTATATGCCACATGGCGTCATCGAACATCTTCCTGGCGTGATCGGCATCCACGGAGCCAGCCTCGTTGAGTGCGGCTGACAATGCGTAGGTGCAGCTCTCCCTCACGGCGTCCCTGATCTTCACGTCGCGATGGATGCTGCGCAGGGTCTGCACGTCGCCGCGCGCCCACGCATTGGCGAGTTGCTTCGTGCGCTCCACTTCCGGTTCGACTTTGTCGAGGTGCTCGGTGAAACACTGCGCATCGGGAAGCTGCAGTTTCTGCGCACTCTTCAGAATGCCGCGGGGATTCTCCACTCGGATGGTGCGCACGACGGCGGGCAGCCTCGTGCCTGTCACCTTGTGCTTCTTGCGCAGATCACCGACAACGGCCAGTACATTCGGACCGCCGGTGAGGCCATTCTTGGCGGCGGCTTTGGCGCGCAGTCCCTCGAGTGCGAGGGCCGGCCGCATTTTCTCGATATCGTCATCCTTGCCGATGTACTTCAGCCGCAGGGCCAGCCACTTGTTGTAAGTGTCGGCAGGCAGTACATCCTTCAGTGTGCGGCCATCGGGGATCTTGCTGGCCTTCAGTGCCGCCGGTATCAGCGTGAGCCCGCGCAGGATTCCTATGTCTGCGCCGATGTTGATGCTGGGCGCATACAGCACTTCCTGCGATTCGGCGATGCGCGCCTCGATCTCGCGGGTACGCCAGGTCATGTCCTTGGGCAGCGCCCCGTAGCTGGCCAGCACCCACATCACGTGATCGCCCTTCGACACCTTCCATAGTCCGGGGCCGGGTTGTTCCCCGGAGACGACAAAGGTCTCCAGCTCCGGCGTGCTTTCGGCAGCCGATGCGATTCCAGTGAGCAGGCCGCATGCGGCGATCCCTGCCGCAAGTTGTCTTAGCATCGCCCACTCCTTCGCTGCCGGTTCAGTTCCGACAGCGACATGCTGAAGTGGTTCCAGAGACGAAACGCTATCGGTAAGGCGCGATGCCGTGAACTTTTCCTACAGCGGCGCGTCTGGATTGGCTAGCGAACGCCACATGTGGGCCACCGGGCTGTTGTCATTGCCCAGGCCTTCTTTTGGCTGCTTGAAACGCCGGCCGATGATGTCGATGAAGGGATCGAGGCTCACCTTCGCATTCTTGTCGAAGGCGTAGAGGTCGTTCACCGTCACGGCGCGCGCGGCGTCATACCACTTGTGCTTGCGCGTGTAGTCGTAGGCCGCCTTCACATGCGCGGGCGGAACGTAATCCATGCCGAACATGTTGTAGTAGATCTCAGGATACACGTAGCCGGCCTTTTCATCCGGATAGAAGCGCAGCGCCTGGTGATAGCGGATGGCAAACGCCGTGCGCTCGGAGACATAGGGCTCGTACATCTGCGCGCCCCACCAGCCGTGATCACTGCGGATCAGCGACAGCACAGTGTCATGAAGCAGGCAGGCGAGGATCACTTCCTCGTCCACGCCATTCTTCAGCGCCAGCGTGGCGCTCTGCAGGCAGTGGTCGCGCGGCTGCATGAAGCGCAGTTCGAAGAAATCAGGAATGGTGGGCCGCGCGGGCATCTTCTGCAGCAGCGGCAGCTTCCCACTGCCGGGCCCCGGAACCATCAGCGAACCGGTGGCGCGGCGTTGCGGCAGTTCGGGTACCTGCGCGGCAAGCTCCGCGACGGTGGGATATTTCTTGTTCGGATCGGGACGCTGCGCCAGCAGCGTGCTGCTCTGCATGCTGGCCAGCATGGCGTCTTCCAGCGCATCGGCGCGCGCCTCGTGGCTCATCAGTGAAACAGCGGCGGCTCCGCCCAGCGAAGCGATGAATGCGCGTCGATCCAGTGGTTGCATGGGTCCCCCAACGTGTTGTTGGCGCAAACATGCGCTGGCCGGCGGCGGAAAGCAATGGCACAGCAATGGGCGTCGGTCGGCCTGGCACTGCCGATGCTGGCCATCGCCAATTTCGGCGATGAGGAACCTCGCGGCCGACGGCGCGTCTGATGCGAGATGCGCCGCCCGCTTCGACCGTTCGGGGTCCGCGCGGCGGCCGTTATTCTGGCGCTGCTTGCGCATGCGTTGCTGTGGCTGGTGTTCACCTTGCGCGGCCATTCGCCAGAGCCTGCGGCATGGACACTGCAGTTCGTCAGCATCTGGCCGTCGGATCCGCCTGCGCCGGCAGAGATGACGCCGGTGCCGGCGCGAGCGCGCCGTGCAACGCCCGCGACGCCGGTGAAGGCCATCGATATGCCACCGGAGTCGGCGGGGTCGCAGGAGTCGGCGGTGTCACGATCCGCACCGCCGGCAATACCGGTGCCGCCCGCGCCGGAGAAGCCGCAAACCACGGCGCCACCGGTCGACTGGTATGGTGAAGCCGCGAAATCCGCCGCACGCGCGACAGCCAAGGCCAATGAGCCCCCAACCTTCAGCCCACCGCCGAAGGTGGTCCACCAGGCGTGCATACCTAGAAAGTCGAGCTTCGAGTGGAACCCCGAAGAGAAGAAGGCGGGCCTTCTGCCGCTGCCCTTTGTGCGCCTTGGCAATTGCGTCGTGGGCCTGGGCTTTTTTACATGCACCGGAGGCTCAGAGGCCAATGGCCACCTGTTCGATGACCTGAAGAAGGGCGATCGTCCGGTGTCGTCGGTGCCCGATCCCAACATCTGCGAGTGAGTCGATCAGCCTGCGTCTGCAGAAGGCGGGCTGCACCGCCAACTTCTGCCGCAGGACGTTGATCGCATGCCATCCGGCCTCTATGGTGTAACGCATGTCGCGAGTGATGGTCTTCCAGCATGTGGCCGCCGAACCTCTCGGCACCCTGCATGCGCGCATCCGCGCCCGCGGCCATCGCATCCGCTTCCACAATTTCCAGCGCCATCCGGATGCGCAGCCCAATGTCGATCGCTATCACGGACTGATCGTGCTCGGCGGCCCGATGAATGTGATGGACCAGCACAGGCATCCGCACCTGAAGACCGAGCTGATGGCGATCGAGTCCGCACTGCATCAGGGCAAGCCCGTGCTGGGCATCTGCCTGGGCGCGCAGTTGCTGGCGCATGTGCTGGGCGCGCCGGTGCGTCGTCATGCGCAGCACGAGATCGGCTGGTACGACCTCGAGACCACGGCGCATGGCCGCGAAGATCCGGTGCTCGGACATCTTGGCGCCAACGCGCCCGTCTTCCAGTGGCATGGCTGCACCTATGATCTGCCCGCAGGCGCGGTGCAGCTCGCGCGCACGCAGACCTGCGAGCAGCAGGCTTTTCGATCCGGCAGCAATGCCTACGGCTTCCAGTTCCACATGGAGGCGGATGCGACGATGATCGAACGCTGGCTGCGCCTGCCGGCGTATCGCGACGAGCTGGCCGGCGCCGGCATCGACCGCGATGAACACTCCATTCGCGCCATCACGGCCTCGCAGCTGACGGCCATGCAGCCGCTGGCCGAGGCCACGTTCAATCATTTTCTGGACCTGATCGGCCGGCCCAGCCGCCGCGCCGTTCTGAACTCGCAGCACGCGGTGGGCTGATCACTCGTAGCGCAGGGTGTCGGCGGGATCGGCGCGCGCCGAGCGCAGTGACCGCAGCGCCACGGTGCCCAGGGCCACGCCTGAGGCCAACAGTATTGAGAGCACCAGCAGCAGCGGACTGATGCTGACGCGATAGGCGAAGCCGGTCAGCCACTCGTCCATCACCATCCACGCCGCTGCGGCGGCGATCAGGCCGCCGACCGCGATCAGCAGCAGCACACGCCGCGACAGCAGCCACACCACCTGCCATGGCGATGCACCCAGCACCTTGCGGATGGCGATTTCTCGCGCGCGCCGCTCGGTGGCGAATGAGGTCAGTCCGAACAGCCCCAGGCAGGCAATGGAGATGCACAATGTCGCGAAGATGGCGATCAGGGCCAGCATGCGCTGTTCGGTGGCATACAGGTCCTGCAGCGATTCATCGAGCATGGTGTATTCGAAGGGACTGCCGGGGTCAAACCGGGTCATCACATCCCTGATGTGCTGCATCGTTGTGGCGAAGTCGCGTCCGGAGATGCGGATAATGACCACACGTTGCACCAGAGGTCGCTGCGCTTCGGCGATCGGGCTGGGATCGTCGTTGAGCACTTGCATGTACAGCGGCACGATGGGCTCATGCAGCGAGCGGAAGTGGAAGTCACGCATCACGCCGATGACGCGGCCGTTCTCGATGCGGCGCCCTATCGGATCGCGCCACCCCATGCGCTTCGCCAGCGTCTCGTTGACCAGGTACTCGCCGTGGGCGGTCGCGGAGGAGAAGCTCCTGCCGGCAACGAGGGGAACGCCCAGCGCTGCGGGAAAATCGGCACCGACATCCGCCCCGGCGGCACGCACCTGCTGCATGCTGCCCTTGGCATCTTCAACAAACGTGAACCCGCCACTGTCGAAGCGGCCAGGCGGCCGCCTTGCCTG
>Ga0134124_10000572_pt1 | contig 30317 bp, 26 predicted proteins | sample KB304_FD_96880 | JGI IMG/M metagenome (GOLD analysis project Ga0134124, IMG submission 96880) | Terrestrial soil microbial communities without Nitrogen fertilizer from Kellogg Biological Station, Michigan, USA - KB3-0-4 | ecosystem: Environmental > Terrestrial > Soil > Unclassified ... | reverse complement strand
TCGCAACATCGCGGCTGAGACGGACCTTCTGTGACACGGACGAGGGCAGATCCAGCCGACTTATGTGCTACTAATCTTGCTACTAATTTCGGGCGATTTGAGGTTATTTCAAGTCCTTGTGAATGCTGAAGATAACTTCAAATCATCTAGCCCCGTTGAAAACAAGAGACATACCAACGCTCACCTCCCACTCAACAACAACGATTGCAATCCCCCCCCTCTCCGCCATCGCAAAAACACGCACTGTTTATGCGGGTTTTAGCGTCCTGCTACTACTTTTTCCATGATTCGGCCGATTTAATCTATTCGTTTATTAAATATTCGAGAACTTGGAATTACACGATCTTGAAGAAACCCGACAGGCCCGAGAACCGTTGGGTTTCTGCTTACACGATTTTTATGCGGTGCCCTGAGCAGAAGGCCGCAAGTCGCAAATAGGGTCACTCCATTCCCAGATCCGGGCGGCTTGGAAAACCTCCGACGCAACGTGAATGTGCCCTGTAGCGAGCACTCTTCGGGCCGGGCCGAGGGGGCATTGGTTCAAATCAGGCCGCCGCAACCAAAGTTTCTTCTCTTAAATCACTTCCGCAACCCAGCACCCATCCGAATTTGTATGCCACAGAGGAGAGCGATTGATAAGTTTTCAGGTTTGTCCGTATTCCGTTCAGACTCCATCTCAAGCGCGGAGATCACTTCCTACCAGCCGACTTATCAGGCGTGGCGTTCTCCCGAAATAAGGAACTTATCGGTGGAACACTTGTAGCAAGCCTATCGGCCCACCAATTTCTGCAGTTCCTCGGGGTATCGAGCACCTTGCAGCGCGATCTTAGTGTCTAACTCTCGAAGGTTTTCCGATGTAAGCTCGACGGCGACGGCCCCGATGTTCTCTTCAAGCCGATGCAGCTTCGTCGTACCGGGGATCGGTACGATCCACGACTTTTGCGCCAACAACCATGCGAGAGCAATCTGAGCAGATGTCACTTTCTTCTGTTCGGCAAACTTGCCAATCAGATCGACTAACGCCTGATTCGCTTTGCGGTTTTCTGGAGTGAAGCGAGGGACGACGTTACGGAAATCGGTGCTATCGAACTTGGTATCTTCGGTGATTTTGCCAGTGAGGAAGCCCCTGCCGAGAGGGCTGAATGGAACGAACCCGATCCTTAGTTCCTCAAGTGTTGGGATCACTTCCGCTTCAGGCTCTCTCCACCAGAGCGAATATTCGCTCTGAAGTGCGGTGACGGGCTGAACTGCGTGTGCACGACGAATGGTCTGCACGCCTGCTTCCGAAAGACCGAAGTGCTTCACCTTGCCTTGCCGAATCAGGTCCCTAACCGCCCCCGCGACGTCTTCGATTGGAACGTTCGGGTCAACACGATGCTGATAGAACAGATCGATAACATCGGACTTGAGACGCCTGAGTGAAGCTTCAGCGACCTGCTTGATGTGTTCCGGCCGGCTGTCCAGTCCGGTCTGTTTGCCGGTGCTAGGATCGAACTTGATCCCGAACTTGGTGGCGATCACCACTTGCTCTCGAAAGGGTGCGAGCGCTTCACCCACGAGTTCTTCGTTTGTGAAGGGACCATAGGCTTCGGCGGTGTCGAAAAATGTGACGCCGCGTTCGACGGCCGTCCGGATCAACGAGATCATTTCCTTCTTGTCGCTTGCAGGACCGTAGCCAGAACTCATTCCCATACAGCCGAGCCCGAGAGCCGAGACTTCCAAGTTGCTATTTCCAAGTTTGCGCTTACGCATTGTTTCTCCTTGGCTTCAATGAGATTCGTGCAGGAGATAGGCAATCCCGTATCCAAACACAATTCATTGACAGGAAAAGGGTTAGTCAGCGCTGCAACGCCCGAGTTTTTGACAATTGGCAAGATTCCGTGCCGATGAACGAAATACCGCAGGGACTTACTCGTTTGCTTGTGGTCGCAGCTGGTGGACTGCTGAGCTGAGAGTTCCCATGTTCTCGGCTAAGGTCTGAAGCGATTCTTGTTAATCTTGAGTGACCGAATCTTCGCTTCCAACGTGGACCGCGCGATCTCCAGCTTGGCCGCTGCGCCAGAAGGTCCGTATACCCGTCCTTGGGATTCTCGCAGAGCCGCTTCGATCATCTCTTTTTCTTGGGCTGCCACCCTGTTCGAGAGATTTAGCTTGCCTCCTGGTCTCCTATCACGAGGCTGTTGGGAGAGCCAACTTTCGTCCACTGAAAAAGTTGGTGTTTCACACACGATCACAGAGCGTTCGATGACGTTCTGTAATTCGCGTATGTTTCCGGGCCAAGGGTAGGACTGGAGTACTTGCAGTGTCCTCTTCTCGACAGTCGTTATGTGCTTGCCAGCCTTTCGCGCATAGCGATCGATAAAGTATTCGACCAACAGAGGAATGTCCTCTCGTCGTTCTCGGAGAGAAGGAATCTCGATCGGGAAGACATTCAGCCGATAAAACAGATCACTACGGAAGGACCCCGCGCTGATGGCGGCCTGCAAGTCACGATTTGTGGCTGCAATCACCCTAACGTCAGCGCGGATTCGACGAGTGCCGCCGACACGCTCAAACTCGTGCTCCTGCAAAACACGAAGCAGAGCAATCTGAGTCTCGGCTGGAAGTTCTCCGACTTCGTCGAGGAAGATTGTGCCCCCATTTGCTAGTTCAAACCGACCCAGGCGCTGCTGAGTCGCGCCCGTGAAGGCACCTTTCTCATGGCCAAATAGCTCCGAGGCGATCAGGTCGCGTGGGATAGCAGCGCAGTTCACACTTACAAATGCGCGCGAGGTGCGGTTTGATCGTCGATGGATGGCGCGGGCAACAAGCTCCTTGCCCGTTCCTGTTTCACCCGTGATGAGGACCGTAGAATCACTCGGTGCGACTTTGGAGATACGCGAGAGAACACTTTTCAAAGCGGGAGATATTCCAACGATCTGTTCGAACATTGAGGCTTTGTCGATTTCTTCACGCAGAGCGACGTTTTCGCTCCGAAGCTTGTCTTCCGCCCGCTTGCGGTCTTCGATGTCCGTCAAGGCAGCATACCAACGCGTAATCTGTCCCTGTTCGTCGCGCAATGGGTTAAAACGAAGCAAGAACCAGCGATAAGTGCCATCACGTTTGCGTAGCCGCAACTCCAACTCGAAAGCGGAGCCACCGGGGCGAGCACTATCGGAATAAGTGCGCGCCGCAAGTTCTCGGTCATCAGGATGAATAAACGACGACCCAAAAGTCCCGGGTGTTTGCCGCCACTCTTCAAGACGAAGGCCGACGTAATCGAGCCCAATGCGGTTGGCATAAAGACGTTCGCCACCCGGTCCGAATACAGCAACTACTTGAGGAACGAGGTCGACTATCTGACGGAGCTCCGATTCCTGCTCGCGGATCTTGTCGTCCGCCCGTTTGCGATCTTCGATGTCGGTGACGACGCCACACCATTTGACGATGTTGCCGGCTTCATCTCTCAGCGGCACGCCCCGCACCAAGTGCCAGCGGTATTCTCCATTTGCTCGACGGATGCGAGTTTCGTACTCGAAGTTTTCTCCACTCACGAGGCAGGCCCGCCACTGAGCGACGATCCCATCGACGTCCTCAGGGTGAACGAAGGCCGTCCACTTCCACCCGGTTACGTCGTCAAGCGTGGCGCCCAGGTAGTCCAACCCAGGCCTATTGAAGTAATCGATGGAGCCGTCAGGCCTGGCTGTGTGAATCAGCGCAGGAATTGAGTCGACCAAGAGTTGAGCATTCAAACGCTCGGATCCCTGTCTTGAGGAGGCCATGGCGGGCATGATACACCCTGAGAATCCGCACGGAGCAACGATCCCGTCGTTTCAAACGGAAGGCGCCAGCCAAGCCTGTCCCACTGAACAAGCCGCGGTTTTGGTAGCCATCCGTGCCGCGTAGTTTTCAACCAGTCAACAAAAACAGGCCCGAGAACCGTTGCGTTTCTGCTTATACGATTTCTGGAGGAGGAACCGTGATGAGCACAATTCAAGAGACCCTATTCGATCTGCTGCTTAATGCGCTTCTACAAATTGGTTTCTTTGCTATCGTAGCGGTAGTCTTCTCGCGTTTCGTTGCAAAGGCTAGAGCAAAACATCAATATTGCTTCTATCTGACCGTGCTCCTCTTCTGTCTGGCGGCTCCGGTTATCGACACCTTTTGGCAATCGCCCTCAACTGTAGTCGATCTCAGCAGCAGATTCCCTCCGAGGCTGCAGGGGCGAGTTACCTTTTTTGGAACTGGCAGGCAGGGTCATTCCAACAGCATAGGCAGTTCACAATCCCACCTGGGGTCCAAAGTTGGATCGTTGGCGTTTGGGGGGTTCTTATTCTGCTTCGGCTGGCCCGCTTCAGCCGAGCTGTTTATCGAGTTCATCGGCTGCGAAGAGACGCATCCATACTCTCTCCTGCCCAAGCCAGGATAGTCAGCCAGATCATCGACTCCAAATACCGGGTTGCTTTCCTTGAATCCGCAGCCATCGAGAATCCCGTAACTGTCGGAGTGTTTCGTCCCGCTATCTTGCTCCCCAGCAAATTGCTGCCAGTCCTTGGTGAACAAGAACTCTCGGCAGTTGTTGCGCACGAATTTGGCCACATCCGTCGCAGGGACTTCTTGGTCCACGCCTTATGCGAATTGATCTCGCTGCCTGTGGCTTGGCACCCCGGCTTACGCTACCTGATGTCAAAGGTCTCGCAGACGCGGGAGATTGCTTGCGATGACTACGCTGCTGCCCGTGTTGGGAAGCGCCGTTCCTATGCCAACACACTTTTACGCCTGGCCTCACTTTGTTTGCACGTTCCTCGTGACAACGCTGCGGGGCTGGGTATCTTCGATGGCGACAACCTGGAGGCTCGAATCATGATGTTGACCGAAAAGAGAATTTCATTATCGCGTGCCCGTGTAATTGGGCTGATCCTCGCAATGAGCTTAACGTTTGGCGGCGGCGCCATACTCGCTCACGCGATGAGCCTGCAAGCAGGCTCTGAGTCTTCTAACACGTCAGATAAGTTCGCGGGAACTTGGCACTGGATGTTCGATGGAAGGAGTTTTGCCACCATGATTCTGGTTCGGAGCGGCTCGGGCTATACGGGATCCGTTACCGAATCTCGAATCTCGCTTAAGGATGATGGAGGACTACTTCAGGCTGATCCGGCCGAAGACACGACGCCAAAGCCGATCACCAAGGCAAGACTAGAAGGTTCTGAACTGCACGTGACAGTCGGGGACGGGAATGAGGCCTTCGAATTCATCGTGTCCCTGAAGGACGAGACACATGCCGAAATACATCCGAAAGGGGCCCCGCCAAACATGAAGCCGATACCGGCTGACAGAGTTCGCTGACGGTTATGCCCGACATTCAGGAGGGTAACCGGAGGCATGCATGCAGACCGCCCATAGGCGAGTTGTCCAACGTGATCGTCCCTTCGTAGAGTTGGGCAAGATCGCGAACGATTGCCAATCCCAGCCCCGTACCGGGGGCGGCTTCGTCAGCGCACACTCCTCGCTGCAACACTTGATCGCGCATGGAGAGCGGCAGGCCGGGACCATCGTCATCCACAATTAGAATTACCGCACCATTTTCCTGTGCTGATTGTATTTTGATTGACTGACTCTTCGCGCCATTCGTGTCGATCGCGGCTCGCCTTGACCTTGTCGGCGTTACAGATATAACATCAGATAGAAATGACCGTACGACGCACAAGCGAGAGCGCGTGGCTGCTGCTGACGTTCACGCTGCCCACGAAGCGCGCCAGCCAGCGCGTGGAGATTTGGCGGAAGCTGCAGCGCTACGGAACCGTGCCGCTCGGAAATTCCGGCTACCTGCTTCCGAACAACCCGAGCAATGAGGAGCGCTTTCAGTGGCTCGCGACGGCGATCCGGAAGTACGGTGGAGACGCATCGGTGGTTCATGTGGACTCCATCGACAATCTGTCGAGGCCGCAGCTGATCAGCCGTTTCGCAGAAGCGCGTGCGCGGGAGTACCAGGAGTTGATCCGCGAGCTGCACGCATTCTCCTCGACGCGCGTGGAAGGAAAAGGGGCGGGCCGCCTCAGCCGGTTGCGCAACCGGTTTCAGGAGATCGTAGAGGTCGATTTCTTTGACAGCCCGTTGCAAAAGCGCGTTCAAGAATTGCTCGAACTGGGGGCCAGGTCGAACGCGGCCAAGTCCGGAAGCGCGGCCACCAAAATCGATCCGAAAAAGTACAAGGGCAGGCTGTGGGTGACGAGACCAAGACCGGGCGTCGATCGGTGCGCGTCGGCCTGGCTTATCCGCAACTTTATCGACGCTAAAGCCCGCTTTGCTTTTGCGCCGGAGGATCGCGTGCCGAGTGGAGCCGTGCCCTACGACATGTTCCATGAAGAGGGGTTCGGACATCGCGGCGATGACTGCACGTTTGAAACCCTGACAAAGCAGTTTCACGTCCGAGATCCACGCGTTGGCGTAATCGGACAAATCATTCATGACGCGGACCTCATGGACGACCGTTTTGGCCGCAAAGAGGGCTATGGAGTCGACGAGATCCTGAAAGGCTGGGCGCGGCAAGGAATCCCGGACCAGGAACTTCTGGAACGCGGGATGCAGCTGATCGAAGGCCTTTACTACGCGCCGCGAAAGTAAGTTGAGGAGCAGACGAACGTGTTCGCACATCATCGGGGGTACTGGAAAACGGGCTTAAGCGTGGTGCTGCTGCTGGCCATGGGGACAACCATGTCGGCGCAATCCGACCCGCAAAAAACGAGAGTGTTCACGCTCGAAGAAGCCGTCGAGTTCGCGCTGAAGAACTATCCTGCGGTGCGCGCTTCGCTCGAACGCGTGCGCGCGGCCCAGGCCGGCGTCGGCGTGGCGCGAACGAACTATTTGCCGCGCACCGACCTTCTGTGGCAATCGAATCGCGCGACGGACAACAACATCACAGGATTGACAATACCGAACTCGGTGATCGCTCCGATTACCGGGCCGGTACCAGTGTCGCCTTCAAACCGCAGCGCTTGGGGAAGCGCGACCGGATTATTGTTCTCCTGGGAGCCGCTCGATTTCGGATATCGGGGAGCGAGAGTGGACGCGGCGCGCGCGGCGCAGAACCGCGCTGCCGCGGAGGCCTCACTGACCAGGCTTGATGTGAGTGTCGCCACGGTCAACGCCTACCTCACGTTGCTCGCTGCAGAACAAACACTTCGAGCCGCGCAAGCAGACATCGAGCGCCGGGAAACCTTCGCGAAATCGGTGCACGTGCTAGTCGACAATCAACTCCGCGCCGGGGCCGACGCCTCGCGAGCGGATGCGGAACTCGCCCGCGCGCGCGTGAACCTCGCGAGAGCGCAACAACAGGCGGCGATCAGCCGCGCGCAACTTGCCGACATTCTCGGCATTGCCGACCAAGTGGTCGAAGTCCGGGAATCCGTATTGGTCGGCGCGCCACCCGCCTCCGCTCCAGCCGCGGCCTCCGTCGCCCTGAACCCATTCGCTCAAGTGCAACACGCCCGCGTCCAAGAAGAGCAATCGCTCGTGCATGCGCTCGACCGTTCGTACTACCCCAAGCTGTATCTGCAATCGGTGGTGATGGGGCGTGGGAGCGGTGTCGATCCCACCGGAAAAGTCCTTGGGGGTACGGAAGGGTTGGGACCGGACCTCGCGAACTGGGCCGCCGGGCTGAGTGTCACGTTTCCGGTATTCGACATTTTCTCCATCAAGTCGAAGAAAGCGGTGGAAGCGGCGAACGAACGCGCCGAGGAGGCGCGCTACGATCAGGCGCTACAGGATTTGACGGGACAGCTTCGAAAAGCGCAAGCCTCGCTCGACGGGGCCCGCAAAGTCGCCGAGAACACGCCGCTCGAACTCGACGCCGCGCGCACTACCGAGACGCAGGAACGAGCGCGCTATCAAGCGGGCCTCGCGACGCTCGTGGATGTTGCCGACTCACAAAGCTTTCTGGTGCAGGCGGAGATCGATGACGCGCTGGCGCGGCTTGCCGTCTGGCAGAATCTCGCGTCGGTCGCGGCGGCCCAGGGCGACCTCGGGCCCTTTTTGCAGTCGCTGCACGACGCGGCGCAAGGAGAGAAATAGCCATGTGGCTCCTGCGTAGCGCCCTTCGCAATCCCATCTCGGTCGTCGTTCTGGTGATCGGCGCGGCCCTGTGTTCGATTCTCGCGCTGACGCGCATGCCGATTGATATTTTTCCGAACTTGAATTTGCCGGTGATCTACGTGGCGCAGCCGTACGGCGGAATGTCTCCCGCGCAGATGGAAGGGTATCTCGTCTACTACTACGAGTATCACTTCCTCTACATCACCGGCATCGAGGCTGTGGAATCGAAATCCATCCAGAACGTCGGCCTGCTGAAGCTAACGTTTCATCCCGGCACGGACATGAGCCAGGCGATGGCGCAAACGGTCGGCTATGTGGATCGCGCGCGGGCGTTCATGCCGCCGGGAACGGTCGCCCCGTTCATCATGCGGTTTGACGCCGGCAGCGTCCCCGTCGGGTATCTCGTCTTTTCGAGTTCGACAAAGAGCGTCGGCGAGATTCAGGACCTCGCGCTGAACCGCGTGCGTCCGCTCTTCGCGACGCTCCCCGGTGTTTCGGCTCCTCCTCCCTTCGGCGGTGCAGCGCGAACGATTGTCGTGAGCGTCGATCCCGAGCGACTGCGCGCCTACCGCATGGCTCCGGAAGAAGTGGTGCAAGCGCTGAACACCGGGAACACGATCGTTCCCGCGGGCAATGTCCGGACCGGCGACTTGCTCCGTCTCGCGCCGATCAATTCGGTCGTCGCGAACATCAAAGACTTGCAGAACCTGCCGATCCGCACCGGGGCGGGCCCGACGGTGTTCTTGCGCGACGTCGGCACGATCGAAGATTCGAGCGACATCATCACCGGCTATGCCGAAGTGAACGGGCGCCGCACTGTCTACATTCCGGTTACGAAGCGCGCGGATGCTTCGACGCTCGCTGTCGTCAATGAAGTCAAAACGAGCCTCGCGCAATTTCAGTCGGTGGTTCCGCCGGATATCAAGATCGACTACGAGTTTGACCAGTCGTCGTACGTTCGAAACTCTCTGCTGTCGGTCGTGAAGGAAGGGCTTCTTGGCGCGGTGTTGACCGGTGCGATGGTGCTGCTCTTTCTGCGCGACTGGCGAAGCGCTCTCATCGTCGTCGCCACGATTCCGTTCGCTTTGCTGACCGCGGTCGTCGCGATGTGGGGCGCGGGCCAGACGGTCAACGTCATGACACTTGGGGGCCTGGCTCTGGCGGTCGGAATTCTGGTCGACGAGTCCACGGTGGTCATGGAAAACATTCACAGCCATCTCGGCGCGGGCCGCGGGAGAGCGGTCGCGGTGCTCGAAGCGAGCAAGGAGGTACAAATTCCGCGGCTCCTCGCGATGCTTTGTATTCTCGCGGTCTTTGTTCCGTCCTTCTTCATGACCGGAGTCTCACGCTCGCTCTTCGTGCCGCTCTCGCTCGCGGTGGGATTCGCCATGGCCGCTTCGTATCTGCTGTCGAGCACGCTCGTTCCGGTATTGTCCACATGGATTCTGCGCGAGCACGCACCGGAAGCGGAGGATGCGCCTTCGTTGCTGCATCGCGTGCGGGACACACTTGGCCGGATTCTGAACCGCCTCTTTGCCATCCGAGGCCTGACGGTCGCGGCTTATGTTGTTGTTGCCGTGCTCGTGGTGGCGTTTCTCGGTCCGTATCTCGGACGGGAGATTTTTCCGCGAGTCTCCTCCGGCCAACTGTTTTTGAGATTTCGCGCACCGGTCGGGACGCGTGTCGAGTCGACGGAACGACTGACGCTCGGCGTCTTGGACGCAATACAGAAAGAAGCCGGCGCGGGCAACGTGGGGGTAACGCTGAGCTACGTTGGCGCGCCGCCGCCGAGCTATCCGATTAATACGATCTATCTCTGGACGAGCGGGCAGCATGAAGCGGTGCTGCGCGTGGCACTGAATCCCGACTCAGGCATCCGCGCCGATCAGTTCGAAGAGCACTTGCGAAAAGTCCTGCCGGACAAGTTTCCCGGTTGCCAGTTTTCCTTTGAAGGGGCAGACATCGTCACGCAGATCATGAACTTCGGCGCTCCGACGCCCGTCGAAATCAACGTCGGCGGCCCGGACCTCGGCGTCGATCGCGCCTTTGCCGCGAAACTTCGCACTGAAGTCGCGAAGATACCGGCTTTGCGTGACTTGCAGTACGACGAGCCGCTCGACTATCCGAGCATCAACATCAACGTGGACCGCGAGCGCGCGGGACAGTTGGGAGTAACGACCGCTGGGGTAGGTCGTTCGTTCCTCGCGGCGACTTCCTCGAGCCGGTTCGCGGTGCCGAACTATTGGGCCGATCCCAAGTCGGGAGTCGCGTATCAGGTGCAGGTGCAGGTTCCGCAATCCGACGTAACCTCGGTCCAGGACGTCGAGCACATTCCCGTGACCCTAGGCGCTGCTTCCCATCCGCTGGTGGGGGACGTGGCGCAAGTGGGATACGGAACCGTTGTCGGTGAATACCACCGCCTGAATGGCCAGCGCATGGTGACGCTGACCGCGAATGTTTCGGGCGAAGACCTTGGACGGATTTCCTCGGAACTGGACAGCGCCATCCAGCGTGCCGGTGAACTGCCGCGCGGGGTGAAGGTCACCGTCCGCGGTCAGATCGGCCCGATGAAACAAACGTTGACGAATCTCGGAGTCGGTCTGCTGCTCGCGGTGCTGGTGATCTATCTGCTGCTTGCGGCGACCTTTCAATCGCTGAAGCTGGCGTTCGTCGTGCTCTCGACGGTGCCAGCGGTGATCTGCGGAGTGCTGTTCATGCTGTTGCTCACGGGCACGAGCCTGAACATCCAGTCGTTCATGGGCGCGATCATGGCGATTGGCGTCGCTGTAGCGAACGCGATCCTGCTCGTGACATTCGCCGAGGAGTACCGCCGCGCGGGCAACCCGGCGATCGATGCGGCGCTGCACGGAGCGAAAACCCGCATGCGTCCGATCTTGATGACAAGCATGGCCATGATTGCGGGCATGGTGCCGATGGCGCTCGCCCTCGGTGAAGGAAGCCAGCAAACGGCTCCTCTTGGTCGCGCTGTGATTGGCGGTCTGCTCTTTGCGACTGCGGCCACGCTGCTGATCTTGCCCCTGGTATTTTCGCTCGTTCAGCAGCGTGCCGGAGTCGGGTCGCCCTCGCTCGATCCCGACGATCCTGCAAGCACATTCGCGCGAGGCACGGCTGTCGTGCCTGGAGAAACGACATGATCAGACGCAAACTCTTTTCGACAGTCATCTTCAGCGCCGCCTTGTGGTGTGCAGCTTGCGGTGCGAACTCAAATTCCACGACGAAAGCGGCACCGGCGCAACCCACAGCCACAGTGGAAGTGGTGAAAGTTGCTTCCAAGAAACTCTCGATCACGACGCGTCTGCCGGGAGAACTGCAGGCATACGAAGCGGTTGCAGTGTTTCCGAAGGTGACCGCCTACGTGGACTCGATCAGCGTCGACCGTGGAACGCGGGTCCAGTCAGGGCAAGTGATGGCGCGACTGGTAGCGCCGGAGTTGGTGGCGCAACGGGCCGAGGCGCAGTCGAAGCTGCAGGCGGCGGAAGCGCAGCGTGCGGAAGCGGACGCAAAGCTTGCATCGGATCAAAGCACGTTTGACCGGCTGAAGAGTGCATCGGCCACGCCCGGTGTGGTCGCAGGCAACGACCTCGAAGTCGCGCAACGCTCCGTCGAGGCGGACCGTGCCAAGGTCGAAGCCATGCGAGGCAGCGCGGAAGCGGCGAAGTCGGGCCTGAAATCCTTTTCGGAAATCGAGGGATATCTCGAAGTGCGCGCACCGTTCGACGGTGTCGTGACGGAGCGCAACGTTCATCCGGGCTCGCTTGTGGGGCCGGCCACTGGCGCAGCGGCGAGTTCCTTCCCGATGGTGCGGGTGGAAAAGATCAGCAAGCTGCGGCTCGTCGTTCCCGTTCCCGAGAAGTATTCGGCGGGAATGAGCGCGGGGACGAAGGTGGACTTCAGCGTCCCGGCGTTTCCGAATCAGACCTTTACGGGCACAGTGGCGCGCATCGCCCATTCGGTCGACGTGAAGACGCGGACGATGCCGGTGGAATTGGACGTCCAAAACTCCGACGGACGCTTGAGCTCGGGAATGTTTCCCGAAGTGCTCTGGCCGGTGCGGCGGACGAAGCCGACGCTCTTCGTACCGATTTCCGCGATTGCGCGAACGACGGAGGCGACGTTCGTCATCCGCATCCGCGACGGAAGCACCGAATGGGTGAACGTACAGACCGGAGAACAGGACGGGAAGTCGATCGAGGTATTCGGCGGTCTTCGCGAGGGAGATGAGGTCGCCGTACGCGGAACCGATGAATTGCTGGCGGGAAATCACGTGACGACGAAACCGTTTGTCGAGGCGGCTCCCGCAAAGTAGCGCGACGAATTTGACCAGCCAAGAAAAAGAACACGGAGGTGTTTGATGTCAGGAACGAAGAAATACACGCACCTGCTGCTCCTCGCTTGTCTGCTGCTCTTCGGAACGGCGGCATTCGCACAGGACATGCCGAGCGACTACCAGGAAGTTCTGAAATCGCTCGACCGTAAGGGCGACTTCAAGGAAGGGGCCCTCAAGGTCAACATCCCGCGCAGCGATCTGAAGATAACGGTCGCGGGCGTGGCGACGCCGACGCCGTTCGGTTTTGGCGGCTGGGTCGCGTTCACGAAGGCGAGTGACGGCGGCGAAGTGATGATGGGAGACCTGGTTCTGCTGCAAGAAGAAGTAAATCCTGTGATGTCGGCGCTGCTCGACAACGGAATCGAAGTCACGGCGCTGCACAATCACTTCTTTTGGGACGACCCGCACGTGTACTACATGCACGTGCACGGAATGGGGAAGGCAGCGGATCTCGCGCGCGAAGTGAAGCCGGCGTTTGACCTGATCGGTCACGTGAAACCGGAAGCCGTGACTCCTTTGAGCGGCTCCGGCGCGGCGCTCGACACGGCGAAGATCGCGCAGATTATCGGGCACACCGGAGAGCAGTCCGGGACGGTCTACAAAATCACGGTTGGCCGCAGCGACTTGGCGATGAAAGACCATGGCGCGACCATCAATGCGCGCATGGGTCTGAACACCTGGGCGGCCTTCTACGGCACGCAGGACGATGCGGTCGTTGCCGGTGACATCGCCATGCTGGAAGGCGAAGTGACTCCGGTATTGAAGACGCTGCGGAAGAACGGGATCGATGTTGTCGCGATTCACCACCACATGACGGAAGAAAAGCCGATGGTGATTTTCCTGCACTACTGGGGCCGCGGCTCGGCAGAAAAATTGGCGAATGCGTTTAAGGCGACTCTGGATGACTTGGGAAAGAAGCGATAGCGATGCGTAGAGCATTCATGCTCGCTGCTGCGATCCTGCTGTTGGCAGTTACCACGGCTTCCGGGCAGGACAGGCAGGTTCAAACAATCCTATTCGTTTGCGAACACGGATCAGCAAAAAGCGTGATTGCCGCCGCGCACTTCAATCGATTGGCGCAACAAAAGAACCTGCCATACCGCGCTATCGCTCGCGGAACCAACCCTGATACAGAGATACCGCAGCAAGTCAGGCTCGATCTCGCTAAGGACGGATTGGACGTTCCGACATGGAAGCCGCAGTTAGTTGCAGAGAAAGACGTTCGGGAAGCTGCGCGTGTCGTCACGTTTGGTTGCAAACTGCCGTTCCCGAAGAAGACTACAGCCGACAAGCTAGTGGACTGGAAGGACGTACCATCCACTAGTGAAGACTACAAACGCGCCCGCACGATGATCGTGGATAAGATCGACGCGCTCATCAAGACTCTGACGCCCAAAGGTCCGAATTGATGCCTGGCTTTCCTTGGGAGAGGTAAATGATGCAAATCCGAGCGGTTGTCAGCTTTTTAGCCGCTTACGTTCTTCTTGGAGTTGTTGCGCAAGGACAAACCCTTCGCAGGGTTGCTGCGATTGAACTTCCCGGTCCGGGCGGAAAGCGCTTCGACTACCTCACGATTGACCCGGACGACGACTACCTAATTTCCGCTCACCTCGCCGCGGACCAGACCTACGTGATCGACCTCGCGACGAACAAGGTCGTCGCCACGGTCACCGACACACCCGGCGCGGAAGGCGTCGAGTACGTTCCAGAGCTCAAGAAGTTCTACACCTCCAACGCGCACGACAACACCATTGGCGTCGTGGACCTCCGACAGATGAAGGTGGTGAAGAAGCTGAAAACGGAAGCGAAGCCGGACGGGAGCGCTTATGCCGTTCCCTTCCACAAACTCTATGTGTCGGACGAGCGCGGAAAAGCGGAAGCTGTCGTCGACGTGACGAAAGACGAGATCGTGAAAACGCTGCACTTCGAGAGCGAAACAGGGATGCCGCAGTACGATCCGGTCGCGCGCAAGGTGTATGTGAACCTGGAGGACCAGGACATCTTCGCGGCAACCGATAACGTAGTCGGCCGATATCCGGTCGGGAAATGCAAAGGGAACCACGGCATGGCGCTCGATCCGGAGCACCACCGCGCGTTCCTTTCCTGCGAGGGAAACGAACTGATGACGGTGTTCGATCTCGACAAGAAGACTGCCATCGCATTTCTTTCTCTGCCAGGCGGACCCGATGTCATCAAGTTCGATCCGGGTCTTCGGCGGATCTACGTCGCCTGCTACAGCGGGGCGATTGCGGTCTTCCACCAGGACGACGCCGATCACTACCGCAAGCTCGAAGACTTTCGCGTCCAGCACGCGGTGCACACGGTCGCGGTGGACTTGAAGACGCACAAGCTCTACACCCCGGAACAGGAAGAGGATGGGAAACCGGTAGCGCGGATGGTGGTGTACGAAGTGGTCGGCGACCGTTAGCCGCGCTGTTATAAACGAGAAGACGGAGAGGAGGGCTCGGCGCCAGTCGCGATGTCCTTGATAAATTTCATTCCGGCTTCCCTCCGCGCGTTGCCGCGGGACGGCATCGTTCTGTTTTTCACGCGATTCCTGCGCCTGTTCGCGTACGGAGCGCTCTCCGTCGTCCTTGTCTTCTATCTGGTGAGTCTCGGCCTCAGCGAAGCGCAGGTAGGACTGCTCCTGACACTCACGCTGGCCGGTGATATCGCGATCTCGCTGTTGCTCACGACGCGGGCGGACCAAATGGGCCGCAGCCGCACGCTCATCGTCGGCGCGATTTTAATGGCGGGTGCAGGCATCGCCTTCGCTTCAACAAACAACCTGCTCTTTCTGATCGTCGCGGGAACGATCGGAGTGATCAGTCCGAGCGGAAACGAAGTCGGTCCCTTTCTGTCTATCGAACAGGCGGCATTGTCCCATGTCGTTTCCGCTGCGAGCCGCACGGAGGTTTTTGTCTGGTACACGTTGGTGGGTTCCGTCGCGACGGCTCTTGGCGCGTTGTGCGGCGGTGCGGCATCGGGCATCGTCCAGAAGGCATCGTTCTCCCCGTCTGACAGCTACCGTGCGGTTGTTCTTCTCTACGCTGCACTCGGCATGGCGCTCGCATTCCTCTTCTTGAGTCTCTCGTCCTCGACGGAAGTGCGAGACTCCGTGCCCGAACAAGGCTCGGCGGCGAGGAAGTTTCTCGGGGTGGGTCATTCGCGTTCGATTGTCTTCAAACTGTCGAGCCTGTTCGCTCTGGATTCTTTCGCGGGTGGTTTCGTGGTGCAAAGCTTTGCCGGGTATTGGTTTTATCTGCGGTTCGGAGTCCAGCCCGTAAAGCTCGGCATGATTTTCTTCTGGGCCAACGTGCTCGCGGGAATTTCTGCGCTGCTCGCCTCCCGCATTGGACTGGTGCGGACGATGGTGGTGACACACCTGCCTTCGAATGTGCTCCTCATCCTTGTGTCGTTGATGCCTAACCTGTCGCTCGCCGTGGTGGTGCTGCTCATCCGGTTCAGCATCAGCCAGATGGACGTTCCGACAAGACAGTCCTACACCATGGCGGTGGTGCGTCCCGAGGAACGTTCCGCCGCAGACGGGATTACCGGCGTGGCGAGGACGGCGGGTGCGGCCATGAGTCCCGTTTTCGCGGGGTTTCTGTTCTCGCGGCCCTCGCTAATCGATGTCCCGTTCTATATCGCTGGCGGATTGAAAATCGTCTACGACTTGCTGCGTACCGCGCCTTCGTGGCCGTTCGGCCGCCGGAAGAAGTTAATCCTAGGTTTATGTCGGCCGGCCAAGAATCGAAAATCGTCTAAGGGGAACCATTGAACTACGCGGCACTTCTGCGATCGGCGCTGGTGGCGCTCTTGCGAAACAAGATGCGGAGCATCCTTACGATTCTGGGAATCACCATCGGGATCGCGGCCGTAATTTGCGTCGTTGCCATCGGCAAGGCTGGACAAGCGCGGGTCGAGCAGCAACTGAACAATCTCGGCGACAACTTTGTCTGGATCGAGGCGGGAGGCCGCGCGGTGAACGGCGTGCGGACGGGAACGCATGACACGAAGACGCTGGTGATGGCAGATGCGGTGGCGATCAAAAACCAAGTCTCACTCATCAAGAGCGTTTCTGCAAACGTGGACGATCCAATTCAGGTCGTGTATGCCAACCAGAACTGGCACACGTCTTATCGCGGCGTTTCGCCGGAGTATTTCGACATCAAGCGATGGTACGTGGATGAGGGCGCCATCTTTTCTGCGGATGACGTGGAGCGCTCCGCGGACGTATGCGTGATCGGTCGAACAGTGCGCGAACAGTTGTTCGGCGCCGAAGATCCGGTCGGAAAAGTCGTCCGCGTGAACAATCTTCCGTGCAAGGTTGTGGCGACATTGCATCCGAAGGGCTTGTCTCTTTCCGGACAAGACCAGGACGATACCGTTATCCTGCCCTACACGACGGCTCAAAAAAAAATCAAAGGCATCACCTGGCTGGACGATATTTTGTGCTCCGCCGTCTCTCAAGACGCGGTCAAGATGGCGGGGCAGGAAGCCGCGGCAATTCTTCGCGACAGGCATCATCTGCGGCCCGAAGAGGAAGACGACTTCAACATCCGCAATCCCGAAGACATCATTCAGGCGCAATTGGACGCCAGCAAAACGCTAACGGTTCTTCTGATCGCGATCGCTTCGGTGTCGTTGATCGTTGGCGGCATCGGCATCATGAACGTAATGCTGGTGTCGGTGACGGAGCGCACCCGCGAGATCGGCGTTCGCGTGGCTGTAGGCGCCACCGAAGAAGCGATTCAGCTTCAGTTTCTAGGGGAATCCATCATGCTCAGCCTCGTTGGAGGCGGAGCCGGTGTGTTGTTTGGCATCTTTGGTTCGTATTTAGTGGGGCAAACGCTGCACTGGCCTATCGAGATGTCCTTGGAGGCCATCGTGGTAGCAGCATTGTTCTCGATCGCCGTCGGTGTCTTTTTCGGATACTACCCGGCGAGAAAGGCGTCTTTGCTGGATCCGATTGAGGCGCTGCGGTACGAATGATCATCGGGACGGGACATGAAGAAGAAGCTTAGATGGCTGATTCTGGCTGGCGGGGCCCTGGTCGTGATTCTCGTCTTCGCGTTTGGCCTGAATCACAGCACACAGGCGCAGCACTTCACGGCGAAGGTCGAGAGCGGCGATATCGACGATGTCGTCGAGGCCACCGGAACCATTAATCCGATTGTGACCGTCCTGGTCGGATCGCAGGTTTCCGGCTCCATCGCGAAGCTGAACGCCGACTTCAACACGCGGGTGCATCAAGGGGACGTTATTGCATTGATTGATCCCGCCTTGTTCAAAGGGGCTCTGCTTGAGGCGAAGTCCGATCTGGAAAATGCAAAAGCAAATCTGGTCGCAGCGCGCGCCAATCTCGAAAAACTGACAGCCGGCCTGGTGCAAACGAAGGCGGATTACGAGCGCGCGGAGGGTTTGTCCAAAGGCGGAGTCGCGAGTCAGCAGCAATTGGACCTAGCCAAGGCCAACTATGATTCCGCAAACGCCGGCGTCAATGCGGCTGCGGCGAATGTTGCGCAAGCCGAGGCGCAGGTCAGCCAGAAAGAAGCCGCCGTGAACGTGGCGCAAACCAATCTGGACTATACGGTGATTCGCTCTCCGATCGACGGGACCGTGGTGGCTCGCAACGTCGATTTAGGACAGACGGTGGCCGCTTCTTTTTCTGCTCCGATCATTTTCACGATTGCAAAAGACCTGAAGACGATGTGGGTCTACACAAAGACGGACGAATCGGATGTTGGCAACATTCAGGTCGGGAAGCTAGTGACTTTCAAAGTCGATGCCTTTCCGAAGGAAACGTTTCATGGGGTCGTCAAACAGGTGCGGATGAACGCGACCACAGTGCAGAGCGTAGTCACCTACGACACGATCATTGAATTCGCGAACCCTGACTTGAAACTGTTTCCCGGCATGACCGCGTACGTGACGATCCCGGTTGCAAGCGCGAAGAATGTAGTGAAGTTACCGAATACGGCGCTGCGCTACAAGCCCACAATGGCGCCGGAAGAAATCCTGGCCATCTATAAGCGATATGGGATCGATGGAGGCGAGCGGCCGCAGGCCGATGATCCGGCACCCGCGAGCTCAGCACAAGGCGGCGCGGCCGTCGCGCCACGCGCGCCCAAAACGGATACAGCCGTCGTTTGGAAACTCCATGCGGACAACACGATGGAACCGGTCAAAGTGTCGCTTGGAATCACGGACCACGCGCATACGCAGCTGCGCGCGGTTCTAAAAGGAGAGTTGAAAGAAGGCGACGAACTCGTCATTCGATCCGTTGCCGCGAAGAGTCAGGGCTTCGGCGTGTTGCGGCGGTGACCTGCTTGGGACTTTCGTCGTGGACATGATGGCTGCTCCGGAACAATTCGAAACGGTGATGGTCGATTCCCAGCGAGACGCGATCATCCGCGTCGAGGAGCTTCACAAATATTACGAACTCGGCGAAACGCGTGTGCATGCGTTGCGCGGAGTGAGTCTCGAGATTCGGAGCGGCGAATTCGTAGCGATCATGGGTGCGAGTGGCAGCGGAAAGTCCACGTTCATGAATTTGCTGGGATGCCTCGACCGGCCGAGCTCCGGAAGATATCTCCTGGAAGGCACGGATGTCTCCCGGCGCGACAAGAAGGCTTTGGCGCATATCCGCAACCAGAAGATCGGTTTTGTATTTCAGGGTTTCAATCTATTGGCCCGGACGACCGCGCTCGAAAACACCGAGCTTCCGACGCTGTATTCGAAGATCGAACGGGCCGAGCGCGAGCGCCGCGCTACGGAGGCGTTGCGGATGGTCGGCCTCGCCGAGCGCATGCATCATTTCCCGTCGCAGATGTCTGGAGGTCAGCAGCAGCGGGTCGCGATCGCCCGCGCATTGGTGAACCGGCCGGCGATTCTGCTCGCGGACGAGCCTACGGGGAATCTCGACAGCCGGACGTCAGTTGAGATCATGGAAATCTTACAGAATCTCAATGAGAAGGGATTGACGATCGTTCTGGTCACACACGAGCACGACATCGCGCAATTTGCAAAGCGGGTTCTGGTGTTCCGCGATGGAAAAATCCGCAAGGACGAGACGGTCGTGAATTGCCCGCGCGCCGCGGAAGTTTTGAAGACACTACCGACGCTCGAAGACTAGAGATTGCGTATAGGACAGGAAGAAAGGCTGCGAGAGTCTGCGCGAGAGGATTCCATGAGAGCCAAAGCGATTGCGGTTCTGGGGACGGTCCTGCTGGTCTGGGCATTCGGGATGAATGCGCAGTCGAACTCTCCGACGTTGAAGAGGGTCAAGGCGTACGATCTGCCGGGACCTGCCGGCAAACGATTCGATTACCTCACGATCGACAAAGAAAACAACTACCTGATTTCCGCCCACCTCGCGGCGAATCAGACCTATGTCATTGATCTCGCCACCGACAAGGTGATCGCGACAATCGTGGATACTCCGGGCGCGGAAGGAGTGGAATCTGTGCCGGAACGGAAAAAGCTCTACACCGCAAACGCGGGAGACAACACCATCGGCGTCGTGGATCTCGCGCGGATGAAAGTGGTCAAGAAACTGAAGACGGGAGCGAAACCGAATGGCACCGCGTACGCCGCACCGTTTCACAAAGTATATGTCGTGGATACGCTCGCGAGAGCGGTGGCGGTGGTTGACGTGGAGAAGGACGTCATCGTCAAAACGCTCGAATTCAAGAGCGAAACGGGCATGCCGCAATACGATTCCGTCGCCCGCAAAATCTATGTAAACCTGCGCAACACGAACGAAGTTGCGGAAATCGACCCCGCGAGCGACGCGGTTCTTGGAATCTATCCTGTGGATGGATGTCAGTTCAACCACGGCATGGCCGTCGATTCCGAGCATCACCGCGGATTCCTGCTCTGCACCGGAAACAGAACCCTAACGGTTTTTGCGCTGGATACTCACCAGGCGCTTGCCCATCTTCCGTTGCCCGCGGGTGCAGACGTAGTGAAGTTCGACGCGGGCTTAGGACGGATTTACGCCGCCTGTTCGAGCGGATTCATTTCGGTATCTCAGGCGGAAGGAAATGACCGCTATCGAAAACTCGAAGACTTCCCGGTTCAGAAGATGGTGCACAGTCTCGCGGTGGATCCCGTGACGCACCGCGTCTATGCGCCGGAGCAGCAAGAAGACGGGCAGCCGCTTGCTCGGATGGTTGTATACGAGGCCATCGAATCGCCGCAGAAGCGTTGAAGGGAGACGGCCATGCGAACACTGATGATTCTGCTTGTGGGTGCATTGGCGGGAGGGCAAACCCCCTCGCTGCTGCGGCTCGAAAAAACAATCGAGATGCCGGAAGTTCAGGGGCGCATCGACCACATGTCCGTTGACGTGAAGGGACATCGGCTATTCGTCTCAGCGCTCGGTAACAACACGGTGGAAGTGATCGACATCCAGGAAGGAAAACGAATCAAGACGATTGGAGGACTAACGGAACCTCAGGGCGTGTTGTACGTGCCCGACAACGATCGGTTGTACGTGGCAAACGGTAAAGATGGAAGCGTAAAAATCTTCGATGGCAGCTCGTACGCTTTGTTGAAGACGATCGAGTACGGCGACGACGCCGACAATCTTCGCTACGACACCGGGCGCCAGCGCGTGTACGTGGGATACGGAAGTGGTGCCATCGGAGAGATCGATAATCGAGGCGAGAAAGCAGGTGAGATCAAACTCGACGCCCATCCCGAATCATTCCAACTGAATAAAGACGATAGTCGAATTTATGTCAACCTTCCCAAATCCCGCAAGGTCGCCGTGCTCGATCGCGACAAGCATTCCGTGGTAACGACTTGGGGAACGGGGATGGCGTTGGCAAATTATCCGATGGCCCTCGATGAGGGGGACCACCGATTGTTCGTCGTTACTAGGTTCCCGGCGCGACTGCTCGTATTCAATACGGATACCGGGAAGACGGTTCAGAGCCTCTCCGTGGTGGGTGATTGCGACGACGTGTTCTATGACAAAGCGCGCAAGCGAATTTACGCAAGTGGCGGTGAGGGCGCGATCTCGGCATTCGAACAGAAGGACGCGGATCACTACGGGGATGCGGGGCGAATCACGACAGTAAAAGGAGCGCGCACAAGCTTCTTCTCCGCGGATCTTGATCGTTTCTTCCTAGCCGTACGTCGTGAGGGGTCGCAACCGGCGGCCATCCGAATTTTTAAGCCCGGAGAATAGGCTTCGGCTCGCATGCGCCGAAGACGCTTCAAATCGCTCTGTGAGTACGGCATCCATCTCGGATCGCTTCTGTTCCTGGCGGTGTGCGCGAGTCGCGCTGCGGCAGAGGATATGCCGAAGGCGGAGGCTTTGGTTCGATCCGATGTATCCATCGTGCTCGACGGACGCCTGAACGAACCGGCGTGGCGGGAGGCGAACGTACTGAAGCTGGTACAGCAGTCGCCGAAGCCGGGACAGCCGACGCCGTATGAAACTGAGGTTCGCGTGATTGTAACGGGCGACCGCATCTACTTCGGCTTCGAGTGCAAGGATCCCAAGCCGCGCAGCATCGCGGTCCACACCATGCGGCGGGACGAAACCATGGGACAAGACGGGCAAACGAAAACGGATGACACGGTCAGCATTGTTCTCGATACGTACGGAGATCGCCGGACCGGCTATTTTTTTCAGATCAACGCGGCCGGCACACGCACGGACGGGCTGATTTCCAATCCGGAGAGCGCTTCTCTCGATTGGGATGGAATCTGGGATGCTCGCACGGCGAGAACAGCAGACGGCTGGTCGGCCGAGATCGTCATTCCTTCGCGAACGTTGAGTTTCACTCGCGGGCTGACGCAATGGGGATTGAATCTGGAACGGTATGTACCGCGCGAACGGCTGGCGTTGCGCTGGTCGTCGCCGACGTTGGATTCGTTTCTGTACGATCTGGGCAGCACGGGCACGCTCGGCGGCGTGGGCGAGCTCAAACAGGGCAAGGGGATCGAGTTCGCGCCCTACGGGATTGGGAAAACGAAAGAGTTCTACGGCGAGGGTGCGCGCAGTTGGCAAGCAACCGCGGGTGGAGAAATCACGTGGAAGGCCACGCCGCAGCTGGTTACGGTCTTCACCGCCAATACCGATTTTGCAGAAACCGAGGTCGACACCCGGCAGATCAATCTAACCCGCTTCCCGCTGTTCTTCCCTGAAAAGCGTGCCTTCTTTCTGGAGGGTGCCAACCAATACGAGTTTGGCCTTGGTCTCGGCGGGGACGATGCGCAATTTATTCCTTTCTTCAGCCGCCGAGTCGGGCTATTGGGCGGCGAGCAAATTCCGATTGATGCGGGTGTGAAACTCAACGGCCGGGTGGGCAAGTGGAACCTTGCGTTGCTCGACGTACAAACCCGCGAAACGTTCGTCACGCCAGAGATCGCACAGGAGCTGGCGTTGCCTTCTCAGGTGATTCCCAGCACCAATCTTCTGGCGGCGCGGATTTCTTACGATTTCGATGAACACCTGCGCGTGGGGACGATCATAACGAATGGTGATCCCGCGGGCTTTCGGCAGAACACGCTCGCGGGCGTTGACGCCGTATGGCACACGTCCAAGTTTCGCGGAAACAAGAATCTCTTGCTCGGTGCGTGGAGCGCGACAACGCAAGGCGATTTGGGGCCGGGAAGCACGTTGGGATGGGGATTCAAAATCGACTATCCCAACGACCTGTGGGACTGCGCCACGAGCGTAAACCAATACGGAGATGCGTTGGACCCGTTGCTTGGCTTTCTGCCGCGGCCCGGTGTGCGCCGCACGGCCATCGGCTGCAATTATCAGCCTCGCCCTTCGAAAGACGGACCGTTCCGTTGGATTCGGCAGGAATTCTTTGAAAACCAGTATCTCCGCTACACCGACTCGAAGGGGATCGTCGAGTCCTGGTCGTACTTCATGGCGCCGGTCAACGTGCGGTTCGAATCCGGAGACCGTTTCGAATTCAACTGGTACCCGCACGGTGAGACCCTGCTTGCTCCGTTCGAAATCACTCCGGGTGTGGTGATCCCACCGGGCTCCTATGACTTCACGCGCTGGCGTGTTGAAGCACAAACGAGCGAGCATCGCCCTTTGCAGTTTGGCACGACCACATGGTTTGGCACCTTTTACAACGGCCATTTGACGCAATGGGAGAACTACATCCGATGGACGTCTTCGAGGGGCAGAGTACAGCTTGACCTTGATACGGAAAATGATTTCGGACACCTACCGGTCGGCAATTTTGTGCAGCGTCTTTGGTCGATACGGGCGGCCTATGCTTGGAATCCGAATCTCGTGCTGTCGAGTTTTGTTCAATACGACACGGGATCGCAGAACATCGGAACGAACACGCGGCTGCGCTGGACGATCAGACCAGGCAACGATTTGTTCGTGGTCTGGAATCGAGGCTGGCAGCGGATCGTGACCGACCCACACGTGAGCATCATCCCTCAGAGCGATTTGATCGCGATCAAGTTGCGTTGGACGTTTCGACTGTAACTTTCGAGGAACGCGAATGAACGGGAGGAGCGATGAATACAAACCGCCGGGAATTCCTGCAGAAGATGTCTGGCGTCGCCGTGTTCGCCGCTTCGCGATCTGTCCGGGGCAGGACCGATGCATTGAACGAAACTACCTCACCGGACGGAAAAGAGGCCGCGCGGGATCTGGAATCTTTGCGCGCACAATTTCCGCTATTGGCGGAACCCGTCAATGGCCACGCTTTGATTTATCTGGACAACGCAGCCACGACGCAGAGGCCACGCGCCGTCATGGACAGCCTCAGAAACTTTTATTTGCACGACAATGCGAACCCCGCGAACTCTCTCCACACTCTCGCCCGACGATCGGCCGCCGCGTATGAAAAAGCGAGAGAAACCGTTGCAAGATTCGTGCACGCGCGGGGGCCGGAAGAGATCGTTTGGACCCGCGGCACGACCGAAGCGATCAATCTCGTAGCTGCATCCTGGGGTGGCGCCAACCTCGGACCCGGGGACGAGATTATCCTCACCGTGTCTGAGCATTACTCGAGTCTGGTGCCTTGGCAACTGGCTGCCCGGCGAGCCCATGCGCGCGTGCGGGTTTTGGATGTGGAAGACGACGGGCGCTTGCGGCTCGATCATCTCGATACCCTGCTGTCCAGGCGCACGAAACTCGTTGTGTTCCCGCACGTATCGAACGTTTTAGGTCTGATCAATCCGGCAAAGGAAATCTGCGAGCGGGCGCATCGCGTCGGCGCGCTCGTGCTCGTAGACGGGGCGCAATCCATCCCGCACTTTCCCGTAGATGTGCAGGACCTCGCCTGCGATTTCTTCGTTTTTTCAGGACATAAGATGTTCGGGCCAATGGGCATTGGCGTTCTGTGGGCGCGCCGGGAGATTCTTGACAACATGCCGCCGTTTCAGGCGGGCAGCAACATGGCTCACGACGTAGAAATGGAGCCCGCACCCACTCATTTTGCGGAGGGCGGATTGAAGTTTGAGGCTGGCACGCCGAACGTACCTGGCGCAGTGGGACTCGCTGCGGCCATCGAATTTCTTGAATCGTTGGATCGCAAGACGCTCTGGACACGCGAGCAGGAACTCACGCGACATGCGTTGTCCCGATTCAAGGAAGTGAAAGGCCTGCGAATTCTTGGTCCAACGGAATCGAAGGATCGCATATCGGTGTTTTCCTTCGTAATCGAGAATAGGCGGGCGCTCGACGTCGTCCAAGCCCTCGACGCACTGGGCATCGCCGTTCGAGGCGGCGATCTCGCATCGCTTCCACTGTTGAAGCGGATGGGACTAACGGCGGCGGTGCGTGCCTCCTGTTATGCCTATACCTCAGGCGAAGAGATCAATCAGCTCATCGCCGCACTGCAATGAGAGCGCTCTCGCGGGAGCTTGTAGCCTTGGTTGCCGCGGACCTTGTGAGGCATAATTCTGTGATGCTTCGTCGTGCTGTCGGACTGCAGATTTGCGTGGCCTTCCTTTTGGCTTTTGTCATGGGGCCGTTCCAGCACGTTCACCAAGCAGGTGCTCACCATTCACGAGGGTCCGGGCCACGGCGCTGGTTCACATTCCCCTCGACTTCGGTGGTTTACCCACAGCCTAGTTCCACCTCATGCGTCGGCTTATCGCCGGTTCTGTGCCCGGCCACCGCGTTGCCGATGGAACCGCCAAGCGTCCAGAGTCCCTTTGCCTGATATTGGTGGTGCCTTCATCAGGGAGACGTATACCGCCTCCTCCGGGGACGTTACTCCCCGGTCCTAGCTCCTACGGACTCATTCGCCAATCCGCGTGGCTCTCCTGTCCTTCGGCTCTTCGCCTCGTTCAAGGAGTCTGTGCAGGTTGCTACCAGGTCCTGCTGCCACGAGGATCTTCCCGACGTTATCTCTGTGAATCTTTCTCCGGATGCCTGAGCCTATACCCCGGCGGTCCCCCTGAGTGCTCGTGCCTGGTTCTTCCTCAGAGTCATCGGCCTTCCCCTGGTATGGATCGGGTTGGCTTCCCACTTCTCTCCGCGAACACGATTTTTCACGGGACGATTTTCGGGGCTGCAGCTATTTCGTTATGTTCAGGCCTCTGTGTTTGCTCGCCTCCCAGATCGTTCCTACCGCTGCAAAAAACAAATCCTCTGCAGGGCAGCCGAGGCTTTTACGTCCGAGCTGAGCGTGCGTCGCTACCTTCGCACGCATCGGATATGCTATCCGCCCGACTATAGGCAATTGGCGGAACGAGGACTTACACCTCGCAAGATTCTCAGCCTTGTCGGCTGCTCACCATACCGCTTCGTCCATCTCCATCCCCACAAACCAACGGAACAGCAGGTTGTACTGCAGTTGTTCAATCAGCATTCGCTCACTGCGCACCGAATAGAGAATCTGCAACAGCAGCGACCGCAGCAGCCGTTCCGGCGCAATCGACGGACGCCCTACGTCGGAGTACAACTTCTGAAACTTCGGCGACATCTCCTTCAGAATCTCATCCACCATCTTGCGGATCGGCCGCAAAGGATGATCCGCTGGAACACGCTTCTCCGGAGGAGATGTAGCTGAATATTCCTTCTTGCAGGTTATCGTCGCCGCGCATTCAACTCGTCTCCTTCTTCCTTCTCTCAGACGAGCTCTCCTTACCTAAAGTTGCAGCGAAACGCGATTTTTCAACAAACTGCTAGAGCCGAGAAGCCTGCTGCCGCCGGAAAATTCAATTCCGCGGGTATTCGCCCGCTCTTGCATCCGCCAACGACGCAAGGGTGAGGCTCCCAGCGGTATAAACGGACTTAAGCGGCCGGAGGTTTCTTTGGAAACTCTTTAATCGATTCCCCAATGAATTCGAGATAACTGCGAACATGGCCTTCCAGCTGATCCGTGAAATGGCTGGAAATCTCGGCAGCTCTTTCTTCCAGGTTCTTATTGCCTTCGTCCGTAGCTGACGCGATCATGTTCTGTGCGCTATCTCGAGCAATCTTCTCGAACGCTTGCGAAAGCTCAAGCATCTTTTCGTTACACTCGTTCACAACGGAAGTTGAGTTTTTCTCCAACTGGTCGTGAGTCTGAAGCAATCGTGCGTTCGCGTCACTTTCCAGTTGGTCCGTGACTCGCCTGTAAATTGCCAGTGATTCTTCCTTGAAAACGGTCTGAGATGCCACCAGTTTCTGAAAGTCCGCTCTCGCTTCTTCCATCACAGGCGCAACCTGCTCTCGCAGCCGCAATACGAAGCGCTCCGTTGCTTTGGTGCGTGAGGTTTCGAGGTTGCGTTGCACCCGCTCAACCGTGCCAGTCGCCATAGTGTCGAGGTTCTGCTGGGCATTTTCAATGTGTCGCTCGATAGCCCCAACTAAGCTCCCTTGGCTGTTTTTGACTATGGCCTGCGCTCCCTCGTTCAGTACTTTCAGCGCGCGCCGGGCCAATTCATCTTTCGAGGTCGCGATCACATGCTCAATCGTTCCGGTCGCCTCGTTCTGAATCTGAAAACGAAATTCGTCCAACAGACGCTTCCTTTCATTGGCTAACGTCACTGCTGCAATTTCAGAGACCGCTATTTGAACCTGATTGCTTAAAGCATTCATCAGGTTGGCAAACCAAGGTGACAGTACAGCGGCCGCCTCATTTTTCTTCAAGGCGGGAACCGGTGTAGCAGCTTCGGTCCGGGCGAGAGCCCGTTGCGGTTCGGTCCGCGCCATGGGCCGCGATTCTCGTCCATGACTCGCGGACTCTACTAAATTGCCCGATTGCCGGGGAAACCAATCTGCTGGCGGCGGCGAAATCCCCCAGATATTGCCGGCGATTTCGAGCTCCACGCCGACGTTGTACGTTGGATCGTTGGAGGTGTTTAGCCTCTGTATCGATTTCACCCGTGCCATACTGGGGAATCCAGAGTGGCCTGTCGAGCCCAGTCCCGTATCCAGGACCACCATGTCACCAGGACGAGGCTCATGTCTCATCTTGTAGGTGCAACCGTGACAACTAATCGAGCCTGTCGTAACTTCCTCCCGATAGGATGCATGGGAGGCATCTACGCTCTTCACTGCCAGCATTATGGCTTTGGAAATGCGCGAGCTGCGCCGTTTTGGTACGTTTGCGACCTGATTAGATGACACTGGATCCTCCTACTCCCCCATCCACATTGGGTAAAGGCCGTTGCAAGTCATCCCTCGAATTCTGGAGAACCGCGGGAATAGTCTCTCAGCGTTCGCGGAACTTCAACTGGTCGAACAGCCAGATGCGACTTGTATTTTCGCCTGCCCATGAGGTCCACGCCCCTGGAGTACCAGTCGCTTTTCGGCTGCCTTTGGCCGAAGTCCTCGCGGCTCAAGGCATGCCGTCCAATTTTTCCGAACTGTTCCCGCGACCAGTAGACCTGCTTTGGACGCCGGCGTAAATTGAGTCGAGTTATTGCGCTCCAGGGCAAGGACACCAAAATGACTGAAACATCCACTGCCGAGCACACGGATCGCCGCGCGACGAGCCGGATTGATGCCCATCTCCCTTTGTTCATCTACGGCTCTCTGCTAGGTGGCGATCCGTTTTACGAGGAGACCTTTACAATCTCCATCAATGGAACTGGCGGATTGATCTTGATGGCGAGTAGTGTCCAACCCGGCCAGCGAATAATGGTAACGAACCAAGGAAACGATCAGACGCAAGAGTGCGTCGTCGTATCCGTTGCGGCGCAGCCTGCAGGCAGTTATGTTGCGTTTAAATTCCCCACCCCGATGCCGCAGTTCTGGCACGGGTTGGAAATTGGCAAGGGTACGCTGCGTAGCTGGATCGAATACTTCATTGAGGCAGTTATTCTGCAAATCCGTGGTGATCGCACACCCGAAAAGCCAGTTCCTGATAAATTCTATAAAAGGGGAAGTCAAGAGAAAACACAACTGCATCGACCGGAGCTTTTCTTGCTTCCCAGCCCACGTGAATGAGCCTTATCGGTTCGAACCTTCCGCGCCAAAGACTCGGGTGGCCCAGGCTTTGCGGTTGAATTTCGGGTGCCCCATCCTTCCGGTTTTCGAGAAGTTCGTCACGAAGGCGTTCATCACGAAGAACAGAAAGCTGTCTGGCATGCCTCTTACGATTGGGTGGCAGGATTCCTACCTTCTGTTGGAGCTGGGTAGTATATATAAATTGAAGGTTAATCCGGACACTACCGTCCGGGCAGCTGACCACCTTGTATCGATTGGCGACGCGAAGCCTGAGGGATCACCCCGACCCGGCCAACGAGGGTTACTAACTTGGGTAGCACTTCTGGCCGGTATCCCTTCGGACACGGCTCCCGGCTTCAAACAGTGACACCACACCCCCCAGCAACTAGATTGGGAGTCCCAGTCAGGAGTCGGACCCGTGACTTCCATACACCAACGCATCCTGGTTCTGGCAGCGTTTCTCGCTATTTTCAGCCCCACTCTTCGATCTGAGCAGCCCCAAAAAGCCTCGCGCGCCACCCTGGAAGACCGCCTCAAGAAGCTCGAGGAGCGTGCCGATGCCGCCGAAAAAGCCGCAAGCACCGCAGTGATGGAAAAGGACTACCTCACGCGTACGCAGAAGCAGTACGAGTCCTACTACCAAAAAGTCCTCAACACACAAATGTGGACACTCGGAATCATGGGACTGATCCTGACTGGCGTCTTTGTCCTTGTTGCCAGATTCAGCCTGAAAATGATCGACCAACAGACAAAAACCGCCACGGCCGAAGCCATTGTTCAAATGCGCAACGAATACGCACGGGCTTTAGCCAAGGACGTTCAGAAACTGTGGGATTCCAATGCGGTAGACGTCAAGAAGCTGAGAGAAACACTGACAGCACAGTTCGCGGAACTTGAGCAGAAGCTCAAGGATCGATCAAATCTTCAAATGCAGTTTGTACAGGCACTTGCTGAAGGCCTCGACGAGCGTCAAGGCGATTCACTGCTCGCGTTTCGCGCCGCGCTCAGGACCTACAAGTCCGGCAAACCCCGAAACCTCATCGAAGCGAAGGTGGGCGCAACAATCGGACGGTCCATCTTTGAGTCACTCCGAAGAAAGCATGGAGAGAACTACATGGACAAAGCACGAGAGGAGTTGGCTGATTCGCTCTACAGCGACCTCGATGAAGAGCTTGCCTTAGCCGCACTGCAGAGTCCCTGGCTCACACCCCTGGTCAACGAAAGAAGTCCGGCTCTCCCAGAGCCCCCAGCACCGGAGCCAGTCGCGGAGGGGCGCCCCATAGCAACGATCCCTGAAATCGATCCCCCAGAGCCCGCTCTAACTTTCGACGAAGAGCCTGACTCCTGCCGCCTGATAAACACCTGACTTCAGGACGCGCGTCCGCTCAAGCGTTTTAAGTGCCTGGTGAGTTCGCGTTACCGGAAGTGGAAATTCTGTCCCGCTCCATCCTCACTTGCGGCCCCATCCGCCCCACTCGCAAGCACATCCCGATTTCACCGCTCAGCGGCTTATAC
>Ga0134124_10000570_pt1 | contig 30429 bp, 28 predicted proteins | sample KB304_FD_96880 | JGI IMG/M metagenome (GOLD analysis project Ga0134124, IMG submission 96880) | Terrestrial soil microbial communities without Nitrogen fertilizer from Kellogg Biological Station, Michigan, USA - KB3-0-4 | ecosystem: Environmental > Terrestrial > Soil > Unclassified ... | reverse complement strand
GCTGCTGGCGCGCGAACCCGGCAAGGTATTCAGCCGCGACGACATCCTCAATCACCTGCGCGGCCACGAGGCCGATCTGTACACCCGCGCGGTGGACATCGTGGTGAGCCGGCTGCGCAAGAAACTTGAACCGCTGGACTGCATCAAGACCCTGCGCAATGCGGGCTACTCGCTCGCGGTGGCTCGTGTTCCAGCCTGAAACCACGCGCTGGCACGGGCGCGCGCGCCATGCCTTGCGCAGCCGGCTGCCGCATTCGCTGAAGGCCAAGCTGGTCGCGTTGTTCCTGCTGCTGGCGCTGGCCATGACGGGCGCCTTCCTGTTCGGCATGCAACGGGCACTGACCATTGGCTGGCGCGAAGCGGCGCTGCCGCTGCTGTCCGACTATGTGGACCGCCTGGCTGCGGAAATCGGCAGCCCCCCGAGCATCGAGCGGGCGCAGGCCCTGGTGCGGCGCTTGCCCGTGACCGTGCGGATCGCGGGACCCAAGGTCAACTGGCAAAGTCACCCCAAGGCCCAGGAGGGGGAAGACGGCCATATGGAACCGCAGTTCGCCTGGCATGGCCGCTCGTCGCTGTTGCTGGAGCGCACGACGGCCGACGGGCACCACATCCGGTTCGGCGTGGCCATCGCTGGATGGCAGGATCCACCGCGCCGCGTGGGCTGGGTGACACTGGCCGTGCTGCTGGCCCTGACTGCCCTGGCCTACGCCTATGTGCGGCGCCTGCTGCGCCCGCTGGACGACATTCATGCCGGTGCGCGGCGCTTCGGGGCGGGCGATTTTTCGCAGCCGATTCCCGTCCGCCGCCGCGACGAACTGGGCGAGCTGGCCGCCGGCGTCAACACCATGGCGCGCGACATCCACCGGATGCTGGAAGCCAAGCGTGCGCTGCTGCTGGCCATCAGCCACGAACTGCGCAGCCCGCTCACGCGGGCGCGATTGAATACGGAGCTATTGCCCGAAACGCCCGAGCTGCAAGCCCAGCGCCAGGCACTGCTGCGCGACCTGGGCGAGATGCGCGACCTCGTTACGGACCTGCTGGAAAGCGAGCGCCTGGGCCAAGGCCACGCCGCACTGCACCTGGAGCCCTCGGACCTGGGCGCACTGGTGCGAGAGGCCGTCGCCGCAGCGGCGCAAGCCGCGCAGGTCGACATTGCGCCGGACCTGCAGGCGTTGCTATTGGACCGCACGCGCATACGACTGCTCATGCGCAACCTGCTGGACAATGCACTGCGCCACAGTGCCGGCGCTGCGCAGCCGCCGCGCGTAAGCGCGCGGCCCGAAGGACACGGCATCTGCCTGGCCGTGCGCGATTACGGCCCTGGCGTTCATGAGTCCGCGCTGGCGCACCTGGGTGAGGCATTCTGGCGTCCTGACGCCGCGCGCGAGCGCGCCACCGGTGGGGTGGGCCTGGGCCTGTACCTGTGCAAGCTGGTCGTCCAGGCGCACGGCGGAACCTTCAGCTTGCGCAACGCGCAGCCGGGGCTGGAGGTGCGCGTGGTGCTGCCGCTTTGACCGCCACCCTGGCGTCCAGGCATCGCATGGTGTTTTCTCCAGTGTCGTGACGCGGGGATCGCCGTCCGCAGTCGAATCCAATTGACGTGGATCAGGCGGGGAAGGGAAGCGGCGGTGGATATTGATGCGCACTGACTTCGGAGAGACGTTTATGCCCGTTTCCAAGGCCCGCCCGATCCCGGGCACCACGATATTCGACGGGGCGCAAGCCCAGAAGGGTTACGCCCTGAACAAGATGTGTTTTTCGTTCAACTCGGCCGACGCCCGCTCGGAGTTCCTGCGGGACGAAGAAGCCTACATGCGCAAGTTCGGCCTGAGCGAACAGCAGTCGGCCGGCATCCGCACGCGCAACGTCCTGGGCCTGCTGGCTGCCGGCGGCAATGTCTATTACCTGGCCAAGTTCGCAGGAATCCTCGGCCTGGACGTGCAGGACCTTGGCGCGGCCCAGACCGGCATGACCAAGGAGGCCTTCAAGGCCCGGCTGGTCGCGCAGAACCATCAACCTGACACGCTGCCCACCTGAGCGGAAAGAGAGGCGCACATGGCAAAGATCATTGGTGGCTTGACCACTTCCCACGTGCCGGCCATCGGCGGCGCCATTGCCAAGGGCTTGCAGCAGGAGCCTTACTGGAAACCCTTTTTCGATGGCTTCCTGCCGGTGCGCGCCTGGCTCGGCGAAGTCAAGCCGGATGTGGCGGTCGTCTTCTACAACGATCACGGACTGAACTTCTTCCTGGACAAGATGCCGACTTTCGCCGTGGGCGCAGCGCCGGAATACCGCAACGCCGACGAGGGATGGGGCATTCCCACGCTGCCGCCGTTCAAGGGCGTGCCGGAGCTGTCCTGGCACATCATCGATCACCTGATCGACAAGGAATTCGACATCACCACCTGCCAGGAAATGCTGGTAGACCACGCCTTCACGCTGCCGCTCAAACTGTTCTGGCCGGCCGGGGACTGCCCGGTCTTGACAGTGCCCGTTTGCATCAATACGGGCCAGTTCCCGCTGCCCAGCGCGAGGCGTTGCCTGGCGCTCGGAAAAGCGGTGGGCGAGGCGATCTCCTCCTGGGACAGCGACAAGAAGGTCGTGGTGATCGGCACCGGCGGCCTGAGCCACCAATTGGACGGCGAGCGTGCCGGCTTCATCAACAAACCGTTCGACCTGAAGTTCATGGACAGCCTGGTGAGCGATCCCGAATGGGCCACGCAGTTCAGCATCCATGAGCTGGTCGAAAAGACCGGCACGCAGGGCGTCGAGCTGCTGATGTGGCTGGCCACGCGCGGCGCGGTGCCGGGTGCGGTACGAAAGGTGCACACCAACTACCACATCCCGATCTCCAACACGGCGGCGGGAATGATGGCGCTGGAAGCGATCTAGCGCCGCACCATTGCGAAAGTGATTCGCCCGCGCCAGTGCGCGGGCCCGTGACAGCGACGAGAGGGAAACACCATGAGCCACTCGCAGCAACACGAACCGGGTTTCGTACGCAGCACATTCATCCAGTCCTGCGCCTACTGCGGTGCGCGGTTCGAGGTGCTGGTGTCGCGCCTGCCTGGCAATGACGAGGAAGAAGACTACGACTGCCCGGAATGCGGCAAGCGCTACACCACTGCCGCTGCGCTGCCGCCGCTGGTGGAGTTGCGGGCGCGGAGATCGGACGGCAAGACCGACGGCTACCAGGAGACCATGTTCTAGCGCCCGCCGCCTTTGGCGCAGCGGGCCGCCGGCCGATCAGAATTCGTATTCGGCCTGGAACCTGAGCGTGGTCCGCGGCGCTGCATCGGTCAAGCCGAAGAGCAGCCCGGCGTTGTACTTGATGACCTGCTTCTGGGCCACGCGGAATTTCCCGAAGATGGCGGGTCCGGCGATGTGCGGCTGCTCCGCGTGTGGTTCCCAATGGTTCCACGGTCCGACGTCGCCGAATCCTTGCAAGCCGAACTCGAACTCGGGACGCCAACGGTACTTGACCTGCCATTGATACCCCAGTTCCGCCGCCTGGGCGGTGCTAGCGCGAATGTGCTTTTCGATCAAGAGGTTCAGGTTGGCCTGGACATTGCTGCCAATATCGGTTTGCAGCAGCGGACCCCAGCGGTATTCGTAGCCCTCGCTGCGGTCTTTCGGGCGTTCGATCTCCAGCAGGAAGCCGACGTCCACGGGATACTTTCCGGTCTCGGTAAGCTGAAACCGGTTTTCCCACTCCCATGCGTCGAAAGTGTGGACGGCGCCGGGCTCCTTGTGCCACTTGGCCTCCAGCTCGGTGAACCACCAGCGGTTGACACCCCACCCTAGCGCGAGGCCGTACTCGGTCTCGCGGCTGCCATCACGCGCCTTGGCGGTGCCGACCTTGAATTCGATTTCCCTTTCGCCTTCTTCGACGATCGGGGACTTGACGTCATCTGCAGGGCCCGCGAGCGATATTGTCGGGACGGTGAGGCACGATAGGACGAGGGCAGCCAACGCCCCCGCCCGGATGGCGGTTCGCATAAGAAACTCCAGGTAGTAGTGAAAGAAAATCGAGCAGCCGCGCCGGTGCGCTATGGCAACGGTGGCGGGTGCCGCAGCAGCCGGGTGCCTGCGTAGATCAGGGCCAGGACCGCCAGGTAGGAGGCCAGCTGCGCGGCCGAGGGCCGGGCGTCATAGCCCATCAGTGCGTGCAGGAAGGTGCCAAGGGCGGAGTCGGGGGCAAGCATCGCGGAGGTGTCCCACATCGGGGCGGTCCACCGCTCGATGAAACCGGCCTGGGTGAGTGACTTGACCAACTGGCTGGCGATCGATCCGGCCAGGATCGCGATCAGTGCGTTGGTCGTCGCGAACAGGTGCCTGACCGGTACGCGTGACAGCCCGCCATAGATCGCCCAGCCCGCGCCAACGCCCAGGCCCACACCCACCAGGCACGACAGCACCACTTCACCCAGACTGGTCTCTGTGGAAGCCGTGAGCGCGCCGCCCACGAAGAGCACGGTTTCCGCTCCTTCCCGCAGTACCGCGAGCGCGACCGCAATCAGCAGCGCCCAAGGCTTGCGCTGTCCCTGTTCCACCGAAACACCCAGTTTGCGTGCCTGGCCGGCCATGTCCTTGGAGTGCGCCGTAACCCAGATGCAATGCCACAGAAGCATCGCAAGCGCCACGGACAGCACCCCGATGTTCACGACGTCCTGTCCCAGCCCATCGAACCAGCTGCCGATGTTCTGAGCCATGAGAGCCAGCAGCAGCGCTCCCAGCAGGCCGACCCCGACGCCGGCCGCCAGCCAGCGCGCACGGCCGGGCAACTGCCGCGTGGCGGCGGCAACGATGCCAACGAAGAGCGCGGCCTCCAGGGACTCGCGAAAAACGATCAATGCCGCAGCTAGCATGGGTGCTCCGTTTACTCGGCCACAACGGCGCCCTTGGCCGTGGCCTCGTTGTATTCGCCGAAGAAGGTGTAGCGGCCCGGCTTCAACGGGCCGATGAAGATCGATGCTTTCGAGCCGGCCGGAATCACCTTCTCCCGGTTCAAGCTATGGCTTTCGAACTCCTCGGCGGTGCTGTCCTGGTTGTGCACGATGAGCTTGACGCGTTGTCCCGCAGGGACCTTGACCTCAGCAGGCTCGAAGCGATGGTTCTTGATGACCAGGGCGAACTCGGGCTCCGCGGCTTGCGCCCACAAACTAACGAAGCTGGCGGTGAGCGCGACGGTGATCGCACGACGGACAAGGGCCATAAGAATCTCCTCCAAGTTCAGACAATCGTAATGCAAATCATTGTCATTTGCAATAGGCTCAGCAGTAGAAGTCAAAAAAAGCGCCCGGGGGAAGGGCGCTTTCGAAGATGGATCCCAGGCCGAGCCCGGGAAAACAGCCGGGTCAGAGCGTGTCGATGAAGCTGCGCAGCTTGTCGCTGCGGCTGGGGTGCTTGAGCTTGCGCAGCGCCTTGGCTTCGATCTGGCGGATGCGCTCGCGTGTCACGTCGAACTGCTTGCCGACTTCTTCCAGCGTGTGGTCCGTGCTCATCTCGATGCCGAAACGCATGCGCAGCACCTTGGCTTCGCGCGGCGTCAGCGAATCGAGGATGTCCTTGACCACGTCGCGCAGGCCCGCCTGCATCGCCGCCTCGATCGGCGCGGTGTTAGCCTGGTCCTCGATGAAATCGCCCAGATGCGAATCGTCGTCGTCGCCGATCGGCGTTTCCATCGAGATCGGTTCCTTGGCGATCTTCATGATCTTGCGGATCTTGTCCTCCGGGATCTCCATCTTGGCCGCCAGGATCCCGGCATCCGGCTCGAAGCCGAACTCTTGCAGGTGCTGACGCGAGATGCGGTTCATCTTGTTGATGGTCTCGATCATGTGCACCGGGATGCGGATCGTGCGGGCCTGGTCCGCGATCGAGCGGGTGATGGCCTGCCTGATCCACCAGGTCGCGTACGTCGAGAACTTGTAGCCGCGCCGGTATTCGAACTTGTCCACGGCTTTCATCAGGCCGATGTTTCCTTCCTGGATCAGGTCCAGGAACTGCAGGCCCCGATTGGTGTACTTCTTGGCGATGGAGATCACCAGGCGCAGGTTGGCCTCGATCATTTCCTTCTTGGCTTCGCGCGACGACGCCTCGCCTTCGTTCATGCGCTTGTTGATGTCCTTCAGCTGCGCCAGCGGCACGACCACGCGCGACTGCACGTCCGCGAGCTTTTGTTGCAGCTCCTGGATTGGCGGGACATTGCGCGCCATGATGGTGGACCAGGACTTGCCGGCGGCAGCCTGCTTTTCCACCCATTTGGGGTTTAGCAAGTTGGGCGGAAATTCCTTGATGAAGACCTCCTGCGGCATGCCGCACTTGTCCACGATGATGCGGCGCAGTTCGCGTTCTTTCTTGCGCACGTCGTCGACCTGCCCGCGCACCATGTCGCACAATTTTTCGATGGTCTTGGCCGTGAAGCGGATGGTCATCAGCTCCTCGGACAGCGCGTGCTGGCCCTTGACATAGGCGGGCGTGCCGTAGCCCTCCTTGTCGTAGACCTTGTGCACCTTCTCGAACAGCTGCTGGATGCGCGTGAACCGCTCCAGCGCCTGGGTCTTGAGCTCTTCGAGCTTCTTGGTCAGCGCCTTGGAGCCGCCGTTGCCGTCGTCGTCGTCATCGGCGTCGAATTCGTCGAAATCCTCCTCGGCCACATAGTCGTCGGCTTCGTTCGGATTGGAGAAGCCGTCCACCACCGTGGAGATAACGACCCGGCCTTCGCGAATTTCGTTGGCCAGGCGCAGGATTTCCGCGATCGTGGCCGGTGAAGCCGAGATCGCTTCCATCATGGACATCAAGCCGCCCTCGATGCGCTTGGCGATTTCGATCTCGCCCTCACGCGTGAGCAGTTCCACGGTGCCCATCTCGCGCATGTACATGCGCACGGGGTCGGTGGTGCGGCCGAATTCGCTGTCCACGGTGGACAGGGCGGCCTCCGCTTCCTCCTCGGCTTCTTCCTCGGTCGCGGCGGTCGGACCCGTATTGGTCAGCAACAGCGTCTCGGCATCGGGCGTCTGTTCGTAGACGGCAACGCCCATGTCATTGAGCATGGACACCACGACTTCGAGCGTTTCGGCGTCCACCAGCTTCTCGGGAAGATGGTCGGTGATTTCGGCGTGCGTGAGGTAACCGCGTGTCTTGCCCAGCTTGATCAGCGTCTTCAGGCGCTGCCGGCGCTTTAGCATCTCCTCTTCGGTGAGGATGGCCTCGTCCAGGCCGAATTCCTTCATCAAGGCCCGTTCCTTGGCCTTGCTGATCTTCATACGCAGCGGCTTGACCTTCTCGGCGGTTTCGGCCACCGGCTCGCCGGCCAGATCGTCTTCGATGTCCGACAGGTCCAGGTCTTCCGCAGGCTTGGGTTCCACGACGATCTTGGGCTTGCGGCCGCGCTTGGCACCGGCCTTGGCCAGGTCGGCCAATTCCGTCGATGGGACCTTGGGCGGGCGGCCGGGCTTCTTCTTCACCAGCTCATCGGCGGCGGCTTTCGCGCTCTTCTTCACCTGATCCTTCGCGGTGGCTTTCTCTGAATGCTTGGCAGGGGACTTCGTTTGCGGCACTGGCTTGGCTTTCATGGCGGACTTGGCGGGGGGCTTGGCTTGCGGCTTGGGTTCGGTTTGGACGACTTTGAGCCTTGCCTTGGCGGGCATCCCGGGTTTGATCGATTTATTGGCAACGGGTTTCGCGGCGGGCTTCACGAGCTTTCCGGACTTTTGAGCGGGCATGAAAAAATACCTCGGACTGGCAAAAAAGCAGAAACACAAAAAGCGCCACTACAGCCCGGCGCGGGATGAGGGGAACGCGCGGAACGCCCCGGGCGAGGCGTTCCAGTTGTCCTTCAAGGGCAAGATGGGTGGGCGAACATTTGGTGTGCAGTCCTTGCGGTGAGGTGGCGGGTCGGGAGCAAATGTCCGCGGTTGGCCGGGTCCGGAGGTGCTGCTGTCGCTCTTGCCGCTAGCAAACCTTACATTATACCGTTTTCGGGTGTTTTCAAGAGCAGCATGTGCCGTTTCTTGAGTTCGAACTGGTCCTTGATAAGTTCCAGCTCGCGAGCGGCCCGGCTGGGGTCGGAGGCCGGCAAGGCCTGGACCTGTTTCAGCTGCAGTTCGAGCACATCCAGCCTGACGGCGCTGACCAACCTGCGCAGTTCCCGCAAAGGCAGGTCCGAATCTTCGACCATGCGCCCATGCGGCTGCATCGTCTCCAGCTCGATGAGCCGCGTGACGATCGGGGCGAACGATTGGCCCTCCGCCGCGACCATCAGCGCCGCCAGCGGCTGGGGTCCGTGCTCGTGCGCCTGCGTGTCGAGCCAGCGGAACAATTCGCCGCAGCCGCCTTCAAGTCCGCACAACACCTCGTGATCGGGCATCGCCAGTTCGTCCCACCAGGCGGAGTTCGCCAACAGCAGGCGCGCCGCATTTTGGGCATTGGCTTCGATCGACGGCTGGGACGGAAACTTGCGGGTCCACGGACGGGCGCTGACCCGGATTCGCCCGCGGCCGGCCGCCGCCCCTGCAGCAGGGCTGCCCCAGGCAGTCAGCAAGTCGCGTGCATCCTCTTCCACGAGCGTGGCAATCTCGTTCAGGACCTGGCGTTTGAGCGATCCATCGGGCATCGATGACCACAACGGCCTGGCTGTTGCGGCCATTCGGGCGCGGCCTTCTGCGCTGGCGAGATCGCAGCCTTCGCGCGCGGCCTCGATGAGGAAACGGCTGAGTGGCGTGGCATCGCTCACATAACGGGCAAACCCCTCGCGGCCGAACTCGCGGATGTAGCTGTCCGGGTCGTGCTCGGCGGGCAGGAACAGGAACTTGATGCTGCGCACGTCCGTGGCATAGGGCAGGGCGGCGTCGAGCGCCTTGCGCGCCGCACGGCGGCCGGCTTCGTCGCCGTCGAAGCTGAACACCACCGAATCGGTGAAACGGAAGAGCTTTTGCACGTGCTCGCTGGTGCAGGCGGTGCCTAGCGTTGCCACAGCGTTGGGAAAGCCCAGCTGCGCCAGCGCCACCACATCCATGTAGCCCTCGGTCACCAGTACGTAACCGTGCTCGCGAAGGGCGTTGCGGGCTTCGAACAGGCCGTAGAGTTCGCGGCCCTTGCTGAACACCGGGGTCTCCGGGGAGTTCAGGTATTTGGGCGTTCCCTCTCCGAGCACCCGGCCGCCGAAGCCGATGCACTCGCCCTTGACGTTTCGTATGGGAAACATCACCCGGTCGCGGAAGCGGTCGTAGCGCTTGTCCTCGTCCTCGCTGACGATGACCAGTCCGCTTTCGGCCAGCAGGGGATCGTCATAGCTGGGGAAGACGCTCGCCAGACTGTGCCAGCCGTCGGGCGCATAGCCCAGGCCGAACTGCTTCGCAACCGCTCCGGAAACGCCACGGCCCTTGAAGTACTCGACCGCCCGAGGCGACTCCTTCAAGTGCTTGCGGTAGGCGCCGCAGGCTTTCTCGAGCACATCGGTCAGCGTCGCCTGCTTCTCGCGCTGCTGGGCGGCCCGCGCGCGGTCCTGGGGCGAAGCGTCCTCTTCCGGCACCTGCATGCCGTACTGCTGGGCAAGGTCCTTGACGGCTTCGACGAAATTCATGCCGGCATGCTCCATCAGGAAGCCGATGGCATTTCCATTCTTGCCGCAGCCGAAGCAATGGTAGAACTGCTTGCTCGGACTGACCGAAAACGAAGGCGACTTTTCGCCGTGGAACGGGCACAGTCCCATGTAGTTCGCGCCGCCTTTTTTCAGCTGCACGTAGCGCCCGACGATCTCGACGACGTCGGCGCGGGCTACCAACTCCTGGATGAAAGACTGGGGAATGGTCATTGTTCGGTATTCTTGCTTAATCAAGCGCCGACACCGTGGCCTGCCGGACCACCGGGAAACATCGGAGACAAGACATGACGCACATTTTCGACCAGGACCTGCCGCGCAACGAGGCCAATTTCACGCCACTGTCGCCGCTGACGTTCATCGAGCGGACCGCCGAGGTTTATCCGCAACGGCTGGCAGTGATTCACGGCGGCCTGCGCCGCAACTGGAGCGAGCTTTACGAGCGCTGCCGCCGGCTGGCCGGTGCGCTGGCGCGAAACGGCGTGGGCAAGGGCGACACCGTCGCCGTGATGCTGCCCAACACCCCGCCGATGGTGGAAGCGCACTTCGGCATTCCGATGGCAGGCGCGGTGCTGAATACGATGAACACCCGGCTGGACGCCGAAACGATCGCGTTCATGCTGGATCATGGCGAGGCCAAGGCGGTGATCGTGGATCCGGAATTCGCCGGCGTCATGAAGAAGGCGATCGGCCTGCGCACTGAAAAGCGCCCGTTGCTGATCGTCGACGTCGAGGATGCGCTGTACACGGGGCCGGCCGAGCGTGCCGGCACTATTGGCTATGAAGATTTCCTCGCCGGTGGCGACCCGGCTTTCGAATGGCAGCTTCCAGGCGACGAATGGGACGCGATCGCGCTCAATTACACCAGCGGCACCACCGGCAATCCCAAGGGAGTCGTCTACAGCCACCGCGGCGCGGCCACCAACGCGATATCCAATATTCTCGAGTGGGACCTGCCCAAGCATGCCGTGTACCTGTGGACGCTGCCGATGTTCCACTGCAATGGGTGGTGCTTCCCGTGGACCATCGCGGCGCGCGCCGGCGTGAACGTGTGCCTGCGCAAGGTCGAGGCCAAGGCCATCATCGACGCGATAAAGACGCATGGCGTGACGCACTACTGCGGCGCGCCGATAGTGCAAGGCCTGCTGGTGAACGCACCGGAGGAAATGAAGCAGGGCCTGCCGACCGGAGTCAAGGCCATGGTGGCCGGCGCCGCGCCACCGGCATCGATGATCGAAGGCATGGAGCGCATGGGTTTCGACCTCACCCATGTCTACGGGCTCACGGAGGTCTATGGTCCGGCCACCGTCTGCCCCAAGCACGATGAGTGGAACGGCATGGATATCGGCGAGCGCGCCAGGCTCAATGCGCGCCAGGGCGTGCGCTACCACCTGCAGCGCGCCGCACGCGTGATCGATCCGCAGACGATGAAGCCGGTGCCGATGGACGGCGAGACCATGGGGGAGATCATGTTCCGCGGCAACATCATGATGAAGGGCTACCTGAAGAACTCGGGCGCCACGCGCGAGGCGTTTGCCGGCGGCTGGTTCCATACCGGCGACCTGGCGGTGCAGTACCCGGACGGCTACATCAAGATCAAGGACCGCAGCAAGGACATCATCATTTCGGGCGGCGAGAACATCTCGTCGATCGAGGTGGAAGACGTGCTGTACCGCCACCCCGATGTGCTGGCGGCAGCGGTGGTCGCCAAGCCGGACGAGCGCTGGGGCGAGACGCCCTGCGCCTTCGTGGAGCTCAAGGCGGGCGCGACCGCAACCCGCGAAGACATCGTGGCCCACTGCAAGAAGCACCTGGCCGGCTTCAAGGTGCCCAGGGCGGTCGTGTTCGGCGAACTGCCCAAGACCTCGACCGGCAAGATCCAGAAGTTCGAGCTGAGAAAGCAGGCCGGCTCAGCCGCTGCGATCGACGTGTAGACGCCCGTAACGCCGAACCCACGGGCGGACGGCGCGGCTGCATACTGGGCATGCCATGCCTTTGCTCAGCCCGCAAGCCGCACGCGTCCTGGAAAGCCCAGGCGCGTTCGCCTGGTGCGTGCTCAAGGCGTTCAAGAAGAACCAGGGCCTGCTGCTAGCGGGCGCGGTGGCCTATTACGCACTGCTGTCGGTGGTACCGCTGCTGATCCTGGCGGTGATAGCGCTTTCGCACATCATCGACCAGGCGGAGTTGCTCAGCACGCTGGGCCGCTACCTGGAATGGCTGGTTCCGGGGCAGTCCAAGGCCATCATCGGCGAGCTGCGCAACTTTCTCGATCACCGCGAGGTGATCGGCTGGCTGCTCCTGATCACGATGCTGTTCTTCAGCTCGCTGGCCTTCACGGTGCTGGAGAACGCGATGTCAGTGATCTTTCTGCACCGCATCGCCATCCGCAAGCGGCGCTACGTCGTCTCGGCGGTGCTGCCCTACATCTACATCCTGTGCCTGGGCTTCGGGCTGCTGATCGTGACGCTGGTGTCGGGCAGCCTTCAGGCGATCGGCCAGGAAAGCATCGAGTTCCTGGGCCATGAGTGGTCGCTCAGCGGCTTGTCCGGCGTATTGCTCTACCTGCTCGGTCTGGTGGGCGAAATCTTCGTGCTGAGCTCGGTCTACATGGTGATGCCGGTGGGCCGGCTGTCCTGGCGCCATGCACTTCTCGGCGGAGCGACGGCGGCGCTGCTCTGGGAGGTGACGCGCCATGTGCTGGTCTGGTACTTCAACACGCTATCGCAGGTGAACGTCGTCTACGGTTCGCTGACGACGGCCATCGTCGTGCTGTTCAGCCTGGAAATCGGCGCCACCTTGCTGTTGCTGGGCGCCCAGGTGATCTCGGAATATGAGCGTATCGGCCTGCCCGAAGAGGCGCCACAGCCCAATCCGCTGCAGGCTGAAGAGGCCGCCGGGAACCGCTAGTCGCCTCGCACCACGCCTTCGCGGCGCGGATCGGCGCCACCGAAGAAGCCGGTCTGCGTCTTCTGGATCGCCTGCAAACCGCTGGTCATCGCCTGCTCGCGCACCTCGGCGCCGCGGCTTCGCAGCGCTTCGACCGTTGCGGGCGGGAAACGATTTTCCTCGAGCACGCTCGGACCGTTGAGCGAACCGAAATTCGGCAGGTTGATCGCCTGCTGCGCGTTCAGTCCCCAGTTCAGCACCCCATACAGCGTCTTGGTGGTGAAGTGGATGATCAGCGCACCGCCTGGGCTGCCGCCGCTCATCACAAGCTGGCCGGTCGCCTTGTCGAACACCAGCGTCGGCGCCATCGACGAGCGCGGGCGCTTGCCCGGCTGGACACGGTTGGCGATCGGCTTGCCCTCGGCGTCGGCCGGTGCGAAGCTGAAGTCGGTGAGTTCGTTGTTCAGCAGGAAGCCCCCGGGCCCGCCCTTGACGCTCACCATCTGGCGCGCGCCGAACTGGTCCTCGATAGTCGTGGTCATGGCGATCGCGTTGCCGTAGCCATCGACGATGCTGATGTGCGACGTGCCGTATTCCGGCTGCTCCAGGCTCGGGGCGTAGGCGGCCTTCACAGGCCCGGGCACGCCCGGCTTGGCCACTTTCATGCTCTGCGGGCTAATCAGCTTGGCGCGCTCGGCCAGGTAGGAAGGATTGAGCAGGCTCATCCAGCTTCCAGCGGGCGGCTGGACGAAATCAGGATCGCCCAGGTACTGGCCGCGGTCGGCGAAAGCCAGGCGCGACGCGTCCAGGTACAGGTGCAGCCAGTTGGCGCCCGGCAGTCCGTTTTCCAGTGCCATCGAACCGGCATCCGTATTGTTCAGGATGCCCAGGATCTGTCCGACGGCTATGGCGCCGGAGCTGGGCGGCGGGAAACCGCAGATCCGATAATCCTTGCCCTTGGCCTTGTAGTCATGGCAAATCGGATCGCGTTTCCTCGGCTGGTACCCAGCGAGATCCGCCAGAGTCATCTTGCCGGGGTTGGTGGGGTGCGATTGCACTTTCTTCACGATCGCCTGGGCGACTTCGCCTTCGTGCAGGGCTTTCGAACCTTCGGCCGCGACTTTGCGAAGCACCGCGGCCAATTCGGGATTGCTCAGGTTGGACCCGACGTCGCGCGGTTCGCCATCGGGCTTGAAGAAATAAGCCGCCGCGACCGGGTCTTTCTTGAGATGCGCGTCGGCCTTGACGAGCGTGTTCAACCGGGGGCTGACCTTGAAGCCGCCCTCGGCCAGCACGATCGCGGGCTCGAACAGCTTGGCCCACGGCAGCTTGCCGTATTGCTTGTGCGCCATCTCCAGCATGCGCACCGTTCCCGGCACGCCCACCGAGCGGCCGCCCACGACCGCGTCATAGAACGCGAGCGGCTTGCCATCGGCACCTAGGAACAGTTTTTCATCAGCGGCTGCCGGTGCGGTTTCGCGGCCGTCGAATGCCTCCACATCCTTGCCGTTGTAGTGCAGCAGGAAGGCTCCGCCGCCGATGCCGCTGGACTGCGGTTCGGCCAGCGTGAGCACCATCTGCACCGCGATCGCCGCGTCGACGGCAGAACCGCCGGCCTTGAGTACCTGGTAGCCCGCGTCGGTGGCCAGCGGATTGGCGGCCGCCACTGCGAACCGGGTGGTCGCCCAGCCGGGCTTTTCGGTGTAGCCCGAACCGGCCTCCGGCAGCAGAGGGGCCTGATAGCTGAAATTCGAAGGCGCCGTGGCGCAAGCGGCCATCAGGGCCGTCGCGGCCAACAGCGTGAGCCTGATTCTCATGGCATCTCCCCGTTAGACGGAGATGCATGTTAATCCGGCTCCAGCGGCTCAGCGCGGCGCCAGGCGGATCGCGCCGTCCAGACGGATGACTTCGCCGTTGAGCATGTCGTTTTCGAAGATGTGCCGCACCAGCTTGGCGTAGTCCTCGGGTGTCCCCAGGCGCGAAGGGAATGGCACGCTGGCGGCCAGCGAGGCCTGCACTTCCTTGGGCATGCCGAACATCATCGGCGTTCCGAAGATGCCCGGTGCGATGGTCATGTTCCGGATGCCGTTGCGGGCCAGATCGCGTGCGATAGGCAGCGTCATGCCGACGATACCGCCCTTGGACGCGCTGTACGCGGCCTGGCCGATCTGGCCGTCATAGGCTGCCACCGAGGCGGTGGAAATCATGCAGCCGCGTTCGCCCGTGCTTTCGGGCTCGTTCTTGCACATCGCCTCGGATGCCAGGCGGATCATGTTGAAGCTGCCGATCAGGTTGACCATGATCGTCTTGCTGAAGAGACCCAGGTTGTGGGCGCCGCTCTTGCCCACCGTCTTCTCGGCCGGCGCGATGCCGGCGCAGTTGACCAGGCCCATCAGCTTGCCCAACGAGACCGCCTTGGCGACGACCGCCTGGGCGTCGCCTTCCTGGCTCACGTCGCATGTGACGAAGGCGCCGCCGATATCCTTCGCGATGGCTTCGCCCTTTTCGGCCTGCATGTCGGCGATCACGACCTTGCCGCCGGCGGCCGCCAGCATCCGCGCGGTGCCTTCGCCGAGCCCCGAAGCTCCGCCCGTGACGATGAAGACCTTGCCCTTGATTTCCATTGAGTGCTCCTGCTGTTGGTTGACGTTGACGTAACTGCAATTATCGCGGACGCGAAGCGCCGCGATAATTCGTCGCGTTCGACGGGTCCTTGCGGCCTGTCAACTTGCCGACTCGTGCATAGTGGCGGGCGGAATCGAGAAGGCCCAATGACACGGCAAATTGCTTTTTTCAGGAACCCGGGGTTGGTGCGGCTCAATGCCTGGCTAGTCGCGCTCTGCGCCGCGGTCTTGCTGGCCGCCTGTGCCTTGGCTCCGCCGCACGTCGAATCGGTCGTGCCTCCACAACCGGCGCCCAAGCGGCCGCCGAAGATCGGGCTGGCGCTGGGTGGTGGCGCCGCGCGCGGTTTCGCCCACGTGGGGGTGATCCAGGTCCTGGAGGAGGCCGGCGTGCGGCCCGATCTGGTGGTGGGCACGTCAGCGGGCAGCCTGGTGGCAGCGCTGTATGCAAGCGGGCGCAATGGCCAGCAGCTGCAGCAGGTCGCGGAGACGATGGAGGAGGCCGCCTTCGCGGACTGGACTCTCCCCATCTTCAGCCGCGGAATGCTGCGCGGCGAAGCGCTGGCCCGCTATGTCAACGCCAATGTCGGCAGCAAATTGATCGAGCAGATGCCGATTCCATTGGGCATCGTGGCGACCGATCTGAACACCGGCCTGGGCGTGTTGTTCCAGCGTGGGGACACTGGCGTGGCGGTGCGCGCATCCAGTGCCGTGCCAGCGCTGTTCCTGCCTGTGAAGATTGGCAGCCAGGAATACGTCGACGGCGGGCTGGTCTCACCGACACCCGTGCGTTACGTGCGCCAAATGGGCGCCGACCTGGTGATCGCCGTGGATATTTCGAGCGCCCCGGAGGGCAACCCGGCCGGCGACTCGATGCAGATCCTGCTGCAGACCTTCGCCATCATGGGCAAGAGCATCAACAGCTATGAGCTGCGCGATGCGGATGTCGTGGTCCGTCCGGCGCTGGTGGGAGTGGGCAGCGCTGATTTCGGCGCGAGGCGCCGCGCCATCGACGCCGGCCGCGCGGCCATGCAGCGGCTGCTGCCACAGCTGAAGGCTGCGATCGAGGCCAAGTCAAGATAAGGAATAAAAAAGCCCCAGTCTTGCGACTGGGGCGAGCGTCGCTACGCTCCCTCGCCCAAGGGGCGCAATAAAAAAAGGGCAGATCTTGCGATCTGCCCTTGAAGGATCCCTGAACCTGTGAGGGTGTCGAAAGGACCCGAGGAGACAACCTGTAGAACTCTCGTTCAATCACAAGAGTGTCGGATAAATCCTCCGCGACTTGTAGAGCTTCTGCTCCACTCAGCTGGAGTCAGGCGCTCCGGTTTCAAGTCGAGAATTAACGCTTCTTGGCGCTGGTCGTGGTCTTGGCCGCATTCACGGCCTGGTTGGCCACGGCGTTGAAATTCGCTTCGGCGACTTCGGTGGCCTGCTTCACGGCCTTTTGCACCGATTCCAGCGCGTTGTTGCCGGCGGCGACGGCGCTCTTGAACACGGCCACGGCGGTCTCAGAACCGGCCGGTGCGTTCTTGGCGGCGTTGTCGACCACGGCCAGGAATTTCTTCTGGGCTTCGGCGGCTTGCGCTTCGAAGGTGCGGCCGAACTCGGCGCTCGTGCCGGCGGCGATGTCGTACAAGTGGCGGCTGTATGCGGCGGTCTTCTCAGCCAGGGGCTGGAACAACGCAGCTTGCAGGGCCAGCAGTTCTTGGGCGTCCTTGACGCCCATGACGGCTTGCGTGGTACCGGCGGCTTCGGCCAGCGCCGTCTTGGACGCGGCCACGTTCAGTTCGACCAGTTTTTCCACGCCTTCGAAGGCACGGGTGGTCAGGCCAAACAGGGTTTCGACGGCGGCTTTCTGGGAGGCCAGGACTTGCTCAGCGGTCAACATGTGAAAATTCTCCAGTAGTTAAGGGGGTGGGGATCAATTAACTGCTCTGAACTTCGGCCGGGGCCTTGACATGTTGCAGTGCAGCATGGGCCAAAGTATAAATGGACGCAGGCCTATTGCAAGCATTTTTTGTTGCAGCGCACCATTCTAGGAAAAATCCTCTAAATACCGTAAGCCGCGGGGCGCCCTTCGCAATAGCAGGGCTGCCCCGGCGCTTCACAATGGCAGGGGTGCGAGTTTTCTATGCCACCCAGTTCGTGCTGCCGCTGCCGCCGGGCCACCGCTTCCCGATGGCCAAGTACCAGCTGCTGCGCGACCGGCTGGCGGCCGAGCTGCCTCTGATTGAGCTCATGCAGGCTTTGCCGGCGACCGATGGGGAACTGGCACTCGTCCATAGCCCGGCCTACATCAAAGAGATTTCCGAAGGCTCGATCGACCCGAAGATCATGCGGGAAATCGGGTTTCCCTGGAGCGAGGCTATGGCCGAGCGAGCCCGGCGGTCGGTTGGCGCGACCATTGCGGCCTGCCGGCTGGCGCTGAGCGAAGGCATCTCGGCCAACATCGCCGGGGGCACGCACCACTCGTACCCCGATCGGGGCGGCGGCTTCTGCGTATTCAATGACGCCGCGGTCGCCGCTCGCCTCATGCAGGCGGAGCAGGCGCGCGGCAGCGGTCGGCCGCTGAGGGTCGCCATCGTCGATCTCGATGTTCACCAAGGCAACGGAACTGCCAGCATCTTCCGCGGCGACCCGAGCGTTTTCACTCTTTCGATGCACGGCCAGAAGAATTTCCCGTTCCGCAAGGAGGCAAGCGACCTCGACGTCGATCTGCGCGACGGGTGTGGCGACGCGGAATACCTGGTCGCGCTGGAATCAGCATTGGACGAGCTTGAGCGCCGCTTCGAGCCCGGCCTGGTCGTCTATCTGGCCGGAGCCGACCCGCATGAGGGCGACCGGCTCGGCCGCCTCAAGCTTACCTGGGACGGACTGGAGGCGCGCGACCGGCGCGTGTTCGACTGGTCCTGGCGGCGCCGGATTCCGCTGGCATTCGCCATGGCCGGTGGCTACGGCACGCGAATCGAGGACACCGTTCAGGCCCAGGTCAACACCTTCCGGGTGGCAACCCAGTATTTCGAGCGTTGGCAGCTTCAGCGCACGAGCCGATGAAAAGAAAAAGGTGAACTCTTCCGCCAGCGCGTGCCGACGGAAGAGGTCACCTTTTGGCCGGTTCGCAGCCTGCCAGAGGTCTAGTTCTTGGCGGCGCCGGCGGCCTTGGTGGAGTTCGGTCCCTTCTGTTCGGCGACCTTGGTCGCCTTGGCGTCGGCCTTGGCGCTGGTGTAGGCAGCCTTGGCGTCCTTCACGCAGGCGTCCTTGGCGTTGCCGCTCAAGTCGTCGCATTTCTCCTTGGCCACCTTATAGTCGGCTTCCGCCTTTTCGGTCTTCACTTTGGCTTCATGCCTGGGGCTGGGCTTGTACTGTTCTTCCAGTTCGGCCTTGGCGACATCGTGCTTGCCCTTGGCTTCGGCCTTGCAGATATCCTGCGCGTTGCCCTTGAGCGGACCGCATTTGTCCTTGGCGGCCTTGTAGTCGGCCTGGATCTGGTCTTTCTGCGCCTTGTAGTCGGCCTTGCTCATGCCGGTCGCGCCCGCGCCGGCCGCATTCGCGCCGCCCGCGAAGCCGCAGCACAGTGCTATGGCGAGGGTGATGAGGGTGTGTTTCATGGGTCACTCCGATTTTTCGAACTTGAAGTCCGGGTTGCGCCGCTCGAATGTTTCGACCTGGCGTTCCGCTTCATCCTTGGCGATGCCGTGGCGCTGCTGAATGCGCCCGAGCAACTGGTCGCGCTTGCCGGCGATCACGTCGAGGTCGTCGTCGGTGAGCTTGCCCCACTGTTCCTTGACCTTGCCTTTGACGAGCTTCCAATTGCCCTCGATACGGTCCTGATTCATCTCAAATCTCCCAGAAGTTGAACGGTTTCGCCCGCTGCTCAAATGGCCGCGGCGTGAACAAACTTTAGGTTTGGCACTGTTTCGACCCGGTAGGACGCCCCGGGGAACATTCGTAGGCACGTGCCTACAGATGAGATGACCCAGCCGTAAGCCCATTGAAATGCATGAGCACTTCCCCAAGCCATAATCGCAAACACCTCATCCATAACAACAGCCGGAGACGTTCCCATGGCGCTTGCGGGCATCCCAGTTGATTTCATCCTGTTCGCGTTGACGCTGCTGGGCGTCGCGCTCTTTCATCACCACACCTTGTATGTGGCGCTCACGGGCCTGGTCGTAATTACCTTGTACAAGCTGGGATTCGGAAATTTCAGCGGCGTCACCGGAACGGCCGGCCTGATCCGCTTGTGGGGTCACGAATGGGTGACGCTGGCGAACCTGCTGGGGCTGCTGTTGGGGTTTGCGCTGCTGTCAGATCATTTCGAGCGCAGCGGGGTGCCGACCCTGCTGCCGCACTACCTGCCCGACGACTGGAAAGGCGGGTTCTGCCTGCTGCTGATCGTGTTCGTTCTGTCGAGCTTCCTGGACAACATTGCCGCTGCGATGATTGGGGGCACCATGGCTGCCGTGCTGTACAAGAGGCGTGTCCACATCGGGTTTCTCGCCGCGATCGTGGGCGCCAGCAACGCCGGTGGATCGGGCAGCGTCGTCGGCGACACGACGACCACCATGATGTGGATCAGCGGCGTCAAGCCCGGGCAGGTCTTCGAAGCCTACGTGGCTGCCGTCGTGGCGTTGCTGATCTGTGGCGTCTTCGCCTCCCGCCAGCAGCACGCTTTGCAGCCCATCATGAAAGAAGATCCGGAAAACGCGCGACTGGAAAGCCCGCGCCTGGCGATCGTCGCGATCATCCTGGCATCGGCGATCCTGGCCAACGTTTTCTTCAACCTGCGCGATCCGGCTACGCTGGAAGCCGTCCCCGTCATCGGGCTCGCCGTCTGGGCCGCCATCTTTGCCACCGCTGGATGGCGTGCGCCGACCTGGAAGTTGTTGCCCGAGGCCTTGCGCGGCAGCATCTTCCTGCTCTCGCTGGTGATGTGCGCGGCCATGATGCCGGTGGAGAAATTACCTGCCGCGTCGTGGCAAAGCGCCTTTGGCCTTGGCTTCGTGAGCGCCGTGTTCGACAACATTCCACTGACGGCGCTGGCGCTGCGGCAAGGCGGATTCGACTGGGGGTTTCTCGCCTACGCCGTCGGCTTTGGCGGCTCGATGATCTGGTTCGGATCTTCGGCAGGGGTCGCGCTGTCCAATATGTACCCCGAAGCGCGCTCGGTCGGCGCCTGGCTCAGGGGCGGCTGGCACGTGACAGTCGGGTACGTCGTCGGCTTCTTTGTCCTCCTGGCCGTGTTGGGATGGAATCCAGACCCTTCGCAGCGCAACCCGGCCACAACCCCGAACACCGCCAGTCATTCTGTTAAGGTTCCATCCGTCCCAGCGGAGCCTTGATACGCCATGAACAAGCCCAAGATCCTGGTGAGCCGCGCCGTCTTCCCCGAGGTGATCGCGCAGCTCGAGCAACACTTCGAAGTCGAGCACAACCAGGGCGATGAAGCCTGGTCGAAAGAGCAGTTTGCCCAGAAGCTGCGCGACAAAGCCGGAGCTTTCACGACCGGCGGCGAGCGCATCGATGACCAGGCGTTGGCGAACGCGCCGCACTTGAAAATCTGCGCCAACATGGCGGTGGGCTACAACAACTTCGACCTGCCGGCCATGACGGCGCGCAAGGTGCTGGGTACCAATACCCCGGACGTGCTGACAGAAACCACGGCCGATTTCGGCTTCGCCTTGCTCATGGCGGCCGCCCGCCGGGTAAGCGAGAGCGAGCATTACCTGCGCGCCGGCAAATGGCAGCGCTGGAGCTATGACATGTTCGCCGGCGCCGACGTCCATGGCACCACTCTCGGCATCCTCGGCATGGGGCGCATCGGCCAAGGCATTGCCCGGCGCGGAGCCCACGGTTTCGGCATGGACGTCATCTACCACAACCGCTCGCGTTTGGCGCCGGACCTCGAAGCGCAGTGCAAGGCCCGCTGCGTCAGCAAGGAAGAGTTGCTCAAGACCGCCGACCACCTCGTCCTCGTGCTGCCGTATTCGCCGTCCTCGCATCACATCATCGGCGCGGCCGAACTAGCCTTGATGAAACCGACCGCGATCCTCGTCAACGTTGCGCGCGGCGGGCTGGTGGACGACGCGGCACTCGCCGCAGCCCTGCGTGACAAGCGCATTGGCGCGGCCGGGCTCGACGTCTACGAAGGCGAACCGAAGGTCCATCCCGATCTGCTCACGGTCCCGAACGTCGTGCTTACGCCGCACATCGGCAGTGCCACGGTCCCAACCCGCCGGGCCATGGCCAACCTGGCCGCCGACAACCTCATCGCCTACCTGGTGCACGGCAAACCGGTCACGCCGCTGAACCCTGAAGTGCTTGACTAGGCCCACGCGTGGAAGTGTGGACCCTAGTCGCGCTCGCCATCGCCAATCTGGTGCTGGTGGTCGCGGTCTTCCTGCGCAAGCCGCCAGCCGACGACGCCGCCCGCGTCGAGCTCCTCGCCGCCAACGAGCGGCTGGAGCGCGAACTGCGCCGCGAGATCAGCGAATCGTCCCGGGGCGCACGCACCGAACTCACGCACACCCTGGCGACCTTCCAGGACGCGCTGGTCAAGCAGGGCGCCGAAGCCACACGCACGCAGAACACGCAGATCGATGCTTTCGGCCAGCAGCTCGCCTTGCTGCAGAAAACGCTGTCGGACACGCTAGCGCTGCAACTGCACAACTTGAGCGAGTCGAATGCGCTGCGCATGGGCGAGGTGAGAGGCACGCTCGAAGCGCAACTCGCGCTGCTGCAGCAGACCAATGCCGCCAAGCTCGACGAAATGCGCAAGACCGTGGACGAAAAACTGCAAACGACGCTGGAAACCCGGCTCGGCGAGAGCTTCAAGCAGGTCGCCGACCGGCTGGAGCAGGTGCACAAGGGATTGGGCGAGATGCAGACACTTGCGCAGGGCGTGGGCGACTTGCAGCGCGTGCTGACCAACGTGAAGACCCGCGGCATGTTCGGCGAGGTGCAGCTCGAAGCTTTGCTCGAGCAGGTGCTCACGCCCGACCAGTACGCCAAGCAGGTGGAGACCAAGCCGCGCAGCAACCAGCGGGTGGACTTCGCAATTCGTTTTCCCGGGCGCAGCGCCGACGGAACTCCGGTGTGGCTTCCGATCGACGCCAAGTTCCCGCGCGACGATTACGAGCGGCTGCTGGACGCACAGGACCGAGCCGACCCGGCAGCGGCCGACATCGCGGCCCGAGCGCTGGAAGCGCGGATCCGCACCGAAGCCAAGTCCATCAGCGACTGCTACCTTTGCCCGCCGCAGACGACCGACTTCGCGGTCCTGTTTCTGCCGATCGAAAGCCTCTATGCCGAGGTACTGCGCCGTCCCGGCCTGATGGATGGACTGCAGCGAGACTACCGCGTCACGCTGGCCGGTCCGACCACTTTGCTGGCCATGCTCAACAGCCTGCACATGGGTTTTCGCACGCTGGCGCTGGAGCAACAGGCTTCCGAGGTCTGGAAGGTGCTCGGCGCGGTCAAGACCGAGTTCGAGCGCTACGGCGGCTGGGTGGAAAAGATCCGGGAGCAGGTGCGCAAGGCTTCCGACACGCTGGAGACGGCGCAAACCCGCACCAACCAGATGCGCCGCGCCCTCAAGGTGGTCGAAGCGCTGCCGGAAGCGCAGGCCCAGGCGTTGCTGCCGCCCGCGGCGAACGGGGAAGAATGAGCCGCTGGGCGCCGCCCGCACGCATGGAACTTCGATGGCCCGTGGCCTGAATCCAGCGCTGGCTCGACTGATCGCCGGCCACATCTTCCTGCACGCCTGCATGGCAGGCACTCGAATGACGGCGCCCCTGCTGGCACTGCGCGAGGGCCACAGCGCCGCCGCCGTCGGTCTGCTGATGTCGCTGTTTGCACTGACGCAGGTCTTTCTCGCATTGCCGGCCGGGCGCTACGCCGACCGGCACGGCCTGAGGCGCCCTTTGCGCCTGAGCGTATCCGCGGCGATGGTGGGCGCTGGCCTGGCGGCCGCATTCCCGGTGTTTCCGGTGCTGTGCCTGAGCGCGTTGCTCACGGGCGGAGCCACGGGTGCGGCGACGATCGCCTTGCAGCGGCATGTCGGCCGGGCGGCGGATAACTCCACGCAGCTCAAGCAGGTGTTCTCGTGGCTGGCGATCGGACCGGCGGCGTCGAACTTTCTCGGGCCGTTCTCGGCCGGGCTGATGATCGACCACGGCGGCTTCCGGTCGGCCTTCCTGCTCATGGCCGCACTGCCGTTGGTGTCGTGGTTCTGGGTGCGGACCGCGCGCGAATTGCCGCCCGTCATTCGCCCCGAGGGCCACAGCGGAAACCGGGCCTGGGACCTGCTGAGCGAGCCGATGTTCCGCCGTCTGCTACTGGTGAACTGGCTGCTCGCGTCCTGCTGGGACGTTCACACGTTCGTGCTGCCGGTCCTGGGCCACGAGCGGGGCCTGTCCGCTTCAGTGATCGGCAGCATCCTGGGAGGTTTTGCAGTGGCTGCGGCGCTGATCCGGGTGCTGTTGCCACTGCTCGCGGCGCGCCTGAGCGAGTGGGCGACCATCGCCGGTGCGATGGCGATGACTGCCGCGCTGTTCGGGATTTATCCGCTGCTGGACGCGCCGCTCGCCATGGGCCTGTGTTCGGTCTTGCTGGGCTTTGCGCTGGGCAGCGTGCAACCCATGATCATGAGCATGCTGCACCAGATCACGCCCGAGCACCGGCATGGCGAAGCCGTGGCGATGCGCGTGATGGCAATCAACGCATCCAGCGTCACCATGCCGATGCTGTTCGGCCTCGCCGGCGCCGTGATCGGTATTTCCGCCGTCTTCTGGGTCACCGGCGCAGTTGTTGCCGGCGGGACAAGGCTCGCGTTCGGGCTGTCCCGCCCCGATACGGCTGCGTCCGCCTACAGGCCGTAAAACGCCTTGATGATGTCCCACGCCGCCTCGGGCTCGTCGGCGTACTGGAACAGGTCGAGGTCTGCGGGCGAGATCACACCCTCGTCGATCAGCACCTCGAAATTGATCAGGCGTTTCCAGTAGTCGGTGCCGAACAGCACAATCGGCACCTGCCTGGCTTTTCGGGTCTGAACCAGCGTGATCACTTCGAACAGCTCGTCGAGCGTGCCAAAACCGCCGGGAAAAGCGACCAGCGCCTTGGCGCGCATCATGAAGTGCATCTTGCGCAAGGCAAAGTAGTGGAACTTGAACGACAGGGCGGGCGTGACGTAGGCATTCGCGCTTTCCTCCATCGGCAGGGCGATCGACAGGCCCACGCTGATCCCGTCGCCTTCGTAGGCGCCCCGGTTGGCGGCCTGCATGATGCCCGGGCCGCCGCCGGTGCAAATGAAAAGCATGTCCTCCGGGTCCTTGCCCGCGCTGTAAGACGCGACCAGCTTGCCGAAAGTGCGCGCCTTTTCGTAGTAGTGGGAATTTCGCGCCAGCGCCCGGGCGCGCCTGACCAGATCTTCGTCGCCTCCGCCTTCGGCCGCAACTACCAGGGCGGCGGCCTCTTCCTCGCTGCGAAAACGGGCGCTGCCGAACACGACGATCGTGTTCTCGATGCCCATGGCCTGCTGCTCCAGGTCGGGTTTGAGCAATTCCAGCTGGAAGCGGATGCCGCGCGTTTCGCGGCGCAGCAGGAACTCGGGGTCGGCGAAGGCCAGGCGGCCGGCGTCGGGATCCAGCGGCAGGCCAGCGCTCGAGTGGGCCTGCAGGGTCGCCCAGGCGTCGGCCAGGCGCCGGTCATGGATGTTTCGGGTGGAAGCCATGCCCTGATTCTGCGGCCAATCACACGGTTCTCCGGTATCCTTGCATCCAAACAAATGCTTTTGGGGGACAGAGGTGGACGAAACGGTTTATCACGTCCTGCTCGAAGGTCGTACTGTTGGGCCGTACGACCGCAGGACGATCGTCGGGATGCGCATCAAGAAGACGCTGACCAGCGACCATGTGCTTATCAGTACGGAAGGAGCCCAGCTCACGGTGGCGGACCTCATCGGGCAGCGCCCGGCCCAGCCATTCCATCCCGAGCGCAGCGGCGGCTTCTCGATCGTGCAGGCCACCTTCTCGGCCAGCCTGCTGGAAGTCGATGGCCCCGGGATGGCCATCCCCAAATTCAAGGACGAGATCCAGGCCAGGGTGCAAGGCGACGTGCTGCGGCTTGCCGGGCGTTTCCGCCAGGGCCTGCGCTGGAAGGAGGATCGCGTCAAGATCTTCCTCAAGGATGTGGTGCATGCGCGTGTGAGAGGCTCGCAGATCGAGCTCTGGCTGCGCAACGGTTCGGAGAGTCCCTTGCAGCGGGTCGCGCTGGAGCTGTTCACGCCGGAAAGCGCAGGCGAATTGGCCGACTGGCTGCCGGCCGCCACTCCGTTCCCCGAACCGGCGGCGGCAACCGGCGCAGCTGCGTCATCCGTGGTGTCGCATAGCGGCCTGTGGGTGGCCGCGCTCGGCATGGCGACGGCGATGGCGCTGATGCTGATGGTCCTGGTGCTGAAGCGCGGCTAGCACGCCGCGTCACGGCCTGGCCTGAAGCCAGCGCAACAGGGGCTCGCGCGCGGGGCCCAGATTCTTGTAATCGAGCACGGCCTGCGACATGGAGGCCAGCGAGTCGTGCAGCCGCATCGCATTTCCGGGCGCCTGCACCGCGTCCGCCAGCGGCTGCAGCATCACCCGAATCGCGAAGACGGCTTGGCCCGTTCCATGGCCGACCGGAAAAAAGGTCTGGCGCTCGACCCGCAGCCAGCAGTGGCGCGCGAAGTCATTGGCGTCGGTCGACGCTGGCCACGGCTGGCGGGGATGCCGGCCTGGGTGCTGGTCGTGCCGCGGCGACGGGCTGAGGGTCCAGACGAAGCGTTCCCAGCACTCGCCGGCGGTGACCAGCGCCACCAGCTGTTGCGAAGCCGCGATGAGGGCCGCGTTGTCGGCGACGGGCCGGTGCAGCGACGCGAAATCCAGGCCGAGCTTGTCCTCGGGGGCCCAGTGGGAAGGCACGCAAACGCACAGCCAGGGCAGGGTGCCAGTGGCGCCGTCGAGGACGGCGAAATCCTCCTCGAAGGCCAGCTCAGGCGGGATTTCACCGCGGCCGGCCGCTTCGAGTCCGGCTTCGACGCCGCGCGCGGCGATGGCCTCCAGTGCCTGCGTCGGATCGAACCCGGCCACGCAGTGGCGTGACCCGCCCGCAGCCAGCACTGCCTGCTTTTCGCCATACAGCGGGCCGGCCGGATCCAACGGGGTCAGCCGCGCCGCCTCGATACGGCGCAGGCCCGGTTGCATCCGGAACGGCACCTGGATATTGCTGAGGTCGAAGTCCATCCCGTCAGATGTGAAAAAGGCTCCTTTCGGAGCCTTCGATCGTAGCCGCGGACCGTCCGGCTCAGACGCGCCTGCGGTATTCGCCGGTACGGGTGTCGATTTCGATCTTGTCGCCCTGGGCCACGAAGATTGGCACCCCGACTTCGAAACCGGTGCCGATCTTGGCCGGCTTGAGTACCTTGCCAGAAGTGTCGCCCTTGACGGCCGGTTCGGTCCAGATGATCTCGCGCTCGAGGCTGGTGGGCAGTTCGACCGAGAGGGCCTTGCCTTCGTAGAAAACCACCTCGGCCGGCATGCCGTCTTCGAGATAGTTCAGCGCGTCACCCATGTTTTCCTTTTCGACCTCGTACTGGTTGTACTCGGCGTCCATGAAGACATACATCGGGTCGGCAAAGTAGGAGTAAGTGCAGTCCTTCTTGTCCAGCATGACCTGGTCCATCTTGTCGTCGGCCTTGAACACGACTTCGGTGCCGAAATTGTTCAGCAGGCTCTTGAGCTTCATGCGGACAGTGGCGGCATTGCGCCCGCCGCGGGCGTATTCCGTCTTGAGCACGACCATGGGGTCCTTCCCGTGCATGATCACGTTGCCGGCGCGGATTTCTTGAGCGATTTTCATAGCGTTTGCGAAGGTGGGCGCAGCGGGCCCCGGAGGGGCGCGTAGGCTGCAGCGGTCTGCGCAGGCTTGGCGACTCGCCTGCCATTGCGCAAAGCCTTGGATTTTAACGTTTTTTCTTGGGCCGGCCACACAGCGGCCTGTCTCAATGGCGCGCTCGGCCGGACTTCATGTCCGGCAGGCATACTTTGCGACCATGAGACCAACCCAAGCCCCTCGGCGCCCAGTGGCTCGTCCGGCCATTCACGTCGAAACGCTGGTGCTGCTGGTCGCGATGTTCCTCATGGCGGCGGGCAACGGCCCGTTCTGGCGCGCCGCGCTGGCCGGCCGGGCCTGGGGCGAGAGCGCCACCTGGCTCTTCGCCGGCGCATTGTTCACGGCCTTTGCCGCGCTCTACGTTGCGGCGGGCGCGGCCGTCGCGGGGCGGCACACCGTCAAGCCGCTGCTCACTGTGCTGTTGATGGTGTCGGCCGCTGCCGGCTACTACATGGACCGCTACGCGATCTATCTGGATCCGGCCATGCTGCGCAACGTGCTCGCGACAAATTACAAGGAAGCGAGCGAACTGCTCGGCTGGGGCTTGGCGCTTCATATGCTGGCCTTCGGAGTGCTTCCGTCGATTCTCGTCTGGTGGCCGCAGCTCAAGCGCCGTTCGTTGGGCCGGGCCCTCGCGGTGCGGCTGGCATGGGTGGGGGCCGCGCTCGGGGTGGGGCTGGGCAGTCTGATGCTGGTGTTCGCCGACGTCGCCTCGCTGATGCGCAACCATACGGAAGTGCGGTACCTGATCACTCCGGGCAACATCGTGGCGTCGCTGGCGCGCAATGCCTGGGGCCGGGCGAAGCGGCCCAATCAGCCCAAGGTGCCGGTGGCCACCGATGCGAAGCTCGGTCCGGCCTGGAGCACGCGCACCCGCCCCGCCCTGTTCGTCCTCGTGGTGGGCGAAACCGCCCGGGCGCAGAATTTCTCCCTCAACGGGTATGCCCGCGACACCAACCCTCAGCTGGCGCGGCGCGACATCATCAACTTTCCGCACGCGCAGGCGTGCGGTACTTCTACCGAGGTTTCGCTGCCCTGCATGTTCTCGCCGTTCGGCCGCCGCCATTACGACGAGGAAAAGATACTGACCCACGAATCCCTGTTGCACGTACTGGCGCGCGCCGGATTCAAGGTGCTGTGGCGCGATAACCAGTCCGGCTGCAAGGGCGTCTGCGAAGGGCTGCCGGCTGAGCAGCTCGATCATGACAAGGCGGCCGAACTGTGCCCGCAAGGCCAGTGCCTTGACGAGATTCTCCTGAACGGAATGGACGGAATCGCCCGCGACACGCGCGGCAACCTGTTCGTCGTGATGCACCAGCTGGGAAGCCACGGGCCGGCCTACTTCAAGCGTTACCCGGCCGCCTTCAAGCGCTTCACGCCGGCGTGCGAGACCGAGGACCTGCATCGCTGCAGCGCCGCGGAGATCGTCAATGCCTACGACAATTCCCTGCTGTACACCGACTTCGTGCTGGGCAAGGTGATCGACTTCCTCGACCGTGCCCAGACCACCCACGATACGGCGCTGCTGTACGTGTCCGATCATGGCGAATCGCTGGGCGAGAACGGGCTGTACCTGCACGGCATGCCCTACGCCATCGCGCCCGATGTGCAAAAGAACGTGCCGTTCGTCGTATGGCTGTCACCGGCTTTTCGCCGCGATTTCGGCGTCAGCCAGGAATGCATGCGCGCCGGCGCGTCGCAGCCGGTCAGTCACGACAGCCTGTTCCACTCCCTGCTGGGAGTGCTTGACGTGCGGACGACCGCCTACGACGCGCAGATGGATCTGTTCGCAGCCTGCCGCGGCGCCAAGGGAACTGGCGGCTGACGAGCGGGCTGCCTGCGTTGACGAGTGACAGCGTTATGGCCGGTCGCTGCCGACGAAGCGCATGAGCTGGGTCACCAGGTCATCCTGCTCGAGGAGTCGCGCGCGGGCTAGACGCAGGCACTCGCGCCAGGATTCCGGCGACGCGGGCGGGGCAAAGCCGCCGGCGCCATTCCAGGCCCAGTGGAAGTCGCGCAAGCCGGGCGGCGCGTCCAGCCAGTCGAGAAAAGCCGCGAGCTTGCGGTGGTGCGCGTCGCCCTCCTGTGGATAGAGCTGCCATGCCAACGGCTTGCCGGCCCACAAGGCGCGGACCAGCGAATCTTCTCCGCGCACGAAATTCAGGTCACAGGCCCAGAGCAGATGATCAAACTCGAATTGACTGAGCAGCGGCAGCCATGAGATCGACAAACGCGAGGCTTCGTTCCAGGCCGGGTTGGAGCGTGTGATTCGCTCTTGCGCCGCCCGCACCGCTTCCGCGGCGCGCCCCGCCGTGACCAGCAGTTGGGTGCGATCGTCGCCGCGTGCCCAGAACCCGAGCAGCTGGTCCAATGCCGCGGGCTCGTAGCAGAACAGGCTCACGAGCCGGCTGAAATGACCCGGCTCGATGCCGTGGCCGCGCAGCCATGCATCGCGATCGAATCGGGCCTGGCGTTCCAACAGGTCGGATTCGCGCAAAAGGCCTCCGGTTCTCGCAGTGAACCCGGGATAGAAGAAATGTTTGGCGAGGCCGGCAGCCGCACCGGCCAGAACGGGCGAGCGCAAGCCATGGCTGCGTTCGGCGAAGGATTCGGCCGTCAGGTACTCGAGGTTGATCCAGGCCGGCTGCCGCCCCTCGTCGCGGCTCCTGGCGGCGATGGCTGCCTGGAAAGCCTGGGTCAAGTCGCAACCAAAAGCCTCGATCACTACCGCGCCCGGCTGCGGTAGTGGTGAGTTCAAGTTCCATGGCACGACGCTTACCCCCGGGAATCCTCCAGGTGCCAGCCAGCCCAGCGCAGAGCCGTCATCGACCCACAGCCGCACCTGTTCGCCGCGCGCCGCGAGCAGGACCGAGAGGCGCCAGCACACGCCTATGTCGCCGTGGTTGTCGATGACCTTGCAGAAGATGTCCCAAAGCATGGTGGGGTCAAATTGAGGGAAGATTGTGGCTCCGACCTGACTTTGCTTCGCAAAGCAAGTCTATGCGGCAAGTCCGGTTCGCTCCAGATCGTTGTCCACAATAGCGGCTGTATGCCCGAGCATCACTCAGATCAACTGCTGGCGCAGGTCGCCGCGCTGCCCGCGCTGCCCGGCGTGTACCGGTATTTCGACGCCGACGGCGCCGTCCTGTACGTGGGCAAGGCGCGCAACCTGAAGAAGCGCGTGTGCAGCTATTTCCAGAAGAATCACGGCGGCACGCGCATCGGCCACATGATCAGCAAGATCGCGCGGATGGAAACCACGGTCGTGCGCTCGGAGGCCGAAGCGCTGCTGCTGGAAAACAACCTGATCAAGACACTCAACCCGCGCTACAACATCCTCTTTCGCGACGACAAGAGCTATCCGTACCTGAAGATCGCCGGTCCTGAAAAGCCGGGCCT
>Ga0134124_10000569_pt1 | contig 30460 bp, 24 predicted proteins | sample KB304_FD_96880 | JGI IMG/M metagenome (GOLD analysis project Ga0134124, IMG submission 96880) | Terrestrial soil microbial communities without Nitrogen fertilizer from Kellogg Biological Station, Michigan, USA - KB3-0-4 | ecosystem: Environmental > Terrestrial > Soil > Unclassified ... | reverse complement strand
TGGTAATCGTGGCCCAGATCGGCGAGCACTCGCTTCACATCTTCTTTCATCTCGTAGCCGCCGTGGTCCGCGCCTAACGCGATTTTCAGTTTGCGAGCCGCCGATCGTCGCCGCACGCGCTCGATCTGAATGCTTCGTTCACGAGCGATGTCCTGGGCCAGCGGCGTGAGCATCGAGTCTTCGTCTATGCGCAGGGTATCACCCGCGGCAGCCGAACGAAGGTCCAGCTCGGTGATGATTTGCTTGCCTCTTTCGTCGATTCTGCTCATCCGGCTTGTATGGGCGGCCCTCTGTGGCCGCCCCTCCTTGGAAGAATACTATGCTGGCGTAACGAGGGGCGGCCACAGAGGGCCGCCCCTACATGTGTTGCCTTACTTCAAGACCTTTTTCAGGAAGCGACCTGTGTGTGATTTCGCACACGCAACGATTGCGCTCGGCGGGCCGATCGCGACTACGTTACCTCCCTCGTCGCCGCCTTCCGGGCCGAGATCGATTATCCAGTCCGCGCTCTTGATCACATCAAGGTTGTGTTCGATTATAACGATCGAGCCTCCGGCGTCGATCAACTGTCTGAACGCCGCAAGCAGCTTGTTGATGTCGTCAAAATGCAGCCCGGTCGTCGGCTCGTCAAAGATGAAAAGCGTGCGTTCGCTTGTGCGGCGAGACAGAAACGAAGCCAGCTTGACTCGTTGCGCCTCCCCGCCCGATAGCGTCGTTGCCGATTGGCCAAGCCTCAAATAACCGAGGCCAACGTCATCCATCACTCGCAGCTTGGAGGCTATCCTGTTTACATTAGCGAAGAACAAAAGCGCTTCGCGAACAGTCATATTCAACACTTCATGGATCGAACGGCCCTTGTACTTCACGTCCAGAAGCGCCTGCTTGAAGCGCATACCTTTGCACTCCTCGCATATCAATTCAACATCGGCGAGGAACTGCATCTCTTTTATCTCGACGCCGTTTCCTTCGCAGCGTTCGCAACGCCCGCCCGGCACGTTGAAGCTGAAGTGTGATGAATCAAACCCGTGTGCCTGCGCCTCGCGTGTCGAAGCAAACAAGTCGCGAATCGCGTCGTAGACCTTTATGTAGGTAACCGGATTCGAGCGGGGCGTGCGGCCTATCGGGGACTGATCGACCAGCACGACGTCATCGAGAAATTGAGCGCCGTCAATTTTCCTCACCGACCCAACCGGGCCAGTCCACTCGCCGCGTTGCTTCTTGATTCCGGCGAAGACGATGTCGTGAACGAGCGTCGACTTGCCCGAACCCGAAACGCCGCTGATGCAGACCATCATTCCCAGGGGAATGTCTACGTCGATGCCCTTCAAATTGTGCTCACTCGCGCCGCGAATCTCCAGCGAGCGCGGGCCAATCAACCGCCGGGTCTTTGGCGCCTTGATTTCGAGCTCGCCGCGCAGATATTTCGCCGTCAATGATTGCCCGCGTTTGATCATCTCGTCGGCCGTTCCCTGAAACACCACCTCGCCGCCCAGCTCGCCCGCGCCCGGTCCAATATCGATGACCTTGTCGGACGACATCATCATTTCGGGCTCGTGCTCGACTACCAACACTGTGTTGCCGATATCACGGAGGTTCTTCAGTATGCGAATGAGCTTGGCGTTGTCTCGCGGGTGCAAACCGATTGACGGCTCGTCAAGCACATACAGCGCGCCGACGAGCGATGCCCCGAGATTCGTCGCGAGCTGAATTCGCTGCGCCTCGCCTCCCGACAAGGTCGAGGCCAGCCGGTCGAGCGTCAGGTACTGCAGCCCCACGTCGATCAGAAACTTCAGCCGGCTGCGGACCTCGTGAAGCAGGCGGCTCGCGATTTCGGTTTCCGATGGGCTCAAGTTCAGATGGTCGAAGAACTCAGCCGCATCCGCGGCGCTCATCGCGCAAACTTCGGGCAAGGTCTTGTCGCAGACTCGGACCAACCGCGCCTCGAGTCGCAGCCTCGAACCCCCGCAGTCGGGACAGAGCGTGTAGCCCCGGTACTTCGACAGGAAGACTCGCACGTGAAGCTTGTACTTTTTGGTTTCGAGCCAATCGAAGAATCCCATCACGCCGTCGAAGCCGTTGCTGCCCTGCACAATCGTTTTGTTCTGCTCGCGCGTCAACTGGCGGAAGGGAACGGTCGTCGGAATACCGGCCTGTTTACAGAAGCGAAGCAGCTCTTTTTGCGCCCACTCATATTGAGGCTTCATCCAGGGCTCGATCGCGCCCTTGGCGAGCGACAGCTCTCGATTAGGAATAACGAGATTCATGTCGAGCCCTATCGTGTTGCCGAAGCCCTGACAGGTCGGGCACGCGCCGAACGGATTGTTGAAGCTGAACAGGCGTGGCTCGGGCGCCGCGTACTTGATCGCGCAGCGCTTGCACTCGAAACCCTCTGAAAACTCAAGACGCAAGCGCGGCTCTTGTGCGGTCTCGACTATCGCCTGGCCGTGGCCTTCCTGATAGCAGACCTCGAGAGAATCGACCAATCTGGCGCGAGCTTCCGCGTCGACCGTGAGCCTGTCGACGAGGACGAAAGTGTTATCAAAGTTGCTGTCGGTAAAGCTGTCCGGCGTAGCAAGCTCTATCGTCCGTCCTTCCTTGTAGAGCCTTGTGAAGCCGCGCTGCATAAGGCTCATCAGGTGCGCGTTTAGCCGAGTGCGTTCGCTTGCTTTGGTTGCGCGCGCGGATCGCTTCTTCTGCTTGCCTCCGCCGTTGGAGTCTGCCGAGTGCTCATCCATTCCGGCTGCTGCGGGGAACAAGACATAGAACCGCGTGCCTTGTGTGAGTTTCAGTACTTCGTCGGCGCCTGATTCGGGCGTGTCGCGCTTTACAGCATCGCCGCAGTTTGCGCAGTAGGTCCTGCCGATTCGCGCGAAGAGCAATCTCAGGTAATCGAAGATCTCAGTCTGAGTCGCAACCGTGGAGCGAGGATTACGAGTCGCGTTCTTTTGCCGAATGGAGATCGCGGGGCAGATCCCTAGTATCTCATCGACGTCGGGCTTATCCATTCTCTCGAGAAACTGCCGAGCGTAGGCAGAAAGACTTTCGACGTAGCGTCGCTGCCCTTCCGCGTAGATCGTATCAAAAGCGAGGCTCGATTTACCGGAACCGCTGACGCCGGTGATGACGGTCAGCTTATCCAAAGGAATATCGACACTGATGTTTTTGAGGTTATGGACTCTTGCGCCCCGAACGCTGATGAGTTCTTCCGGCATTGATCCCTGCTCAGACATTGGTTGACAGTGCTTCACGGCTCGCATGTGAGCGCCCGGGCTCACATGCGAATCCTAAAGTTTATCATCCGGGAACAGAGGGGATCAATTTGCATTAGACCTGGGGCAAACACCGCTCAGCCTTTGAGGCACCTGAAGTCATGAAATACGATTCCGCTGACCTTGGTCAAAAAGCGCGACTGCTTGCCAAAGTTTGATTCCTATTCTAGGTTGGCATACTCTCTGAGTAATGGCGTGAGGAGATCTCGTTGACGCCCATGTGAGGAAACTGGATCGATATGATAAGCGGTGTTATTAGCATTCCAATTCCACTGAGAAGGATGATGCTGAGGATTGCGACTGTCGACACTGTAGCGTTAGCTCCCTTGTTAGACGATGCAACGACAGCACGTCTGATCGATCGTCTAGGGCAAGTAGTTAAAGATTTCCCCCTGAACATCGTGAATATGTGGGTAAGCGGAGAATCGCCGAAAGAGTTTGCCCAGAGAACGGGAAGGAGGCTGACGACTGTCTACCGAATCAGAAAGGCTTTTGAACGGGCGATGAGTGAGGTGATCATTGAAGAGCTCAAGCTAGAAGTGTTGGATGATAGCTCAACAAAATCGGGCTCGACAGAGTCGCGATCTAGCGTGCCTAAAGTGTTAGAACGGAGCGTTCGCGCCTCGAAAACCGGTGGTGACTCCACTGAAGAGATACTTTCAGCGATGGAACGACTGGATGCTGCCGAGTTGCAGAGACTCGTGCCTCGGGCAATAGCTCTCGGCGCCGCTCGAAGGGCTCGCCATCTGAAGCCCACTGAATCTAAACTGCTCGCCCGAGCGAATGAGGCTCTCCCTCAAGATTTGAAGTCTCGCCTTTTCAAGTTGCAAAAGAAGCGCGACATACGCTCTCTAAGTGCGGCCGAAACCGAGGAACTGATAGCCCTATCCGATCGCACTGAGCAGTTGCACGCTGAGAGACTCGAAGCCTTAGCTCAACTTGCAAGACTGCGCGGCAAAACCCTGACCGAGTTGATGGATCAATTGGGGATTAGGTTCCCTGCAAATGCCTAAGGCATACATCCCAAGAAAGTTAAGGCAATTGGTAATCGATCGCGCCGGAGGGTGTTGTGAGTACTCCTTAAGTCAATCTCGGTTTTCACCGCAAGCGTTTTCAGTAGAGCATATCAAGCCGAGCCACGCCGGTGGCCACTCCATAGAATCGAATCTGGCTCTTTCGTGTCAAGGTTGCAACAATCACAAGGCGATTAAGACTAACGCAAGTGATCCGCTTACCGATTTGCGAGCCTCTCTGTTCAATCCGCGAAGGGAGAACTGGAACGAACACTTCATGTGGAACGACGAGTACGCCACGATGCAGGGCATCACTCCAACGGGTCGAGCAACAGTTGTGGCGCTGCGGCTGAACCGTGAAGGATTGGTTAACCTGCGGCGTGTGTTGTATGCGATGGGCGAGCATCCACCTGTTGGTTCTAAGGTCCGCGAAGCGAACGAGTAGTTATTGAGTTGCGGATAAGACAAGAACTACTCCGCGGGTTGCTCCTGCGGAGTTGGGGCGCTCGCCGCCGCGGCGGTAGCCGTTGTCTGCGGCAATCTGAAGTAACCGAACACCGTAATCACGAACAGCAGCGCTGCGCTGGCGAAGAAGAGGTTTCTGATGCCCAGCGTCTGCGCGAGCGAGCCCGATATTACCAGCCCAACCAATTGTGCTATTGATAACACCGCCATGAAGCTCGCGCTGACGCGGCCGATCATTTCCATCGGCGTCTGGCCCTGCATCAGCGTTTGCGCCGCTACGATAACGAAGATCACACCGATGCCCAGCCCCAGCATGCCGGCAGAAGCCGCGGCGAGCGTCTTGAAGGCTGCGAGCACGACTACAAACGCGCCCATCGTGAACAAACCCCGCAGCGCGAGGTGGGTTTTGGAAACTTCCTTTGCGAAGCGGCTGATCACGAGGGTGCCGATGATCATTCCTACGCCGATCATCGAATTGATTATGCCGAACGCCAGCGAGGTCGCTTGCAGTTCATCGCGCACGTAGACAGCGATCAAGGGTCCAAAACAAGACACCGCAAACATTCCGGCGGCCATCGCCAGAATCACAAACGAGATCGTCGGATGAGTGAAGATGAACTTCACGCCGGCGAACAGATCGTCAAGGACGACCTTCACCGGATGGCTGTCTTTCGACGGCACAACCGGCTCGCGCGCGATCACCAGCGTTGCGATCATCGATGCTGAAAAAGCGAACGTGACGGTGTCGAGATAGTAGCAGGAGTTTGCTCCAAACCACGCTACAATCGCGCCGGCAAGCGCAGGGCTGATGATGCGCATGACTTGAAACGCCTGCTGAACCAGCGCGTTTGCCGCGAGCAACCCTTCCTTCGGAACGATTGTTCGAAGAGTGACCGACTGCGCCGGCACAAAGAATGTCGAGACCGTGCTGAGCAAAAAGAGGATCGCGTAGATCTGCCAAACATTCCCGGCAAAAACCAGCGCCAGGCAAAGCACACCGCGGATCACGTCGCTGGCTATCATCGTGCGTTTGACGTTCCATCGGTCTACGAAGACTCCGGCTACCGGGCCGATGATGCCGAAGGGAAGCATGAACGAAACGCTGATCAGTGTAACCTGCGCCGCCGAAGCGTGAAGGTTGAACGAGACATAGCTGAGCACCGCAAAAATCGCCAGAAAATCACCGAAGACGCTGACGACTTGCGCTGCCCAGAGCCGTCGGACGGGCTTCAACTTGAGCACTTCGCGAATGGTTAGCTGGGTGGTTTGAGGTGCACTTGCCGACATATGTGGTTGCTCCGCGGTTGAGTGTAAGGGTTGCTCCGAAAACTGGAGCCGTAGCTTGTACGGACCGGCCTCGGTTGCCGTTCCAAAATATGACGAGCGTACACCATTTGATCAAGCCGACCTTCATGTGATCCCTTGCTCCGCGCGATTCTCTGCGTCCTCGGCGTCCTCCGCGGTTGATCCTGGTTCTTAACCGCAGAGGACGCCGAGGACGCAGAGGACTTTTCAGCTAGCGACACATCTGAGCGGCTTTACCCTCTGCTTGACATGCGTAAAAGCCGAAACTTATACTCGGCACAGTTGATGATTGAAACGATGGTCACCGCAAATTGAATCGACGACGATTCAAATTGCTACGAGCGACGAGGCTCACGACCGTTTGAAGAGGAGAGACCGCTTGGCTAAGACGATCCAGGGGCGACTCAACGCGGAAGGCTTGCGAGTTGCCATTGTTGCAAGCCGCTGGAATGATTTCATCGTCAGCCGGTTGATCGGCGGCGCCACGGATGCCCTCGAGAGATTGGGTGCTTCCAGCGATGCGATCACCGTCATCCGGGTCCCGGGTTCTTTCGAGTTGCCACTTGCAGCCAAGCGCGCCGCCGTCAGCGACGAATACGATGCCGTGATTTGCCTTGGTGTCGTAATTCGCGGCGAGACTTCCCACAACGAATACATCGCGGCAGAAGTCATCAAAGGCGTAGCGCAGGTTTCCCTCGAAACTAACCTCCCCATAACTCTCGGAGTCGTCACTGCGGATAATCTCGAGCAGGCGATCGATCGCGCCGGTGCGAAGTCCGGCAACAAGGGCTTTGACGCGGCGATGACAGCGGTCGAGCTTGTGAACTTATTCCGTGAATTCTAGCTGGACGCTTTAATCTAGAAGCAGGATTTGACTTATGGGTGCCAGGCGTAAGGCGCGCATTTGTGCCTTACAAATGCTCTTTCAATACGATATCTCGCGACCGGAGGTCGATGAGTTGACGAGCACCTACTGGGAGGCGTTCGGCGACGACATGGGCAATGTTCCTCGCGAGTTCTCCGACAACCTCGCGCAAGGTGCGATCTCTCACCTCGACGAAATAGACGCGCTCATAAAGCGCCGCGCTGAGAACTGGCGCATTCAACGAATGGCAGTCGTAGACCGGAACATCCTGCGACTTGCTATATTCGAATTCCTCTATCAGGACGATACGCCAAAGACCGTCGTCATCAATGAAGCCCTCGAGATAGCGAGGCGCTTCTCGACTTTCGAAGCGACCCAGTTCATAAACGGAATACTCGACGCGATCAAACGCGATCTGGAAGGAAACCAATCTGTTTCGGCAACGAATGCACAGCAGTGAAGGATGAGAGTATTGCAAATTGAGAAATTTGAGAAATGAGAATTGAGAAATTGCAAAATGCAAAATGCAAAATGCAAATTGCAAAATGCAAATTGCAAATTGCAAATCGCAAATCGAGAATTGGGGAGTTGCAAATTCAAGCGCGGGTCGGCATTCAATTTGAAATTTTCAATTTGCATTTTGCAATTTGCAATTCTTTGAGCCTGATTTTCACCGCACCTGATTTCCCCGGCTGATCCCCCGCATTTCACGAGCCGCCCCTTAGCGCTGTATAATACAGAGGCATTTGCAGGATAAACGGATTGCAAGGCAAGAATCGCTCTTCAAAATCCGCAATCCGAAATTCGCAATCCGCAATTCTGACTTCTTGTCTATGATCGACGACAAGGCGCTTTTGAGTGAATATCTCTCTGAGTCCGAGGAGCTTCTGGATTCGCTCCTGGCCGACCTTGACGCGCTCACATCTTCGACCGGGGCCCCCGACACCAACCGAATCAACCGAGCCTTTAGAGCTGTTCACTCGCTAAAAGGCCTCTCCGGAATGATGGGTCTGGCTGAAGTGCAATCGCTGGCGCATGAATTCGAGGACATTCTGGACGATCTAAGACTGGGCCTTCTCGAATTGAATGAGCGAACGAACGCATCACTTCAGGAAGCGGGCGCGGGGCTGGCTGCTTTGGTCGGCGGTGCAGCGCGCGGAACTGCCAGCGATGAAGACTTCGATCGGTTCAGAGAGCTTCTGGCGGCAGTCTCGGTCAAGAATCGCGAGCGCGGCAGAAAAGGCGAGAGCGGGCTTGACTCGCTCAACTTGACCGCGAGGGAACGGGCGCTGCTGACCGAGTATGAAGAACATCGAGTCAATGAAAACGTCCGCGCCGGTAGGTCATTCTACGCGATCAATGTCACATTTGAAATCACCAAACTCGACACCTTGTACCGAGCGCTTTCATCCAGGCTCGAAGAGGCCGGCGAGCTGATAACTACTTTGCCCAAGAAGACGGCCGAGCCGGCGCTTGTCGGATTCAGGCTGGTATTCGCCGCGGCGCTCAAAGAAGGCGAGGTCAAAAGCCTGGTCGAGGCTTTCGGCGCCCGTGTTGCGCGGCTCGAACGCTCGCCCTGGCGCAAGGCGGGCGCCGCGCTGAGGGCAGCGGGCCGGCGGGTGCCCGGCCTGGGCTCGAAGGAAACTCAGTCAGAGGTTACCGCGGTTCTTCCTCCGAGCTTCGCGCAAGAATCATTACAACCGCTTTCGCCCAGCGTGCGAGTCGAGATGTCTCAAATAGATGAGTTGTCCGGCCTGGCGCACGAGCTGTCGATCGGCATGGAGAGTCTCCGGTCGATGGCTGAGCGATTCCTGGCCGCTGCGAATCTGGGCGCCCGCGACCGCTCCGACCTGATGTTCAGCGCGAGACGAATGAAGCGCGAGTTCCTCGAACTGGAAGAGCGAGTGGTTGAGCTTCGAATGGTGTCGCTTGCGCAGACGTTCACCAGAGCCGCGCGACTCGCCGGGAGGCTCGCGCGCGAGCTGGGCAAGTCCGTGACCGTCGAAGTCGTAGGTCGAGAAACGCAATTGGATAAGGTGATCGTAGATAGACTCGCGGACTCGATTTATCACATTCTTCGCAATGCCGTGGACCACGGGGTCGAGCACCCCGACGAACGGCGGCTGGCCGGCAAGAACGCTCGCGGTAAGATAAGGCTACAGGCTCGCCTCGAGGGCACCCGCGCGATGATTTCAATCACAGACGACGGAGCGGGAATCGATCAGGCAGACGTGCTCGAGAGAGCCGTCAATGCGGGCTTAATTGCGGCCGGAGAAGCAGTCACCGAAGAAGAAACACTGCGGTTAATTTTGAGGCCGGGGTTCTCGACTGCGGACGAGGTGTCGGCGGTCTCGGGTCGAGGAGTCGGGCTGGATGCGGTCGAGCGAACAATTCACGAGCTTGGCGGTGAGATAAACATCTCATCCGAAAAAGGGAAGTCAACCACATTTGAGCTGGCGGTCCCGACCACGCTTGTGATGATTGCGGCTTTCATGGTGCGCGCAAGCGGCTGGCGCTATGCAATCAATGTTTCACAGATCATCGAATTGATGTATGTGTCGGCCGGAGAAATATACGGCCGCGATGGAAAGCGAAGCGTCTTGTGGCGCGGCGAAACCATTCCGCTGGTGGAACTGGGATACTTGCTCGGTTTGGGCGGCGCGCGCCCGCTGCATCGTGTGAATGGGGGAAACAACGGTGAAACGCCCCAGGCGGGATCGACCAGAGTGCCGGTCCTGGTGACTTCGGCCGCAGATCGAAACGTGGCAGTTGCCGTCGAACACTTCGACGAGCAGCGGGAAATCATAGTCAAGTCACTTGGCACAATCGGCCGTAAACTGAAGGGCGTCGCCGGCGCGGTCGATCTTGAAGGCGGAGACGTCGCGCTTGTGCTCGACATGCCGAGTCTGCTCCTGCTCCGCAGTATGCGGCTGTGAGCGCGGAGCCGCGAAGAAGCTATGCGGGAGAGTAACAAAGAATACGGCGCGCGAGCGCGGATCTCGATTCCCTCGATTCCCCTCGAGCTGGGCTCGCCGGGGACAGATGACGAGAAAACGCCTAACGTGTCTGTGTTGATGTTTGAAATCCGTGGCGCTTTTTACGCGATCGGTGTCGAGAACACAGAAGGCGTAGTCGACTGCCCTCGCATAACCCCGCTGCCGCGTCCGCCCGATGGAGTCGCGGGGCTCGCAAGCGTGCACGGCAGGATGACGGTGGTGATGGACCTTGGTTCCGGATCGAGTGATGAACAGGTCAAGCAGCGCTTGATTCTGGTGAAGGGGAATGCGCAACTGGGCTTGCTGGCGGATCGCATTGAAGGCGTGCGTGCCCTGGAGCCCAACAAAGTTCGTCCAGTCGCGCACGGCCGATCTCGTCTTACGTCGGAGCGCGCGAAGTTCGATTGGCCGGCAAGCAGCTATTTCAAGAGCGGAAGGATGCGGGTTCCGATCATCGACGTCGAACGATTATCGCAGGCGTGATGCTGACCACACTGCTCCGGCCTCACTTCTGGCCGTCGTTCAACTCATATCCGTGTTCCTTCAAAAACGCCGGCAGCCATTTGTTGTAGTCGGACAAGAATTGATTGTAACGTTTAAGCCAGACTTCCTCTTGTTGTTGAAGTAAGTCTCGATACTCTTGCCCGGGCTCGACGTCAGATTGGACACGCTCAGCGCGGGCCGTCGTAACTGCGAAACGCATCCACGAATGAGACCAGGATCAGGGCGCAGCAGATCACTTGCAGCGTCCGCCACACCACCGGCGTGATCCGCTCGTTTGGCCTCATATAAGGAACTACCAGGGCCAGGACAATGCCTGATAGGAGCCCTCCGATGTGCGCTGAGTTATCGACTATCCGAACGGAGAAACCAAAGACCAGATTGATGAAGATGATTGGGATGACGCGTCGTTTGATGTCTCGGCTGAGGAACTCGGGGATTTCTTTCCGATACCTGAATGCGAACGCGGCCATTACTCCAAACAATCCGAAGATCGAGCCTGAAGCTCCTGCCGAAGTTGCCTGGGGATTGAAGACGAAGCTGCCGATCGAGCCGGCGATTCCGGTCGCGAGATAGAGAATCACGAAGCGGGCCGAGCCGTAGATGCGTTCGATCTCCTGTCCGATGATCCATAGAGCATAGTTGTTGAGCAGCAGATGGATGATCCCAATGTGGATGAAGATCGAAGTAATCAGCCGCCAATATTGGTGCTGTTCGGCTATGAGATTGTTTTGTTTCGCTCCGAATCCCAGCAATACCAGCGGATCGACTGAAGTCACTGCAAACCCGCCCGCCAGGCACATCAACACGAACACGCCTACGTTGACGCCGATGAAGATCATCGTGAAGGGAGTCGAACGCGTGAAGAGTGTCTGCAGGAAGCTCTGCTCAGACACGGTTATGTTTGGAGCGTCCGCCGGGATGGCTGAGTCGGCAAAACCGCAATGTACGCACTCGGGAATCTCGACAGGAGTCTCGTCGCCGCAAGAAGTACATTGTCTGAAACGATGAGGGGCTTCGATCGAGTTCGGAGTCATCGGGAGGAGTTTATCACTTAAGCGACTAACAAGCTCACAGGGCGCGACTCGGTAGTGTTCGGATTCTGCGTTGCTTAATGGCCTCCGCGTGCTTTGCGGTCCTTTGCGACTTTGCGCTGAGTATTTTGTATTGAAGGAGCAAGACCAATACTCAGCGCAAAGACGCAAAGGACCGCAAGGCACGCGAAGGACTGATGGCTGTCCACGATTTCTTCGTGTTCCTGCCTCGAGCCGCTTCGTGATAGCATAAAGTTATCGAGACCACATGCTCTCGCTCACGCGGGTGTCGTCAAGTTCGTGAAATCACGAATTGAATCGCGAATTTCGGCCCGCTTGAATCCGTTCTGTCGCAGCCGGCGTAAAGTAGGTTTGATACTCCGAACGGTCCAAAAAGCTGCGTGATGGGGATCTGAAGTACGTAGGGCATTATCCGATTTCTTGATAGTGCGCGCCCGGCAGCATCAGTCTCAGCCGGGTGCCTGGAGTTCAGTGATGCGGCTGCGAAGCCGCTCGTCATTCAATCAAAACAGAAGGAGAATTAAAGCATATGCGTAAGAATTTGATCGTAGTCGCGATCGCGGCAGCAGTAGCAATCGGTTGCATCACAACGGCCTCCGCCCAGGACAAGAAGTCGCTGTATAACAGGCTGGGCGGGAAAAAGGCGATCACCGCTGTCGTTGATGAGTTCGTCAACAACGTGGCTGGAGACGGGCGCATCAACAAGTTCTTTGCAGATACCGCCAAGGATCCGAAGCGGCTTGCGAAGTTCAAAGGCAACCTCGTCGATCAGATTTGTGCGGCCTCGGGCGGACCCTGCAAGTACAAAGGCAAAGACATGAAGACCGCACACAAGGGAATGGGAATCAGCGATGGTGACTTCAATGCCCTGGTGGAGGATCTGGTCAAGGCTTTGGACAAGTTCAATGTTGGCGCAAACGAGAAGAACGAGCTACTCAGCGCGCTCGGTGGAATGAAGGGCGATATAGTCGGGCAGTAGTTTTCTGCACGAATCAACAGCAAGAGGCACTTCGCGGCGCGCTGATGTTTCGCTCCGCAAAGTGCCTCTTGTGTTTTGCTCGAGCTATCGATTCGGGTGACGTGGGAACTTGACGTAGGGCAGCCTCACTCCGCGAACGAAGATCCTGTCAGAGCGAATATCGGCGGGCGCTTCAAACCCCGCGCTTCCCATCGACGCAATCAAGTCGTCCTGGTCGACGCCGTCCCCGCTGATGCCGATCGCGCCCGCGAACCGCCCGTTCTTGTACAGCGGAACACTTCCAGGAAAAATCTGCAGCCCGTTTGGAATATTCGGAATCCCCGTGCAATCGCCCGGGCTGAAGACTCCCTGGTTCAGCGCTTTATTGAGCGCTTTCAACAACAGATCGAACTGAAGCCCATCGTTGAACGGACTGAAGCTGTCAAACGGAAGCGAAAACGGTCCGTGCTCGCTCCCATCGATTCCATCCGGAAAGAACGGTCTGCTCAGAAAGCCACCCGCTCGATCCGTGAAGGCGACTGAACCATCCAGCTTTAGCCCGTCCTTTTGCGCGGCATCCACGTAGGCGCCGAAGCCGGCGCCGCGCAATCGCGCGCCCGCAACGGCGCTGCTGAAGAACGCCGCGGTGCGAGCCTTTTGAACGCAAACATCGAAGCCGAATATCGGGGCATCTTTGGTGCTGAAAACTCCTAACACTGAGCCGTCGACATCTACGACCGATATGTTTACTTCGGCGGCGCTATTCTCGGGCTGGCGTATCGCCGCGCGGGTAACGAATGCCTGCCGCGCCGCTTGAGCGATGATTTGCTGCACGTCGCTCGCGCTCAGCGCCGAGCCGGATCTGAAGGGAAAAAACCGGCTGTCGACGCGCCCCGCCGGTGCGGAAGAGTCTATAGTCACCGAGGTAAACGTGGAGGGCTGCGCTGCTCTGATTCCCGGAGCGAGGCCCGGAATGACGACCACCTGGCCGTTAAGTTGACCAAACGCCTGAGCTGAAACCGCGGACGGCATCGCGGTATTAACGAACGGAAACCTGATGCCGTTGACGATAATCCTGTCGCCCTGGATCTCGGGAGGCGTTTCAAAGCCACGGGTCGCCGCTCGCGCAACCAGCTCTTCTACGGGTTGATCGTTGTCGGAAGGGTCAGGGTCCAGTGTGTAAAGCCCATCACCTTCAATTCCTACGCCGCCGGCCTCAACCCCATTCTTGTAGAGCGCGATTCCTCCCGGGTCGGCAGCGAGACCCAGCGGAGAGCGAGGGTTGATGTCGCTGCAAACAAGCAACTGAGAGAACTGGACGCCAAACAGCGGGCCGCTCGACTGGAATTCTATTCCGGGCGGAAAGTGCTGCTGCACAATAAAGCTCGCGGTGCGCGAAGTGAAGCTGTGCCCCTGGCTGCTTAGAAACGATCCGGTCACCGCCTTTGAAATCGCCGCGAATACCGCGGGAACCGCTCGCCCTTCGAATCCGCCCGCGGGTGCGCGGTCTGGCACCGTCACGACAGTGTCACTGCGCGCGCCGTTCATCGCGAATATCCCGAGGATGTTGCCTTCCTTATCGACAACTGCGATTGTGGCTTTTAGGCCGCTCGCTTCACCCTGGGCGACAGCTTGTGCGATTACTTTCTTGACGTCGTCTTCGGTCAGCTTGCCGTCATCTGAAGCGCTCAACAGCAAGTGAACCGTCGGCGATGATACGCCGTCGGGGTTGGTGACGGTCACGTCTACGCCGCCGCTGATGGCAGCTTCTGAAATGTTATTTACAAAAAGTTTGACGCTGCTTTTGAACTTCGAAATGAAATTGATGCCGATCGGGCTGCTCGGTCCTTTGAGTGAGACCATCGCTCCGCGCTGAAAGTTATCGCCCTTGATTATCAAACGCGACAGAGTCGTATCGTAAGAACAGGCTTGAGCGTTGATCGCCGGCGCTGGTCCGGATTGGCCGAGCCACGCGAGCGAGTCGCTGCCGAGGCACAGGAATGCGATCGCGGCCGCGATACTGAGACCGGTAAGCAGGCCACGATTCTGTGCGATTAGTCTCTTTCTGAACATGTCAGCGGTAATCATTCAACACAACGTTTGGCGCAAAGACGCTAAGGACCGCAAAGCTCGCGAAGCGGTTTTACGGACGCTTGAACAGCGGCCGGCGGCGGCCGGGTCCCATCTGCGGGCGCCCCTCGTCCAGGGTTTGCTCGCCTCGCATCTCGATGAAGTTTGTTCCCGGCACAACGACCGCCTGCTGAGAGCCGAGCATTGCTCCGCGTTGTCCCCGCACTGTTATGCGGACTCGATGTCCCGGAGTGAAGCCGCAATCGTGCCAACGTCCTTTCGGGCCGGTGCGTCCGTTGTGTAGCGAGGCAGCGCCGCCATCGGCGTCGGCGACCGCTACCATCACACCTTGCACGGGCGTTCCTTCAGCATCTTTGACGGTGACTACGAGGCACCCGTCGCGGCCGGGGTTAGCAGAACGATGCTCGGGTTCAGGGAGTCCGTCCGGTGGAGTTGGCGCGACGATCGGCGGCGCGATTGGCGTTGCCGGTTGAGCGGGCGCGTTCTTACTCTCGGCTTTGTCCTTTGACTTTGCTTCCGCCTTCTTCTCGGCTTCTATTGCGGCCGCGTCCTGCGCTGCCCGTTTGCTCTCTTCAGCAGCTTTCTTCTTCTCATCGACAGCTTGTTGATCTGCGTTAGATTGAGGCTGTTGCCCGGGTAAGGCTTGCCCGGCGGATGAAGCAGTTTGATCCGGCGCGCTTGAAGCAACGGTCACTGAGTCGACCTGAGTGCGATTGCGACCGGGTCCTCGAAGGACAAAGTAGGCCGCAGTTGCGAGCGCAAGCAGCAGGATCACAACCGCGGCGGCGGCTATTTGCCGGCCCCTGCCGGTTGGCTTACGCGTGGTCGCAAACGACGACGACGTCGCGTTCGCAGAAGCGAGCGCGAGGGTCATCGTCTTAAGCGCGCCCGTGTCTTCAGCCGCAACCGACACGACGCTTGTTCCAGTCGCGCCCGACGGCGCCGTCGCTCGAAGCTCGTGTGAGCCCGGACTGAGCCTTATCGTTGCGCGCCCGTCTTCACCCGCCTGTCCAACCAGATTCGATCCGACGAATACCGCGCTGCCCGCGGGAAGACTCTCAACCACGAGCACTGCTGTTTGAGCCTCGTCAGCCCCCTGAAGCCTTAGTGTTTCGAAACCGCCGGCCGCGGTGTTTTCAGCAACCGGCATCGCGACCGTCGCGCGGGCCGAAAGAGCGACCTGCAAATCCGTTTGCCTGCCATCCTCGAGCGCAACATTGATCCGGTACTCGTTGTATCCTTCCTTCAGGACGCGCACGTTGTGCAAACCCGCGTTCAGGCCATCGATGAGAATCTTTCCCCTCGCGTCCGAAGTGCCGTGCAGTGCGTCATCCACATATACTTCGGCCGCGCCGGGTGCGGTACTCAAGCAAAGCCGTGAAGTGTTGACGAGGATAGTCGCGGGGTCCCTGGTTATTCCACTAAGGCTCTTGAGGTCAGCCAACATCTCGTCGGCCGTTTGATAACGATCTTCGAGGCGCTTCGCGGTTGCTTTAGTAGCTACGCGCTCGAGCTGGGCGGGAACGCCCAGCGTGCCAAGCGCGGGGATCGGTTCGGTATGATGAAGATCACGCATCTCCGCCCAGTACAAAGCCGGATCTGTGGCCTTCGATTCAAACGGCGCCTTTCCCGCCAGCATTTCATATAGGACTATTCCCGCTGAGTAGAGATCCATCCGCGGATCGTCTCCGCCCGCGCCGCTGATGCGCTCGGGCGACATATAAGTAGGCGTGCCGAAGCCTTCGCCCGCGAGCGTCAGACTCTCTCCGCCAACCATCCGCGCGATACCAAAGTCGAGCACTTTGATTTTCAGCGAGCCTCCGTCGCCGACCAGGATCACGTTGTCGGGTTTGAGGTCGCGATGAATGATGCCGTTGCGATGCGCATAGCTCAAGGCATCGACCATTTGTGTGAGTACGGCTACGGCGCGATCGGGACGCAACGGTCCGCCGTCGTGTATCTCGTCGCTTAGCAACTTGCCGGAGATAAACTCCATCACCAGGTAATAGGAGCCGTTGTCTTCGCCGAAGGTATACAAACGTGGAAGATTCGGATGATCGAGCCTGGCCATCGCGACCGCTTCCTGAAAGAAGCGCTGTTTGATTTGCTGATTGCGGGTGTGCTTCTTGTGCAGCTCTTTGACTGCGACGACGCGGCCGGGTGTGTTGGTGTCTTCGGCCTTGAAGACCGAGCCGAACCCGCCGCTCCCGATGTAATCCGTGATTTGGTAAGTGCCAATGCGTCTGCTGCTCATAGTCATCCGAGATCAATGCTTACGGCTGAAAAGTGTTTCCGATCGAGGAGACGGCGTGCACTGCCTTAATTCCACGCGTATTCTCACACAAGCCCCCAACCCAGTCAATGCATACGCACTTCTTGCGCAAACCACCATTTTTAGACGCCGAAGGAGGGATCAAAGGCTGTATAAATTCGAACTCGGCGGGCGCGATCTCCTATCCTCCTGACGAATGACCTATGAAGCCGGCGGCGTAGGCGGCTTGGACGGCGCATGGGTGGCGGGGCGATCGACTACGACTCGCGCGCTGCGATAAGCCGCGACGAATTTCGATTCCGAACGCCGAAACAAATTCACCATCGGGTCGATCCGGTTTCGTGATATATAACTTGCGTCTTGATAGGGACGATCGTTTGATCGATCTTCCTCTACCCGGAGTAAACGATGGCAAGTAAACTCAGAGTCGTTATCCTGAAGCCGGGCAAGTACGCCGGCGATGGTTACGTCGAAAGATTTCGCTGGGGCTTCATGCCAAATAGCACGCTTCCTCATATTCGCAGTATGACTCCGGAATCTCTGAACGGAACTCCTATCGAAGTTCATACTGTTGATGAGTATGTCCACACGGATCTCAGCTACTTCGATCTATTAAGGAAAGAGGCAGGGATCAAAACGCTTGTTGCCATCGTCGGAGTGCAAAGCCATCAGTTCCATAGAGCTCTGGACCTGGCGGCATACGCGCAACGGAATGGATGCCTGGCCGTGATTGGCGGCCCGCATCCGATGACCTGCGACACGTCTATGTTGCAGGACCGCGGCGTAAGCTTTGCGCTTGCCGAAGCAGAACTCATTTGGCTCTCCATCCTCGAAGATGCCGCTACCGGTGAGCTACAGCCGGTGTACGGCGCGAATCAGCGATGGCAACAAGAGCTGGATGCTCCGGTTATCGTCCCGCCGGGTAGGAAAGACCTGCGACGCTATATCATACCGATGCTTGGAATCTATCCCGCTCGCGGGTGCCCTTTCATCTGCAACTATTGTTCGGTGATAAGAATCGCCGGCCGGCGCGTACGCAGTCAGAGCATCGAAACAACGATTGCGAGTCTCAAGGCCGCCAAAGCCGCCGGCGTTGAGATGATCATGTTCACCTCTGATAACTTCAACAAGTACGCTCAAGCGGAAGAATTACTCAACGCAATGATTGAAGAGCGGCTCAACCTCAGGTTCTTCGTACAGTGCGACACGCAAATCGTAAAACAGGAGAAGCTCGTCGAGTTGTTGTCGCGGGCCGGCTGTTTTCAGATGTTTCTGGGAGTAGAGTCCTTCAATCGCAGAACCTTACTTGCGGCGAAGAAGGCGCAGAACCGACCGGAGTTCTACAAGGACATTGTAGACCTTTGCCGCCGGTACCGAGTCAGCTCGCATTTTTCAAATATCATCGGCTTTCCGCAGGATACCGCGGCCGACATCCAACACCAGATTGAAACTCTGCGCGAGCTGAGCCCCAACTGTGCATCCTTTTATGTCTTGTGTCCCATCCCAGGCACTGAACAGTACAATGAGTTTTTGTCCGAAGGAATCATCTCGGAGAAAAACCTTGATCGATTCGACGGCACGTGTCTCACCTGGGAACACCCGCATCTTTCAAGAAGTGAGCTTACATCGCTGCTATTTCGCTGCTACCGAAAGTTCTTCTCATTCAGGCACGCTATGGGCAACATCCAGTATGCCTCGAGAGGCGACGATCCATTGTCTGAGTTCATGGTCGCGACAGGGTTCTCGATGTTTAGCCGTTACAACGCCTGGCGAGAGACTCATCCGATGACTGGAGGGATCAGGCGAATAAAGCTGGATAGCGTTCACGAATTCCTGAATCTACGCAAAGAGGTATACGACCTGGAGATGGCTCCGCTTCCTCAGAACCTGCAACTGCCTGAAGTAGATCAAGCATTGAACCGACTGGTTAACCTGCAAGCGGGTTGAGCATCTCTTGCAGATGTGCGCGTGGTTGCCGGGAGCGGCTGAGATACGCTGACTAACGGTCAGGGCAATTTATCTTAGGCGACCTTCCGCCCGGCGAGCACGTTATTCTGATCGATGAAAAGACTCTGCCTGATAACTCGAAGTCTGCAGCAGGTTCGTTGCGCGGCACTATCGAAGCAGGCGGCGAAGCGAACAATGTGAATTCCCGATTGTTAATCGTCCAGCCCAAGTAAACATCAAACGCTTCGCAGGGGTTGAGCAAGAACCATAGAGCGTTGTGCGCATCCGCTGCGTATAGTCCGCCGCCGCGAGCGTTGGTGTGCCTCGAATCTTCGGCCCGACATCTGCGTCCGAACATCGATTTACCTCAATCATCACATTAAGGATTCTTCGGACTGTCTACTGCCTTCGCTGGTGGTAGTAACTCTCTAGTTACAAGCCATCTCCATAACACTGGGAGAGGGGTACCACGAAGTTTTTCGTTTGCTAGCTCTTCATGGGCAAACGGACTCGTCAACGAAGAGTCAAAGACGCCAATCATGGAATAGGCAGAAAGAGACCTGGAATCAAGTCGATTATGCCAGAAGCCGTTCCGTTCCTCGTCTACGGCAATTTCACCTACTGTCTCCCATATCTCTTCAGCATCCGGGGAGAGATTGAGCAGCCTGACCTCAAGGCGGTTTGAAATTCTCAAAATGCTTTGAGCACCATCATCCTTTCGATCATACGGTATTTCAGTGGCAAGACCGCGAATGTTTACTGCTAGGTAGAAAGACCCTTGATCAGGGATCACAAAAAAGTCGCCGTACTTATCGGGTGACCCTGGAACCCGCCGCGATATCTCAGGAATAGGGCCTTCCAGATTTAGATGCAGGTAATCGAGTGCATTTGGCTGAAGGTAGTGGTCCTCGCGTTTCTCCTCACCAAACCATGGCTTGTAAAAGTGGTTGGTGTAGAACGCCGTTAGAATATTGTCTGGCCTTTCATTGACTTCTACTTCTAAACAGAAGCATTTGAAGGCTTCCACCTGGTATGGATATGGATTGATGAGCATTCGTTCGGAAGTTGAAATCATAAAGCACGTAGGGGTGCCCTTATAGACCTTAATTCTGATATTGCTTGCGGTTTCCCGTCGAGCCTCGAGCCATGCAATTGCATGAAGAATTTCCTTGGCAATCCCTGTTGAGGGTCGGTCTTCTTGTGTCTCGCGGTAGCGTGAATAAAAGGGGTGCGTAAGCAGAATGTAGCAAGTGCATTCGTCCGGATGCTCGCGAGTTTTCTCAATAATCTTCTCCAACTGAATTGCGAACGCTGGAGTTTCCGTTATTACCCCTTTAAGTGAAGACCCAACAAATATTAGTTCTCGCTTGGGAATTGCGCGATTCTGAACATAGATTTCTGCGTAAGTCAGGAAGTCGTGGAGGGCTTGCTTTCTATCCGGGTAAACCATGCGAAGCCCCAGGTTGTGTGAGCGATCCAAATACTCGGTTGTTGAGTTAAGCTTTGCAACTGAAACTGCGAGAGAAGCTGTAAGGTCATCAATCTTGCTGTGAAGGCTCCTCTCAATGACCGATGATGAGGCATATGACGTCACTATGGCTATTAACCCGGCTGGCATTAGTGCAATGCCCAACCCAAGGGCCATAGCAAAGGCGAGTCCCTCACGAGGTAGGAGGAATGAAAAAGTAAGAAATACTGTTCCAACTGAAATCGCCACCCAAGACAGAGTGGTTCCAAGTATAGTCATATCGCGCTTGGTTCTTTTTTCAATCTCGCTGTTCCGGTTTTTCATCTCTGATCGCCTCAGTGTTGGTTTAGGGATACAGAACAAGACCTACAAAGTAAGTTCTCGCCGCGGGGACTCGCTACTCAACTATTAGGTTGTACGTCAGCGTGTCCAGCACAAACGTGCGAGTCTCCGACGGTGACGCGCCGGGATAGACGATTTTCACAGGAGGCTTTGCTTGCATCGTTATTGTCGCCACTCCCGGCTGGCCGGTCGCGAAGCTGAATAGGTACATCACATTTGTATCAGGTATTCGGCCGGCGCTTGGAATGATATCGACACGGCCCGCCGTTACATTTGCGACTGAGCCTACCGACCATTGGGGCGGCGCGCCGGGCTGTTGATTACCCGGCAGTTGAATCTGCACCGAAGCGCCGCGCGGCACTTGCTGCGGCATGCACTGAATCATCAGGCTGGGCTGGCAAATGGCCTGACTCAGAATGTAGGTCTTGCTTACAGGCGGCTGTTGAGCAGTCACCGCAAGATTGGCGAGCCACAAAACGCTCAGAGTGATTCCGATCAGTCCGAGTCTCAACATTCTTCGAGTCATTGCGAGTCTCCTTGCTATTCATCTCCTCAGAAACAGTTCGTAGTGCGGCCTTCAGGCGGAAGTTCGTATGTCGAAGTTTGCGAAGCGTTACGAACTTCCGCCTGAAGGCCGAACTACGAACAGTGGACACGTTTACCGCACAAGCTCGAAGAGCGTCATCATGCCGTTGTCTTCGTGCGGCAGGAAGTGGCAGTGAAAGACCGTCAAGCCCGTGACATCCTTCCGATACCGCGTCCGGATTTTCAGTTTGCCATTGGGCGGCAACATCGCTGTGTCCCACCACACTACGTCTTTCACCGGCACCCCGTTGACCTCGGTTACCTGGAACGGATTCACGTGGATGTGAAACGGATGCATGAAAACATCCGCGTTTATCAGCGTCCACTCTTCACAGTTATTGATCTTGCCGGTCAGCGGAGTCATGTCCGTCGAGAACAACTTTCCGTTTATCGGGAACGAGACCGGTCCCGTCAGAATAATTCCCGGACCAAACGTTACCGTCTTTCCCGCCTGACAGGGCTCAGTGACATTCGGCGGCGGCGTGACCAGCTTGGCGGGAATCTTACTCCCTGTGACAACCGGCCCGGAAAAGGCCAGTGTGGCGAGCACCACTTTGGGCAGCGGCCCTCCCGGATGTCCCTGTTCGAAGGCGATCGCCCAAAGTTTAGGCCGCTGCTTTTGGTCCGCGGTCTCGGGAAACTTGACGATGACTTCGACGCGATTCCCCGGCGCCAGACAGAGGTTGCCCGAAGCCCAGCAGCTTGGCTTGCCCTCGGTGTTTTCCGCCTTTACCGATTGAGCGAATGCGAGCCCGTCCTGCGCAATCTTGTAGATCTCGGGATTTCCTTCGAGGAAGAGCTGGTAGACACGATGCGGGCTCGCGTTGAGAATTCGCCAGCGCTGGGTCTCCCCCGGCTGAAAAGGAATCTCCGGCTGGAAGACTCCATTCACGACATAGTAGATGTTCGTCGGGATGACTGGACTGGGTGTAAAGGGCACTTCGGTTCCTGCGACCGGCTGGGAGCCCGTCGACCCTGCAACCGGCAGCACCATGCCCGAGGGAACGCGCCCTTTGTCATCAACCCAAAGTTCCTGCAGGACCATCAACCGCTCTCGAGCGGCCGCCACTTCAGGAACGCGATCAATGTCACCTTCGACGATGATTGCGCCGGCCAGCCCGGCCCACGATTGCTTCGACGTCGCTTCGTGCCTGTGCGGGTGATACCAGAACAGGCCGGCAGGTTGAGAGGGGCAGTATGGACCCGGGCACCCGGGCGGAATGCTGCCTCCAAGCGGAATCGGAATCGAGTAGTCGCACGTTTCTCCGGGCGCGAGATCGATCAAGGGGTTGTCTGCGTTGCCCTGCGGAGACACCTGCAGCCCGTGAGTGTGCAGATTCGTGTGTAAGAAAGTCATTGGATCGAGGGGCCCGAATGTCGAATGGAACATATGAGCCGGTCTTTTTCCGCAATCAACCACGTGCTGCGCTGGAGGCGGCGCGCCGGTCAACGTCAGGTTGTTGATAAGCCTGATCTTCAGAACGTCTCCGGGATGCACTCGCAGCGTCGGTCCGGGAATCGAGCCGTTGTAAGTTGCCGTCTCGAGCGCGCGGCCGGCGATTGTGTTGGGCGCGACGGCGAGATTCAATGTGACGTTGAGTACTCCTGCGACGCTACGAATCTCCTTCGGCTGAGAGAAGGCGTTCGCCTGTTGAATGTTGGAGGCTTGCTGCGCGTAACCCAACTGACAGATCGCAAGTATGGCAAGGAAGCTCGCGGCAAATTGAAGGCCTTTGGTTGAATGCGATTCATCACGGCCATTTCCCATGTTTGGTCTCCTGTTGCGAATGTGAGGATGTTAACAACCGTCGGGCGGCATACTATCCCCGCCCGATATCAAAATCAACCGCGCGGATTCAGTGTTTATTCTCCTGCGTTCGCGGAGGCTGGTCTCGGTACTTATTGCTGCTCGGAAGTCTTCGCGTTAGATTGACTCGGTGAACCAGGACGACAGAATGCTTCCTGCAGATGTCCAGATCCGAACCAAACTCAAGGCGGGCGACATCGGTTATTTGACTTACCTGCACGGAGTGCTCTACGCAAATGAATATGGATGGGACTACACCTTCGAAGCCTACGTAGCCGGGCCGCTTGCCGAATTCGCGAGGTTCCACACCGGCCGAGATCGCATCTGGATAGTCGAAAACAACGGGACCGCATCCGGCTCGATCGCTATCGTTGAAGCTTCCACCGAGCAAGCTCAGCTTCGATGGTTTTTGTTACACCCAGCTCTTCGCGGTAAAGGAATCGGCCGGCTTTTGATGGAAGCAGCGGTTAACTTCTGTCGAGCTGGCGGCTATTCGATGATCTTTCTATGGACGACGAGCAACCTGACGGCGGCGGCACGTCTCTATGACTCCTTCGGGTTTCACATCACCGAAGAAACGACGCACGAGATGTGGGGAGCGATGGTCACCGAACAGCGATACGAATTGAATCTCTGATAGAAAACGGCCCACTCCCTCTGCGTCCCCGGCGTCCTCTGCGGTTTCTCCTGGTTGGGGATTCAACCGCAGAGGACGCCGGCGACGCAGAGGACTGCTTTACACTGTTGAGATCGCTTGACGTGACGGTGGACAGGCTCGCCTGGAGAGCTACGTTGCACATCACAGCCGGAGAGTCGGGTTTTGCTGAGGGAGTATTGACGAGGTGCGAACTACGGCGGGCGTGACAGACGGCGTCTGACAGACCCTCGAGTTCTGCAAGACAGAACTAAATGACAAAGCTAATTTCCTAGTGCTCGGCGTTGATCCCGAAGCCGAGCAGAACCTGCGGGTCTACGACGATCCCAGCCAGGAAAACAAGGAAGCCCGGGAAGCTAAGCAACACGCTGCTCTTTTCTGCCTCGGTGGCCGCCCATGTTTGCCTTTACGATGTTTCGAGAACCGAACAGGGGCGGCCACGGAGGACCGCCCCCTACATGTCTCGGTTGGAGGAGACCGCTTCGACCGCCTCTGCGTCAATGCCTCGCGCGGATTCGCGACGTTCTCAATGAAAAGGCAACCTGGATAAGTAGTCTGACTCTTACGCGTCGTACATCGCGGCTATCAAGCAGCCGCGAGCCGTTGCCGTAAGCGGGTCCTCGGCCATTCGTATCTCGGAGATCTCGAGCGGAAATTTATCGCGCTCGATCGTCTGCCTGAACTTCTCGAGGAATCCTTTTGGTTTCGCAGTGCCTCCGCTCAACACGATCGGAATCGCCTTGTCGATCCGCGGCAGGTTCTTCGCTTCGGCAAGCGAGCTGCGCAGCGACTCGACCAGCGACAGGATCACATCGTCGTAGTAGATGTGAAGCGCACTCTCGTATTTGTTCTTCGGCGCCTGCGACAGATCGAGACTCTCTTCCTTGATCAATCGTATCCTCGTCGGCAATTCACCGGTCACCGCTCCAACGTTCTTATCGATGTAGTCGCCGGCCTTGTTCATGCTGAAGGTCATCACCGGTATCGACATGAACGCGAGCGCGATGTTGCACATGCCGCCGCCGCAGCTAACGCCGATGCCGCTGAAGTTTTCCTTCTCGAGCTCGGCAAACACGACGGCCAGGCCTTCGTTGATTCCCTTCGCGTTGTAGCCCATCGAGTTGAGCAGGTCTCGCAGCATCGCTTCGTGATAGACGAGGTTGGGCGAGCCTTCGTTGCGGAGCGCGCCGGGCACGCTGAACCGCATGTTCTCGCCGTTCTTTGTCTTGCGCACCAACTGCTGAATGATGGCTTGCATAACCGACATCGAGTATTCCTCGGCCGGGTTCAGCGTGCCGCCGTTCATCGGCCTGCGCACTTCGGTGTTGAAAACGTTTGCGAAACGCGCGGCTTCGTTGCCGTAGACTTGCAGTGTCGACCCGCCGTTCAACTGATAACTCACCTTGTTCTGTTTGAGTATATTCTCGGTGAACTTCGAGTAAGGCACTGCAATGAACGCATTCAGCTCAGCCTTTGCCTTCACGCGGTCCGCCCCGCCGCTGGCCAGTACCAGCCGGCTCGTTCCGACGTCGAGTCCAAGAGCGGCGCCCTCGGTCTCGCTCGTCTGATGATCAATGGTTTCCCTTTCTTGCTTCTTATCCATGTTGCCTCCAATGTTGTTTTCGTTTTTGAGCTTGAGGGGCCCAATATTCAAACTAGTATTGAAACTAACGACCGCCGTTCGAGAAGCCGTCAGCTTTACGGCCTTGCCGGCCGGTATTGGTAAGTGGGAGCCGCCGGCTTGTCGAGCAGGCGCATAACCGCGCCGCTTGGACCTCAAGTGCAGGCGCCCGAGACCGCGTACGTGAATTACGCTCGCGTTCTCGAGCTCGTGCTTGATCGTCTCGAGCGCAGCATCCACGCCGCGGGCGGCTTGACGCCGCTTCAGTCCGCTTCGCTTCACTGCTTCGTCGATCAGGTCCGACTTGTTCATAACAGAATCGTGATCCGTGATGCGTGAACCGTGATTCGTGAAACGTGAAACGTGATTCGTGAAGATGCGGCCACGGATCACGCATCACGTTTCACGAATCACGTTTCACGCATCACGTTTCACCGCTCTTTCTCTAGCGCGCGCTGCTTCGAGTACGCGGGCTGGAACCCTCGCGCCAATTGGTGACGCTCCTCTTCAACGGATGACCCGTCCTTCTCGGCCGCTTCCTTGAGCCTTGCATCGGCTTTTTCAAGCCCCGGCCACTTGCCGCCCGCGGCTGAAACGTAAGCTTGATCATAGCCAAATCCAAGCCGCGAAATCGCCGCCAGCTCGGTTTCGTATTTGTTGCTCAACCCGAGCGCCTCGAACGGAAACTCCGACACCCAATCCGTGTGGTAACCCATCAGATGATTCGAGGGATTCACGCTGACCAACCCGTGGGTCACGCAATTGGCATCGTCGATTCCGTATTTCGATCGCAGCACCGCGGTCAGAACTCGCGCGGCGTAGATCTGAGCCTCATTGATGCCCTCGGCGCCCATCGCCGCTCCGCGGCCCTCGAAACAGATTCCCAGGAAGCTCGCGCTCAGGTTGACGTAGACGCTGCGCCCGTCGCTCCAAACCGAATTGCCGGCGTGATTGGCCTGGAATTCATCGCGCACGATTCGATAGGTCCTTCCGAACCTGTCGATCAGGTAGTTGTACAAGCGATGAGCGCGCGCGTACTCGAGCAAAGCCCGCGAGTGATTCTGCAGAGATGAGTTGTACCGATCCGCAAACGGTAAAAGGTCGCTCTCGGAAACGTGATAGACAATACCAACCGGGCTTGAAAAGGCCTGGCCCGAGTTGGACGCAAGCGATTCAACATCAAACTTATAGAAGCCGCGCTTCGTTCCAGTGGTCTCGAACTCGGTCAGCACACGCGCGCCGTTGCTGTAGAATTCAAACCCCTCGCCTTCTTCCGCGAGCCACACCTGGTCGAGCGTCAACCCAGCCCCCGAGGCGATTGCCGTAACAGCCTCGCCGCCATTCGAGCCCGCAGCCGTGGGTTGCCCGTTCGTCGCGAGGTCCTTCGCTTCGGTGGACAACGACAGGCTGCTCGCGATCCTTGCTACGGCAAAAACCAGACTCGCTCCGGCAAACAGCGCAAGCGCGACGCACATCGCGTAGAGACCGTACCGGACCCTGTACAACATCGCGGTGAGTCGTATCCCCCACGGCGCGGGTTGATCGATCGGTAGTACTTTTGACAGCTCGACAATAATCATTGCGCGATCCGGAAGCGTTCCCAGGTACGGTATTCTCTTCCACAAATTGTTGGGCTGATCATCCTTCAACGCGTTCTTTAGAAACTTCAGCCGCAATACGGGTGACTCGATGTATCTCGAGTACCGCTCAACGACTCGTGCGTACCTGAGATTCTGCGGATGAAAATCCTGCATCGTCGAAGAATCCTTGAGCTTCTTCAGGGCTGATCGTACTGCGAGACAACCAACTGCAGCGAAATCCCTGCCGCCTTAGCACGCTGCTGCGCTTCACCGGCAAACCGCTGCGCTTCCTCGGCGGAGTTGAACCTGCCAACCCGAACTCGAAACCATCTGCCGCGCCGCGCGAGATCGGCGCTGACGACATACGACGCAACACCGGCAGATCTCAACTTCTGAGCCAGTTCGTCTGCTCCGGCTTGAGTTGGAAATGAGGCCGCTTGCAGCGCGAAGCGTCCCTGCGAGTTGCCGGCGCCAATAGCCACGGAATCAGTTGTTGGCGTACCACGAGCTACGCCGGAGTCGCTAACCAGTTTCTGCTCTGGCTGCTCTGGCTTGGCCGGTTCGCTGGCCGGCGCCTCGGAAGGAGTTGACGGCTCATGGCTCTGAACTGGCTGAGCAGATTCCGAAGGCTTTTCCGCCGCAGCGCGAGGCTCGGGCTTTCCATCGGAAGAAAAAGAGTTGGCCGCCAAAGGTCGCTCGCGAGAAATCTGAGGATAGATCAGGTAATAGAATCCAGCAGCAACCACCAGCACCAGGGCGACCGCGAACGCAACCTTGAACTTCGCAAACGGTCTTTCGCGCGGCGGCCCCACGAGCACCGGCCACTCGCTGCGTGAGTAGTCCCACGCCGGAAGCGGGTCCTCCCACGGATCAGCCGGAGCGGCCTCGGTTAATGGCTGCGTGTCGTGAGCATCGTCCGACGCGTCATCAGCGGGGATCGCGTGCTCAGCCGCAGCGGTGAACGATTGCTCTGTCGCATTGCCGTTGTCCGGCGATGCGCTCGAATTGCCGTTTTCCGGCAATGAAAGGCGAAGATCGCTCAATTCAGAATGGATGGGCTCACTCGTTGGCACATTCGCAGCAGGCGTCTCGGCGTAAGATTCAGTCGTTTCGACCACAGGCGCTTCAATAGGAGCGGCCTTGGAGTCGAGGGCCGCGGGCGGTTCGTCATCGAAATGCATTTCAAACGATTCGTAGCCCAGGTTTGACGATTCGACTGGTTGACTCTGCTCACTCGCTTCGGAGAAGGCAGAGAAATCTTCGAAGAAAGCCGGCGAAATTGCTTCGGTGTGAGCGATCCTTGAGCCGTTGCCATTAGGGCTCGGAAGAGCGCTCGGAAGATAGGAAGGCGCGACACTGCTCACCTGCACGCCCGCTGAAGCCAACACCGTCTGAGGCTCGGCTCGGCGAAGAGCGGTCTGAATGAGACTGCGGCATCCCTCGCAAAGCCTGGCGCCGGGTCCGCTTTTGAAGGCGAAGCCTGTCAGCTCGAGCTTGCACAGGGAACAAATAGGTTGTCCTGTTTCGAGTTTCATACGAGGTTCTATTTCACGTTGTTCGGACGACACTCGTCCCGAATTATTCAGGAGCAATCTGGTCGATTATCAAGCGGGGGATTTGTCCAGTTGGGGGGCAGAAGCTTGAAAGCGAGGCGATTATTGCACACGCCCAAAACCATTACAAGAGTTTTATTTTTTTGCGCTAACAGTGGCTCATTCAGGGAACAAGGCTCCCGTTGGAATCTCGAAAATCACGACACGCGGGACATGGACTTCAACGAAGCGATGTAGGTTTCGATCTCCTCGCGGTCTTCATCATCCAGGCTTACGAACTCGACGCCCAGACCGACGCCCTTCTTGACATAGCTCACGCGAGAGACCGCGATGACCCTGTGTTTGTTGCTTGGCAGCTCGAAGCGCACGACCATTCGGGTCCCTGCGCGAATCGGCTCCTCGGTCGATATGAACAGCCCGCCGGTGCTGATGTTGGCCATGTGCTTTCTGACGCGAGACGGACCGCTGCTGCTGTTTGTAAGCTCGAATTCAACTTGTGCGGTAATAGGGGCACGCTCAAAACGTCGTCGTTCCAGTTGAGCAGAACTTCTCATTTGACTCCTTGTGCGAGTGTGTCTGGGGTGAGGAACACCGCGCGTGTCTTATCAATAGACTGCCCAGTGGAGGCTCGTTGATTAACCTTCGGCGACGGCCGATTGGGCTAACTGCAACGCGCGGGCATTTTGGGAGCCACTTACTTTTGCACAGGTCGCGACCGATTGACAAGGGCGATGAGGGCGATCGTCCGCTGAAGGAAAACTCTTCGCTTCACTAACACGGGACTTTCGGTAGTGTTCGGATATTGCGTTGCTTAATGACCTCAGCGTGCTTTGCGGTCCCTTGCCGGCGAGTGAGAGCCTGTTCTTTCCGCGGAGAGTGTAGGACTCAATACAGTCAGGGTTGTAATCGGCGGAACGGCGCCGAACCCCGCCGCGATAGCGCTCCCACTTGAGATTCGCACAAACATCGCCTACGAGCTGAACGTGGTCGTGCTGTCGTCAGAAGGCTGCGCGCCGGGAATCACGACATCAGTCGGATCAATTCGTCCAAGCGGCAGACTGGTTAGCGCAGCAGCAACGGCTTCTCACCCTGCCGAATCGTTTGATCTCATGCGCTGCTTCAGTTCCGCAAACGCGCTCCGTGGTTCGCGTGTCTCGGTCGGGGGGCAACTTTAACACACTGACCAATGCCCTTCTCGCTAATCTGGAGTTATCAATCTCACCGAACCAGCAGGCTTGTTACCGGCGCGTGGTATTTCAAATTTCACTGCATCCGTCCGCGTAGGCTTCCTGTTCTCAGAATACACAGCGTTCACAGTCGTGCACGCCTCGCCTACCCTATCTTTCACGCGACGTGCTTTTGGCCATTCGCGCGTGCTATGATTTTTTCACCCGAGGACATTGTGACATTATTGAAGCTAACAGCCACCATATTCCTCGTCGCGGCCACGACGATGGCCTCTTACCTTTCTCCGCCGGAACAGGATGAAAATGATCCGGCGAAAGCGGCGGCACTGATTCGCGAGGCGGTAGCCGCGCGAGGCGGCGACGTTTATTTGAACGTTCGCACCTTGGTCAGTCGCGGCCAGTACACAATGTTCGATAAGGGCGTGGCCGGTGATCCGGTGAGTTTTGTCGACTATATTGCATATCCGGGGCGTGAGCGAACGGAATTCGGCAAAGGCGACACAAAGCTGGTTCAGGCTAACTCGGGTGGGACCGGTTGGGTGTACGATGCCAGGCAGAAGATGATCCACGACCAGAAGGAAGATCAAATAAAACAATTCGAACAAGGGGCCCGTTACGACCTCGACAACTTATTGAGGAGTCTTGCTAAGGACTCGAACGCGAAGCTCGTGTATCTCGGCCGGAGAGAAGCATGGCGTAACACATTCTCCGAGGCGGTGCGCGTCGACCTCCCCGACGGAAGCCCGGCAACTCTGCACTTTGACGCGCGTTCCAAGTTGCCAATAATGATCGAGTACAAATCTGTTGGAGAAGAAGGCTCGGTCAACAACGAGGTTCGTTTCTTCAGGTGGGTGGATTACAGCGGCGTCAAGTTCCCAACAATTCAGGACACCTATCACAACGGAAAACAGAGTAACCGCGTCAG
>Ga0134124_10000568_pt1 | contig 30523 bp, 25 predicted proteins | sample KB304_FD_96880 | JGI IMG/M metagenome (GOLD analysis project Ga0134124, IMG submission 96880) | Terrestrial soil microbial communities without Nitrogen fertilizer from Kellogg Biological Station, Michigan, USA - KB3-0-4 | ecosystem: Environmental > Terrestrial > Soil > Unclassified ... | reverse complement strand
GCCCCTGCTCCCCAGAGCAGTACCACGACTTTGCCGCCGGCGTCCGCGCCCTCGTCAAAGGCGACCCCGGTGGAGGACCGGCGCATGCCTGACGCGGCGGGCAAAGGGCAAAGGGCAAAGGGCAAAGGGGAGGACGCCGCCGTGCCCTCTGCTGCGGACCGTCTGCCCTTAGCCCTTAGCCCTTTGCCCTTTGCCCTTTGCCCTTTGCCCTTTGCCCTTTGCGCTTTGCCCTTTGCCCTTTGCCCTTTGCGCTTTGCCCTCTGCCCTCTGCCCATAGGAGTCCTCAAGATGTCTGACGAAAGAGTTGAGCTTGAAAGGGTGACACCTCACGAAGGAGCGCCGCTCCTGCGGCCCGGCTACCCGCGAATGCCTGGCTATCCCGAATCGGCGGCCTACGGTTACGGCAATCCTTACGGTGAGGACGACGAAGACAGCGTTCATCTTCGCGAATTGTGGCGCATGATCCGCAAGCGTAGATGGCTGATCATCGCCGTCACGGTGATAGTCACGACGCTGGTAACCATCGAAGCCTATCGCGCCAAGTCCACCTACAAGGCGTCGGCGTTCATAGAAATCGGCAAGGAGACACCGGCCGTTCGCTCGGGCGCAAATGGAGTGGCAGTCCTGGCCGATGATGATCTCTACTATCCCCAATTAAGCATCAACACAAATCTGTTTCGCCTCACCAGCGAGCCTCTGCTGGAAGATGTAGTCGCCGATCTGAAGCTCGATCAGAATCCCAAGTTCAGCGAGCCTACGCAGAGAACGTTTTGGGAAGCGGTGCAAGCGGTGTTCAACCGGGCTACCTTTAAGAAGCCCGAGCCTGAGCCCCTCACCACCGTTGGCGGTTTGATCTCGGGCCCCGACAGCAAGCACTCGCGTTCGCCTGAAGAGCACGAAAGGCTTGCGCCTTTTGTGGGAATGGTCGCCGGCGGTCTGCAGGCCGAACAGGTCAAGGAAACGCGAACGCTCAAGGTGACTTACACTCACACTGATCCTGTCATCTGCGCAGCGGTGGCCAACGGCGTCGCGCAGGACTTCATCGATCAGAACTTCGAAAACAAGACCGAACGGTTTACCAGTGCGTCGAAGTGGCTCGATACCACAACCCGCGAGCTCATGGGTAAGGTCGAGCGCGCCGAACAGGACCTGACCGACTACACGAAAGCGCACAACATATTCGCAACCGAAGGCAAAGAGACTCTGACTACGGACAAGCTCTCCCGCCTGCACGATCAAGCCACTCGCACCGAAACCGATCGCATATTGAAACAGTCGGTCTACGAAATAGTGAAGGCCGGTCGTATGTCCGAATTGCCCGCGGCGTTTTCGGACCCCAAGATCGCCGCGCTTCAGACAAGGCTCGATGAGCTGCGAGCGAACCTCGAGAATTTCAACCTCAAGTATGGCCAGGAACATCCGCAAATTGTATCGGCCAAACTTCAGATCAAAACAACCGAAGCGCAACTGGATGCGAGCCGCAAAGCGCTCGAGGACAAATTGAAAGGCGAGTATGAGCTTGCCGTGCGTGACGAAGCCTCACTAAAAGCCGCGCTCGAAAGGGCCAAGGGGGAAGCCGTCAAGCAGAACCAGGATGCGATCCAATACAACATCCTCAAGACCGAAGTCGACACAGCCAAATCCATGTACACCGACTTCCTTAACAAGACCAATCAGGCGAAAGTCGAGGTCGCGCAGCAGCACAACAACATGCGGTTGATTCAACCTGCGCGCACTCCGGGCGGACCGGTGGGCCCGGGAAGATTCAGAACCATCGTCATCGGTCTCTTCCTGAGCCTGATTGGCGGAGTCGGACTGGCGTACTTCCTCGAATACCTGGACAACACGATCAAGACGGTCGAGGACGTCAGCCGCTACGTTCAGCTTCCGGCGCTCGGGGTGATTCCGGCGCTGGCGGGCGCTTCGACGCGCAGGCTGAATGGAAACAAGAGAGGCAGAAACCTTATCGTCGGGCGCGAATCAAGCAGAGAAGCGCGCGATTTTCCGCTTGCGTCCGAGAGCCTGACGGTGTTTGACAACCGCTCCTCGGCGGCCGAGGCGTATCGCGTAGTCAGGACCTCGATGTTGCTCTCGGCAGCCGGCAGTCCGCCCCGGACCATACTGGTCACAAGCGGGCAGGCGGGTGAAGGCAAGACGACAACGGTCGTGAACACCGCAATCTCGCTTGCGCAGCTTGGCTCGTCGGTGTTGATCATCGACTGCGATCTTCGCCGCCCCGCTACTCACAAGATATTTGGCATTAACCCCGAGCACGGCTTATCGTCATATCTTTCAACCAACGTTCAAATCGACGGACTGATACAAAAGCTACAGATACCAAACCTGTCGCTGCTCCCGTGCGGGCCGATTCCGCCGAACCCGGCTGAGTTGATCAGCTCGAAGAGAATGAAGGACCTGCTTAAGCTGATGGCCGGGCGCTACGATCACATACTCATCGACTCGCCGCCGCTGATAAACGTCACCGATCCGGTCATTCTCTCGAGCATCGTAGACGGAGTCATTCTGGTGGTGCACGGCGGCAAGAGTCCGCGAGCGATCGCCCAACGCGCGCGCCAGGAGTTGTTGGGCGTCGGGGCAAAGATCTTCGGCGTAGTGCTGAACAACATAGATATGAGCCGCGAAGGCTACGACGCGTATTACTATTATTACAATCGGTACTACGTGCCTGATGAGACGAGGGCGGAGAACTGGGATGGGAACTGACAATGATGTCGAGTTTGCTTGCGGGTCTCTTTGCTTGCGGACCTTGGCGTCTTTGCGCAAAACGCCCGGCTCAGGGCATCGGAATTCGAAACGCGGCTTCCTTCTGATAGGATAACAGTTTTATGAAGCGCAACGCCCGATAAGCGCTTTGATTCTCAACTTGAAAATCAATAGAATTCGATTATGAGTTTTGCCGAGATCGAAGCCCAACTGGATAAGCTCACTTCAGATGAGCTTAGGCTCCTCGCGTTGAGATCATGGAGCGCGTTCGTAGCAAAAGAGGGGCTCGAATACCCAAACCAATGCGATGAAGACAACCCTGCACTTCTGGCCGCCCTGGATGAGGCCGTGGCTTCGGCAGAGTCCGGAACGCATCGGACTCGCACTGGTCAGGAGCTTCGCGAGCTCGTTAGCGAATGGACTTCAAAGTAGTCTTCACCGAACCATTCTGCAGTGACCTCGAAGAGATATTGGAGCACCTTGCAGCCCAAGACCCAACAGCGGCCAACAAGCTTGGTAATCGCGCGATTGACTTGTGTGAAGCGCTGAGTTTCTTCCCGGAACGGTATCCGAGACTGCGACGACGCCCCACGATCCGCCGTCTTATGGTCGGCAAATATTACAAAGTCTTTTATCGCATTAAACGGGCAGAGCGGCTGGTCGAGATTCTACGCTTATGGGATGGCAGGCGAGGCTCGGACCCACGTTTTTAGCAGTTGTTCCTCGACTTGCACCGATCGTTCGAAATTAGTCGTTCCTCCTGTTGCACCGATCGATTCGAAATCCGAAACACAGAATTCTCATGGTTTCTCCCTCTGAATCCGCAATCCTCAATCGGCCGTCCGACGTACTGGACTCGGTGTCGCAATCCTCAATCCTCCCCTCCCCCTGGCTTCGCCGCGCGAACATCCTCTCACGGTTCGTCACCGTTCAAGTCGCGGTCCAACTGATGGGCGTCGCAAGCGGGATCCTCCTCGTGCGCACGCTCAGCCAGACCGAGTACGCGTACTTCACGCTCGCCTTCAGCATGATGTCTACGATGAGCATCCTCGCCGATTCGGGGATCAGCATCTCGCTTTCGTCGATCGGCGGAAGAGTGTGGCAGGACCGCGAGCGCTTCGGCAGGTTGATCAACACCGCGCTGAGACTGCGCCGCTATCTGGCGTCGATTGCGGTAATCTCAGTCACTCCGATCCTTGTGTGGCTTTTGATACGAAGCGGCGCGCCGCGTCTCTACGCCGCGGGCATAACGCTGACTTTGCTCATAGGTCTGAACTATCAGTTGTTGAGCGGGGTGTTGATGATCGTGCCGCGACTGCACTCGCAGATCAAGCGGGTACAGGCGCTCGATTCGCTGGCTGCGGCAGTGAGGCTCGTGTTACTGGTAACGGCTTATTTCATTTTCCTGAACGCAGAGGTAGCGGTTCTGGCGACGATCATCAGCGTGATCGTTCAGTATGTGGTTTTGCGCCGCTGGGTGACGGACAGCGTAGACCTCGAGGCGCCGGTCAGCAGCGATGACCAGGCAAACATGCTGGGAATCGTAAAGCATCAGGCGCCCAACGCGGTGTTCTACTGTATTCAGGGTCAGCTAACGGTTTGGCTGATCAGCGTCTTCGGAAACACGAAGAGTATCGCCGAGGTCGGCGCGCTTGGAAGACTGTCGGTGATCTTCACGATCATCAACGCGACGATGGCGAGCATAGTGTTGCCGGCGTTCGCGCGTTGCCAATCGCCCCGCGAGCTGCGCATTCGGTACTTTCAAGTCTGCGGCGGGTTTTTGTTGCTGGGGTTGTCGTTGATAGCGGGAGCGGCTTTGTTTCCGGATCAATTCCTGTGGATACTCGGCAGCAAGTACGCGCACCTGAGACACGAGTTGCTGTTGATGATGATCATGGCGGCGTTCAACGCGCTTACCGCCGCGATGTGGTCGCTCAATTCGACAAAGGCTTGGATCAAGTATTCGTGGCTTTACGTTCCCGCGACCGTCGTAACGCAAATCGCGCTGCTCATGGTGCTGGACATATCGAGTGTTCAGGGCGTCCTTTGGTTTGGAATGCTTTCATCGGTTCCATCGTTCTTCGTCAATGCGATGTTATCCCTCAGGGGACTAATCCAGAGGCCAACGTGACACAGGGCACCGCTGAGCCAGTTCTAAGGAAACTGATTAAGGACGGCTTCGACGAGCGAGTACGTGGCTACGAGAATACCCTGCACCATAACGACGATCTGCATCAGGAATTCACGCGCCTGACTGACATGACAGGTTGGTTGAAAGAGCATCGGGACTTCGTGGAGCGGAATGAATGGGGATTCGGTGACCGTGCGTTTCACCACATGTGGTTGCTTTTGCTTCAGCACGTCGCAAAACGCTTTGCGCCCGTGAAAGCCCTCGAGCTAGGAGTCTATAGGGGACAGGTCATATCGCTGTGGAAGTTGATTTCGACAGAACTGGCTCTCGATAGCGTCATAACCGGCGTATCTCCCTTCGAGGGCAACGCTATTGAATCGAGGTTAGGGCGAAAGATTATGCGACTGATCAGTAAAAAGTATAGAACCGCGCTCAGGGATGGGAACGTGTATGGGAGAATCGACTATCTGGCTGACGTATCGAAGATTTTCGCCACCTTCAATCTCGATCTTACCAATGTGCGCCTGATCAAAGGCTACTCCTCGAGTAACCAGATTCGTGAACAGTTGCAGGGTGAGACGTTTTCAATTGTGTACATCGATGGAGACCACTCTTTCGAGGGCGTCCGTTCGGACATACTTTCTTATTGTCCGATGGTGGATGTGGGCGGTTACCTGGTTATGGATGACGCCTCTTACTTCTTGCCGGGGAGCGCCTTTTTCAAAGGGCATCAGAGTGTATCACTGGCGTGTGAGACGATCCCGACGACGGAATTCGTGAACGTGCTCAACGTCGGTCACAATCGGATTTACCAAAAAGTTGCTGGAGAATTGATCTAGCAGGTTGATTGATCCATCGATGGAGATTGACGCAGTCGAAGATGATAAACGTACCGTATCGCCTCGCCAGAGCTGAGGGCGGTCTGGTCCGCTCCCTCTACGCTCGGATGATCCCTAAGATCGTAAGCCAGCCCTTAGCTCAGTCTAAAAGAATACGCGCCTCAGTCTTTTCATTTTCGTGCGAGACGCTCTTGCCTGAGCAAACGGCTAGCATTCTGTCTTTTATCCGGCATGTAGGTGTGCCGGAGAAATTCATCGTCGCATCCGATGGCACTTATTCCGAAGGCTCGATCTCTGTTTTGAGGCGCATACATGACTGCGTACAGGTTGTCGATTGGATGGAGATCGCAGTAGACGTGCCGGATTGCGTGAGGGCTTTCGCCAAACGAAATCCAATGGGCAAGAAGCTCGCGTTGTTGATCTCGCTTCCGGTTGATAACGCGACCATCTATACCGACTGTGACATGTTGTTCTTTCCTAATTCTCGCGATCTGACTCGCATAATCGAATCTGGCGATGAGGGTCATTGGTATTTGCCGGATTGCTTCACGGCACTCGACACGTCTTTTCTGCGCGATGAATCCGAAAAGCTGAACCCGGTCAATGCTGGATTCATGGTGTTGAAGAGGAGACTCGACTGGAGCGAGCAACTCGATCGTCTGGCGGCCTACGAGGCGCCCGGCTGGGCTACCGAGCAAACAATCGTTCATCTGGCGATGCACAGGAATCATGCCCAGCCGCTCTCACCGGATAGGTTCATCCTGAGGGTCGAAGATCAATTTATCTACCGGGATCTTTACGCCAGCCGGGAGATCGCCCTCCGCCATTACGTGAACAATGTGCGGCACAAGTTTTGGCAGAGCATCAGTCTGCGAACATTTCACAATTGATTGTCCGGTCATCGACAATCCCTGGCGTCTTCGCACGAAACATGACCAATTCACCGCAACCCATTCTCATCCTCGGAGCGAACGGATTTCTCGGCTCGAATCTCACTCGCGCGTTGCTCGACGACGCTCAGCCTGTTCGAGCGTTTAGCCGGCGATTTGATCGCGACGAGATCGAAAAACTCGGTGACGCGAGCCTGCTTGAGATTCATGAAGCGTCTGTTTGTGACCAACCTGCGCTGATGAAGGCACTCGACGGGGTTTCAACCGTCGTCAATCTCTTGACCTTTTCCGTTCCGAGCAGCGCCCCTGGCAATTTGCAAGGCGAGATAACAACCACATTTCAGGCGAACAACCTTCTGCTGTCGGCAATGATCGAAGCCGGAGTGAAGAGGCTTGTTTTTCCCTCGTCAGGTGGAACGATCTACGGCGAAATCGGCGGTCGCGCGGCGCGGGAAGATGACCCTGCGATGCCGCTGAATAGCCATGGGTTGGGAAAGCTGATCTGTGAGGAGATGATTCGCTTTTACAAGCGGGTTCACGGGCTCGACTATCTGATTCTAAGAGTATCGAACGCATACGGCGCGGCCAGGATTCGGCGAGTATCACAAGGCGTAATCGACGTCTTTCTCGAGGAGTTGCGGGCCGGCCGTCCTCTGAATGTGTGGGGCAGCTTAGACGTGGTGCGGGATTACATTTTCATAGACGACTTGATCGAAGTGTTCCTCAAACTGCTTCGACAGGATTCTCTCGGATCGCGGATTCTCAACGTAGGCAGCGGCAAAGGCACGAGTTTGCGCGAAGTGATTGACGTGATGGCGGAGGTAACTGGATTGCCTCCGCAGCTTCAGTTTGCGGAGGACAAGTTTGCGGGCATAAGTCATAACGTACTCGATACAGAGAGACTGCGCGCCCTGATCGACTGGAGCCCGCGACACGATCTTAGGATGGGAGTTCGCGAGACCTGGAAGAGGAAGCGAGAATCGCGCGTCATTGCTGCCGAAATCTGAGTGCTTGATGGGAGTGTTCCTCTTTTAGCTGTTCACGTATGACTCAACCACTGAGAATCCTTATGCTCCTGAATATGCCTTGGGATGAGAATCTTGGAGGGCCAAAGCCACAGATCGAGCTAGCGAGAGAATTTAAGGAGCGCGGCCACCAAGTTGAGAAGTTTGATTTCTTCGACGCTTTTCCCGGAATCAAGGGCCGCCAATCAAGGGTAAGGCGGTTGATTCGTCCGAGCTTCGCTCCAAAGGCAAAGGCTTTTGTAAAAGCTAACGGCCATAGGTTTGATATCATCGATTGTCATCACGGCAATCTGCCGTTTTCAAAAGCGGAACTGGGGTTTAGAGGGTTGCTAGTTGCCAGATCTGCGGGACTGTACGCAATGTACAATGAGTTCGCCTTGTTCGCCGAGCAAAGGTGGACGTCGCAGAAGAGAGCTCACCCGGTTGCAGAGTTGCTAAGAAGGTTTCGCCAGGATCGAGAGGCCTCGAATTTTCCGACAAGTCTCGAGACCTGTGATCTCATCAACGTGTCCAATGTGGACGAGATAGCTCGGCTTGAGCAAATGGGTCTGGGGAAGAAGGCCGTGGTCATTCCGCTCGGGCTATCGCGACAACAGCATGAAGAGTTTGGCTGCACCATTCGGCCAGCCGCTGAGCGGCTATCCAAGAAAAAAGTTGTATTCATCGGGTCGTGGTCGCCCCGAAAAGGCTCTCAAGACTGGGGAGATATATTGAGGAGAGTCAAGACGATGGTCCCGGACGCGCGGTTTTCGTTTCTGGGGACTGGGTTTGATCACAAGACTGTCTTAGCTGATCTCCGCCTCGATAACGAGGACTGGATCGAGATCATTCCTCGCTACGAGAACAAAGTCCTCCCAAAGCTCTTGAGCGATGCAACCGTTGGTGCCTTTCCAAGCTACATAGAAGGATTCGGCATAGCGGTCCTCGAGAAACTCGCAGCCGGGATACCGACCGTTGCGTACGATGTCCCGGGGCCACGAGAGATGTTACGTTACTTCGAAGGTTCTTTGTTGGTGCCTGCGGGTGATACTCAACTATTCAGCGAGCGGTTGATCACCCTGCTCGATCTCGACGCCGAGACGTACGCGGGCCTTTCGCAAGTCTGCCGAAAGGTGGCACGAATGTTCTCGTGGCATGAGATTGCCGAGAGAACCCTGGCAGTCTATTCCTCGGCTCTTGGAGCTATTAAGAGAAACGGCTCACAATAAACCCACTGTGGATTCCGTGGACTTGCTTGGTCAATTCATCCGAACGTCACCGGAGTTTCGAGGTAAGTGGAGACTGATCAACTACTGGCTCGCGAACGCGACGAAGAACAAGAGGATCAGAAAACTTCCAGGCGGCGCCAAGGTCCTATGCGACATATCGATTCCTTACGAGGCGATGGTTTGGTTGGAGCGAGAAGAACAAAGTGATCTTGAGATTCTGGAGCGACTTCTGCGGCGAGATCAAACATTCGTCGACTGCGGAGCTAATATTGGTATTTGGTCTCTCGTTGCAGTATCGACTGTGGGCCCCCTCGGGAATGTTTACGCTTTTGAGCCTAACCCAAAGACCTTTCAAAAGCTCTCGTACAACGTATCGATGATTTCGATTAAGCCGACTCTTTTCAATTTGGCCGTGGGTGCGGAGGAAGGAACGCGGGGGTTCGAATGCAATGAATTCCATAACCTCTCCAAAGTAGCCTCTTGGAGTGGCGATAACTTGATACAAGTTCCGATGACGAAACTCGACTCAATCCTCGCTGGGGAATTGGTCCACGGAATCAAGATTGATGTGGAAGGATTAGAGCTTGAGGTCCTGCGGGGAGGGGAACGCATCCTCAGACAACATAGGCCGTGGCTATGCGTCGAGTTTAATACCGAATTGGCTGGGGTCGATGTTCTTGGTGCCTGGTCGGTACACCGATATCTGAGCGACCTTGGTTATTCATGCCGTCGATTTCAAGAGGCGCTCAATCATACATCCGAACCGGTCTTGACGGATCGGTGGCAGGCAAACGGTTACTGCAACTTATTCTATTCCTAAAGAAGCCAAATCGATGCGAAAGATTGAACTAAGCGTCGCTCTTGTGACACGAAATCGCCCCGAGTCTTTGGAGCGATGCTTAGAGAGCCTGCGATCTCAGAGCGTGCAGCCTTTTGAAGTTATCGTGTCAGATGACTCCGATTCCTCAGTGGCCGGCCAAATAGAGGTCATTGCACATCGATGGAACTGCCGGTACGTAAACGGTCCTCGGCGTGGATTGTACGCCAACAGAAACAGCGCGGCTCTAGCTTGCAGAGGGAGTCACGTTCGCACGATGGATGACGATCACGAATTTCCCGACGAACATTTTCGAATCCTTACTGACTGCATTGAATCGGATCCGGAAAGTGTTTGGATTCTTGGCGAGCGTCCCAACTCCTTGCCCGCAACGACAAGGTTGAACCTTCCAGGTGAGTTGCAGCCACGAGGCTTCTTGAGAACTCCGAGCGACTATGACGATTGTTTCGCTATCAGTGATGGCGCCACGGTTTACCCTCGTCCCATCTTTGAGCACCATCTATTCCTCGATGCGTTTGAGTTTGGCCATATGTTCTCCGAGTTTGGAGCCCGTCTCAAAGCGTCCGGTTATCGAATAAAGTTGTGCAAAAGAACCCACGTGATACACCACGACAGAACTGGGAGCCGCTCATTCAATGATCAGAAGCTCGAGCGGAAAAGCGCTTTTCTTGCGTCTTATCTGACATACGCCTGCCACTTCCCGAGCTTGCTACGAGGCATTGAATGTCTGTCTTGGTTCATGACCCTGGCCCTCCTTGGATCCATCAAGGGCCGGAAGAATTTCGGCCTTTACGATTACTGTGTGACCTGGCGGATTGCAAGTAGGTACAGACGGCTGTTTCAGAGCGCGAAGCAGTCGGACCGTTTGGAGATTAGCAAAACTATTGCCGGGCCGTCTCCCCACTCAAATGCATAGACTAGAGCGAACTCTGAAATTGGTTCGGAGATCTGGATTTCATTACTTTCGATCGAGCATGGTGTCTCCGCCTTTTTGGCTGAAGGTCAACGGAGAACTCTGCAGAGTCGCCGCTGGTTGCGAACCGGGAGCGGGTAGTTGCTATTCGGAAGTCGCTGTCGAGGATTGCTATGGGGTGTTTAACTATGCTCGTCGCGCTGACCCGCATGTGATCGTGGACATCGGCGCCAATCTGGGAATGTTTAGCAAGCTCTGTTCAATGCTTTTTCCAGAAGCCGATATCTACGCGTACGAACCTAATCCGAATCCTCTGACTTGGCTTCGAGAGAACGCTGCCGGGACGCGAATTAACGTTCTGCCGTTTGCAGTACGAGAAACATCTGGCTTCGTGAACTTGGATACGACGGTTGACTCGACAATTGGCACGATCAAGGCTGATGGTGATCTGGCAGTGGCTTGTATTGCAGCCTCAAAAGTGGCGGATGGACGCGCGATCGACCTTCTAAAGATAGACTGCGAAGGCTCGGAATGGTCTATTTTGAAGGATGCCTCTCTCCTGAGACGCAGTCGCGAATTGTGTCTCGAGTATCACTTGCTCGATGGTAACAGTGTTGAGGAGTTGACAGCTCTGATTGCCCAGGGGGGACACCGAATCGTCAGCTTGGGTAATACGAAGGACGGCGGAAGAATCGGAGTGATTAATTCCGTGCTCCAAGCTCCTTTCGCCGGGTAGGATATGGAACCTTCCGTTTCGATCAATGAAGTGTGAGGCACCCTTGGTTTCCCTAAACTCACTATGATCCGTACCGCGACCGAAAAACTAACCAGGAAAATGTGCTTCCGCAGGAGACTCCCATCCGATTTGGGACACAATCTCATCTGGGTTTCTCCGTCAGCAGGGCTGCGTTTCTTGTTTGGCAGGATGAAAGAAATCGATTGCGTCCTTTTCAACTTGGCAAGGGAATTTGTCCATAAAGACAATGTTGTATGGGACGTTGGAGCTAATGTTGGGCTCTTCGCCTTTAGTGCCGCGTACCTTGCCGGTGCAAATGGCCTGGTAGTCGCCTTGGAACCCGACGAATGGCTGGTTCAATTGTTGAGGCGCTCTTCTCGGGCACAGTCGCCAGTATGTGCTCCGGTCCATGCTGTTCCGGCAGCGGTAGCCGAGGCAGTAGACCTCAGAACTTTTCATATTGCTGCTCGGTCACGCGCTACCAACTCTCTCAAAGGATACGGCTCGACCCAGACCGGAGGAGTTGCGGAGGAGCAGATTGTAGTTACCGTAACTCTGGATTGGCTTTCCGAAAGATATGCATTGCCAGATGTGCTGAAAATAGATGTCGAAGGAGCCGAGCTTGAGGTACTAAGAGGAGCCGAAGTCTTGTTGGAGAGGAAGCGACCAATCGTGTTGTGTGAAACTTCAGGGGAGACGTCATCCGAGGTTACAAAGCTATTGCTGAAAAAGGGATATCGCATATACAACGGCGAGATACCAAAAGGAGAGAGAAAAGAATTAAGGGCTGCTCCCTGGACCACAATCGCGTTGCCTATTTAACAACAACAGGAACGAAGACGAATCGATGGTTGCTTTCGACAGACTCAAGAACTCAGCGCGACTCTTGCGCCGGTCACGTTTTCACTACTACAGAAATGCCATGGTGAAACCGCCCTACTGGTTTTGGGCGAATGGACAGCTCTGCAGAATCGCAGCCGGGAGCGAAGCCGGAGCGGGCAGTTGCTATTCGGAAGTCGCCGTCGAGGACTGCTACGGGATGTTCAGCTACGCCCGCAGAGCCAGGCCTAAAGTTATCGTCGATATCGGCGCGAATTTTGGAATGTTCAGCAAACTCTGTTCGATCCTTTTCCCTGAGGCGGACATCTACGCTTACGAACCTAATCCGAGTCCTGTGACGTGGCTTGGACAGAATGCTGTCGGGACGCGAATACGCATCTTGCCGGTAGCGGTCGGAGAAACTTCGGGAGTTGTGAAGCTGGATACGACGTGCGACTCGACCAATTCCCAAGTCAAGGATGATGGTGATTTGCTCGTACAGTGCATCGCAGGTTCTGAACTGGCTGATGGCCGTCAGATCGACTTTCTCAAAATGGACTGCGAGGGCTCGGAGTGGTCGATACTGCGCGATCCGTCTCTGCTGAGACGCTCGAAAGAATTCGTTCTCGCGTATCACCTTCATGGTCGCGCGGTCGCGGAGCTGAAGCGACTCGTCGAAGCATCTGGCCATCAAGTAGTCGAGTGCGTTGGAACGAATAAGGGCGATGAGTATGGTTTGATTCGGTCTGTGCTCCGTGCTGCGCACTAATCCAATGCGGATTGCCGGGAAACACAATTGTGTTGCTGTACTCAGCTACCTTGGGACGCGGGGTCGTAGCCCGGCCAACCCTGAAGGGGTTGCGGCCTTGGGAGTGATTATGCGACGCGATTGGTTTTGTCATTCATCGTTCGTCTCGGCCGGGCCGCAACCCCGTTGGGGTTGGAGCGATCGGCAATCGGTGTCCCAAGGTAGCCGAGTACGGCGACCTTGGGCTTTGAGACACAACCCCGTTGGGGTTGTTTAGCAATGAAAATTCTCTCGCTCTCGACCTGTCCGCTTGATCCGCTCCTTGGCTCAGGCAAGACTCGCTTGAGATGGTCTGAGGGGCTTCGCGAGTTGGGGCATTCGGTTGACATGGCTGAACCGCACGACTACGAGACCTGGCACGGAATGCGAAGAGCTTTGCGATTTCGCCAGGCTTGGGGAGCTTGCAGCTTTGTGAAGAATAAACTCGCAGCCGACAGCTACGACGCAATTGAGTTCTTTGGCGGCGAGTTCGGGTTGGTAACGTCACAGCTCTCGAAGCTGAAACAGCGGCCACTGATAGTTGCTCACACCGATGGATTGGAATTGCTCGCGAGTGAACGCGAGCGCGTCTACAACCCACCGCGATCTTTCATGGGACACGCTCATTCGTGGTACTTGCTGCAAACTCATGAGCGATTGTCTCGCGCGGCATTCGTCTACGCGGATGCTTTCGTCACCGGATCCGCGCTGGATCGCGAGTACGTTATCGAGCACGGAATCTTCGAGCCGGAACGAACAGCAGTCGTTGAGCCGGGATTGGATGATGAGTATTTCGCAATGCCGTTCATCAACAAGAAACAACATCGGGTTGCTTACACGGGTTCGTGGATCCCGCGCAAAGGAATCGACAAGCTGACGTCAGTGATGAATGAACTGTTAAACCACGATCGAGAGCTTCGCTTCGATGTCTACGGGACAGGCGGCAACCCAGAGGCAGTGTTGAGTCGCTTCCCAACTTGTTTGCATGAACGCATTGAAGTACATGGCCGCTTGTCCAACGAACAGCTCGCCGAAGCGATGACGCGAGCCAAGGTGTTTTTCTTCCCGTCGCAGTATGAAGGGTTCGGGATGTCGCTCGGTGAGGCGATGGCATGCAGTTGCGCGGTGGTGACTACGCCGACCGGCTTCGGCGCTGAGTTGCGAGGCGGGGTCGAGGCAATTGTGTGCGGCTTCGATGATGTTGAAGCGATGAAGAGCAGCGTCCTTGGATTGCTGAGCGATGAACAAGAAAGACTGAGGATCGCGCGCGCGGGATGGGAACGGGTGCGAACGCTCAGGTGGGATTCGAATATCAAGAAGCTGGAAGCGACCTATGAGCGTTGGTGTTCCGAGCGGCGAGCGCACCGCGACCGGGTAACAGATATGGAGTGCGCCGCCCCGACGACGTTAGTTTAGTCGCAGGCTAACTGGCGGCGCTTTGGCTTCCTGGCGGTGGTCATTCAACCGTATTGCGGCATAACAGCCAAAGCGCCGCCGATGAGATAGCGTATGAGTTGGTACCGAGGGCGGCGCACTCCGAAGACGCCCTCCAACATGAACTTAGCCACGATCATTCCTCGTCTTCCGCCGGTTGTTGACGGCATCGGCGATTATGCTTTGTGTCTCGCCCGTCTGCTGAGAGACGACATCGGGATTACTACGCGGTTCATAGTAACCGACCCGGCATGGATGGGGCCTGACAAAGTAGAAGGCTTTGAAGTCAGGCGTATGACATCGCATTCAATCGGCGAGCTGCTCAACATGCTTGGCGGAGATTCGCTTCTGAGTGAGCAAGTCTTGCTTCACTACGAAGGCTACGGATACGCCACTCGCGGATGCCCTTTTTGGCTGGTCGAAGCTTTGGAGCGATGGCGGCACTCGAGCGACAAGAGAGTGCTCGTTACGATGTTTCATGAGCTGTATGCCGAGGGGCCGCCGTGGACCAGTTCATTTTGGCTGTCGCGAGTGCAGAAGAACCTGACGGTACGACTGGCTCGTCTGAGCAATCGATGGTTGACGAGCCTCGAACGCTACGCTCGAGTAATTCAAAAAATGAGTGGGAAGACGGAATTACCTGAGCCTCATCACCTGCCTGTCTTTTCAAGCATCGGCGAGCCGCAATCGGCAGCGCCTTTGAATGAGCGCCGGCGAAGACTCGTGGTGTTTGGCACACGCGGCCGGCGGATCGAAGTGTACAAAAGGTCGGCGGCAGATCTGAATCGCATCTGCAGCGCTTTGGGCATCGATGAGATCGTCGATATCGGCCGAGTAGTTGACTTCGATATCACGAGCGTCGTCGATGTTGCGGTAGTGACTTGCGGCGAGTTGCCGGGTTCGGAAGTCAGCGATGTTTTATTGGACTCGGTCGCAGGCGTCATCGACTATCCGGCGTCGATGCTGGGCAAGTCGACAATCTTCGCAGCTTATTGCTCTCATCGAATGATACCGATAGTGGCCAACTATGGTGATGGCCGACCAGCCGATGGGCTCGCAGCGGGCACCCACTACTGGCTCAGTCGTATTGCCACCGAGCAAGTGAGTATGGCGTCGGGGCAGTTGATGGCCGACCGCACGTTGGACTGGTATCAAGCACATGACCTTTCAGTGCACGCAAAAGCCCTCGCAGCGTGCCTTGCCGAACCCGTTGGTTCAACTCGTTGAAGTGGGCAAGGACCTGAGCAAGCGGTCTAATCGAACGCGATCTGGCGTCCTTCGTCGGGATGGCCCCAATAACTGAGTGTGGTGTGCAGACTGAGGAATCAAAACGGGTGAGTGAGAGAAAGGCAAAGTCTACAATAGCACTCCTCTGGATAAGCCTATCGTCTGTTGCCGTAGTGCCCTTTTTTTTCATGGGCAGATCGAACTCTGGTGGCGTGCTAGCTCTAAAGATGCCCCAAACAAACGATATGAATCTGCACTACGAGCAGATGAAATCCTTCCATCAAGGCCTGTCTGCCGGAGAGATTTATCCTCGTTGGGAGGAGGATACGAACCGTGGATTCGGTGCGCCGACTATGAACTATTATCCGCCGGGAATCTACTACATCACTTCCGCTTTTTACTCGATCCTCGGCGATTGGACGCGGGCTCTGCTGGCGGTGCACTTGCTGACCATGCTTTGTTCCAGCGCTGCGATCTATGTTTACGCGCGCCAATGGATGTCACGATTCGCAGCGAGCATTGTGATGGCCGCCTACATTTTTCTCCCGTATCGCATGGTCGACCTGTACGTGCGCGGCGCGATTGCAGAGTTGTGGGGCTTCGTGTGGATGCCTCTAATGTTGTTCTTCGGTGAGAGGTTATTCCGTCGATTCCGCGTCGACCACCAGACAGAGAACGGCTCAGTCGCAAAGAGAATACAACCGGGAAACCAGGGCCATTTGCCCGGGTGGTGGGCGTTGTTGAACATTTCAGGACTGGCGACGAGCTTTGGTGCCTTCATATGGATGCACCCGCCAACCGCGTATCAATTCTCGCTCGCCTTTGGTTTGTTCTTGCTTGTGCTGTCCTGGCGTAGGCGCGACCTTCGAGGTCTGGTGTATGCTGGCGCAGCTCTGGCATTAGGATTGACTCTCTCCGCGGCTTATTTGTATCCGGCGGCTATCGACCAGGACTTAATCCGGAACGAATACGTTTCAGAAACGTGGCCCTATCATAGCTCTTATGTATTGATGCACAACCTCTTCAATATTGGTTCACAGAACGCAGTCTCCACCCTTACTGATTCAATCTGGGTATTCGGATCTATCATGATCTTGATCTGCACAATTACATTGATGGCAAAGCCGTCGGTTTCAAAGCCGGCTTCACCTCGGCTAAGAGAACAGGTTGTCCTATGGACAGTCGTAGCAGGCTTTGCAAGCCTCATGATGACAGCGCTTTCTCATCCAATCGGGCGCTTCATACCGAGAATCGAGATAGGCATCTTCGCGTGGCGCATGCTTACAATTGCTGGCCTGGGAGTTGCCTTGCTCAGCGGAGCTTGCTTTGAAGCAGTGCTCAATACCGGCACGGTGCGGCAGAAACCTCGGCTATTGGGCGATCGGTCACTTGCCATTGTAGTGGCCTCGGGTGGAATAGTCTTCGGTATCTTCGTGATCGCTGCACGCGGATTTAGTGCACGGCCAAGTTTTGTTCCTTCACCGGCGCACGTGAATTTCGCCGCCATTCCCCGCTCTGCGAATGAGGACGTTTTTGCGCTGCCGATCGTAGAGCGGGCTGAGCTTGCCGAAGACAACGGCAGCGTATCGATCGACCGGTGGGAGCCCCAGCACCGCAGTATCCGCGTAGAATTGAGCAGGCCTGATCGTTTGCTGCTGCGCACATTCGACTTCCCAAACTGGCACGCCACCGTAGACGGAAAGGCTGCCCCGATTATCCGCGGAGAGGCGCTACGTCTCAAACTGAATGGCGACACCAGGACGCTGACAGTTAATGGTCGAGAACGGGCCGTCGGAATGAACAAGGACTTCGAGACGTTAGTCCGTGCAACCGGTTCGCATGGAGACAATACTCAAGCTAACGGAGAAGCTATCAAGATCGTTGGAGCCGAGCAACTCGGTGACATTAATCTGAACCTTCCGGAAGGCGTTCATCAGATTGAGCTGGAATTCATGAACACAGCAACGACGCGAACAGGACTTCTGACCACGGCATCGGCTTCTTCCATAGTTGCTCTAATGGTCCTCGGCGCTTTGATCTTGAGATCGCAGACCGAAGGAAAGAGCAGGCAGAACAAGCTTAACAATGGTTAGCAGAATAGCGAGCAGACCCGCGTTACGGCGCCCAATATCAATGATGGGAGGAGGAGAGAACAAGGCTGTTTTCATCACGCTTGCAATCAGTGTCTCGGGGGTGGTTGCGATCTTTCTCGCCACCCGCGCACCCGGCGCGCTTGCCGGCTTGGCGCCGATGTTCTTGGTTTTGGCGCCCGTGTTAGTCATCGTGGCCCTGCGCAACTGGGAGCGCGGTATCCAGATCATTCTGGTTGTCGTGATCATCGAGGGCGCTCTTCGTAAATGGTTTCTGCCGTCGGCCTCGGAGCTCGTCTATTTTTACAAAGATGTTTTAATGGCGGCGACGCTGATCGGTTACATCCGAAAGCGCAGGAAAAGGCCTTTCGTTATCCAGCGCCGACTCAGGGTGCTTTTCATAGTGCTCGGAGTCTTCCTGCTATACACGGCCCTATCACTGGGTCTAGCAGTAGAAACACACCCGCTGATCGGTCTGTTGGGGTTGAAGGCTTACTGCTTGTATATCCCGCTGGCTTTCATCACTGTTCGGGCTTTCCCTGATAAAGAGCGCTTGATCGGGTTCCTGAAGTGGTATGCCCTCATCGTGTTACCGGTAGCGGGCGTTGGAGTGATGCAGTTTCTGGATACGAATCAACAATCCGCAATCAATCGCTACGCAATCGGCGAGCAAGTCCCCGGACAAGTCGCAGGCATTGCGACATTCAGCACTTCGGCCGGCAGTTACTTCGTGCGCATCACTAGCACTTTCTCCTACGTAACGGGTTTGTCCGTATACTTGCCGATCATGTTTGCTCTGCTCCTGGCAATGAGTTCTCTCTATGCGAAACGCGGCCTCTCGCGAGGGTCAAAGATTTTGTATTACTCGGCGCTGGGGGCGACGGTGGTCACAGCGTTCATGACCGGGAGTCGCGGCGCGGTCCTCTCGATGGTCGTAGTAGCCGTTATCTTCTATCTGTTCACTTCGGGACGCCAGACCGTACGCCGCCTGCAACAAATCGCGGTTGTGGGCGTGATTCTGTTCATTGCCTTCACGAGCATCTTCCCGCAGGCATATGACGCCTTTTATAACCGTACATTCGGAGGGGAGGAGCGAGTGACTGAGGGGTGGGAGAGAATGACCAACTCGTTGAGTTTGCCGATCACCGAAGCGTCTTACGCGGGCTTGTTCGGGTACGGAATTGGGCTTACTCAAAATGGGGTCCCCGCTTTAATGAAGCGGCTGGGTATGGCCGATCAGGGCAACCCGATCCCGATCGGGTTTGAAGGCGAACCCGGGCGCGTAACGCTGGAACTCGGCATTGTTGGCTTCGTCCTGTATACCCTCTTGCGGCTGATTTTGCTTATCACGGTTTTCCGCATCGCTTTTGTCATTCGCGATCGCGAATCAAAGATCCTTGCGTTCGCCGCCACTGCTGCATTGGTGATGCCGCTTGTGGCTGGAGGCGCAGTCGCAACTCACACCCTGAATGTCTATCAGTGGTTTCTCGTCGGAGTCGTCTTCGCCCTTTACAACGCCGAGCGACTCCAAATCCGGGGCAAGAATTTCGAATTGCGAATTTCGAATTGCGAATCTGGAACCCCAATTCGAAATTCGCAATTCGAAATTCGCAATTCTTGATTCGCAATTCCCAATAATTCCCAATGACTACTCGAGTGCTCCTCGTTTCGTCTCAGCCCATTCAAAACGCCGAGCCCTTGCGGATGATGGCCCGCGACCCGAGAGTCGAGATGCTCACCGCTTATTGCAGCCTCCCAGATGCCAAGCTCTGGCGCGGCGACGAGAACCTCACCAAGGAAGCGTTCGATATCCCGATGCTCGATGGATACTCGTGGGAGCAAGTGCGGAACTATTCACCGTCGGCTCGGCTCGGAAAGTTCTACGGCTTGATTAACCCCGGCGTGATGGCGCTTGTGTCCAGATACGATTGCTGCGTCGTGTACGGCCACGCTTATGTCAGCTTCTGGCTGGCCATCTGCACCGCAAAGCTGCTGGGGAAGCCGGTGCTGCTTGGGACCGACGCCACCTACATCGATCCGCACAACGGGGGCAGAGCGTGGAAGGCGTCGCTCAAAAAGAAAGTGCTCCCGTTTCTTTACAATCACGTGGCCGATCTCGTGCTGGTTCCGTCGACCGCCTCGAAGCGATTCATATGCTCGCTTGGCGTGAAGGAAGAACGCGTGGCGCTGACGCCTTATGTAGTCGATAACGACTACATCGCTGCGGCGGCGGCGAGGTCGGATCGAAAGAAGACGCGAGAAGAATGGCGCATTCCGGACGGCGCGGCGGTGGCGATACTGTGCGCGAAGTTTCTTCCACGCAAGCGCCCGCAAGACGCACTCGAGGCGTTTGCCCGAGCCGGCGTCGAGGATAGTTATCTTGTCATGGTTGGCGACGGACCTCTGGGCGATTCTCTCAAAGAGCAGGCGGAGCGATTGGGGATCGCCGACCGCGTGCGCTTCGCTGGAATTGTGAAATACTCGCGCCTCGCGGAGTTCTATGCGGCAAGCGACGTCCTGCTGTTTACTTCTGAGCATGAGCCGTACGGTCTGCCGGTGAATGAAGCGATGATTTGCGGGATACCCGCGATTGTGAGCGATCGAGTCGGCGCCGGGTACGATCTGGTCGAAGACGGAAAGACTGGGTATGTGTATCCCTGCGGCGATGTAGCCGCTTTGTCACGAATCTTACGCGAGGTGCTGCCCGATCGCCGGTTGCTGAAGACGATGGGCAAGCAGGCTCGCGCGCGGTTGACGAGTTGGTCGCCGCGCGATAATGCGGAGGCGACGATTCTTGCTGTAGAGAAGGCGATGGCAAACCGAGAGTAGCTATCGCCGGATTTCAAAAGACAAATTTAACGAGCCCACATTGTGAAATTCCCCGCCTCGAAACCAAAAGTGAAAGTATTGCTGTACTCCAACGCCTTCTATCCCATGGTGGGTGGGATAGAAACCGTCACCGCGACGATGGCCGAGCTATTCAACAAGCTTGGGTATGACTGCGAGGTGATCACGCCCGTTGAGAATGCCGAGCCGGACAACTTCAACTACGTCGTCCACAGGAAGCCCGGCCTTCTCAAAACAATAAAGCTGATTCGGAAAGCCGACCTGGTCTTATCGAAGGGCGCGTCTCTGGCGATGGTCCCCTATTGTCTGCTGCTGGCGAAACCGTTCCTGTGGATACATTCGGGTTATCAGGCGAGTTGCGTTGATGGTCTGGGCTGGGTCGACGGCGAGCCCGCGCCGCTCACACCGCGAGCCTCGCTTGCGTTCCACTACAAACGGAGCGGATTGCTCTTCACCATTGAAGCGGCATTCAAGTTATTTCTCCGGCGCTTTGTGTGCAAACACATCGTGAAGATGAACATCGCGGTTAGTGACTGGGTGGCGATGCGACAGCCGTTCAAAAAACAGATAAGGATTCACAACCCATTTCCGATCTACCGCTTCGGCGATGAAGCGCCGCCCGGAGTAAGACCATCTTTTCAGTTCTTATATCTTGGAAGGCTCGTGAGTGAGAAGGGAGTGGGGACGCTGATCAAAGCTCTAAGGCTGATGCGGAAGGAGAATCGCGGCAAGCCGTTGAGACTGCTTATTGTCGGCGAGGGGAATTGGTATAGCAATCTCGTCGATCTGACGGAGGAACTGGGGCTTGAAGACCACGTCGTGTTTGCGGGACGCAAGACCGGCCTTGAATTGATGGAGTTGATTCAGCAATGCGAGATCGCCGTTGTGCCTTCAGAGTGGGAAGAGCCGATGGGAGGCGTCGCTTTGGAGCTACTGGCTGCGGGTAAGCCCGTGATTGTGTCGAAGAACGGCGGGCTCGCCGAATGCGTTGGCGATGCCGCGCTGCTGTTTGATAACGGCAATCACGTGATGCTCGCGGATTGTATGACGCGGCTTCTCGATGACGAGCAGTTGCGAATGACGCTGCGCGAGAACGCGAAGATACAGGTGAAGAAGTTCGACCCCGAGAGACTGATCCGCCGATACGTCGATTTGTTTTCCTACGTGTTAGGTGAGAGCAATGAGTTGAGGAGCGCCGATCCCGCGGCGCAGCAGCCGGGTCGCGAAGCGGAGTTGAGTCATTGAGCATACGAATAGGGAAACGGCCGAATGCAACCTCGAAGAGGTTGCGGCCCATAGCCCAAGGTTGCCGTACTCGGCTACCTTGGGACGGCGGGGGAATTGGCGCCAACCCCAACGGGGTTGCGGCCTGAACGCCGGTTACATCGCCGCGTAAGTCGGACTGATGCGCGTGGCAGGCCGCAACCCGGTTGGGGTTGGTCATATTGCGTCGACTGATAACCCAGGGTAGCCGAGTACAGCAACCCTGGGCTTCGAGACGCAACCCCGTTGGGGTTGCATTAAGAGCTTTGCATCCAAGCGTAGCTCTCAATCCGACAGACAAGATGATTGTTGCTCGAACTGCCGTTGACGAATTCACACGCACACGGGGTCTCAGAATCTCCGTGTCGCATCCGCACGGCAACCCTAACAGCTACCACGCAGCGCTGGCCCTTTCTGAGATTGGCTGGCTCGACCGATTCGAAACGGGAATACTCAATGGTTCGACGGCGTTGCGCGCGCTTCGCTATCTTGCGCCTTATGCAGACGAGCGGGCCCGGAACAGGAGCTTCGAAGAAATCCCGAACTCCAGGAAGAAAACGCATCGCTTTTTTGAAATGCTTTCACGAGCCGGCGGGAAGCTGAAGCCCGGCGGTCTCACTTCCGAAATCAACTGGTATGACGTGCTGTTCAGTGGACACGACTTTCAAGTGTCCGGATCTCTCGGTAACGAGCTCGATGCGGTTTTCGCTTACGAGGACGCGGCACGTCGCACTTTTGGCGCGGCGAAACGAGCGGGCGCGACTACTGTTTACGAGCTGCCGCTGGGCTACTACAAGGGAGTCGCGCGCGAGATCAACCGCGGGCGAGAGGATTGGCCCGGTCTCCAGCAAGTCCTCTACTGCGAGCCGCGCTGGAAACAATTGCGAAAGGACGCCGAGCTCGACCTTGCCGATGTGATTGTAGTCGCGAGCGACTGGGCTCGCGACAGCCTGAGTCTCAGTGACGGCGCATCAGATAAACCGATTGTAGCTGTTCCATACGGGACGCCCGCCGAAGAAATGTCGCCAAGGTCACAAACGACAGAAGGACCCTTCACCGCGCTGTTCGCCGGACAGATCGGGCTGCGAAAAGGTGTGCCGCATTTGATCGAGGCCTGGGAGAAACTGAACCTCAGCGATGCACGGTTGTTGATGGCCGGTTCGATGAATCTTCCACGCGAATACATGAGCGAACACGCCAGGAGCTTCGAGTATCTCGGCGCACTTCCGCGCGCGGAACTGCTCGAGTTGATGGCTAAGGTTGATCTGTTCGTGTTCCCGTCGTTGGCCGAAGGGTTCGGTTTGGTGATCGGTGAAGCGATGGCTTGCGGCTTACCGGTGCTTACGACCACAAATACCGGCGGGCCCGCGTTGATCACGGATGGCGTGGAGGGCTGGTGCGTCGCGGCTCATGAAGTCCAACCGTTGATCGAGCGAATCGAATGGGCATATCAAAATCGCGATCGGCTTTATGCAATGGGGCGGTGCGCTCGGCAAAGAGCCGAACAATGGACCTGGGCAGATTATCGTCGCAAGTTGATCGCTGAGCTTAGGCCGTATCTTGGGGCTTAGCGAGCTTTGCGGTCCTTTGCGCCTTTGCGTTGAGAATTCTCCGCGAGGGATCGGGAATTCTCAACGCAAAGACGCAAAGAACCGCAAAGCTCGCGAAGTTAATACACGAATGAAGTCTGGTGATAAGCGAATCCTATTGGTACTCCCGGAAGCCTTCGGATGCGAGGGCGGCATCCAGATGTTTTGCCGCTCGCTGTGTCTGGCGGCGGGACGGTGGGCCGAAAGCCATCACGCGTCCGTGAGCGCGATCGTTCTGAACGACCGTAACGCCCCCGACTCTCGCTATGTCAACGGCGGATTCTCGAGCTATGTCGCCGCCGGCAAGAGCAAGGCGCGCGTTGTCAGCGCCTACCTTCAGCAGAACGTCAGGCATCGCAACGACCTGGTGATATTCGGGCACGTCTCACTGGCGCCGCTGATGTTGATTCCGACAACTCGCAATCCGAAGACCTGTATCATTACTTACGGTATCGAGGTTTGGCAGTCTCCCGGACGCGCCGAGGAACAAGCCCTTAGAAAAGCCGACTCGGTGCTGGCCATCAGCGATTACACCAGGAGTGAAGTGCTCAAGCTGAACCGAATGAGCCCGGATAAGGTCAGGTTGTTTCCCTGTTCACTCGACCCGTATTGGAGCGCCGAGGATAGCAAACCGCAGGCGCTGTCCGGCGTACCGGTGATCCTGACTGTGTGCCGGCTCACAAAGGACGATGCTTACAAGGGAGTGGATAGCGTGATCAAAAGCCTGCCCGCGGTTGTGCGGGGGTGCGGGCCGGTCGCATATAGGATCGTAGGCGAAGGCGACGACGTGCCTCGCTTGATTTCGCTTGCCGAGGAGCTGGGTGTTTCGCGCTACATTACGTTTGTGGGTGCGCTTACAGAGCACGCGCTGCGCAGTGAATACCAGCGATGCTCCCTGTTTGTAATGCCAAGCGAGGGGGAGGGCTTTGGAATCGTGTTTCTGGAAGCGATGGCCCACGGTAAGCCCGTGATCGGAGGCGCACACGGTGGAACCACGTCGGTGATCGAGCACGAAGAGAGCGGCTTGCTCGTCAACAGGGTTGATGTAGATAGTCTTGCTCATTCGATCACGCGAATATTGAAGGATGATGAGCTTCGACTGCGACTCGGGCGGGCAGGTAACGAGCGTGTGCGACACGACTTTAGCTTTCGCAGCTTTCAAGCCAATTTCGATTCTTACATGCGAACGGTCTTTCCCGCGGACTGATAACCTCTTGAACGATACTTTGCGTGCTTTGCGGTCCTTTGCGTCTTTGCGTTGAGAATTGATTGAGAATTGGTCCCTCTGAATCACATATGTGTGGAATCGCCGGAATAATCGGCAAAGTGCCGGACATTGAAGCGCGCGCCAACCGGATGAGCGAGGCAATCGCCCGCCGCGGTCCCGATAACTACGGTTGTCGAACGTGGGGCGGCGCCGATTCCTATCAGGCGGCTTTCGCTCATCGGCGTCTATCGATCATCGATCTGAGCGACGCCGGGCGACAGCCGATGGAGACTCCCGACGGACGTTACTCGATCATCTACAACGGCGAGATCTACAACTACCTCGACTTGAAAGAGCGACTCAGCGCGAGTGGTGTTCAGTTCAGAACAAACACCGACACCGAGGTGCTGCTAAGACTGTATGAGCAATATGGGACGGAATGCTTGCAGTTACTGCGGGGGATGTTTGCTTTCGCGATACGCAACAACGAGACCGGCGAAGTGTTCATCGCGCGGGATCGCCTCGGAATCAAACCGCTCTATTATCATTCGGGCTGCGGGTCCTTCACGTTCTGCTCCGAGCTTCGAGGCCTGCTCTCTTCGGGACTGGCGCCGCGGGTGCTCGATCCGATTTCTTTAGATTCCTATCTGAGTTTCGGCGCCGTCCAGGAGCCGCGCACGATAATCGAGCGAGTGCGAAGCCTTCCACCTGCTCATTACCTCGTGATCAGCTCAAGAGGGGAGCCCGGTGAGCCGGTCTCGTACTGGAAACTTCCTGCAACCAGGTCGCCGCTCAGTCAAACGGAAGCGATCGGGGAAACGCGAGCCCGGCTCGAGGAAAGCGTAAGGCTGCACCTGGTCGCGGACGTCCCGCTGGGCGTCTTCCTGTCGGGCGGGGTCGACTCGGCCTCGATCGTCGCTCTGATGAGCAAACATGCTTCGGGGTGGGTGAAGACCTTCACGGTTTGCTTTGAAGAAGACGAATTCAGCGAACATCACCTCGCACGCAAGGTCGCCGAGAAATGGGAGACTCATCACACAGAGATTTTCTTATCCGAAGCTGACATGCTTGCGTCGCTTCCGGAGGCAGTCTCCGATATCGATCAACCGACCATCGACGGCATCAACACCTGGGTGATATCTCGCGCGACAAAACAAGCAGGAATCACGGTGTCGCTCTCGGGCCTTGGCGGGGATGAGCTATTCGGAGGCTATCCGAGTTTTAAGAGAGCGCGCAGGCTGCAGCGCTATAGATTGCCGATGAGCTGGCTGGGCTCGCCTGCGCGCCGGCAAGTTGCAAGATTGACTACAAGTGTAATGCGACACTCGCTGCCGGGTCAGAAGGCCGGATCAATGATCTCGGCCGGGAGTGATCTGCTGTCGGCGTACGCCGGCATGCGTGGCTTGTTCTCGAGAGCGTCGCGTCGCAAGCTCATCAACGCGGACCATGACGGAGTTGATAAGCGAGGCGATTACGCGATTCCGGCTGACACGCTCGAGTTGATCAGAAGCGGCAATAATAATGGGCACGCGGACGGCGATGTCTTCAATCGAATTTCGCGCTATGAGCTGGGGCTCTACATGGGAAACATGCTGCTGCGCGACACGGACGCGATGAGCATGGCGAGCTCGCTTGAAGTGCGGGTTCCGATGCTCGATCACGAACTGGTTGAGTGGGTTTATTCTCTGCCCGGCGCGATGAAAGTCGGACCGCATCCAAAACACTTGTTGGTAGAAGCGCTTGGATTGGAACTGCCCGCCGAGATTACCAGCGGCAAGAAGATGGGTTTCGCGCTTCCGTTCGAGCGGTGGCTCCGCACCTCTCTCAAGCCCTTCGTTTCGGACGCCTTGAATGACGCCGGCTCAGTGCTTGGCGCGGGGTTGAATCCCGTGGAGGTTTCGAATGTGGTTACCCGTTTTGATAGCCACTCGCGATCGACATCGTGGTCAAGGGTATGGGGACTTGTGGTGTTGGTTGATTGGTGCAGGCGTCACCGGATCCGGATCGCCGAGTGAAACACCGAACGAAAGCCGATTGGGTGTACCAGAGAATTCGCCAGGCCTGTATGGGTGGCCTCCTCAGAAACCACCGCCGGTCCTTTTCCATTAGCCCAGGCTTTTCTATTAGCCCAGGCTTTTCCATTAGCCCAGGCCTTTCCATTAGCCCAGGCGTTTACGCCTGGGTTGACGGCGGTTGACCTCATCTTCGAGCCCGATTTATCGGGCTTTCGACGGACCGAAGGCCGCTCAAGCGCTTTTTCAAGCCCCGTTAACGGGGCTCGAAGACCGTGGTCGCTCACGATCCCAGGCGTAAACGCCTGGGCTACGGAAAAACACTAGTAAGAACCATGCGCAGGGCATACTCATTGAAAGTTCTTCATGTAATTCCAGCCGTTGCGCCGCGGTATGGCGGGCCGAGCCAGGCTATCTTTGAAATGTGCCGCGCGCTCGGCGAGCAAGGCCTCGAGGTGTTGCTTGCAACCACGAATGCTGACGGCCAAAGTCAGTTGCCCGTTCAAACCGGCGACGCATTCGAGTATCGTGGAGTTCCGACGATATTCTTTCCGTCGCGGTTGGGTGAACGATTCAATTACTCGCCGGCGCTGGCAAGCTGGCTGCACGAGAACGTAGAGAAGTTTGATGTAGTTCACGTGCACGCGGTGTTTTCTCATCCGAGCCTCGCGACTGCCCGGGCCTGTTGCAGGCATTCCGTTCCGTACATAGTCCGCCCGCTTGGGAGCCTGGATCCGTGGAGCATGCGACAGAAAGGGCTGCGCAAACGTCTGATGTGGCAGATGGCTGCGGGCCGAATGCTCAGAGGGGCCGCTTTCGTCCATTACACGACGAGTGAAGAGAAGAAGCTTGCCGAAAGCTCGCTCGCCCTCGATCGCGGAGTGGTCATACCTCTTGGAATTGATCTCGATGAGATTCGGTCCCAGGCGGCAGCCGGCGTGTTTCGCGAAGCTCATCCGTCGCTTGGCGACAAACCTTACATCTTGGCGCTGAGCCGTATTCACTCGAAGAAGAATTACGAGTTGCTGATTGAAACTTTCCTGTCGCTGGCAAAGCGCCCCGAGTTGGATCGCTGGCGCCTGGTCATCGCGGGTGACGGGGACGACGATTATCTGTCATCGCTGAGAGCGTTGTCGGAACGTCTCTCCGGAAGGGACAGAGTTATATTCACGGGATGGCTTGAAGGCGTCCGGAAAGCGTCGGCGCTTCAGAACGCATCACTTTTTGCGCTGCCCTCGCAGCAGGAGAATTTCGCCATCGCCGCGGCAGAGGCGCTCGCGTGCGGAGTGCCGGTGCTGGTTAGCGAGCACGTCAATCTCGCGCCCGAGATTGTGCGGGCACGGGCCGGCTGGGTCGCTTCGCTTGATGGGGACGATTTTTCCCGCGCGCTTATGGAGGCGATGAGCGACGACGATGAGCGCGAGCGTCGCGGCGCCGCCGGGAAGCTGTATGGTGAGAGTCTCTCCTGGACGAAGTCAGCAGAAGAACTCAGGAATCTTTATTCCAGGATTCCTTCCAGGCGAGAGGCGGTCATCGGGCGGCTCGAAGAGCGCGCGGTTGGACGAGAAGGCTGATGTACATCTTAGGGATCAACGCATATCACGGCGACGCAGCCGCGGCCATCATTCGCGATGGCCGGCTTATTGCCGCCGTCGAGGAGGAGCGCTTCAATCGCCGCAAGCACTGCGCGGGCTTTCCGATCGAATCGATCCGCTACTGCCTCGATGCCGCGGGGGTGAGCATCGGAGACGTAGACCACATTGGCATATCTCGCGATCCCTCGGCTCACCTTCACAAGAAGATCCTCTTTGCGGCGACCAGCGCGGCCACTCGAGCGGCCGGTCGCGCCGTCAGTCACATGTCCAGGAGCCTCAAGGGGGTTGCCCGAGCGGAGGCGGTTGCGCAAGAAGGCGGACCGGGATTGATGCGCTCGATCGGCGATCGAATGGCCAATGCCGCTCGAGTACGCGATCTCGGACAGGAACTCGCGCGAGCGCTCGACGTTTCTCGGAATGTTCTTCGCGCGGAGTTTTACAACATCGAACACCATCGCGCGCACCTTGCGAGTTGCTTTTTTGTGTCGCCGTTTGATCGCGCTGCGCTGCTCTCTATTGACGGCTTCGGTGATTTCATTTCGACGATGTGGGCGCTGGGCGACGGTAACTCGATCGACGTGTTAGGACAGGTCGAATACCCGCACTCAACCGGGATCGTCTACACCGCTACGACTCAGTTTCTCGGCTTTCCGCACTACGGCGATGAAGGCAAAGTGATGGGTCTGGCGCCTTACGGCCGGCCGCGATTCCTGGAAGAATTCCGGGACATCATTCGAACCGAAGACGAGGGACAATTCCGGCTCAACGTCGATTACTTCCGTCATCACGCCGAAGGCGTCGAGATGACGTGGGACGACGGCTCCCCGGTCATCGGGCGCATTTTCTCCGACGAATTCATAAGCCGTTTCGGGCCGGCGAGACAGCAGGGAGAGCCGCTCACGGATCGCGAGCAGGACATCGCCGCCAGCTTGCAAGCGCGACTGGAGGAAGTCGGCTTTCATGTCTTGAATCATCTGCACGAAGTGACCGGCCTGACTGATCTGGGCCTATCGGGTGGTGTAGCTTACAACTCGGTGATGAACGGCAAAATCCTGCTGAACACTCCTTTTCGCCGCGTGTTCGTGCAACCGGCGGCGGGCGACAGCGGAACGGCAGTGGGAGTCTGCTATCAAATCTACAATAACTTGTTGGACCAGCCTCGCGGGTTTGTGATGAATGGCGCTTTTACCGGGCCCGAGTTCTCGGCTGACGAAATTCGCGCGGAGCTCGATCGCGCGGGACTCGACTACGAAAGCCATACCGATGACGAACTGATCAAGCGAGCGGCTCGTGATATTGCGGATGGAGCGGTGGTGGGTTGGTTTCAGGGGCGTATGGAGTTTGGGCCGCGCGCGCTGGGGAATCGCTCGATCGTCGTCGATCCGCGCCGCGCGGATATGAAGGAAATCCTCAACGATCGAATCAAGAAGCGCGAGCCGTTCCGTCCGTTTGCACCCTCGATTCTGGAAGAGCATGTTGGCGATTACTTCGAACAGACTCATACCGCGCCGACCATGCTGATGGTTTATCAGGTCAAACCGGAGCGGCGCGCGCAGATCCCAGCGGTCACGCATGTCGACGGATCGGGACGGCTGCAGACCGTGACTCGTGAGCTGAATCGGCGGTACTACGATCTCATCTCCGAGTTCAACACACTGACCGGTGTTCCTGTAGTGTTGAATACTTCGTTTAACGAGAACGAGCCGATCGTGTGCACGCCCCGGCATGCGATCGAGTGCTTTCTCAAGACGCGGATGGACGTACTTTATCTGGGCAACTACTCGGTGCGGAGACTGGAAACCGGAGGACAAGTTTGATACCGGTCACGCTGCTGGTTACCACTCGCAATGAAGCCGCAAACATCGAGAGGTGCCTGCGCAGCGCCCATCTATTCGTCGACCAGATTTTCGTCATCGACTCCGAGAGTGAAGACGAAACGGCCGGCATTGCGCGCGCGTACGCCGAGGTCGTGAATCTCGCCTACGATCACAGCAAGATCATTCCGTGGATATATCAGTGGGGCCTGGACAACCTTCCGATACGAAACGAGTGGGTGATGATTCTCGAGGCCGATCAGATGCTGACGCAAGCGCTCAAGTCGGAACTCGAGCAACTCTTCTCGAGGCCATCTATTCGCGAGAATGGATTCTACGTGCGCCGGCAGCAGGTATTCAGGGGCAAGGCGCTTCGGTTTGGGGGCTACGGATCCAAATACATGCTCAAGCTTTTCAGGAGAGCCGCGGGCGAGTTGGATCCCGAGGAAACCGACACGCGGGTTTACGTCAGGGGAGAGGTTAGCCGGCTGCGATCGCCGATCATCGAAGAGAACCGGAAGGAAGACGCCATTCT
>Ga0134124_10000566_pt1 | contig 30568 bp, 29 predicted proteins | sample KB304_FD_96880 | JGI IMG/M metagenome (GOLD analysis project Ga0134124, IMG submission 96880) | Terrestrial soil microbial communities without Nitrogen fertilizer from Kellogg Biological Station, Michigan, USA - KB3-0-4 | ecosystem: Environmental > Terrestrial > Soil > Unclassified ... | reverse complement strand
CGCTTGCGCTTGACGGTCAAGGCCACCTTCAGCCAAACCGATATCGCTCGGCTGGCCCAGGCTGTGAAGGAAGCATGCGAATCGTAGTCCTCGGCTGCGGCACGGGCGTCGGAAAGACTCGCTTGAGCGTCGCAATCCTGCGCGCAATCACCGCGCGCGGCGTCACGACTCTCGGCCTCAAGCCAATCGAGAGCGGCATCGTCCTAGACCACGAGGGCGGCGGACCGCCCGCTGGCTCGGACGCTTTTGCGCTCGCGCACGCCGGCTCGGTACGAACCGAGCTTCCGCACCCGCTCTACGCGCTCCGCGATCCGGTTTCTCCGCACCTCGCCGCACGAACGAGCGGGATTCAACTCGACACCGGCCGAGCGGCCGCATGGGTCGACGCTGCAGAAGCGAGCGTGGCAACTCGTATATCGCCACATAGGGCACTGTGGACGATCGTGGAAACGGCAGGCGGAGTCTTCTCACCGCTCGACGCCGGAATCGCCAATTTCGAATTCGCTCAGCGACTGGAGCCCGCCGTCTGGGTGTTGGTCGCAGCCGACGCCCTCGGCGTGCTGCATGAGGTCCGCGCGACGCTGACCGCGATGCGTGCTTGCGGGCGCGAGCCGGATCATTTGGTGCTGTCCGCGGCGCGCGAGCCGGATGCGAGCACGGGCAGCAACGCCGTAGAGCTCTCGCGCTTGGGCATCGCGACGCCGAGCGCCGCCCTGGCGCGCAATGATGACAGCGGCGTGAATGCGCTCGTCGATCGCTTGTTCGCCACCGAAACATAAAGCCACGCTTGCGCGTTGACTAGACGATGCGGCCGTTCTCGAGCCGCACACAGCGCGCGCCGAGCTGCTCCGCCAAGCCATCCGCATGGTTGACGACAATCACCAGTGTGCCGCGCGCGCGCTCTTCCAGTAGCGCCTCTTGCAAGTGCTCCGCACTCGCGCGATCGAGCCCCGACCACGGCTCATCCAGCAACAAAAGCGACGGATCGTGGACCAAAGCGCGGGCCAGAGCGACGCGCTGCCGCTGTCCGCGCGAGAGCGTACTGACTCGGCGATCGGCCAGCGCCTCGGCGCCCACGCGCCTCGCCACGCGCTCCCACGCCCCTTTTACTTCGACCCCGTAGATACGCGCGGCGAGCTCCACGTTTTGGCGCGCGCTGAGCTCGCGATAGCAAAGCGAGTCATGCGCCACCCAGCCCAAGTGCGGGCGCACCAATTCCGGATCCGACCCGAGTGGGTGATAGACGACGTCTCCTCGTGTCGGCGCGAGCACCGTCCCGATGACGGCGAGTAACGTGCTCTTGCCGGCGCCGTTCGGCCCTTCCAAGAAGGTGATGCTGCCCGCTTCGAAGCGCGTGCTCACGCTGCGCAGAGCGGGCGTGGCCCCGAATAGCCGCGTCACCCCGCGGACTTCGATTCGCTCGATCACGAGCGGCGTCCCACGACCACGGTCGCGTCTGTCGCTTTCCGCCACCCCCAGGGTTGCGCGGACGCCTTACGGCCAACCTCGGCGGATGTTGCGAAGTTGGCGTTCTGTCTTGATAAACCCGGCGAAAGTACGGCCATTTCGGCTTGACGCAGTCTGCGCCCCCAGCATGCTACCATGCCTCGAGAATGAGTTCTTCCGCTCTTGCGATGCCTGCCCAGCGTCTCGAGCACTTGCTCGAATTGCGCCGTGCCGTAGAGGGCGCGCTCGAGGGCAAAGCCGAGGTCGTCGAACTCGCGCTGACTGCCCTGCTTGCTCGCGGCCACATCTTGATCGAGGACGTGCCGGGCGTCGGCAAAACCACGCTCGCCCGCGCGCTCGCCCGCGCCGTGGGTGGGCAAATGCGGCGCGTGCAGTTCACGAGTGATTTGCTACCGAGTGACGTACTCGGTGTCTCGGTTTTCGATCAGCGCACTTCCGAATTCGTACTCCGCCACGGTCCGGTGTTCTCGAACGTGCTTTTGGCGGACGAGATCAATCGCGCCAGCCCGCGCACGCAATCCGCGCTACTCGAGGCGATGAGTGACGAGCAGGTCTCGCTCGACGGCAAAACGCACCCGCTGCCCGAGCCGTTCTTGGTCGTCGCCACGCAGAACCCACAAGATTTCGCAGGCACTTTTCCGCTGCCTGAGTCGCAGTTGGATCGCTTCATGATGCGCATTCGCATCGGCTACCCGCCGCCCCAGGTGGAGATGCGGCTGATCCTCGAGCCCGATCATGACCGCGTGCAGAGCGTGCCAGTCGTCCTCGACCCGAAGACCCTGGTCAGCTTGCAGCGTGAAGTCGAACGCGTGGTGATGGACGGCGCGCTCGGGACGTACCTGCAAGCGTTGGTGACGGCCACGCGCGGCAGCCCCGCGCTCTCACTCGGCGCCAGCACTCGAGCCGGGATGAACCTCTCGCGCGCCGCGCGCGCACGCGCCCTGCTCAACGGCCGTGACTACTGCATCGCGGACGACATTCACAGCCTCGCCGTGCCGGTGTTCGCGCACCGCGTGCGGCTCGCCGCGCACGCTGAAGGCTACGCGCCGACCCGTGAAGAGACCGAAGCCGCCATTCGCGAAGTCATCGCCCGCGTGCCCGTCCCACTTTAGGCGAGGAAAAGTGCCGTGGCAGAGCCTCCTCGGACGCCCGAACCTCCTACTCCTCAGCCGGAACCCCCCGCATCGGGCGACCGTGCGCGCGCGGCTTCGCCGGAAACGAAGCCCAGCGTCGGCGCGCGCGAGCGGCTGACTCAGCTGCTCGGACGCTTGCGGCGTTGGTTCCGCCCGCCGCGGCGTTTGAAGCTCACCCGCGAGGGTAAGTACTTCATCGGCATCACCTTCGGCGTCGGCTTCGCCGCGATCAACACCGGCAACAACTTGCTCTACCTGCTGCTCGGCATGCTGCTGTCCATGATCGTGGTCTCGGGCGTGCTCAGCGAGCTGAGCTTGCGCGAGCTCACCGTGGTGCGCCGTCTGCCACCTCGTGCCCAGGTCGCTCGCCCGCACCTGGTCGAGATCGAAGTCTTCAACCACAAGCGCCGCATTCCCTCGTACGCCATCGAGGTGGAAGATCTGCGCGCGGGCCAACCCGCGGACAAGCGCTGTTTCTTCCTGAAGATCAGCCCGCGTTCTGCGCAGGTGGCGGCCTACCGCCGCACACCCGCGCGTCGCGGTCGCGATCGCCACGTCGGATTTCGAGTCGCCACCCGCTTTCCTTTCGGCCTGTTCGAGAAGTCGCGCGAGCTCACGGCCGACGGCGATCTGATCATCTATCCCGCGGTCGACCCGATTCAGCTGCCGAGCAACTTGCCGGGTGATCGCCTGGGCGGCAATTCGGCGCTCGGGCGTGGCTCCGGCGACGAAATCCTGTCGCTGCGGCCGATGCGTGAAGGCGACGACCCGCGCGACATCTATTGGCGAAAGAGCGTGGAGCAACTGATCGTGCGCGAACGGGCGCGTGAAGTCCGACGTGACGTCTCCTACTCGATCGATTCCGTCCACCCCGGCCGCACGCCGGACGACGATTGGAGCGCGCGCTTCGAGCGCCGCATTCGTGACGTCGCCTCGCGGGCCGTGGCGCACATCAAGCGCGGCGACGGCGTTACTGTGCGCGCTCGCACCGGCGAACGTGTGCGCGCCACGAGCGCGGTCGGCGCAGACCCGGTGCTGCGCTTTTTGGCGCTCTTGGAGGCCAAGCCCGCCGAAACTCCCACGGAAAGCGCGCCGGCCAACAGCGACCGCAGCAGGCAAAGCGCGTGAGATTCGGGCTGATCCACCGGATCATGACCGACAGCTTGGCCGCCCTCGGCCTGCTGGCGCTGATCACCAGTGGTGAACTGAATCATTGGCTGGCGATCGCGATCCTGGTCGGACTCGCGCTGGCTGTGCTCATCCCGGAGAGCTTCCAGGACCGGCCGCTGGCGCGGCGCATCGGCGTCGTGCTGCCTCTCGCGTTGTTCGGACTGCAAGCCGTGCGCCTGTTCACCGGTGCGAGTTTGCTCGAGACGGCCGTGGAATTCGCGGCGGGGCTGCAAGTGATCCGCTTGGCGACCCGGCGCGGCGCCGCGCACGATCAGCAGGTGATCGTGCTCGCGTTGCTGCATTTGATTGCGGCCACCGTGCTCGGCAGTGGCTTGGCCTATGGCCTGTGTTTTTTGGGCTTTTTGGTGATCGCTCCGGGCGCGCTCGTGCTCAGCCACTTGCGCCGAGAGGTGGAGGGGAATTACCGCCAAGGCGCGCGCGACCGCACCGGTTTGCCCGTGGACGTGCCGCGCATTCTGCGCAGCCGACGGGTGATCGGGCGCTCGTTCTTGATCTTCACCTGTCTGCTCTCGGTGCCGATCTTCTTGTTTACGCTGGCGTTGTTCGTCGCGTTTCCGCGCGTCGGACTCTCGCTCTTGCTGCTCAGTCATCCCAAAGCCGAGCGCATGGTCGGCTTCACCGAGCACGTGGATTTGGGCGGAGTCGGTCGCCTGCGCAGCGACCCGACGATCGTGATGCGCGTGGAAGTGCCGAATTTACCGAAGGAGCCGCCTTCGCGCGTCGCCTTGTATTTGCGCGGCGCCGCCTTCGATACCTACCGCGGCAAGAGCTGGTCGCGCAGTCTCGGCGGCACCTTGCGCGCCGACCAGCGCGGGCGTCAGGTGCAGGTGTTGCGCTTTCCGGATCCGATTCGTGACCGGCTAATGCACATCGACTTGGAGCCTATCGAGCCCCCGGTGGTGTTCTTGCCCCCCGATGCGGTTGCGCTCACCGTATCGCAACAAGGCGCCTCGCTGATCAACAATATCCCCCAAGTCACCGGCGGACCGGAGGGGTCGCTGACCTACAAGACGCAAGATGAGCGCGGACTTCGCTACGATGTCTCGTTGGCAGCGGCGGACGAGCCCACCTCGGTCTCGCTCAGCGCCACAGAACGGCCCCGATACCTGACCTTGCCTGCTGATCTGCCGCCGCGAGTCGCAGAACTCGCGCACTCCTGGGTGGGTGCGACGACGGACCCGCGCCTGGAAGCGCGGCTGATCGAAGCCCGGCTGCGCAAGGACTATCACTACGACGTCGATTCGAGCTCGGGTGCGGCCAAAAACCCGCTGTATGACTTTCTGTTCGTGTCCAAACGTGGTCACTGTGAGTTCTATTCGACTGCCATGGCGGTCATGCTGCGGACGCTCGGCGTGCCGACGCGCAACGTGACCGGCTTCATCGGCGGCACTTACAATCGCTTTGCCCGCTCGTACGCGGTCCGTCAGGGCGACGCCCATTCCTGGGTCGAAGTGTACTTGGATGACACCGGCTGGACCCGCTTCGACCCGACGCCGCCCGCAAACGCCGCACCGCAGAGCGACATCACCGGCCTTTTGGCGTTCGTGCGCGACTTTGTCGAGGCCACGACCCAGCGCTGGAATCGCCACGTGATTGGCTATGACTTGAAGCAGCAGGTCGGCCTCCTGCGCTCGGTCCATCGCAGTTACAGCGCCTTGCGTGATCGTCCGGGTGCCGTCGGCAAGCTGCTCTCTTCGCCCCGCTCCACGTTGCTCACGATCGTCGGGCTGGGGCTCGCGGGCTACGGCGCGCTCTGGCTCAGCCGCCGCCGTAAAAACGTGTCGCCCGCCGCACGCGCTGCGACCGAACGTGAAACCGCGGCACGCGAAATCGTCGAACTGTATCGCCTGCTCGAGGCCGCGCTGGCCACGCGCGGAGTGGCGCGCCCCACCGGGACGCCGCCGCGCGCGCACGCCGTGGGCCTCAAGGCAATCGGCCACCCATTGGGCGAAGAAACCTTCGCCCTGACGGAGCTGTATATCGCGGCCCGCTTCGGGGGAGTGACGCTCAGCGCCGACGAGCGTCGCGACTTCGCGCGCCGCGCCCGCGCGATCCGCGTCCAGCGGACGCCGGCTGAGCGCGCGGCTGCATAATTCGCAACTGGTCGAACGCTGGCCAACTGGCGAGGGCCGATCGCCGAGCTCACGCGGCCAGACGGCGAAGCACGATTTGAGCAGAACCAGCGCTGCTCTGGCCGACGCCATACACGGCTTCACGGCTGGGGCGCGCGCGGAGTGCATCCAACTCGAGGTCCGGCGCGCCGTGCTCTATCCAAGCCACCATCACCGGGGCTTGCTCGCCGCTGCGCTCGTCGAATTGGAGAACATCCACCGCGACCCCGTGCGCAAGTTCCTCTGCCGTGACCGCGCGCTGCGCGGAAGCGAGCGGGCGATGATTGGCGCCGGGCAGCTGATTCGCGGCAACTGAGTTAGGGGCGTATGACTGAACGATCAGGCGGTAGCCCGCACTGGTGGCGGCCGCGAGGTCCTGAGCGGACACTTCAGCGCGCATGCGCTCCACCGAGACGGCGCCCAGACTGGTCGCCGCGAGTAGCGCCACCCACGAGGCGCTGGCGGCCGCAGAACTCACGACGGAGGAGCGCGTGTTGGGCGTTCGCTTTCCGATGTTGTTTGGGTTTGCCAATCTCGCCTCTACCTTCTTGTTGAACGCTTGAGCGGGGGAGTTCGTTTCTCGAAGAAGTGTTAAGCAGCTTCTGTGCCAACGATTTCGGACGTGCGCCTCATCTCAGATTGAGCACTTAGTCGCGATCTTTGACGCTCAGCGGGGGTCGAGACAGACCCAGGAGGGGGTGTCGCCAGACCCACTCCCCCAAAACCCCTTCGATTTGCCGCTAAAGTCGCGCTTTTGGCTGGGTCATTAGGGCGGCCGCCCAGCTCAAAGCGGCCTTGCAGTCGGCTTCTGACTGAGCGCTGGTCCCGCTGCGGCGGTATGGACCGAGCGTCACAACCAAATCACGACGGCGGCGTAACACCGCGAAGGGGCCCCGCGTGTGCCGCTCGCGACACACCTGTCCGGCACGTGTGGCCCGTTCGGCATCACCCGCGGACACGAACTCGGACAGTCGTCCGCGGTCGTCCACGGGTTGGTCCTCGGGCGCCAGCACCCCGCGGGCAAAGGCGTGGAGCGCGCTCAGCGCCGCGGCGTCCGTGTCATAGCGGATGTGCCACGCGACACTGGTGACGGCTCCGTCCGAGAAGGCGCTCACGCGATCACCCGCCCAGCCACTGGCCGCCTCGTGCGCGGCGCGGGCGGGCATCCATTCCTCGAACAGGATGCGCAAGGTCTCCTCGCCGTACACGTCACTGTACGTGACTCGGGTCGGACCCGACGGGCTGGGCGGCAAAGCGGGCAACGACTCCGGGGGTTCTTGCGCGTCGTACTTGTCGAGGTGCAGCAGTTGCTCGGTGCTCTGCGGCAAACGGCGCCAGGCCGCCGCGACCGCATCCCAACCGCCGCGCCGGCGAAGCGCGTTCACGAATGCCAAGCCATCCATGTACGGGGCGACCACCGAGCGCTTCACGATGGGCGGTACTTGCAGCACCGAGCCAGCGGACAGCGCACCCTGCAGATCCATCACCGAATCCGGCAGATCGGGCGCATGCATGCCCTTTTCGGCAAACAAAGCGTCGATCATCGCGCTGGTCGCGTCGCCCTCGGCGAGGCCGTGCAAGGCTCCCTGCCAATCACCGGCGTCGTCACTCCAGGCCAGCATCTTGCCGAGCCCGTAGTGTTGATCTTGCAGTGCGTGCACGAGTTCGTGCCAGAGCGTCGCGTCCAGTTCCTTGCCGCGCAGATCTCCGCCCAAGAACATGGTCTTCTCGCGCGGTTCGTAGAAGCCGAGCAGCTCGGAACGCATCACCGCGAGCAAGCCCGCTCGGTAATCATACGAAGCGGGCACGGTGCCGAGCGCGAACAAGATCTCGCCCGAGGCGCTGACGACCGCGGGCGGGATCTCGGTGTCGAGGCTGTGCTCCACACGCTGCACCATCTCGTCACGCGAGATGATTCGCCCATTCACTGGGCCAAGCGCGTCGAGCTCGCGCAGCGCGGATACGTACTTCAATGCCTGCGCGACCGCGCGTTCCGCTTCAGCGTCTTTCGTCACCGCTGGGGCATCGACGGGCGGTGACGCGCTGTTCGACGCAGGAATTGCCGCGGCCGGTGCTGCCGCGGTGCTCGGCGCGGGCGACGGTGCGCCATTGGGTGAACCCGCGCAACCGAAACCGAAGCCTGCGATGAAAGTGGCGATGAGCCGTTGGCGAGCGTTCATGACTCGGCGGCAGCACGCAGCGCCGCGATCGCCGCTCGCCGATCGGATTGCCCGAAGACCGCGTTGCCCGCAACCAGCATGGTCGCGCCAGCCGCGACGAGCCGCGCGGCGGTGTCGGGCGCCACGCCGCCATCGACCTCGAGCTCGATCTTTGCACCGGCCTCGTCGATCATCCGTCGCACAGCGGCAATCTTCGGTAGCACCTGGGGCAGGAACTTTTGCGCACCAAAGCCGGGATTTACCGACATGAGCAACACCAAATCCAAATCGCTCAGCAGGTAACGCAGGCAATCCTCGGTGGTGCTCGGGTTCAGAACGACGCCCGCTTGGACCTTCAACTCGCGCAGGTGATGCAGCGCTCGTTGTAGGTGAGTGCAGGCTTCCACGTGAATGGTGATCGAATCGGCACCAGCACCCGCGAAGGCCTCGATGTACCGCTCGGGTTCGACGATCATCAAATGACAGTCGACGTGCAGTTTCGTCGCGCGACGAACGGCGTTGACCACGATTGGGCCGAGCGTGATGTTGGGTACGAAGCGACCATCCATCACGTCCACGTGGATCCAATCTGCGCCCGCGAGTTCCGCTTCCTTCACCTCTTCGGCCAGCCGTCCGAGGTCCGCACTCAAGATCGATGGGGCGATTCGGAACTCACGCTTGGGTCGAGGCATACGTGGAAGTGTTACCCGAGCGCCAGTGGTCGGGCCAGCATGAACGGAGGCTCTTCGTTTCCAGGAAGAAACGCGGGAAGGTGCGTGTTACGCTGCTCCAAGCGTTCGGATCACAATGTTTCGTCGCAACGCAGACTGAGCCCATGATTACTCGGCCACTCGGTAAGCAAGACTACGATCACATCGTGCAGATCATCGATCGTTGGTGGGGTGGCCCAACGACTGCGCTGGCACATCCGATTTTCTTTCACGAGCTCGGCGCGATGGCGCGCGTCGTCGAAGACGACGGGATTTTGGTCGGGTTCCTTTTGGGTTTTGTCGCGCCCGGTCCGCCCAAAACCGGCTACGTGCACTTGGTCGGCATTCATCCGGACTATCGCCGGCGCGGCGTGGGCAAAGTGCTCTATCAAACCTTCGAGGAAGACGCGCGCGCCGCCGGCTGTACGCGGCTCAAAGCCGTCACCACCAGCGGAAACGAGGGCTCGATCGCCTTTCATCGCGCGACGGGCTGGAGTGTCACGAGTGTGGAGGACTACGCAGGGCCCGCGCGGCCACGCGTCGTTTTCAAGAAGACCCTATGAGTTTCCTGCCTGAGCGAACGGCAGGTTTGACGAGCGGCCATTCAGCGATAGAAGCTGGCCGAAAGCGGTCATGAGCAATTCCCCTGAAGGCACTGTCAGCCCGAGCGAACTCCGCGGCATCGGTTTGTTCGGCGCGCTGAGCGATGACGTGCTGGCGCACCTGGCAGGCACACTCACCGTTCAAACTCCGGGGGCCGGAGAAATCGTCTTCCGCGAGGGTGATGACGCCAGCGCGATGTACGTGGTTCTTCGCGGTGAGATGGAAGTGCTGAAGAAGAGCAAGCGCGCGACGGAAGCGCGGGTTGCGTTACTCGGTCCGAGTGATTGGTTCGGCGAGATGAGCATCGTCGACATTCAGCCGCGCTCGGCGACCGTGCGCGCGCTCGCGCCTTCGCGGCTGCTGCGCATCTCAGCGGCTGATCTCGACGCGCTGTACCGCTACGATTTGCGCTCGTATTCGCTGATCGTGCTGAATTTGGCGCGCGAGCTGAGCCGTCGCTTGCGCGTCGCCGACGGCATCCTCGCGGATCTGATCTCCAACGTGCTCGACCACTACTTGGGCGGACCCGGCGCGAGCTGATTCACGCCCGCCGCGCCCGCCTCGTTGCCGGCGCCGCCGCCCGCGCTGTCGCCACCCGCGCCGCCCTCATCGAGCCCTGACTCACCGGCCTCGCTGCCGAGGTCGGGTCGACCACCGGAAGCACCTGGCGAAGACGTGCCGGAACCGCCGGTCGAGGGGCTGATCACCAGCCCACCACCACCGCTCCCGGTGCTGCGGCCCGCGGCGCCAGGAATGTTCCCGCCGCCGTCGTTGGACTGTCCGCTCGGCAGGTCAGGCTGCGGATTCAGCCCACAGGCTGAAACCCAGGCTGCCAACAGCCACCACTTGTGCCAACGGACGCGCATCGCTTGACACACGCTAGCATGAGGCGCGCCAAAGGCAGAGTGCGAAGCTGAGAGGAGATGTCGACGTCAGCGGCTGGCACACTTTGGCGCAATTCGCGACTTGCACGCCAGGGCCGCGAACGCTGAACTCAATGCCCAGCGAAACCAGAGAAGCCGGATCCGCCAGTGCCGCCGCTTCCAGCAGCCGGCGCGCCGCTCGTCCCGGCAAAGCCGGCGGAGCCCGCGTGTCCACTTGCTCCGGCGGAACCCGCGTGTCCTGCGCTCCCGGCAGAGCCCGCATGTCCGCCGCTTCCGGCGCTTCCGGCAGAGCCCGCATGTCCGCCGCTTCCGGCGTGGCCCGCGCAGCCGCATCCCGCGCCGCCCGCCCCCGCAGAGTCGGCAGAGCCGCCAGCGCCGCCTTGCGCAGCCGGGGCACCTGCCGTCGAGAAAGTGCCTCCAATACCGGGAGAACCACCCGTCCCGCTGCTCCGCCCGGCCTCGGCGCCGCTGCTAGAGCCCGAGCTGCCACCCCTGCCGCTCGGATCCTCAATGCCCCCCGCAGCTGGACCCGTGCCGGCACTCGCGGAGGGGGTCCCGCCGCCATGGTGCGCACTACCGCCCGAATTCGACGGAGCGCCACCGGCATTTCCTGCCCAGGTGCCGCCCGTGCTTGGGTCCCCTTGAGGAAAGTCGGGCACCGGATTGAGGGGTGCGCTGCTACACGCCGCGGCGACGACGAAGCCGCTCAGCCAAAGCCCACGCACCGCAACCCGGATCATGGTGCCCGCAATAGCAAAAATCCGGCCAATTCGCCGCTACTTCATTTGCCGCGCAAACTGCGCGCCTGTGCCAGGAGCGACAGGGGGCCCGACAGATCCGGCGGCGACGCACCGAGGTCCTGCGCGACGCGCTCGAGCTCGCTCGCGAGCTGACGGAGCACGAGGCTGATCTCATCCGCGTTTGCGGCAAAAATGTCGCGCCACATCACCTCGGCGCCGCCGGCGCTGCGGGTGGTCGCGCGATAGGCCGGCCCTGCGGCGAGCAGCGCATCGGCGCGATTGGCGAGTACGCTCAGCGCGCTCGCGACCAGCTGTGGGACGTGACTCGTGTACGCCACCGCGCGATCATGCGCCTCCAAGCTCAGGTGTGCGCTCTTTGCGCCCAGCAGCGCGACCAGGCGTTCAACCACCGAAAGCGCGTCCGGGTCGCTGTTTTCCGGACAAAGCAGCCAAGTTTGCTGCTGAAAGAGATCCGCGCGAGCCAGCGCCGCGCCGCCCTCGGGGCCGCCGGCCATCGGATGGCCGGGCACGAAGCGTCCAGCGCGGGGCAAGCCGGAAACGGCGGCGCAAATCGAGCGCTTGGTGGAGCCGCAATCGGTGACGACCTGCACCGACTCGAGCAACGCCGGCAGCTCCGCGCGAATCACGCTCACGGGCGCGGCCAACACGCACAAATCAGCAGCTTCGACCGCGCGCTGCACGCGCGCGCGATCTGCGCTGTCGATCCGTTCATCGGTGAGGGCACGCACTTCTGCGCTCTCGAGCGCTCTCGGGAGGTCAATGCCGACCAGCGCGATCTCCGGCGCGGCTTTGCGTACGGCGGCAGCAATCGACGCGCCGATCAGCCCGAAGCCGAAGATCGCGACACGCTTCATTTTCGCACGATGGCCCCGATCTCACGCAAGCGCTCGGCCAACTCGACCGCGTCGCTCCAGCGCAACGTCGCGGGCACGCGCGGCACCTCGCCCTCGCGGCCCACCCAGGTGCGCAAGATGACGCCATCCGCACCACCGGCGATGGCCGCGCAGGCGACCGCTTGCGAATACTTGGCGCGCTGCGCGATGCTGGCCACGTCGACCACGAGCGGCAAATGCGTTCGAATCTTGGCGCGCGCGATGGCGGCGATCTCCAACGTGCGTGCGCCGTTCGGATACTCGCCGCCGGCTTCCAAAAGCACGACCTTCTCGGAGCCTCTTTCGAGCTCGCGTTCGGCAGCACCGATCCAAGCGTTCGCGCCCCAGCTCGGCCCGCGCTCCACGAAACGCACCGGAAAGGTCTGCTGCAGGGGCTGCGGGTGCATCGACAAGCAGACCAATGAGCCCACATTTTCGAAGGCCAAATGCGAGCGGGTGACGGCGGCGTCGAAGGGTCGGCCCGCCGCGACGCGATAGGGGAGCTCGGCCGCCTGGGGCGTCTCCTCGTCGCCAGGCGCGCGCTTGCGCGTGCCGCCCGCGAGGCCGATGGGTTCGATGGCGATCCACGGGCGCTCGCCGCCGATGCTGCCCCAAGGGCCTTCGACGACCGTCGAGCGCTGCTTGAAGCGCCGTGAGGCGAGCCGAAACGGCTCGCTCACACGCGTCACCTGAGCGACGCCGTCGAATTCGCTCACGACTGAAACGTCATTCGCGCTCACGTCCCCGACTACGCCGAGAATGGACCGGGATTGACCGCTCGATCGATGTACGTCGAAGCCAGCCGCAACTAGAAATGAAATTACGCTCTCGATCGCCGCATCCGACGCATCGGGCTCCATCACCACGATCATGTTGGACTCGCGAGCCTATCAAAGTGCGCGATTTCTTACCACCCCGCCCTCCGCACAGTGGCCCGCTTGGTCGAGGAACGCTATGGTTTGAGGCTGAGCCGAGCACTCCCCGCGCGCTCCTCGGGCCGGCCACTCCCAGCGCGGCCGCTCTCCCCTTAGCCCTTGTCAGCCATGAACGACCCCGACGATCCGATGATTGGAACCTTGGCTGCGGGGCGCTACCGCATCCAGAAGCTGCTCGGTGAAGGCGGAATGGGCCAAGTGTACCTGGCCGAACACGTCGCCATCGAAAAGCGCGTGGCGCTCAAAGTGCTGCGCGCCGAGTTCGCGGCCAAGGGCGAAATCGTGACTCGCTTCCAACAAGAAGCGATCAGCGCCTCACGCATCAAGCACCCCAACGTGCTCGACGTGTTCGATTTCGGCCAGCTCGAGAACGGCCGGTTCTTCCTGGCGATGGAGTTCTTGGAGGGCAACGATCTCGCCGATGAACTCGCCAAACGGCGAGTGCTGAGCGTGGCCAGCGGCATTCGCATCGCGATGCAAATGTGTCGCGCGTTGGCCGCCGCGCATGAAAGCGGCGTCGTGCACCGCGACATGAAGCCGGAGAACGTGTTCCTGCAGCGCACGGCCGACGGCGAAGAGATCGTCAAAATCGTGGATTTCGGCATCGCGCAGCTGCGCTCGAAAGACGCCGAAGTCGCTCAGCCCAAGCGTCGCCTCACGCGCACCGGCATGATTTTCGGCACGCCCGAGTACATGGCGCCCGAGCAAGCGAGCGGTAAGCACGCCGACCCGCGCTCGGACATCTACTCGGTCGGCATCATCATGTACGAGATGTTCACCGGCGCGGTGCCGTTCACTGGGGACACGTTCCTCGGCGTTCTGGCCAAGCACCTCAGCGACCCCACGCCGCAGCTGACCGAGATTTGCCCGGAGATCGCCATCTCCAGCTCGCTCCAGGCCGTGATCATGCGTGCCTTGGAGAAAGACCCCACGGTCCGCTACCAGACGATGCTCGAGTTCGCCCAAGCGATTAGCGCGAGCTCGGACGCAGCCGCCCTCGGCTACCGGCCCAAAGCGCCGACGCCGAGCGAAGATCCGGGCGCATTCGCCGTGCACGCTCCCGGGACGCCCACCCAGTCGCAATTTTCGGCCGCCACGCCGACCCCGGCGGGATCCCTCGTGCGCGTGGGTCGCGGCCGAGATACCGAAGCCGCGCGCGCCGAGACCTTGATCGGAGCGGAAGCGAGCGCCCGTTCACCGACGTTGCGAAGCAAGAACGGGCTGGTCGCGGCCGTGCTGGCACTGGTCGCGCTGGGCGGAGCCGGCGCGTGGTTTCTGAGCCACCGAGGCGCGCCCGCTCGCGCCACTGCGGAAACCCCGTCGGCCCTGGCCGCAGCGGCGCCCGCAGCACCGCCGGCCGCTTCGCTGCCGGTGACGCAAACCGCCCCGAGCGCTTCGGAAGCCGCGGTCACGCCCAGCGTGAACATTCACCTGGCCGTCGCCACCGAGCCGAGCGGCGCCCTTTTGCTGAAAAACGGCTTTCAGGTGTGCGATCAGACGCCGTGCGAGGTGCTGGCGACTCCGGCTGAAACGGTGGAATTTCAGGCCGTCAAAGGCGGCCTGAAGGGCAGCGCGAAAGTGCTCGCCCAACGCGACCAAAAGGTCTCGATCAAGCTCGTGGCTGCCCCGGTTTCAGTAGCCCCCAAGCCCACGGCGCAGCGGCTGTGCGAGGTCGAGGTCGACGGGCTGAAGATTTTGCGCGCCTGTAAGTAAGGCACGGGAGCCAGGATTATCCCCGGAAACCAGCCCTGTGTTAGGTTCCCCGGCGATGCGGATCCTGCGGCGAACCCTGATTTCCGGATTGTGCGCAACCCTGCTGGCCTCGGCCGTCGGCTGCAAGAAAACCTCCGAGGCCAGCGGCACCGGTAACGCGACGGACGCGAGCGAAATCGTGATCGGTCACTATGCGTCGATGACCGGGAGCACCGCGCACTTCGGGCAAGACACCGATCGCGGTGCGCGCATGGCCATCGAGGAAGCCAACGCGGCGGGTGGCGTGCTGGGCAAGAAGCTGAAGCTCGTGACGCTCGACGACCGCGGTGATTCCGCGGAAGCCGCCAACGCGGTCAGTCGGCTGATCGACGTCGAAAAGGTGAGCGCGGTGCTGGGCGAGGTCGCTTCGAGCTTGTCACTGGCGGGTGGCCGCGTCGCGCAACGCCGCAAAATCCCGATGATTTCCCCCACATCCACCAATCCCAAGGTGACCGAAGTCGGCGATTATATTTTCCGCGTGTGCTTCATCGATCCCTTCCAGGGCAAGGTGATGGCCACCTTCGCGCGCAACAATCTCAAGTTCGACAAGGTCGCCATCCTGAAGGACGTCAAAAACGACTACTCGATTGGGCTCGCAGACGCGTTTCAGAAGGCCTTCACCGCGGCCGGTGGCACGATTGTGGTCGAGCAATCCTACGCGCAGGGCGACACTGATTTCAGCGCGCAGGTCACGGCGATTCGCGGCACCCCGGCGCAAGCGGTGTTCGTCCCAGGTTACTACTCAGAGGTCGGCACCATCGCGCGCACGGCGGATCGCCTGGGTCTCAAAGTGCCGCTCTTGGGTGGTGACGGTTGGGACTCCCCGGATCTGTTCAAGATCGGCGGCGACGCCATCAACGGCTCGTACTTTTCGGACCATTTCGCGCCCGACGTCGCGACCCAAAAATCACAGGCCTTCGTGGCCAATTTCACGAAAAAGTACGGGCAAGCGCCGACCGGCCTGGGCGCCCTCGGTTACGAGGCCGCATTGGTGCTGATGGACGCCATCAAGCGTGCCGGCAAGGCCGAGCCGAGCGCGATTCGCGATGCCATCGCGACCACCAAAGACTTCGAAGGCGTGACTGGAAAAATCACGATCGACGCCCAGCGCAATCCCGAGAAGAGCGCCGTGGTGCTCAAGATCGAGGGCGGCAAAGCGAAGTTCGAAACGTCGATCGCGCCGTAGCACACCCCGCGTGACTCAGTTCCTTCAACAGCTCATCAACGGCCTCTCGCTCGGGTCGATCTACGCCCTGATCGCGCTTGGCTACACGATGGTCTACGGCATCTTGAAGCTGATCAACTTCGCGCACGGCGAGGTGTTCATGGTCGGCGCGTACACCGGTCTGTATGCCGCGGGCGCGCTGGGCGTGGCCGGCTTCGAGGCCAGCAATCGCTCCTTCCCGCTGTATTTGGCGGTGCTCGTGCTGATAATCGCCATGGCCGCGGCCGCGCTCTTGGGCGTGACCATCGAGTTTTTAGCGTACCGCCCAGTGCGCAGCGCGCCGCGACTCACGCCGTTGATCACCGCGATCGGCGTCAGCTTGTTCCTGCAGAACGCGGGCATGCTGCTGTTTTCGCCCAATCCTCAGCGCTACCCGGCGATCTTGAGTGAGGTGCGCTTCGAGCTGTTCGGCGTGATCGTGACCAACATCAAGCTGACGATCTTCGTGGTCGCGCTGGCCTTGATGCTGGGGTTGCACTTGTTCGTGCAACGAACCTGGACCGGCCGTGCGATGCGTGCGCTCTCGTTCAACATCGATGCCGCCAAGCTGATGGGCATCGACACCAACCGCGTGATTCGCTCGACGTTCGCCATCGGCTCGGCGTTGGCCGCGGCCGGCGGCATCCTGTTTGGCCTCGACCAAATCACGATCAACCCGTTGATGGGCGTGCTCACCGGCTTGAAAGCCTTCGTGGCAGCCGTTCTGGGCGGGATCGGCAGCATTCCCGGCGCCGTGGTCGGCGGGCTGCTGATTGGCCTGGCCGAGCAACTCACCGCCGGCTACCTCTCGCCCGAATACCGCGACGCGATCACGTTCCTGATCCTGATTCTGATTTTGCTGCTCAAGCCCGAAGGCCTGCTGGGCGTCGTGCGCGTGGAGAAGGTGTGATGCGCGCCGCCGTTCGTCTCGCGATCGGCGTCGGCGTGCTGCTCGCGATCTTCGCGCTCGGGTTGGGCGTCGAAGCCGCCTTCACCGAATACGTGCAGCGCATCATTTTGCTCGCGGGCATCAATGTGATCTTGGCGGTGGGGTTGAACCTGATCAACGGCACCACCGGCCAATTCTCGATCGGCCACGCAGGCTTCATGGCCGTCGGTGCCTACGGCACGGCGTTCGTCGGCGTGCAACTCGCCGGGCCCGTGCACGGCGTGCTCGGTCCGGGCGTGCTCGCCGACGCGGTGATTTTCAGCCTCGCGTTGCTTGCAGGCGCGCTATTTGCCGGAATTTCCGGGCTCATCGTGGGCATGCCCAGCTTGCGCCTGCGCGGTGACTACCTGGCCGTGGTCACGCTCGGCTTCGGCGAAATCATCCGCATCCTGTTCAACAATGCCAAATTTCTGGGCTCCGCTACCGGCTACTTCGGTGATGATCCGTCCGGGCTACCCGCGTATACGAATTTCTTTTGGGTGTTCGCGTGGGTCGCGGCGATCGTCGCAGCCATCCACAATTTGACGTTTTCGCAGACCGGTCGCTCCTTGACGGCCATTCGCGAAGACGAAATCGCCGCCGAAGCAATGGCGACTCCCACCACGCGCCTGAAGGTGACGGCGTTCGCGATCAGCGCCGCGGCCGCCGGCATCGCGGGCGGCCTGTTCGCCCACATGCAAGCTGGCGTCAGGCCGGAAGATTTTCGCTTCGAGAAGTCGATCGACATGATCGTGATGATCATCGTCGGCGGTCTGGGCTCGATTTCAGGCGCGATTTTGGGCGGAATTTTCGTGGCAGTGTCGCTCGAGCTGATGCGCGACTTGCAACAGTACCGGCTCGTTTTGTACGCGCTGCTGCTGATCGTGATCATGATCGTGCGACCCCAAGGTTTGCTCGGCACGCGCGAGTTGCATCACCTGCTGCGTCGCAAGAAGGCGGCCCAGCCCGCCACTCCGACGGAGAGCGCATGACGCTGCTCGCGCTGCGTGCAGTCGACAAAATCTTCGGCGGCTTGCACGCCGTGCGGGGCGTCTCTTTTCAGGTGGAGCAGGGCGCCATCTTCGGCCTGATCGGCCCGAACGGCGCGGGCAAGACCACGCTGTTCAACCTGATTACCGGCGTGTACACGCCCGAGCACGGCGAGATCGCCTTTCGCGGCAAGAACATCGCAGGTCTCCGGCCAGCCTCGATCGCCGAGCGCGGAGTCGCGCGCACCTTCCAAAATATCCGCATTTTTCGCACGATGACCGTGGCCGAGAACGTCATGGTCGCCGGCCATCATTTGCACAAGGCAAGCCTCGGCTCGGCCATCTTGCGCACTCGTGCCTACGAGCGTGACGAGCGCGCGCTCGGCAAGCGCGCTCACGAGCTGCTCGAAATCTTGGGGCTCTCCGAGCTCGCGGGCGAAGTCGCGGGCAGTTTGCCGTATGGCTCCCAGCGTCGCCTAGAGATCGCGCGCGGCCTAATGCTTTCTCCGCAGCTGTTGCTCTTGGACGAGCCCGCCGCGGGCATGAACAGCCAAGAAGCGCGCACCCTGAATGATCAGATCCGCTTTCTGCGCGACCAGCTGGCGCTGACCGTGATCTTGGTCGAGCACAACATGGCCGTGGTCATGAACGTGTGTGAAACGATCCACGTCGTCGACCATGGCGAGACGATCGCCGAGGGCACCCCGGCGGAGATCAAGGTTCACCCTCGGGTATTAGCGGCCTATTTGGGCGAAGAAACGCCCGCGGACGAGGCGGCTCCGTGACCACGCCGGCCGCGCTCGAGCTCGCCGCCGTGAGCGTCAAATACGGCGGGATCGCGGCCTGCAAGGACGTCTCACTGTCGGTCGAGCGCGGCGAGATCGTGACCTTGATCGGCGCCAACGGCGCGGGCAAGAGCAGCGTGCTCAAGTCGATCATGCAGCTCGTGCCGCACGCGGGTGGCACGGTGCGCGTGCTCGGGCGCGACGTGAAGGGCCTCGCGACGCATCGCGTGGTCGAGCTCGGCGCGGCGCTGGTGCCCGAGGGCCGCGCCATCTTCGGCAACCTGAGCGTGCGCGAGAATCTGCTGCTGGGCGCGTTCTTGAACCGCGGTGCGGCGGCCGTCGAGAAGAACCTTTCGCGCAGCATTCAGCTGTTCCCCAGGCTCGGTGAACGCATCGAGCAAAACGCGGGCACGTTGTCCGGCGGCGAACAGCAAATGCTGGCCATCGCCCGGGCGTTGATGGCCGAACCGCAACTCTTGCTGCTGGACGAACCAAGCCTGGGTCTGGCCCCCAAGCTAGTGTCCCAAATATTTGAATCTATTGTAGAAATCGCCCGGTCCGGGATCACGATCCTGCTCGTCGAGCAGAATACCCGTTTGGCGCTGCAAGTCGCGCAGCGCGCCTACGTGCTCGTCACCGGTGAAGTCGTGCTGTCGGGCGCGAGCGCCGATCTTCGAACGGATCCTCGAATACGTGAAGCGTACCTCGGCGAAAACATCCAGACCTGAGGCGCTTGGCGGCGGCGCGGAGCTGAGCGCGCGCACGCGCACTCCGCGCGCGCAGTTCACCTTCCACGGCAATGTACGCGACACGCGCTACGGCTGGCTGCGCCTCACGCCGGCTTACTCCGTGCACCTCGTGCGACAATTGCTCGCAACCCGCGCGCGGCCCGAGCTGCCGGTGCTGGACCCGTTCTGCGGCACGGGCACCACGCTGCTGACCTGCGCAGAGCTCGGCATTGCCTGCTCGACGCTGGACGTGAACCCGTTCCTGGTTTGGCTCGCGCGGGCCAAGACCGCAAAATACAGCCACAAGTCGCTGACGCGCGCGCAAGCGCTGATCGACGAAATGAGCCGAGCCGCGCTCGCGCGCAGCCAGGCGCCGTGGCTGCCGCCGCTCCACCAAATCGAAAAATGGTGGGCCAAGCCCGCGCTGCACGCGCTCGGTCGCGCGTTCGCCGTCATCGCACTGGCCGACGCGGACGAGGCCGCGCAAGACCTGGCCAAGCTCGCGTTTTGCCGGAGCCTAATCACGAGCGCGAACGTGAGCTTCGGCCATCAATCGATGTCGTTCGCGCAGGCCGAAAGCAAGTCGCCCAGCGCCAAGCACGTCTCGCTCGCGCTGCGCGACGCTTTCGCGCCGATCGCCAAGGCCGCAGCCGTGGCGCTCCCTCGCAGCGCCCGCCGAGTGCACTTAGGCGATGCGCGCACGGTGGCAAAACACGTGGGAAAGGCGCAGTTTGGCAGCGTCATCACCTCACCTCCCTACGCCAACCGCATGAGCTACGTGCGCGAACTGCGCCCGTACATGTATTGGCTCGGCTACTTGGAGCAGCCAAGCGACGCAGGCGAGCTCGATTGGCAGGCGATCGGCGGCACCTGGGGTTTGGCCACGAGTCGCGTTGCCGCCTGGCACAGCCAGCAACGGAGCCCGCTCGCCGAGCTCGACGCGATCACGAGCAAGATCGCGCGGCACAGCGACGTGCTCTCGCGCTACGTCGCCAAATACTTCGTGGACATGCTGCTGCACGTGAAGAGCCTGTCGTCGGTGGTGGCGCGCGGCGGAGAGGTCCACTACGTGGTCGGCAACTCGAAGTTCTTCGACGTGCTCTTGCCGGTCGAGCGCATCTTCGCCGAAATCTTCGAATTGTGTGGGTTTCGCGCGGCAAAGGTGACCACTTTGCGCAAGCGCACCAGCAAAGTCGAGCTGTTCGAATACTTGGTCAGCGCCTCGAAGCGCTGACGGTCGCGCCGAAGCGCGCGGCGCGCTATCCTTGCCTGGGTGAACCGAACCACGCTTGGCTCTGCGTTCTTTTTGCTCACTCTGTTGCCCAGCTGTGCGCCCAGTGCGCCCCCGCGTTGGGCGGAGGGCGGCGCGCCATTGATGATTGCGCCCGCGCAGTGGCAAAGAGGCGACGAAGACAGCGTCGTGATCCTAGCCGACGGAAGGGTGCTGGAGGGCGGCAGACTGCGCTTCACGATCGACCGCGCGGGTCGCGTGACTGACGACGATTACGACGCTTTCGCGGTGCTTTTGCCGGACGGCCACGTCGTTGGCACGGACGACCGCGCGCTCGGCTACGTGGGCGTGAGCAACGCCACGCCGCCCTTCTCCGGGCAAGCCTGGGTGAGCCTGCAGCCCGACGGCCGCGTGGTCTTCTTTCATCCAGACGGCGATCGCGGCGCGCTCGGCCAATGGACAGGCTGCAACGGCCCGAATCGTCGCACCTGCACGCTCGTCACTCAAATCTTCTTGGTGCAGAACCTGCGCATAGGACCGCCCTACGGCGGACCGACGTTCGGGGTCGGCGTGGGCGTCGGCGTGGGATTCTGAAACGGGCGCGCGCGCCGGCTCGCGCGTGGTTTGTGCTTTCAGGCACAATTTAGGCTATTACCCAGACCCCGAGCTTTTTCGGGCCGAGGACGAGTCACATGTTGGAAGCACGCTACGTCGCTGATCATTTCGATGAGGTTCGCGCTCAACTCGCCCGCCGTGGGGCGGAGTTCGCTGAGGCCATCGACGGCGTGGTGAGTCTGGTGACGACGCGCCGCGAGCTCACGCGCAAGACCGAGCTGCTCCAAGCCGAACGCAACAACGCCAGCGACGCGATGGCCAAGCTCGCCAAGAGCGGTGACAAGGAGGGCATGGCCGCGCGCCGCGACGAACTGAAGGCGCTCTCCGAATCCGTCAAAGGGCTCGAGGCCGAACTCGCCGCCGCTGAAGCGCAAATCGAAGAAGTGCTGCTCGGCATCCCCAACGTCCCCCACGAGTCGGTGCCCGACGGACAAACCGAGGACAAGAACGTCGTCATGCGCACCTGGGGTGAGAAGCCGAATTTTGGCTTCGAACCCAAGCCGCACTGGGAATTGGGCGAAAAACTGGGCATTTTGGACTTCGAACGCGCCGCCAAGCTGTCCGGCGCGCGCTTCTCGGTGCTGTGGGGGCTCGGCGCGCGCCTCGAGCGCGCGCTCGCCACCTTCATGCTCGATCTGCACACCACCGAGCACGGCTACACCGAAGTCTACCCGCCCTACTTGGTCAAAGCCGAAGCGCTGCGCGGCACCAGCCAATTGCCCAAGTTCGAAGAAGACTTGTTCAAGACCAAGCGCAGCGATCCCAACGACCCGAGCGCGCTGTACCTGATCCCCACCGCAGAGGTGCCGGTCACCAACCTGCACGCGGACGAGATCTTGGACGCCTCGCAGTTGCCCATCGGCTACACCGCGTACACGCCCTGCTTCCGCAGCGAAGCCGGCTCCTACGGCCGCGACGTGCGCGGCCTGATCCGCCAACACCAATTCGACAAAGTCGAAATCGTGCGCTTCTCGACGCCCGAGCAATCGCTGGCAGAACTCGAAAAACTCACGCTCCACGCCGAAGAAGTGCTCAAACGCCTGAATTTGCACTACCGCGTGGTCGAACACTGCGCCGGCGATCTCGGCTTCGCCGCCACCAAAGGCTACGATCTCGAAGTCTGGTTGCCCTCGCAAAACACCTACCGCGAAATCTCGAGCTGCTCCGTCTTCGGCGACTTCCAAGCCCGCCGCGCCAAAATCCGCTACCGCCCCGAGCCGAAAGCCAAGCCGCGGCTGGTCCACACGCTCAACGGCTCCGGACTCGCCATCGGCCGCACCTGGGTCGCAATCCTCGAACAAAACCAACAACCCGACGGCAGCGTGCTCATCCCCCAAGCCCTACGAGCCTTCATGGGCACCGACCGCCTCAGCCCGCCGAAAAGCTGAGGCGCTTCAAAAGTCGGAGAGCACTCTGGGCGGCTCCCTGAAGGTCGCCAAGATCGCCAAGGGGGCCAAGACCGCCAAGAGCCTAGAATCACCATTCGACGCGGCATCGCACCCGAGCCGGAAATGAGATTGAGGGGTCGCGGTGTGGTACCGGGCGCGAGATATTTTCGCCGGGTGGGGGCCGGTATCTCGCGTACCTCTACGAAAATTGCCGAAAAGGCGAACCTGGAACGTAAACATCTCGGCCTGGGCAGGATCGCGCGAACCAAAAATTCCAAGGCCTGCTCGGGTGTGATGTTGCGTTTGTAGGTCGCTGTTCGGTCTTGGCGGTCTTGGCCCCCTTGGCGATCTTGGCGACCTCTCGAGAAGCCGTTGCACCACGTCAATCACCGTTGCGAGGCGCACTGCGTCGAGAACAGTGCGTGCTTCGAGGTGCGTGGCTGGATTGGGGGCGCCCACTCTTTCGAGCGGGCACGGAGGTCAGCGGCGTTTCTTGGAGCGATTGTCGCTTTTGCCGCTGCTTTTTTTGCCGCCGCTCGCGCTCTTGCCGCGCGGGGCTGGGGCGGTTTCGGTTTTGCCGCCGCGGCTCGGTTTGAAGCTTTTGCCGCCGCCGGCGCTGGCTTTGGCTACGGCTTTGCGTGTGGGGACGGGGCGATGGCCGACTTTGAGGAGTGGTGCGCCGCGGCCGCGGGAGGCGACGCGGGGGCCTGCGCCTCGGCGGCCGGGTGCGCGAGGCGCGGTTTTTTCGGCGGATTCGCGGGGTTTTGGTGAGTCGTCGTCGGAGTCGAGCGCTTCGAGCACCCCGGCGGGGACGACCCGGCGCGCGAGCACTTGGCGGCGCAGGATCGCGACGTCTTCAATCACGACGGCGATGCGGTCGCCGAGGGCGATGGTGTCGCCGGAGCGCGTGCCGACGACGCTCAGTTCGTCGTCGGCGATCTCGTAGTGATCGGGGCCCATGCTCTCGTGCTTCACCAGCACGTCGACGAAGGGCGCGTCGAGCGTGACGTAAGCGCCGCTGCCGACCAGCGCGGTGACCACGCCTTCACACGTTTCACCGATGTGGTCGCGCATCAACAAGCAGCGATACAAGTCGACGACTTCGCGCTCGACGTCCATCGCCGCGCGTTCACGCACGCTGGCCGACGTCGCGCTCTGTGCCAGCTCTTCCAAGCCGGCTTCGCTGGCGATCGGCTTGCCGCCGCGCAGCAAGTGTTTCACCGCGCGGTGCACTTGCACGTCCGGGTAGCGGCGGATCGGCGAGGTAAAATGCAGGTAATTCGTGGAGGCGAGCCCGAAGTGGCCGACGTTCTCGACGTCGTAAGCGGCTTGCTTCAACGAGCGGAGGAGCAGCATCTCCAAGACTTGTTTGCGCGCGTGCGTGGAGATGCGCTGCAAGAATTTGGACACGCCGAGCGGCTCTTTCATCTCTTCCGCGTCGAATTCGACGCCCAGCTTCTCGGCGACGAGCCCGAGGCGCGCCAGCTTCTGCGGATCGGGCTTGCCGTGAATGCGGTAAATCGCCGGTGATTTCTTGTCGCCGAGCCATTGCGCGACGAGCTCGTTGGCGAGCAACATCAGCTCCTCGATCATGCTGTAGGCGCGCTTGATGCCCGGATCGGAGGTGCGGCGCGTGACGTCGATCGGCGCTTTGGTGGTCGGGTCGAGCGTGAGCTTTGCTTCGGGTAGATCCAGGTCGAGCGCGCCGCGGCCCATGCGCGCTCGACGCAGCTTCTTGGTCAGCTCCTCCATCACCCGCAGCTCTTTTTTGAACGCCTCGGCAGGCGGGCTCTTGGGCGGAATGTCCGTAAAACCGAGGGTTCGCGCCACGCCACCGTAGGTCAGCATGGCCGCCGAGCGCATCACGCCCTCCACGATTTCGAAGCTCTTCACCTTGCCGTCGCGGTCGAGGTCGGCGATCACGCACAGGCACAAGCGCTCCTTTTCGGCCAGCAGCGAGCACAGATCCGCGGCCAGCGCCGCGGGCAACATCGGGATGGCGCGATCGGGGAGGTAGATCGTGCAGCCGCGCCGGAGCGCCTCTTTGTCGAGTTCGCTGCCCGGTTGCACGTACTCGCTGACGTCCGCGATCGCGATCCAGGCGCGAAAGCCGTCGCCGTGCTTCTCGACCCACACCGCGTCGTCGTGATCGCGCGCGTCTTCGGGATCGATGGTGGGCAAGGGGACGGCGCGCAGATCGACGCGGCCCTCCAGGTTCAGCGGCAAGAGCCGCGCGGCCATCGCTTCGGCTTCGCGGATCGCGCCCTCCGGGTGTTGCTCCGTGACTTGCTCGCGGATCAGGATCTTGGCGACCTCGACGTTGGGGTCGCCCGGCGCGCCGAGCACCGTGATCAATTCACCTTCCGGATTTTCGTCGGGAAAGTCTGGAAATCTCGTAATTTCCGCGACCGCGGCGTCGCCGTCTTCGCCGAGCTTTACGTTGTTGGAGAGCACGATCGGCCCGCGCAGGCGCGAGTCGTCCGGCTCGAGCCAGACGCTCTTGCCGCGACGGCGCAGCACGCCCGCGACGCGCGGATTGCGACGCGCCACCACGTAGTCGACCCGCCCCTCCGCACCGCGCGACGAACGATTGACGACCGTCACCTTGACGCGATCGCCATGGAGCGCCGGGCCGATGGCCTCGGGTGCGATGTACAAGTCGTCGTGACCGACGGCATTGACGAAGCCGAAGCCGCGCGGGTTCAGCGAGAGCACGCCGTCCCAGCTCTCGGATTGTCGCACCTCGCGCAGCTCGGCCGTGTAACGGCTGCCGCTCACGCGCTTGATCCGTTTTTGCTCGGCGAGCTCGTCGAGGGCGGCCACGAGTTTCGGCAGCTGAGCGTTGCTCACTCCGAGCTGTGCCGCGATTTCGCGCGGGTGAATCGGTTTCTTTGCCTCGACGACCAAGCGAATCACTTCGCCCTTCGCCGGGATTCGACTAGCCATGCGGGCCTTCTAGCACCTTCTGGCGGGCGAAAGCGGCTCGCCAGCGCAGGCAGCGCGTGCGCCAGCGTTGGGCTTTTGCTGCGGCTCGGGCTAAGGATCCGGACGTGCGAAGGGCGCTTGGTCTGTTTGGTGTGCGGCTCGCCGCGGTCCTCTCTCTGGCGGCATCGGCCGCGTTATTGGTCGACTACATCAGTGCGAGCCCGACTTTCTGCGGGGTCGGCTCGGGCTGCGCCGCGGTTCGGGGCAGCGGCTACGGCTACCTCGTCGTGTCCGGGCTGGCGGTACCGGTGCCTGCGCTCGGGTTGTTCGCTTTTGCCGTCCTTTTGGGCGTCGCGCTCACGCGCGGCCTGGCGCGCTGGGCGCCCTTGGTCGCAGCGTTGGGCGGGGTGATTGGCCTGGGCTTGTTCGGGCTCCAGCTGTTCGAAATCAAACAACTGTGTTCGCTGTGTGCGACCGTCGACGCGCTGAGCGTGGCGGCGGCGCTGAGCGGCCTCTTGCAATGGCGCGGGCAAGGCGACGCGCATGAACCGTTCGGGCTGCTTTGGGGAGCGTGGCCGCTGCTCGGGGTGTTGGCCGTGCTCGGGCCGCTCGCTTGGCCTCAATTGCGGCCGGCACCGCCGGTGCCCGCGGGGGTGCAAAAGCTGTATCTTCCGGGCAAGATCAACGTCGTCGAGTTCGCCGACTACGAGTGCCCGTTCTGTCGTCGATTGCACCCGGAGCTGAAGGCGGTGATCGACAGCTACGCGGGCAAGGTCAACTTCACGCGCTTGAATTTGCCGCTCAAGAGCCACGCCTTCGCGCACGGCGCCGCCCAGGCGCAAGTCTGTGCGCGCGCACAAGGCAAAGGCGATGAAATGGCCGATCGCTTGTTTCTATCGGAAGACCTGCGCCCCGAGACCAATCGCAATTTGGCCAAGCAGCTGGGCGTCGAACTCGGCGCGTACGACCAGTGCATTGCCTCCGGCGCGGCGGACAAGATCATCGACGCCGAGTCGAAGATCTTGCTCGATGCGGGCTTACAGGGCCTGCCGACCACCTACGTTGGCGCCCAGACCATCCTCGGCGCGCAACCGGAAGAAGTATTCCGCGATGCGTTCGATCGCGCCCTGCGCGGTGAAGGCGAACGCGGAATTCCGGCGTTGGTTTACTGGCCGCTCGTGCTCGCCTTGGCCGCTGTCATAAGTTGGGTCGGTCGCGTTCGGCGTGCTACGCTCTGACATGGAACAAGCGAATTCGAACGATCACGCGGTCGCCGGCATCGCGACCCAAGCACACGTCCCGTTCGAGGTTTTCAAAGCGCTACCCAAGACCGACCTGCATGTCCATTTGGACGGCTCGCTGCGCCTGGAAACCATTCTCGAGCTCGCCAAGGCCGAAAAGGTCGAGCTTCCGGCCAATGACCTGGAAGGGCTGCGCGCCGCCATCGGCTCGGGCAACAACTTCGGCTCACTAATCGAGTACTTGCGCGGCTTCGAAATCACGCTGCGCGTGATGCAAACCGAGGCTGCCCTCGAGCGCATCGCGTTCGAGCTGGCAGAGGACGCGCACCGCGAAAACGTGCGCTACATGGAGGTGCGCTACGCGCCCATGCTGCACACGCAACGCGGCCTGAAGCTGACCAAAGTGGTCGAAGCCGTGCTCGACGGCTTGCGCCGCGCGCGTGAAACGTACGGCATCAAGGCCACCGTGATCATTTGCGGGATCCGCAATATTTCCGCGGAATCCTCGTACCAGATGGCCGAGCTGGCGGTGGCTTACAAGGGCCGCGGCGTGGTCGGCTTCGATCTGGCCGGCGCTGAAGCGGACTTTCCGGCCAAGCACCACCGGGCCGCGTTTCAGCTCGTGCGCGACAACAACATCAATTGCACCATCCACGCGGGTGAGGCGTACGGGCCGCAGTCGATCGCGCAGGCCATTCACGTGTGTGGCGCGCATCGCATCGGGCACGGGTGTCGGCTGCGTGAAGACGGCGATCTGATGCAGTACCTCAACGATCACCGGGTGCCGCTCGAGTGCTGTCCGTCCAGCAACGTGCAAACCGGCGCGGTGAAGGACCTCGCGTCACACCCGCTCAAGCTCTACTTCGACCTCGGTTTGCGGGTCACGGTGAACACCGACAATCGCCTGATCACGGACACCAGCGTCTCGAAAGAGTTGTACCTGGTGCACACGCAGATGGGCGTGCCCTTCGCCGACATCAAGAGCATCGTCCTCTCCGGCTTCAAATCGAGCTTCCAGCCGTTTCACGAGAAGCAAGCCGCGCTGCGCCGCGTGTGCGTCGAGCTCGACAAATACGACGACCACGGCGTGCTGCTCGCCTCCCAAAACGGCGCCAAGAGCGAGCGCCCCTCGCGCCGACCGCGCGGCAGCAACGAGCTCGTCGCCGACGCCGAGTGAGTGCGCCGTCAGAAGTGGACGTCGGCGCGCACGTCGCCGGTCATGGCGGCGTCGAGCGCGCTGATGGCGGCTTCGATTTCGTCGGACTCGCTGGCGGGCAACTTGATCTGGAAGCGAATGTACAGATCCCCTTGCTCGGCCTTGCGCTTCACGCCGCGACCCTTGAGGCGCGCGACTTGGCCGCTCTGCGCGTGCTTGGGCACGGTCAGGGTGATGGCGCCGTCGGGCGTCGGCACGCGCACCTTTGCCCCGCGATAGGCCTCGCCCACGGTGATCGGCAAATCCAGATACAGATCCAAACCCGAGCGCTCGAAGTGCGGGTGCTTGCTGACTCGGATATTGAGGATCAAGTCCCCCGGAGGGCCGCCGAATGCGCCGGGAGCGCCGTGACCGGGGATGCGCACTTTGTCGCCGTCGCCCGCACCCGGGGGAACGCGCACCGTGATTTCGTCCCCGCCGTCTTGCAGTCGGAGCTTGAGCTCGGCGCCGCGCAACGCCGAGATGAAGTCCACGCTCACCTCGCTGGCAATGTCCGAACCCTTGGCGCCCGCGTTCGAGCCGCGCCGCCCGGCGCGGCTGAACAAATCACCAAATAGGTCGCCGATGCCGCCACTTCCGGACGGATCACCACCGGGGCTGCTGAACAGGTCCTCGACGTTCATCGAGCCGCTGCTGCGGCTCCGGCGGTAGCCAGTGGCCGCACCGCCACCGCGATACGCGCGCGCGGCGGCCGAATTGAACCCCTCGCGCAGGCCCTCTTCACCGAATTCATCGTAAAGACTGCGCTTTTCGCGGTCGGACAGGGCTTGGTAGGCGCGGTTGACGTTTTTGAATCGCGCTTCGACCTTCTTGTCACCGGGGTTCTTGTCGGGGTGCAGTTGGGCCGCGAGCTTGCGATAAGCCTTCTTGATCTCGTCGTCGCTGGCGCCCCGGGACACCCCGAGCTCTTTGTAAAAATCGGCGGGCATGGGTCAGGAATTAAACTAAGCGTCCCGCGCCAGCCCGGCAAGGTCAGGCACGTCGAACGCGCTTCTTCTTGCTCGCAGCGAGCACTTTGCTGCGGCTGACCAGCGAGGGCTTGCGAGGCGCCCGTGCGGCGGCAGGCGCCACCCGACAGCTGACCACCATCGAGTCGACCCATTGATCGGCGGGCTGATCGGTGAAGTCCGCGGTGAAGAAGATTTCGCTGAACCCGTTGTAGTGGAGCAGCGCTTCGACCTCGCGCGGGAAGAACTGGCGATGGGTGAGCGGCACCTTCCAAGGCTTGCCGCTGCCCTCCGGCTCGAACTCCATCCAGATCAAGAGCAGCTGCCGAAGTCGGTCGTACTCGAAGCGCTCCGCGTATTTGACGAGCTCACCCGTCGTGGGATGGCGAATCTTGGGCGAGCCGTAGCTGCGCTCGGGGTCGCGCGACAGGTCCTCACCGTGCGGTACCGAAAAGTCGAACACGAAGCGACCGCCGGGGGCGAGGTGCGCTTTCACGCGCGCTAGAAACGCCTCCACGTCGGGCCGCGTGTACAAATGCAGAAAGCAATTGAAGGGCGCGTAGACCAGCGGCACGCGCTTGCCGAGCGCGTACGTGCGCATGTCACCCTCGGCCAAGGAGACCCGAGCGCGCACCTGTTTCGGCTCTAATTTGAGGCGTTCTTCGAAGTCCGCGAGCATCGGCTTCGACAGATCCACGCCGTAGACTTCGACGCCCGCGCGGGCCACGTGCAGCGCGATGCGCCCGTTGCCCACGCCGTACTCGAGCACCGGGCCCTTCGACTGACGCGCGAGCCGCACGTAGTAGTCGACGTCGTGCCGGCGGTCTTTGTACGTCTTCGCGTAGTACGCCGGATCTTCGTAGTGCCCTTTGGCGCCGTCGTCTGCGGCGGCGCCAAAGTCACGAATCGTGCGCGCTTCCGGGCTACGCGCTTTGCCGCTCAAAGATTTACGCGACCGAGTTCGTTGATGTATTCGGCGACCGCTTCGACCGACGGACGGTGAAAGCGCACCTTGCCAGCGGCAATCTCACGCAAGCTGATCACCGGCGGCTTGTTCTTGGCATTCACCAACGACGGCCCACCCTTCATGATCGTGCGCGTGCGCTGCGCCGCGAGCACCACGAGCGCAAACCGATTCTCTTCCTGTTCCAAACAATCTTCGACAGTGACGCGTGCCATTGGGGGGAGTGCTCCTCGAAAGGGGGTCGGGAAACCTAGCTAATGCATGGGGCTAGAGCAACAAACCCCGCCCCCGTCGCCAGCTCGACAAATAAACACTCCTGAATTCGGAGGGTTGCAAGAGAGCGAGAGAATTTTTGATGGTCGCGCGCCTTCCCAAACAGCGTCACAGCCTTCGGCGTCCCGGGGCGTCGACCCGATAAACCCGAGTCGACCGGGCCCGTCCGACTAAAAGGCGCGCAGCGCCGGCTTCGCGACTCTCTGGTGAAACGGAGATCGGACTCTCAGTGCCCGAAGCCCGCGCCTCGGCTCACACGCGGAGTGGAAGGGGGTTTGCGCGCGGAAAATATACTTCGGATCCGAAGTAGTCTTCGCCGAAAACCGACGCTCGACCCGCCAGGACTCGGCGCGAGGCGAGCGAAGAATATACTTCGGTCCCGAAGCAGGTGCTTTGCCGAAACCGACGCTCGACCCGCCAGGACTCGGCGCGGGGCGAGCGAAGAATATACTTCGGTTCCGAAGCAGGTGCTTTGCCGAAACCGACGCTCGACCCGCCAGGACTCGGCGCAGCGGGCGCGGGGCGAGCGAAGAATATACTTCGGTTCCGAAGCAGG
>Ga0134124_10000565_pt1 | contig 30572 bp, 24 predicted proteins | sample KB304_FD_96880 | JGI IMG/M metagenome (GOLD analysis project Ga0134124, IMG submission 96880) | Terrestrial soil microbial communities without Nitrogen fertilizer from Kellogg Biological Station, Michigan, USA - KB3-0-4 | ecosystem: Environmental > Terrestrial > Soil > Unclassified ... | reverse complement strand
TGAACGGAAATCCCAAGCTCGGCGCCGACCCTTGCGCGCCCGCGACTTGCGGCTCTGAGACGAACGCGGGTAGCGCCTGCAAACGAAGCGGAATCACGCCGGCCCAAACCGGCAGAGCGAGATCCTCCTCGTCGTCGATCGGGCCGCCGCGCCGCACTTTTGCCGACGCTTCGACGATTGGCAGCGCGAGCACTGCGGTCGCTTTGAGCTCCTGAGGGTTCGGTGCGCGCACGTGTTCGGCGCGGCCCGGCGAAAACCGGTTCACCAGCGCAGTCAGCGCAGCGAGCTTCTGCTCGTGCTCGACCACGACACGAGCTTGTCCGAAGAGCACCACGGAGCGGTAGTTCATCGAATGGTGAAACGCAGAGCGAGCCAAGACGATGCCGTCCACCAGGGTCACCGTGACGCACAGCGGCAGGGCGCCACCGTGCTCGATCATGCGGCTGACCGCCGAACCGTGAAGGTAAAGTTCGTCCCCGATCCGCCAGTGAATGGTCGGGATGACGAAAGGCTGCACACCGTTGGCGAATCCGACGTGGCAAACCAAGGCTTCGTCCAAGATCGCGTCGATCGTGGCGCGGTCATAGGCGGCGCGCTTGGGGACGCGGCGCACGCGGGTTCGCTCGCTGGCGGCTTCGGAATGGATGCTGCTCATGGCTCGGAATCTGCGCCCGAGACTGGTTGCTGAAAAGGTCCAGTTTTTGGAATATGATGGGTCCAGTGACGTTCCCCCTCTCGTTGACTGCGCTCGAGCGAGGCCCTGCAGGCGTGAGCCAATCGCCTATTTTCGTGCGAATCGCGGAGCTGCTGCGCGCGGAAATTCAGCGGGGTCGCTTGCGCCCGGGCGATCGCTTACCGGGCACGCGTCCGCTCGCCGAACAGCTCGGCGTGGGACGCAACACGGTGGTCGCGGCCTACGACGAACTCGCCGCGGAGGGCTGGCTCGTCATGCGCGCCGCAGGCGGTAGCTTCGTCTCTCGTGAGCTCCCGGAGCATCGAGCGCAACGCTACTCGAAGCCGGCGCGCGACGCGGCAGCACCCGCGCGAGCTGGCTTCGACTTCGAGGTCCGCACGCTGGATCGACCTGACCACACGAATCCAAAAATCTTGGCGTTGTACGCCGGCGTGCCGGATCTACGTCAGTTCCCGACGACACTCCTGGCGCGTGCCTATCGCCGCGCCTTGCACGGTACGGGGCGCGCGAGTCTGGACTATTCGCCCCCGTTCGGGGAGCCTCGCCTGCGCGCCGCGCTGGCACGAATCGTCGCCTCCACACGCGGGCTTTCGGTCGGCGCGGAGCAAGTGCTCGTCACGCACGGCAGCCAAATGGCGCTCGATCTGGTCGCGCGCACGCTCGTGCGCCCCGGTGATCGCGTCGCGGTAGAGCAGATTGGCTATCAGCCGGCCTGGACCGCCTTGAAACAAGCCGGTGCACAGCTCGAATATCTGTCCGTCGACAAGCAAGGTGCCGACATCGACGCTTTGGAAGGCCTGCTGGCGACAGGCCCGCTACGCGCCGTGTGCCTGACGCCACACCACCACTATCCCACCACCGTGGCGCTGTCGATCGGTCGGCGTCTGCGGTTGCTCGAGTTGGCAGCCAAACATCGCTTTGCCATCATCGAAGACGACTACGATCACGAGTTTCACTACGACGGGCGACCGCTGGCCTCACTCGCGAGTGCCGATCGCGCCGGTGTCGTCGTTCACATCGGCACGCTGGCCAAGGTCTTGGCGCCCGGCTTGCGGCTGGGCTTCGTGGCGGCTCCGCAGGGGTTGATCGAAACCTTGGGCGCCGTGCGTTTTCATGTCGACCGTCACGGCGATACGATCACCGAGCGAGCGGTGGCCGAGCTGATCGAAGACGGTGAGGTCGCTCGCCATGCACGGCGCATGCGCCGCGTCTATCACGCGCGGCGCGACGCGTTGGTTGCCTCACTGAATCGGCACCTGGGCAGCGCGCTGCGCTTCGACGTGCCCGCTGGAGGCATGGCGCTTTGGGCCGAGGCCAGTCCAGAGATCGACACGCGCGCTTGGCTCGCGCGCGCGCCCAGCCACGGCGTCGCTTTCACGGTCGGCTCGAGCTACGTCGCGCCCGAACTGACGCGCGCCAAAGCCCGTTCATACCGGCAATTCCTGCGACTCGGTTTCGCCCGCTACGACGAACGGGAGCTCGAGACCGCCGTCGTGCGCCTCGCGCGCGCGCTGAAAGCGTGAGTCACCACCAAACCTCCATTTGCGCGCCGCCGTTGAAACCGGAGCGAGCCGTGGCGTAGTCGGCGCCGCCGACCTTGCCGCGAAAATCTTCACTCCAAAAAGCATAGCTGCCGAAGGCGCGGATCACCGGCCGGCTATCGAAGCGATTGCCGATCGAAACTTGGGGAGCGAGCGTCACCTTGCCGAGCGCGCCGTTGGTGTCGGCGCCGGTATCGCGCACCCAGTCGACACCGCCTTCGGCAGCGAGGCTGAAAAAGCGACTGAAATGCACGATCGGGCGCACCCCTGCCGAATACCAATACTGCCGCCCGCTGCCATCGGCTTGATCGGTTGCTTGAAAGACGAGCGCGGGACCGAGTGAAAAGTGTTCTCCGAGGCTAGCAATGAAGTGCTCGGTGACACGCCAGCGCCAAGACCCTTTCTGTACCGAACGAATGAACGTGCCCTCCGGCAAGTCGATGGTCTCGAAGCCAGAAGTGAACGTCTTGGCAGGGCCAGTGCCGTACTGAATCGTGAACTTGTTGGTCCCGCCCGAGCTGATGAAGTCAGACACGGTATGCACGAAGTTCGCGGCGAAACCGGTCGACGACGGCGCCTTGCGTCCCAATTGGTCGTAGCCGCTCCGAAGCGTGGACAGAACCAAACCGAGCTCGGCGCGACCGGCGAGCAACGGCATGTCGTACGCGCGCAGGTCGAAACTCGACTTGCTGAAGCCGGCCGCGTTCGTCGGATCGGGCGCGGGCAAGTCGCCCAAGCCACTCGCGCCGGCGAAACCAATCCAAGCAAGGGCGAGCTTTGCCGGGCCGACCTGCACGTCTTCGATGCCGCCACCGCCACCGCTCATGTCCCAGAAATAGAAGTCGCTGATGTGAATGTCGTGACGGCGGTAGTAGCGCCGGCCGGCCCAAAATTTCGCATTCGGCTGACTCGCCAACACATTTCCAATCGACGCCCAGGCTTCCGGCAGTCCGAAAGTCGTGTTGGAGGCGGCACCCAAGGTCGCGTACGGGCTCAGCATGCTCAGGCGGATCTGCACGCGTGCGATCGGACCAGACGGGGTGCCATTCGGCCGCAAATCTTCGTTCATTTTGAACGCGCCCGGCAAGTACACGCTCTTGCCGAAGATCAGCTCGCCGTAGTTCTCTGCCTCGTTGCCGAGACGATATTTGGCGGCGGCGCCGGGCGCGGCGAAGGCGGCGAGCGAACCACCGCGACTGTCGCGGCCGTAACCGGCGCGAAAGTAGCCACCGATATCGACGAAGTTGCCGAGCACGTGCTCGACGCGGTCGGCGAGCACACGACGGCGATGCGCGAGTGCGCGCGAGCGCGTCTCGGTGTCGTTTTCGTACGTCGAGGTGAGAAACTCGTCGATCTTGTGCTTTGCTGATTCCGAGTCGCCCTTCGCTGACACCGGGGTCGCCGGCTCGGACTGTGCGCCTGGCTTCGCGGATTCCGCGGGCAGCGGCGCAGGCGCGGGCTCCGCGCTGACCTGCGCAGGCGCCGCGTCGGCGTCGAGCGGCTGCGCAGGCGCGGTCACGGGCGCCGCATCAATCGTCACGGGATCAGCGGGCGTTGGAGCAGCCGAGGGCGCTTCTTGCGCCTCCGCTCGCGCGCACAGGAATGCGCTCACGGCAAACAGGAAGCTTCCCACGGCCCGCCCGCAACATCGACGTCGACTCATCAGCGCGGGATAAGAGCACCACCCCGACGTGAATCCAACCCTTAAACGGCCAGCGCGTGCGGGCTAGCGAGTCAGGGTTGCCAAAATGCTTGCGCGGGGATCGCGAAATTGAGTGATTGATTGAGCCGCTCACGACCTGCCCAAACCAGCGTGGTAATGCCGACCAAATTGCCGCGCCCGTCGAACAGCCCACCGCCCGAGGAACCCGGCGAGATGGGCGCCGTGGTTTGCACGTAGTTGAGCGTTCCTTCTTCGCGCTTGCCGGAAAGCAAGCCGTTGGCGAGCGTGAGTTCGAGACCGCTGGGCGAGCCCAAGGTGAAGAGCGGCTCCCCGATCTGCAAGTCGGCATACTCACGAACACCGCGGACCGGCTTCAAATTCGGCTCTGAAACCGCCAGCACGCAGCGATCCGCGCTGGGGTTGGCGCGCGCAATCTGTGCGGGTCGGCTCAGCTTCCCTTGATACAGGGTGACGGATTGAGCGCCCTCCAAGACATGACAATTGGTGAGCAGCTCGCTCGTCGAAACCGCGACTGCGGACCCCTGCGACGTGCCATCACTGGTTACGGCGACGACTTTGAACACGGAGGGCGAGACCAGCTTGAACAACGCGGGCGCATCGAGCGCTGCGCCCGTCGCGGCCGCGGGCACCTTCGCGCTCGCGGTCCAAGCAGGCCAACCTCCGGCAGGCGCCATCAGTCCGCCCGAGCCCGTTTCACTGGTCGGGCCATCCCAAGCCTGCTCCTCTTGGTAGAGCTGCGCAAAATGGCGGAGTTCAGCAACCCCAACTTCAGACACCGACCAGCGTGATTTGCACGCCTTGATCGCGAATTGGCGCGCAACCGCCAGCTCGCGAACGAGCATCGGCGAAAGCTCGCTGCGCAAAGTCGACAGCGTGCGTCCATCCGTTGCTTCGCCTGCGAGCTGCTTTTGCTCGGTATTTGCCAGGGCCACGCGCTGGCCGTTGATCATCGCTGCCAGCTGACAGTCAGTTTTCGGCTCCTCGTCTCGTAGGCGGAGGAGCTCCAGAGCAACCGACTTCTTCGCGGCTGCCGAGCCGCGAAGCTTCAACAGTGTGGCCGAGTCCAGCCGGAGTTCGAGCACGACGACTTGGCTACCTGACTTGCTCTTCTCCAGGTGCGCGCCGTCGAGCTCGCCGGCGCTTGAACCGACCGGCGGCGAACTGACCGCGCTGACCTTGGGTGGAGCCTTGTCGGACGGGGGATACGAGGACTCACTCACCTGCTCGAGCGTGCATGCGCCCGATCTGATGCAAATGTAAGTCGCCGTCCGCATGCAACCGGTGACTCGGTATCGCCCGCTTCCGAGTTCGTCGACCTCGACTTCTTCGTTGCAAGCGAACTCTTCCGCGTAGGTCGCGCGCACCGACTGCGCTGCGCAACCCGCGACCATCAAGCACACCCCGAACGACGGGACCCAGTTGCGCCACCCTGAAATCATCACCACGAAATATCCTTCGTCTCGAGCCGCCGAAGGTATCAAGCCGCATCCGATGATGAAAGCGGCATCCGGCGAGCGCTGGCCCTACGCGCGGCCGCGCTGGCTTTTTCCGATCCGAAGGCCGGCTAGCGACACGAGTCGTCACTACACGTACATCGTTCACCCAGCGCGTCAGACACTCACTTTGCTCACCTTGCGGATGCTGAGCCAAATCATCAGCACTGCGAACGCGACCAGCGCCAACAAATGCGGCAAAAGCTCGGCCGCCCCGGCATCGCGCAGCACGATGCCACGCATGATCGCCACCATGTGCGTGGTCGGCAACAGTTGACCGATGATCTGCAAGATGATCGGCATGCCATTGAGCGGAAACAGGTAGCCGGACAAGAAGATCGACGGCAAAAACAGCATCTGCACCTTCTGCTGCGCTTCTTGCTGAGTCTGCGCGGTGGTCGAGATGTACAGACCGAGCGCGAGCAGTGCAGAGAGGTAGAGCACCATGATCGCGAACAGCAACAGCAAGCTGCCGCGGATGGGCACGCCGAAGGCAAAGCGCATCAGGCCGAGGATCATGGCCGTGTCCGCCAGCGCGACGAACAGGTAGGGCGCGACTTTGCCGAGCATCAAGCCCAACGGATGAACGGGCGTCACCAGCAGCTGCTCCATCGTGCCCTGTTCGCGCTCGCGTACGATCGAACCAGCCGCCAACATCACCGCGATCATTTGCAAGATCACCGCGACTAGGCCCGGGATCAGGAAGTTCGCGGTGCGCCCCTCCGGGTTGAACAACACGATCGGCTGGGCGGCGAGCGGCATTTTTGCCCGCGAATCCCGCGAGAACAGCGACAGATTTTGGGTCGAGATCACGCCGTTGACCGCGGCCAGCGCGCCGGAGCTGACGATCGAGTCCGAGCCGTCAATCAAGACCAAGATCTTGGCCGAATCGCCGCGGGCGCGCTTGTCGTGATAGTCCGGCGGGATCACGATGCCGACGCCCGCGCGGCCGGCGATGATCTCCGTGCGCGCCAGGCGCGGATCGCTGGTGACGATCTTGATCGCGAAGGTCTTGGTCGCGCGCAGTTGGTCCATCAGCTCGCGCGAGGCCACCGAGCGGTCCTGATCGACCACCACGGTCGGCACGTCGTGCACGGTTTGGTCGATGAAGCCGTACATGGTGAGCTGCATCAGCGGCAGCATCACCGCCAAGAACGCCACCGCCTTGTTGCGGCGAATGTGCAACAGCTCTTTGCGAAAGATCGCCAAGAACGAGCTCATCATGCACCGTTCTCCGCGCGCCGCGCTCGGGCGGCTTGCTCCGTGAGCGTCACGAACACGTCTTCCAAAGAGGGCGCGATCTCGCGCAGCTGCGCCCGAGCAAAACCGGCCTTTGCCAGGCGATCCAGCAACTCTTCGTCCGTTTGGCTTCGGTCGATCAGCGCGTGCACCGCTTGGCCGAAGATGGTCGCGCCTTTACAAAAGGTCTCGTCCGAGAGCCATGCCAGCGCGCGCGCGGTTTGCGCTGTCTCGATCTCCACACGGCGAGCGTCCGCCGGATTGACCTCGGGTAGCGCCTTCAACTCATCCGGTGTGCCGGTGACCAAGAGCTTGGACAAATAGATGTAGCCGACCTCGCCGCAGCGCTCGGCCTCATCCATGTAGTGGGTGGTCACGAGCAGCGTGATGCCCTCGGCGGCCAATTGAAACAGCAAGTCCCACAGTTCTCGCCGCGCCACCGGGTCGATGCCCGCGGTTGGCTCGTCCAAAAACACGACGCGCGGCTCGTGCATCAACGCGGCGCCGAGTGCCAAGCGCTGCTTCCAGCCGCCCGACAAGTTGCCGGCCAGGCGATCGACATATGGACCAATGTGCGTGAGCTCGACCGCTGCGTCGCGGCGGGCCTTGCGCCGCGCCTTAGGCAGACCGTAAATTTCGGCGTAGAAATCCAAATTCTCGAGCACCGTGAGATCGGGATAGAGCGAGAATTTCTGGCTCATGTAGCCGATCTGCCGACGAATCTCCTCGCCTTGCGCCACGCAATCCATACCCAGAACGCTGGCGTGGCCGGACGAAGGCGCGAGCAAGCCGCACAAGATGCGAATCAAGGTCGATTTGCCGGAGCCGTTTGGACCGAGCAACCCGTAGACCGTGCCCTCGGTCACGCTCAGACTCACGTCATCGAGCGCACGCACCGGGCCAAAGCTGCGCGACACTCCGTTGACGGCGATCACGACGTCGCGGGTCACTTGGGAACCTGAATGAACGCAGCCATGCCCGCGCGCAGCTGGTCGAAGCCGCTGCGCAGCCCCACCCGCGTCGCGAACACCTGATCTGCGCGCTCGTCCGCGGTTTGCAGGTTGCGTGGCGAATACTCGCCCACGCCGTTGATGTGCTCGACTACGCCTTGAAAGTGCTGGTCCGGAAATGAATCAACCGAGATCGGCACGGTTTGTCCCAGCTTCAGGTGACCGAGCAACGTCTCAGGCACGTAGATCCGCACGAACAGCTGTTTTTCTTCGAGCAAGACCGCGGCGGTCGCGTTCGGCCCCAGGATGTCACCCGGGCGCAGATCGAGTGTTTCGATCCGTGCGGGCAGCGGCGCCTTCACGGCAAGCTCGTCGATCATCACTTGGATTTGCTCGACCCTGCCCTGTGCGCCGTCTACTTGCGCTTGCGCGGCCTTGAGATCTTCTACGCGTGTGCCGGCGGCGACGAGCTTGACCGAAGCCGCTTGTTCCATTTCACGAGCTTGCGCTTGCGCCACCTCGGTGCGCCGCGAGCCGTTCTTGAGTTGATCGAGTTGGTGCTGCAGCGCGTCCCGCAGCGCGACCGCTCCTTTGAGTTCCATGTCCGCGTTGTCCACGTCTACTCGCGCGGTCGCGCCGGACTGGTCCAATGCGTGGACGCGATCGGCGTTGAGTTTGGCCTTGTCGACGGCGACTGCTTGTACCGCCAAACGCGCCTCGGCCGCCGCCACTTCCTCGGGCCGCGAACCCGCCACTGCTTGAGCGAGTGCCGCTTTGGCGGTCATCGCCCGCGCGCGCGCCTCGGCCAACTCCTCCGGGCGCGCGCCCTGCTTCAACTTCTCCAGGTTCGCTTCGGATTGAGCGAGCTGCGCCTTGGCTTGCAGCAACTGCGCGGGATAGTCCCCCGGTTCGAAAGTCAGCAAGATCTGGCCGGCCTGCACCGGGTCTCCCTCTCGCACCAAGACCTCCTTGATGCGGCCTCCTACCCTCGAACCGACGGAGATCGTGCGCGCCTCGACGGTTCCGCTCCACTCGTACGGCTTACGCTCGAGGTAGACGCGATACCCACCATAACTCAGCGCCAACAGCGCACCCACGATCAACAAATTGCGCCGCGACTTACCGCGGGGCGTTGGCTTTTCGTCGCTCATTCTCGTGACTCGGGTTCGGAGCGCCCGAAAACACCGGGCGACGTTCTCGAATTAGTTATCCGAAAACGAGCCGCTCATCTGTGAAGAAATCTTCGCGCACGATAAAGCATCGTAAATGGGCGCCAAAACCTGGTCGATCGTCGTGGGGGCGTTACAAAACGAAGCCAGCGCCCTCAGGGTGGTCCCTGCGGGCGCTGGCCAAGAACCGAGCGCTCCTTCACGGGCGAAGAAACGCTCGACTGTCTACACTCAGCTCGCCTGTGCGACGAGTTCGCGCTCGGGGGCGAGTGACTTGCGATCTTGAATTGCTTGTTCGTACAGCGATTGCTCTTTCGCCTTGTGGCTCGCGCTGAAACGGACCGCAATCGCGCAGGCCGACGAGGCGAGCACGCAGATGCCGAGCGTGGAAAAGCAGCCTTGCACGCTACCTACTGACTTCAACAAGAAGCCGGCAGCGACTGCGCCCACGTTGCCACCGGCGCCAATGATGCCAGCCACACCGCCCAGGGACTTGCGATCGATGAACGGAACCAGCGCGTAGGTCGCGCCGCACGCCATGTGCGTGAACAAGCCGAAGGTGATCATGGCCGTGATGGCCATGGCCGCGGTGTTGGTGTGCGAGAACCAGAGCAAGCCGGCACCCTCACCGACCATCAGCGCGAACAGCAGCGAGGTGCGCGCATCGAGCCCGCGCGTGCGAGCGACGCGATCCGAAAAGATGCCGCCGAGGGCGCGAGCGAACAGCGCCAGCAAGCCGAACGAACCGGCGGCCATGCCGGCGGACTGCAGATCGAGCTTGAAGCGATCGACGTAGTAGCTGGCGGCCACGTTGTGCACGAACAGCTCGATGCCGAAGCACGCGCCGTAGGTCACGAACAGCATCCACACGCGATAATTGGCTGCCGCGGCCTTGAACACTTGCCAGCCGCCCTTTTTGCCGCTCTCGATTTCGACGCCAGCTTCGCGCAGCTCCTTGTAGTTCCCTTGCGGGCAATCTTGCGTGAATTTGTAATAAAGCACGGCGACGATCAGCATCAGCGCGCCGGGGACGATCATCGACAGACGCCAGCCGAGGCCGCGCTCGACACCCAAGCTGAGCATTGCCGCGAGCACCCAGGGCATGACCGATTGCGTGACGCCGCCACCGGAGTTGCCCCAGCCCGCGCTGGCCGCGTTGGCCGTGCCGACCACGTTGGGCGCGAACATGACCGAGGTGTGATACTGCGTGATCACGAAGCTTGCGCCGATCGCGCCGATCAGCAGACGGAAGAACAAGAACACCGCGTAGCTCTTGGCGAACGCGATACCCAGCACCGGCAGCGCGCCGAGCGCGAGCAGCGCCGAATAGGTCTTGCGCGGGCCGTACTTATCGCACAGTGGGCCGATCAGCAGCCGCACCAAGATGGTGATGCCCACCGCGGCGATGTTGATGTTCGCGATCTGATCCTTGCTCAGCTTGAACTCGGTTTTGATCACCGGCATCAGCGGAGCCAGCGAAAACCAGGCAAAGAAGCAGACGAAGAACGCCAGCCAGCTCATGTGGAAGGCGCGCATCGCTGGCGTCTTGAAGGAAAAGAGTTGCAGGCGTGTAGCCTTGGTAAGGGCCGTGTTCATTCTTCTGCTTTCGATGGTTGGGGTTTTCGTACGGTGATCAGCTCGGCAGGGGGCTTGGGCTCATCGCCCCGCGCAGCACCCCTGCGCGTGTCTCCAAGAAGTGCATCAGCGCCATGATCAGCATCTGCGGCTGAGCCGGCATGACGTGCGGTCGCACGCCGTGGGCCTCGACCACGTCGCGGGCGGAGGTGCCGACGACGGCGACCACGACTCGCTTGCGCAGCGCGTAGATCAGCTCACGCGCGAGCTCGATGCGGCGGGCCACCTGATAAAGGTGCAGGAACTGAATCTCGCAGCTCACGACCAGAGCCTGCACCGCGCCGCCCACGATCATGCGCACCAGCGCCTCCGACTCGGCGGTGTCTTTTGCGGAGCGTCGCTGGCTGAGCGACATTTCCCGCAGGTGAGCGCCTTGGGCGCGCAAGCTCTTGGCCAGCGCGTCGTCCAGCTCGCCGTTGAGGCGGAGCACGCCTTTTGCGGCGAGATCGAGCTGCTGCAGCGACCGGATCAAGCCGTTGGTCGTGAGTGACGCGCCGGCCTCGGGCCTGGCGTACAAGCCATAGCGGCGCAGCCCTGCCGTCGCTTTCGGTCCACGGCAACTGATGGTGAGGGAGCGCAACGCGCTCACCAGATCGCCGCGCCGACCGACCTCATGCGCGCACTCGAACAGCGCGGACACCGCGCTGCCGGACATGAACAGCGCGACCTCGAATCGGCCCGAGGCCAGCTCGTCGATCAGGCAGCGAACTTCTTCGAGCTCTTGGTACAGCGCTTCGGAGACTGCCGGCACTGCAATCGAAATCGCGTCGTGCGCCTCCAGTAACGAGCTCAGCTCACTCGGCCTCGCTTCGAGCAAAGCGATCACCGCGCGCCCGCTGAGTATCGAGTTCGAATCTGTGAGCTGCTCCGCCATCGAAGCGCTCTTCAGCAACGTCTGTGCCACTGGCAAACGGCGCTGCGAAATGCAGGTCATTTCAAGGCGCGAAACCAACCGACGCAGGGCGCGAAACGAAGGGGAAATCGTGCCGGAAATATCCGGCCGACAAAATTGTCAGACGGTCGCTGAGCTACCGACAAACCTGTCGGACCACCCCAAATGTCCCGTGTTTTCGGCCTTTCTTAAAGGCGGTGTAGCGAGCCGAAACGTGAGCGAGGCCACGCGATCCCTAGCGAACGACAAAATTGTCGGGCGCCGGATTCGCCGAAATGGGCGCGTCGAATCACTGCAGGACGTACGCGCTGCCGTCCCAGCGATAGCGGCGTTTGCCGGCGTCACCCCAGGGCAGCAAGAGCGGTTCGAGCCCGCCGGCAGTGGTGGTGTCGGGAGGAAAGGGATAGCTCTTCTCCGTCCAGCCGAGCGCGCGGGCGGGGCGGAGTTCGATATCCATCCCGCGCTTGCCGGGCTCGAAGGCGACGGCACCCAAGATCTCGTTGTCGCCCACCGCGCGACTGGTCTCGGCGGCGAACACGCGAGCCAGCGCCTCGTCCTTGATGCCGTAGACCATCAACGCGCGGCGCTCGACCATGTCCCCGCCGAGCGCTTTGCTGGCCTTGGCGTGCAACACGGCCCGCACGATGATCTCGGCCTTGCCGTCGCCCGTGAGATCACGCGCCGTGACATCGACGATGTCTTTCGGATCGGTGACGCCAACGGTGATGAAGGCATAGCTCAGTCCCTGACGAAAGCCTTTGCCGAATACGACCAGATCTTTGCCGTGCACCAGCACCCGCTCGGTGCCGCGATCTCCGGCAACGTCAGTGACGAAGTCGAAGCTCGGTTTGCCGCCGCCGACGCCGCGGTCCTTTCGGTACAAAGCGTACACGCGATCCAAGAGTTCATCCGAGCTGGGCGCACGCGGAGCGGGCGGAGCGGGCGGCTCATCGCCGCGAGGCGCGGCGGATTTTGCGCCCTTCTTCGCGGACTTTGCGGACTTGGGCGCAGCACCTGCTTTGGGCGTAAATGGCGTTTGCTCGGCTTGCTCGAAGCCTTTGCCCACCCATTTGAAGGTACGGCTGCCCACGCTTTCCCAGGGCAAAAGCGCGGAACCCATGTCGCTCGGGGTCACCTCCGCATAGCTCGCGGGCTCGAAACCGTCCGAGTCCCCTTGCGCGACTTCAATCGTGTTGCTCTTGATCGAAACGCGGTTTTCGATCTTGCCGTCGGGAGTCTTGATACCCACTTCTTGAGCGAACGCCTGAAACGGCGTGCCGTCGTTGCCGACTTTGGTCACCGTCAAGATCTCGCGATACTTGTCCGACGCGCCGATGCGCTTTTGCACCACGATCTCGTCCCGACCGTCACCGTCGAAGTCGACCAGCGCGAGGCGCGTGACCATGCTGCCGTCTTTCACGCCCAAATCAGCGAAATAGAACTCTTTGCCGTCGCGGTAGTGGGGACCAACGATGGCTAGGCTGCTACCGAACACCGCGACGCGTTCGATCATGGGGTCGCCCCACACGTTGCCGAAGGCCTCCCGCGAAGGGTTGCTGAGCCCCTTGGGTTTGAGCAGCTGGCTATCCAGCCCCTCTTCTGCCTCAAGCAAGAGCGGCGGAAGCGCGCGACCGCTGCGACCGCTGGCAGTGCTGATCACGCCCGAAATCGAGCCCGAAGCGTCGGCGTCGGTGTACGTTACCGCGGCGCGCATGCCGACGCGCACTTTGCCCGCGTCCGGAAATGCAGACCACGGGATTTGGGCTTCCACGTGGAGCCCGCCTTCACTGGGGGCTTCCACGATTTTGGCGCCGCTCAGCACCGTCCCCTTCAACTTGATGACGCCAGGCACTTTGCCGGGGTTTGCGGGGTACAGCTCGACCTCATAGGTGTCGAAATCCCGACCGCGCGGGAACGCCAGGCTGAGCGTCGCGTGATCCTCGTTCGCGCCGGCAGCCGCGCTGCGCACGATCCGCTTGTCGAAGATTTTGAGCACCACGAACAGGCTCGCTTCGTCGTAGCCGATGGTCACCGCAGCGCGAGGATCCGCGCCACCGGAGCCGGACAGCGTGTCGCCCAGCTCGGTCATCTTGTTCGGCCACTCGCGCAAGTCGCCGTCGATGCGTACTTTTTCGTCCTGCATCGGCTCGGCAACGATGGTTCGACCGCCGGCGAGCGCCGGCAGCGAAAATCCGAGAATGGCGAAGCCGACGGCCAAACGGTGGAGGGAGCGCATGGAGGGGCGCAACCTATCAGAAATCGGCGCCTGCGAGAATCGGCCGTAGGCGCTCACGCAATGGGCAACGCCGCTCACTCGTCGACGAATGCCCAGTCGAGCGGCGCCTGATTGCTGGCGATGGCGAGCGTGACGAAGGTGCCGACGCGCCGGACCTGGGGAGCCATTGGGTAAGCCTTCAGCGCCTCTTCCAAGGTGGACGCCGCTCCTTCATCTGCCATCTCGAGCTGCCAGACGAGAGCCGTCTCGCGTCGATTCGAGTCCACGCCCTTGTGAACGAACAGACGTTCACCGCTCCACTTCAGTGCTAGCGACCAAGCGGCCTCTTGATCCAAGCTTTGGCCGACGGCGCTGAGCGAGAGGAAGAGTCCCCACGCGCCGATGGCCGTGGTCGTGGGCGAGTACTCCCACTCCTCCGACGCACGCGGCAGCGTGTGATACGTCAGCGCAGGCAACGGGGCCGCTTCCGTCTCGCTAGCCATGATCTGATGAGTGATGCTCTTGGTCTCGTAGAGCGCGTTCACGCCATCGACGCCGTTCTTGATCCAGGCGAGATATACCGCGCGCGCGCCAAAGTTACGCGCAAAGCGAGCGTTGGTGCCCACGTACGACGACGGCTGGGCTCGGATCCAAGCAATGTCGTCACGAATGCCCTGGTTGAACGACGCCATCGCGTCGAAGCGCGAGGCATCGACGCCCTCGAGCGCCGTCTGGTAGCGGTTGGCAAAGAAGCGCGACTCGCCGATGTACATCGCATCGGAGCCCCAATTGGAGTCGAGGTCGAACACGCCTACTTTCGTGGTCCAGGAGCCAATGTCGATGTCGCGATCGCGCAGCGCTCGGATCAAGGCGGACAGCAGCTCGACGTTCGAAGCGACGTCGTCAGCGGGTCTGCCGTGATCGATGAGCAAAAGCTCCTTTTGGCGCCAGCGATAGGTGCCGAACCAATCCGCGACGTCAGCCTCCAGCATCGGCACGAAATCGAACGACCCTGGCTGGGCCAGGCCGAGCCAGGTCATCGCAATCTCGAAGTGGTTCGGGACCGGCGGCTGGACACCGGCATAGGTCGCATTGATCGAGTCAGCGTATTGCTGCTCGGTCATGTACGTGACCGTCGGCAGCGTGCCCGGCTTCGTTTGGCGCAGACACGCCGCCAGTTCGAGCCGCGACACCTGGCAATCGTGATTGAACGTGTCGCACGGCGTCACGTCGAGCTGTTCGCACCCCGCGACGGGTGTCGTGTGAGTCGGGACGGTCAGCGGCTCGCTGCTGCAGGCGCCGACCATGGCCACCAACGCGACCAGGTAAACCGAGTGCGTCGACTGGAGAATCCGCCGAGCTTTGGTACTTCCACGTTCGCTCATCGAATCCCTCCGACCGAGAACGCAGCGTACCAGGTCTACGCTCGCGGCTCAGCTCATTTGACAGTGACCTTCGCGGTCGTGAAGTTGATCGTGCCGGTGCTGTCTTGAGCCTCGAGCAACAGCTTGGCCTCGACCATCTTGCCCATCGGCATCTTGAGGTCGTTCCACTTCGAAAAGTGCTCGGAGATGGAGATTTTGCCGCACTGTCGCGCGGTCTGACGAATGCTGAAATACTGATCGAAGGTCATGTGGTCACCGGTGATCGCCGGCGCGTCGACCCTCGTCCGCTTCCACACGTCGTACACCTCGCCGTCGACGGTGATCTTGCCCATGTTGGTGCGAGGGGTGCCGTCAGAAGCAACGCCGCCGGGCTTCGTGGTGCCCCAGTCGTCGAGGATGTAATACTCCTTCAGCGGATCGACCGTCCAACCGTAGATGCCGACGTAGACCAAGCCGTCGTTGCCGGTCTTGGTCTCGGCAAACTCTGCTGACAACGTTCCGATTTGGGAAGGCGTCTTGCTGCGATCGAAGGTGAGCCCGATGCGCGCCAAGAAATCCTCCACGCCGCTCCAATTGGCGCTGAAGTTGGCGTCTACTCCGAAGACGTTCATGCAGCCCGAACCGTTGCCTTCCGCCCACAGCTCGTAGGTGTAGTTACCTACGGCGGTGCCGGTGCTGTTCGAGCAGTACTTCTTGCCGCCGGTCAGAGGCGTTGCGGTCGGGCAGGTGCTCGCCGCGCCGGCCGCACCTGATGCGCCGGCTGCGCCACCGTTCGCGCTACCGCCACTGCTGGTGCCGCCGCTCGCAGTCGAGCCCGCGATGGCGCTGCTGCCAGCGTTGCCACCGAGCCCGGCAGTGCCTGGCGAGCCGCCGACGCCGGGGGCGCCCCCTGGGTTCGCAGCGCCGGACGCTCCAGCCACACTCGCTGCGCCCGCCGCGCTCGGTGCGCCAGCTGACCCGCCGCCGGAACTGCTGCCAGCCGCCGCACCAGCGACGCCGGCGATCGCGCCGCCGGCTGAGGTGCCGGCGCGACCGCCGTCGTTACCCGGCGCGTCTGAACCGCCGCAGCCGACGAAGATGGCTGCGACCATGCTCGCGCCGAGCGCGGCCAACGTCCGAGCGGACTGACTTGAGTAAGGCATCTTTCATTAATGAGCATGCCGGGTGACGCGGATCAAGGGACGATGCCGTCAATAAACCGTTAACATTGATGGAGAATTCGAGCTTTATTGTAGATATGGATTGACAGTGTTGTTTCACACGCCGTTCAGGGCCTGGAGCATTTCTGCATGCAGCGCCCTCGATGCAGCCAACACTTCACCGCGCTCGAATCGAACGGCGTCTCCCTGCTGATCGGTGACGATCCCCCCGGCCTCGCTCACGAGCAGCATTCCGGCTGCGATGTCCCAAGGCGACAGCCCTTTTTCGAAGAACGCATCCCCTCGGCCTGCAGCGACGTACGCGAGGTCGAGCGCGGCCGAACCCAAGCGGCGGATCCCTGAAACCTTCGCCATCACTCGCGCGAGTTTGGGCAGATACCCTTCATGATCCGGGCGACCCAGATGCGGGATGCCGGTGTGAATGAGCGCCCGCTCGAGCTCGGCGGACGTCGCGACGGCTAGGCGCTGTTCGCCGAGAAACGCACCCTGCCCTCGTTCCGCCCAGAACAGCTCGTCACGCATTGGGTCGAGCACGACCCCGGCGATCGTACCGCTCTCGTCGACATAGGCCAGGCTGATCGAGAAGTGCGGAAGCCCGCGGAGAAAGTTGGTCGTGCCGTCGAGTGGATCGATGATGAACCGCGGACCAACGAGGACACCCTCGGGCGCGCTTTCTTCTGCTTGAAACGCGACGCCGGGCAGCGCGCCAACGAGCACCTCTTTGATCGCAGCTTCTGAGCGCAGATCCGCCTCGGAAACGTAGTCCGCGGGCCCCTTTTGCAACACGCCGGGGATCGAGCCACGCGCGAAGTAAAAACGAAGCACGCTCGCGCCAGCGTTTGCCGCCGTGAGCAGGGTCGTTGCGAGCGAAGAAGGCATGCGCCGCTCGGCTTACCACGAAACTCTCGAGCATCGCCCAGGTCGAATTCTGCGCGCGCGGCATCTTTCTGGTTTCGGGATGCGCTTTTCCTCGCCCAGGCAGCCGCGCCGGTCGGTGGCAGCATGGTCTGACGGGACGGACCGTGAGGCCAGGCGGTGGCAGCGGCCAGCAAGGTGGGTGACATGACGCGCTTGAACCGAAGAATCTTTCTGCGTGGGCTGGGCGGAGCAGTGGTCGCCGCGCCATTCCTCGGCTCGCTCGCGGACCGCTCCGCGAAGGCGGAATCACTGCCTGCCCCGAGCGCGCCCAAGCGGCTGATCGCGATGTTCACGCACTACGGTTGCGTCACGACCCGCTTCTTCCCAGTGAAGTCCCACGGCGCCCTCACCGCTGCCGATCTCGAGTCGACGACTCTTTCGCCGCTGGTGCCGCATGTGCGAAAGCTGCTCATTCCCCGCGGCATCCGCGCGATGAACGAGTGGACCGCCAACCTCGCGCGAGGCCAGGGCAATGACTCACACATTCAAGTCACGGGCTCGTACTTGACCTGCGTTCCGATCACGCCCAACAGCAACGACCCGTTCCATTTCGACACGTATACTCGATTCGTACCCCAGCCCACGGCTCCTTCGTTGGACCATGTCATCGCGCGGCAGCTCAGCCCGGACGGCGTCCCTCTGTACATCCGGGTGGGAAACCAATCAGAGGGTGCCCGCACGAGCATCTCGTGGTCCGACTCCAACAAGTACTATCCCGGTGTCGGCTCGCTCAGCCAGCTCTACGCCCAGCTCACGGGTCTATTCAAGACCGATGCCCCGCTCTCCCCGGACAGCTACCAGGCCGCGCGCGGTCGCAGCATCATCGACATCATCGGTCGCGATCTCGACACGCTCTCCCGCCGAGACATGAGCCGCACGGACAAGCTCAAACTCGACGCCTGGAAGGAACTCCTTCACCAAACCGGCGTGACCGTGACCAGTGCGCAATGCAGTCAGCACTCGGCCGACCAACTCGGCGTGACAACGGCGAACATTTCTGCGGCGGGAGGCGGCGGCCTCGGTTCTGACACACTCACCCGGCAGATCGGCAACGGCATGGACGCCGCAGATCTCTATTCTGCCCTCGCGGTTCTGTCGGCGGCCTGCAACACGAATCCGGTAATCATCCTGAAGTACCCCCCGAACTTCGTCTTCAAGGGACTCGGCATATCATCCGACAGCCACAGTCTGTCCCACCGACTCAACGACGCGAGCATGACCGGAACGTGCGTCGACGGCGCGCTCGACAAGCTGCAGACCATTGACGGCTACTACGCGCAAAAGTTCGCCAAACTCGTGCAAATGCTCGACGGCATTCACGAAGGTGATCAGACCCTGCTCGATCACAGCGCTGCCGTTTGGTTCCAAGAAATGTCGGACGGAGCCGCGCACAATTTGAACAATCTACCGATCATTCAGGCCGGCGGTCTCAGCGGCTACTTCAAGACCGGTTGGACCGTGAACGTGGAGGACGGTGCCGCCAACCTGTCGCGCGGAAACAGCGAATCGGCGTGCACCGCAGATACGTCGGCCATGATCAACGGCGTGTCTCAAGCGACCGGCACACCCGCAACCTTCGCCAACGCGCCAATCAACAAGTACTATTGCAACTTGATGAACGCGCTCGGCGTGAAGGCCGGCGCAGACGGCTTTCCACTGAAGGGCGGCACTGCCGATGTGACCAAGTTCGGCATGTACGACAAGACCGAAGACTTCATCGGCGGCGGGACGAACCCGCCGCTGATTCACGATCCCGGGGCGTTCGAGGCGTTGAAAGCCAACGGTTGAGGGGCTGACTCGGCGCCGCCCTAGTTGCCGGACGTTCGCCTCCTAGACCGTCGTGTCGCTGCACGATAAGCTCGCGCCCACCCCATGGCCGTTTCAATCGCCGAGCGCGGTCACGCATTCTCTGCAGCCCGTGCTGAGTAATCCTACCAGTGGCTGGCAGCGATGGCTGCCCGGCGTGCAGACGCTGCGAACGTACCAGCCAGCGTGGCTGCTGAGCGACGTCATCGCCGGGTTGGTCCTGACCACGATGCTGGTGCCGGTCGGTGTCGCCTACGCGGTGGCATCGGGAGTTCCGGGCATTTACGGCTTGTACGCGAGCATCGCTTCGCTCCTTGCCTATGCACTGTTCGGTCCGAGCCGCATCCTCGTTCTGGGCCCAGATTCTTCCCTCGCGACGCTGATTCTCGCCGTCGTATTGCCCTTGGCGGCCGGCGATCCGGCGAAGGCGGTGAGCGTGGCCAGCGCGATGGCCATCGTGTCGGGCTTCGTGTGCCTGGCAATCGGCATTGCCCGGCTCGGCTTCGTGACGGAGTTGCTATCGAAGCCGATCCGCTACGGCTACATGAACGGCATCGCCTTCACGGTACTGCTCAGTCAGCTACCCAAGCTCCTCGGTTTTTCCATCGAAAGTACCGGTCCGCTACGCGATGTGCAGAGCATCGTGCGCGCTGCACTCAACGGACAAACGAACACGACCGCGTTCGCCATCGGCGCCGGAACGCTGGTCGCGATCCTCGTGCTCAAACCGTTCAAGCGGATTCCGGGGCTTCTGCTCGCGGTCGTCGCGGCAACCGTCGTCGTGGAAGTGCTGGACCTGGATCAGACCGCGGGCGTCAAGGTACTCGGTTCGTTGCCGAAGGGTCTGCCTTCATTGGCATTGCCGGCGATCGACCTGGCACAACTCAGCCAGCTCGGCATCGGCGGCTGTGCCGTGGCGCTAGTGGCGTTCGCGGACACCAGCGTCTTGTCGCGCTCCTATGCGGCCAGGACGCGCACTCGCGTCGATCCCAACCAAGAGATGATCGGCCTTGGCCTGGCGAACCTCGTGGCCGGGCTGTTTCAAGGGTTTCCAGTCAGCAGCAGCTCGTCTCGAACGCCGGTTGCCGAGGCTGCTGGTGCGAAAACTCAACTGACCGGCGTGGTCGGTGCCATGGCCGTGGCGCTGCTACTGATCTTGGCCCCCAATTTGCTTCAGTCACTGCCTAGCAGTGCCCTCGCGGCGGTCGTGATCGCTGCCGCCATCGGCTTGTTCGAGCTACGCGACCTCGGTCGGATCTTTCGCATTCAACGCTGGGAGTTCTGGCTTTCGTTCCTGTGTTTTGCCGGTGTAGCAACCTTCGGGGTGATTCCGGGCATCGGGATCGCGATCGTCATTTCCGTGATCGAATTCCTTTGGGACGGCTGGCGGCCTCACTTCGCAGTGCTTGGCCGCGTCGACGGCGTTCGCGGTTACCACGACACCGGGCGTTACCCCAATGCGCGACTCGTGCCCGGTCTGGTGCTGTTTCGCTGGGATGCACCGCTGTTCTTCGCCAATGCCGAGATGTTCCAAGCCTGCGTGCGCAGAGCAGTTGCCGCTTCACCCACCACGGTGCGACGAATCGTCGTGGCGGCCGAGCCGGTCACCAGCATCGACGTCACCTCGGCGGACATGCTGGCCGAGCTCGAACAATCACTGCGTGAAAACGAGATCGAACTGCGCTTCGCCGAGATGAAAGATCCGGTCAAGGACAAGCTGAAGCGTTTCGAGCTGTTCGACCGTTTCGGCGCCTTCTATCCGACGATTGGCGCCGCTGTGGATGCTTATGTCGAAGACTATCGGGTCGACTGGAAGCCGTAACGACTCGCCGCTCAGAACCAACCGCGACGGCTCTGGTTCCTCCACTCGCGCACTTCTAGTTCTGGCGAATTGACCATCGACGGCGCACTGCGCGAGCGCTAATCAACATGACCAAACACGGGAGGAGAGGAACGCGCCATGTCGATCAAGAATTCGATCACGGGGTTGTGTGTGGGTGTGGCGATCTTGCTCGGTGCTGCGGGGGCGAGTGCCAGTGTCACGAGCTACCCTGGCTCGCTTTGCGTCCAAACCTGGAAAGTGTGGAACACGGTCGGGCTCTATTACTTTGGGCCGGAGATCACCACCATCACCAATTCTACGGTCATCAACTGCCCAATCAGCCAACAAGGGCACAACATCACGGCGGCCTACGTCAGCGGGCACATCTATGGTCAGACCGTGACCTGCTCGCTGCTCGTGCGCGACAAGTTCAACGATTCGGGGTTCACCAGCAGCGGAGCAACGAACATTGGGGTGCCAGCCCCCAAATACACGCTGGATCTGCACCCTTTCGCGCACTTCTTCTCGGACGGAACCAAGAGCGTGAGCTGTACCCTGCCCGCTTCCTCGGTCGACTTCACCGGCACGGTGTCGTCGTACACCATCACCGAGGACTGACATGGCGCACATGATTCGCGAACCAGCTGCCTCGCGAGCATGGGCGCCGGCGGCGCTGTGCGCCGTGATACTGCTGAGTGCGTTCGCCCTCTGGCCTCGTCCGCGACCCGTTCCAGCGCCGAGTGGGCGTCCGAGCGTCGAAGCAGCTTCGCCCGCCGCGGCAATCCGGGCTACGGTTTCCGATTCGAATCGTGCGGAACTCGAGCTGCTGAAGGCCCAAGTCGCAGGCCTGCGAGATCAGCTCGCCGAAAGCGATCGAGCGCGACAGACCGCGCCAGCTGCGACTGAGCCCGCCGCCGCGCCCGCAACCGCGCCCTTGGAGGGACCGGAGATCCGCGTCCGCTATGATCGACTGTTCGACGATGAAGTGGCCGATCAGAACTGGGCGCGGGCCGAGCGCCAAACGCTGGCGAACTTCTTCGACGGCGATCCGAGCAACGGCCGAGTGGACGCGCTGGAATGCAAGCGCTCCATGTGCCGAGCCCGGCTGGCTTTCCAAACGCGCAGGGCGCGGGATCAGTTCTTGGTCAAAGTCGGCTCACCACCGCTGGAGAAGAGCAGCTTCTGGAACAGCAACCCGGAGGGTACGAACCTCACGCTGTTCTTGGCCCGCGAGGGCCAAGAATTGCCGGACGTCAGCCAAGAATGAGCTCGAGTGCACGTTTCGGTGCACCAGCGATGAGCCGATGGTTCGTTCGATCAGAGCGCTCATTCGGTGGAGCCTTCGTTCTCTTCACCGCCCATAGAGGCGGTCAGTGGCCAGGCGCGCATCCTCCGGAGACGGAAGCAGCGGTGCGAGGGCGCGTTCCACACTCGCCAGCTCGGCTTCACTTGCGATCATGACTTTCAACGCACGACCGAACGGTTCGACTTGCGCGGCGGTTTCCAGGGCGGCCATGTCCGGAATCAACCTGACTAGCGACGCTCCGAGCCAGAGCGTGCCCACGTGGACGCCGCGCACGAAGTGAGAGAGCCAGCTGCGACGTAGCGTGCAGAAGCCGTGGATACCGCAGGCCGCCTCGTATTCGCTCAGGTCGATGGACCAGGCGGACATCGTGCTCGCCCTTCCAACGAGCGCTTGCACGCCGGAGTGGTGAACCATGACGTCGGCCATGAATGCCTCGAACAATGCTTCGGCAGCTGAGGCGCGCTCGGTCGGAACGTTCTCGAGATCGAACCACAACACCAATGTCGGCAACTCCGGATCGCCGGCAAGCTCGTGGCGGTGTATGGATCCGCCAAACGAAAAGCCATCGCTGGGGCGTCGAGCAAACACATCTTCGACCGGCACCTTCCGATCGCCGCTTGCGCATGCAGCGCGCTCGAACTCACTCCTGAACTTCTGCCAACGCGCGCTGCGCGGGAGACTGCTCAGTTTTGCCTTCGATTTGCGCGGGCGCGCACTCGGCTCGCTCGAGAATATCGTCAACGAAAGCTCCCCCGAAGGCCCCAAAAAGTCACAATAGCGTTCGATCATCGGCACGGCAGCGGCTGCCGCCTCATGCTGCTCGAGGTCCATGGACACCCGCGCAAACAGGACGTGCTTGGGACGCTGCGGACCGGACGGAGCCAACTCGGCTGCGCGCAGCGGCGGGCGAGCCGGCGCAAAGACTTCGACTTTGAGCGAAATGACCGCCTGCCCCTGAGCTGCGCCGTGCGGCACGAAGCCCACGTGTACAACGCCCGCGCCAAGACTTAGGCCCTCACCGAACAGAAGCGCGTGAACGCTCGTGGCGCTGAGGGAGTGGTGGGCATAGGAAGGTCCGGCGGCGAGCTCCAACTCTGGAAACGAAGCCACACTTACTCGTTGCTCGCCGCGCAGCTCGCCTTCGGTCGGGGCAGTCAATAGTGTCCGCTGCTCGCCTAACGAGACCACGAGCTGGACAGAGCTGATCGACAGCAACCCCCGCTCGAGCGCGTCACCGGATAGAACCAGCGAAAGCCCGTGCAATGCGCCGCCCATGTTGCGTACGGAGCAACCGCCGAATTGCTTTACTGAACCGACTACAGCGACGTTGTTCGCCGAGCTGCTGTTGAATTCGAATCGCGGTTGCCCTTGAGCGCGGATCTCGTGCGCGGGACGCACGAGATGCCGAAAACCGAGCCTGAGCAGCTGAGTGTCGTCGAACTCGCCATCAGCCTGCTGCAGATACCTGAACCCGACCTGAGCCAGGTTCTCATCGAGTCCCAGTAGCGTTGCGGTTTCTCGCAGGGTGTCCTCCGCGAACCGCGTTCGCTTTCGCCAAACACCGCGCAGCGCGGCGGATGTTGCGCCCGGCGCGAGCACACTGCTCCAGCGCTCGGGTTTGCCGCGTGCAGACTTTCGTTCTTCCGAGCTGACCTTGACGAAGTAGTCCGGATTGTCGTTGAAGCTGTCGATCACGGTTCCAGAATCGAATAGCTCGAGCCAGAGCACGTCGCTGTCGTGCATGACAATGGTGATCGCCTGCGTCTCGAGCTGACGCGAGAGCTCGCTGGCCAAACGGCTTGCCACGTCCTGAAGCTGCTCGTCACAGAGCTCGTCGTACACGCCGATCCAATTCTTCCCGGCGGCCACGAGGATGGTTCGATCGCTCGCTTGGTCGGCCTCCACAGGTAGCAAGCCGTCCTCGTGCAGCACGCTGCGGAGGCATGCCTGAACTTCGTCGAGCCGCGCCCTCGTATCGGCGTTACGCGTGTAGACCTGAATGTTGACGAAGGTAGCGCCCATGAACGCGGTGACCGCACTTTATTCGAGCGTCAGACGGCGGCCAAAGATCGAAGAACACAGCCTCGATTTTTGGCGTTCGGTTCGAGCGGGGGGTTGCCCGCTCTGGGTCGGTCGTGACCTCGTCGCAGTGGCACGAGATTGAGCGGGTGCCGCTCGAGCTACGCGACGGCCTCGGACGTCCGCGTCCGCTAGCCAAAAACCAGCGAATGACGACTCTGCCTTGCTGATTCTTGGTCACGCGCGAGGCCGTTCGCCGATGCACTCATCATGAGAATTCGGACGTTGGTCTTGCTCGGCTTGGGTCTGTCGCTGCTTGGTGGCGTTTTGCACGGTAGGGCGGAGCAACGCCCGCGAGTGCCGGAGGGCAGCGCCGCATCCGCCAGGTTGCGGCCCGCGCCGCAGCCGCAGCCGGAACCGCAACCGCAGCCGGCGCGGTACGTGTTCGTCGACACCTTGCCCGTGGCGGGCGATCAACCGATCTTCGTGCTCCGCGGGTCGGACCCACAGGCCAAAGGGATCGGCGTGGTGCTCCACGGTTGGTGCGGGCACGGCATGGGCGTGTTGCAGGCGTTCGCGTCCGCTGCAGCCGACTCGGGACGATTCCTCGCGCTTCAGGGAGATCACCACTGTGGGAACGGGCCGCTCCGTGGTTGGTCGAACGACACCGACGCGCTCGACCGGCGCATCGATGCTGCGCTGCGCCAGTATTTGGGAGGCGAACCGCCCGCGGAAGTCGCGCTGATGGGCGTGTCACAAGGGGTCGAGCGCGCGATCGCACTCGCGCGGCGGTTTCCTCACAGATACAAGCGACTGATCTTGCTGAGCGGACCCAGCGCGCAGCCGGCCGCTGGGCTCAGCGGCGTCGCGGCGGCGTTCTTTCTGGTCGGGCAAAACGAAAATCAACGGGCGACCCGCGAGATGGCCGCGCGCTGGAAAGCTGCCGGGATCCCCGTGCAATTGCGCATCGTTGCGCACGCCGGGCACGCGGACTTCGGGGCTGACGCCGATCCGTTGATGCGAGAAGGATTGCGATTTCTAGGGGTGAAGTGAGGCGAAAGCGACGTACCACGGTCACGTTTTGCGAGCTCGGACGATAGACTGAACATGCTGGAGTCCATCTCAGATTGACTACACGAGCTCACCGCGCCTTGCGTCACTACGTCGCTCAGCCGGAGGCCCGCTCGACCTTGTGCGCCTATGTGCGGCGCCGCGGTTTCCTCGATGATGCCGAGGATCTGGTGCAGACCGTGCTGTGCGATGCACTCGCCGTGCAGGCCGTTCCAGACGAGGCCGCCGATCTGCCGCGTTTCATCACTGGCATCGCCCGCCGGAGGGTGGCAGACGAGCGCAGGCACCGCGCCCGTTGGAAGGGCGCGGAGCTGCCCGAGTTGGCAGTGACCATGGTGCCCGAGGCCAACGACCTGCTCGCTCGGATCGATGCGTCCCTCACCGAGCCAGAGCAGCGCCGGTCGCTCGAGTGGCTGCTCCGCGAGCACGCCGGCGATTCTCTGTTCGAGATTGCGCGTGAGCAAGCGCTTCACCCTGCGACGTTGAGGCAGCGGATCTGCCGCCTGCGTCGGCATTTGCGGGCGGCACACGCCTGGCCACTGGCGCTCCTTTTGGCGCTCGGTTTTTCCGTCGCACTTTTCGAATCACCGCGAACTGCGTCTCCGCCCTCGGCCGAGACCGCGCTTGCTCCTTTCGAAGGCTCTTGGCGCGTGGTCGCCTGGGCACCGAGCCAATACCCCGCGCACGGTCTGTCCGTCGTCATTCATGACGGCGCTGCCCGAGTGCAGAGCCCGGCTGGCATCGTCGAACGAGACTTGCAGTTCCAAATTCTCAGTGGCAATCGAGTCACGCTGCGCGCGGGCGACGCGGTTTGGGACGCGCAGTTCCAGAGCACTGACGACACTCACCTCCTGCTCACGAGCGCCCGTGGTTTCGTGGAATTGCAGCGGATTCGCTGATTTTCTCGAGGTTTCCGTCTCGACGTCAGACGGCAGCGCCTTTTCAGGGCACTTCGGCGTCGCGGTCGAGCCGTAGCGAGCAAACGCGGTTTTCGGCGTTCAACGACGCTCGCTGCCTTTGCGCTGCCGAGGCCAGCTTGGATGATTGGACTCGCCGCTCACCGGCTTCACAACCTGCACGCTCGGCATCGGCATCGGCCGAGTGCGCGCCGAATAGCTGAGCCACGCCATGACCGCACCGAAGGTGCCGAAAGCAACGGAAACTCCGAGACCAATCAGCCAACGGCGATGCTCCGCGTCAACAGCGCGGGTCGCTCGGGCGGTGTCGGTGTTCGTTTCATTCATCGCGGGCCATACTCAGGGTGCGGGCAGTACGCCCTGGCATCCGAGCCGGTGTCAGCGACTCGAATGCGCCAAGCGCGCAGCAGAAGTGATCCGCGGGCTAGTATTTACTTCTTGCTCGAGTCCGCGGCCTTCTCGGCCTTGTCTGCGCTCTTGTCCGACTTAGCGGCGCTGTCTTCGGCCTTGTCGGCTGCCTTCTCGGCGCGATCGGTGTTCTCTTCAGTCGCGTCTTGCGCCTTTTCGGCGCGCTGCTCGGCAACGGCCGCTTCCGGCTCTTTCGCTTCGGGGGTGTTACCGCCACACGCGCTCAGCAAAGACAAACCCAAACCCAAACCCATAACGACGCTAATTTTTGCAAACGACATTGAGTACCAACCTTGGAAGATTCGCGTGTTCGAATTGAACCGGAAACGGGCATTAAGAACCTCCCCCGCGCGAAACGCTCGCGCTAATCACGACGTGGCAAAATGGCACGCGCAAACAGGCACAGAACGGAGCAGCGCGCAGAAATGAGAGCAATCCGCACACTCGGCATCCCGCGATGCGTTGGCGGTCTCGAGCAATGGCGTGTCGTCACGCAGACTTCACGGCAACCAAAGCGCCTTCACCCAAAGGATGAGCGCAACGGCGATGACTGTGAAGAACGCAAGCACGCCAAGGCCAGCGGTGAAAACGCCCAGCTGAATCGACGCTTGTAGTTGCTTTGGCGTCATGTCTGCGACTCGTTGAGGTTCCGGCATTCGTCTCGCTCCTCGTAGATCCAGTAACGGTCGCGCGTCGGCTTTACCCGGTTCAATGGTCATTTGTTCGCCTTGGCGCGACGTGTGCGCTTCAACGTGACCGCGGAGGGCGCCCAGCGCATCGCCGATGAGCTGCGCGCGATCTTGCCGACGCCGGGATTTTGCAGCTCATTTGGGGCGAACTACTTCTTCACCCGCAACTGCTGCTGCTCCTCCGCCTCCAAATCAGCCAAGGCACGCGCCAACTCGTCTTGCTCCGCCGCGTTCAAGGGCAATGAGTCCGCCGAGACGGGCTCCACGCGCACCGGCGTCGCTTTCTGCGGCTCGGGCTCAGGGGGCAGCAAGCCCATCTTGCGCTTCAGTGACAGCAGGTCTTCGTCCGCGCCTTTGGTGACTTCCAGTTCGCGAAACTTGTGGGCCAAGGTATCGCCGGTGGCCTCTTCGTTCAGCTCGGCGTGGGCTTCGGCTTCGGCTTCCATCTGTTCGATGCGACCGGCCATGCGATCGAAGGTCTCGAACGCGCTGGCGTTCTTGAGGCCGGTCATCGTTTCTTGGATGGCTTTTTGGGCTTCAGCGCGCTTCTTGCGGGCGATCAGCAAGTTCTTCTTGCGCTTGGCTTCTTCGATCTTGTTGTTGAGCGCGCGCAGAGCAAGCTTGAGCTGATCGACGGCTTGCTTTTGCTTCGTCCATTGCTCTTGGAATTGCTCGGCCAGAGTCTGGTGCTCTTTTTTTCGAGAAAGGGCTTCTTTGGCCAGGGCGTCGTCCCCGGAGCGCACCGCGAGCATGGCGCGGCGCTCCCACTCGGTCGCGTTCGCGGTCTCTTGTTCGACTTGCTTGGCCAAGCGCTTTTCGTCGGCGATTGACGCGGCCACTTGGCGCTTGGCTTCGAGCAGCTGGTTGCTCATGTCCAGCACGATCTGGTTGAGCATCTTCTCCGGATCTTCGGAGCTGCTGATCAGGTCGTTCAGGTTGCTTTTGAGGAGGGTGGCGAGGCGCGCGAAAATTCCCATGTCTGTGCCTTGTCGGATTAGGCCGACGCCTTCTTGGAGCTGAATTCACGGAGTGTGGGCACTTGCGTGGCGAGCGCCATGTCCAGATCCGCGAGCACGGCTTCGAGTTCGTTCAGGTCGAGATTCTGAAGCGCGAGGGCCGCGCTGAGGACGATGCGTTCACCTTCGATGCCGTAGGCGGCATGCACCAAGGCCGTGGCGTTGAGCACGAGCAGCTTGCGAAAGAGCGGCGCCGCGGCGGCGTCATCGAGCGGAACCACGCCGATCTCGACCTGTGCCACCAGCAAGGGCGGCGCGACGAGCAGCGCGACCAGCGGGCGATCAGCGCCCATGGACACCAGGTACGTGCCGTCTTCCGCCCGCTCGAAGCGCCGCTCGAGGCGGAGCAGGTAGCCCTCCAGATCCTCGCCTGTCTGAATCATGTTGCTTTCAGCGTACCACGAATCGGCGCGCCGTCTTTGCTCGTGCGCACCAGGACCAGATCATCGGGCGGCGGCGACTCGGGCTGGATGGTCACGTGTTCCAGGCCGAATTGGCTCTTCAAACAGGCCGCGACTTCACGGCAGACCACGGTGCCGTGGTGGTCGCGCGCGAGGGTGACATGAGCCGTGAGCGCGTCGAAACGCTCCGAGATGCGCCAAACATGCAGGTCGTGAACCGACGCGACGCCCGGACAGGCGGCGATCGTACGCTCGATGGCCGCCACATCCAGGTGCGGCGGAGCTGCTTCCAACAAAATGGTCGTGGTTTCACGCAACACGCGCCAGCCACTGAACGCGACCAGCACGGCGATCAGCGCCGAAAGCAGCGGATCGGCGCGGGTCAGATCCCAAAGTAACACCGCCAGCGCGGCCAAGATCGCGCCCACCGAACCGAGCGCATCGGTGAGCACGTGGGCCAACGCGGCGCGCACATTGAGATTGCTCTGGCCGCGCGTGAGCAAGAACGCGACCAGCAGATTGACGAGCAGACCGGCAACGGCGGTGGCGAGCATCGGCCGGCCGTGGATCTCCACGGGTGAGATCCAGCGCTCGATCGCTTCTTTGACGATCAGCAGACTGACGAACGCGAGCGTGATGCCGTTGACGAACGCCGCCAGCACTTCCGCCCGGCGCAGGCCGAACGTGCTCTTCTCGGTGCGCGGCTGATCGGCAAAGTGCTGAGCGACCAACGCCAGCACCAACGCGCCGGCGTCAGCTAGCATGTGCCCCGCATCAGCGAGCAGCGCCAAGCTGCCGCTCCAAAAGCCCACCGCCACCTCGACGACCATGAACGAGGCCGTGATCGCGAGTGCGAGCGACAGCGCCCGCTTCGGGCTACCCGCCGACCCGTGTCCGTGTCCGTGTCCGTGCCCATGCCCGTGCGCGGGCGACTGAGCCTCGGTTGGCGACTGGTCGTGCGAGCCGTTCACCGCCGAAGCAAAGCACCGAACCCCGAGCCGCGACAGGCACGAAAATCCAGCCCTGAACTGCCCAAAATTCAAGGGCATTTTCGCTGAACCGGGCGGTTAGCCGCGCGATTCACTTGCGCCCGAAACGCGCCCGAGTAGCATTGGCCATGTTTGACAAGAACTTGCGCGAGTGCCTGACGTTCGACGACGTCATGCTCGTACCCGCGTATAGCGAGGTCCTCCCGACCGAGGTGGACGTTCGCACGCGCCTGACCCGGACGATCGAAATCAACATCCCGATCGTGAGCGCCGCGATGGACTCGGTGACCGAGGCGCGCTCCGCGATCGCCCTGGCTCGCCAAGGTGGCATCGGCATCATTCACAAGAACTTGCCGCCCGCCGCACAGGCCGAACAAGTCGGCCGCGTGAAGCGCGCCGAAAGCGCGATCATCCTCGATCCGGTCACGGTTCGGCCCTCACAGTCACTGCGCGAAGCGTTGACCGTGATGCGCCAGCACGACGTGTCCGGCGTGCCAGTCGTCGAAGGCGATTCACCCGTCGGCATCCTCACGGCGCGCGACATTCGCTTCGAAAAGAACCTCGATCAGCCCGTCAGCGCGCTGATGACGACCAAGCTCGTGACCGTGCCGCCCGGTTGCCAACCGGAGGCCGCGCGGGAGCTCTTGCACAAGCACCGCATCGAGAAGCTACTCGTCGTCGACAACGGCAAACTCGTCGGACTCATCACCATCAAAGATCTGCTGCAAGCCGAGCGCAATCCGCTGGCCATCAAGGACGACCGCAGCCGCCTGCGCGTCGGTGCCGCGATTGGCCCGGGCTCCGACCGCGAAGCGCGCAGTGACGCGCTGGTCGAGGCGGGTGTGGATCTGTTGGTGCTCGACACGGCGCACGGCCATCACATCGGCGTGATCGAGGCGGTGCGCGCGACCAAGAAGCGTCACCCGAACGTGCAGCTCGTGGCCGGCAACATCGCCACCGCCGACGCCGCGAAGATGCTCATAGAAGCCGGCGCCGACGCCATCAAGGTCGGCATTGGCCCGGGCAGCATTTGCACCACGCGCATCGTCGCCGGCATCGGCGTGCCGCAAATCACGGCCATCGCTGATTGCGTCGAGGTCGCGGAGCGGCACGGCGTGCCAGTCATCGCCGACGGCGGCATCAAGTTCTCGGG
>Ga0134124_10000564_pt1 | contig 30589 bp, 30 predicted proteins | sample KB304_FD_96880 | JGI IMG/M metagenome (GOLD analysis project Ga0134124, IMG submission 96880) | Terrestrial soil microbial communities without Nitrogen fertilizer from Kellogg Biological Station, Michigan, USA - KB3-0-4 | ecosystem: Environmental > Terrestrial > Soil > Unclassified ... | reverse complement strand
CGCCTGGGTGGAGCCGGGCACCGGCGTTGCGTTCGAGCCGGACGAGTCCACGCTCCGGCATTAGCAGCAGTTTGTTAACGCTGAAGCCGCCGCCCGCACCAGCGGGCGGCGAAGCCTTGTGTGCTTGCCATCCATCAAGACGGTATCGCGAGAAACGCCCGTCTTACCTGCGCTTTTGATGTGTCTCAATGCATCGATTGCAAACTTGTGAATGAATGATTCCGCACTCCCACAATTGCCGTGGAGGACATCATGTCTGTCGCAGCCCAACCGTCGGCCCGCGCAGTTGCGCCTCCGACTCCGCAAGAGAAAAGCTGGTTCGCCGCAAACTGGGGCTTGTTCGCCGCGGTTGCCGCCTTGGTCGCAATTCTCCTGTTGCCGACACCGGCCGGGTTGCCGGTCGCCGGACATCGCATGCTCGCCATCCTCGCCTTCGCCGTCATCATCTGGATGACGGAAGCGATTGATTACGCCGTGTCGGCGATCGTGATCGCCGCCTTGATGGCGTTCCTGCTCGGCCTGGCGCCGAGCGTCGCCAATCCGAAAATTCTGCTCGGCACAAGCGGCGGCCTCGGTCTTGCCTTTAGCGGCTTTGCCAACACCGCGCTGGTGCTGGTCGCGGCCGCTTTATTCCTCGCCGCCGCGATGACCGCGACGGGTCTCGACAAACGCATCGCGCTCACCATCTTGGCACGCGTCGGCACCGAAACGCGTCACGTCGTCGTCGGCACCATCCTGGTCGGCTTCGTGATCGCGCTGATGGTGCCGTCCACCACCGCGCGCGTCGCCTGCCTGGTGCCGATCACGCTCGGCATCATCGCGGCCTACGGCGTCAACAAGCGCGGCGCTTTCGCCAGCATGTTGATGATCACCACGGTGCAGACGGCAAGCATCTGGAACGTCGGCATCAAGACGGCTGCCGCCCAGAACATGGTCGCCGTCGGCTTCATCGAGAAGTCGTTCGGCAAGACCATCACCTGGCTTGACTGGCTGATCGCGGCCGGACCCTTCGCCATCCTGATGTGCGTCGCGCTGTACTTCGTGATGACGCGCATGATGCCGCCGGAAGTGGCGGAAGTGCCGGGCGGTCGCGAAGGCATCCGCAAGTCGCTGACCGCGCTCGGGCCCATGAAGGCCAACGAGCTGAAGCTGCTGCTGCTGTCGGTGACCCTGATCGGCTTCTGGGCCACCGAGGGCGTGCTGCACAGGTTCGACACCTCAACGACCACTATCACCGCGGTGGCGCTGATGTTCCTGCCGGGCTTCGGCATCATGACCTGGAAAGAGGCGCAGCCGAAGATTCCGTGGGGCACCGTGGTGCTGTTCGGCGTCGGCATCAGCCTCGGCACCGCCTTGCTGCAAACCAACGCGGCGCAGTGGCTGGCCAACATCGTGGTCGAGCAGTTTGGGCTCAAGCATGCCACCGTGCTGTTCATCCTCGGCGTGATGAGCCTGTTCCTGGTCGTCATCCACCTCGGCTTTGCCAGCGCGACCGCGCTCGCCTCGGCCATGATCCCGATCGTGATCGCGGTGCTCAAGAGCGTGGCGACGCCGGGCATCAACATCATCGGCATGACCATGCTGCTGCAGTTCGTGGTCAGCTTCGGCTTCATCCTGGTGGTGAACGCGCCGCAGAACATGGTGGCCTACGGCACCGAGACGTTCCAGGCGCGCGACTTCGTCCGCACCGGCCTGGTGCTGACGCTGGTCGCGATGGCGCTGGTCATGCTGCTCGGCGCCACCTACTGGCACTGGCTCGGCTACGCGTAAGGAATGATGGCGATGGCACGCACGTCCATCGCTGTTGTGTTCGCGGGAAGCGGCGGCGCCGGCGCAATGACGGCCGGCGCCGTCTTTCTGCGTGCCGCCGCGCAGGCGGGCTATTACGGGCTGATGGCGCAGCTCTTCGGCGCGCAGGTAAGGGGCGGAGAATCGGCTGCCTTGGTGCAGATCTCGACCGAGCCGGTCGACTCGCCGCCGGATCGTTACGACCTGTTCGTCGCACTCGATTGGGAGAAGGTGGACCAGTTTGCCGCCGAGATCCCGCTCGACAGCACCAGTATTGTCTTGTCCGATCCGGAGGCCGGCGCCGTTCCGCCGGCCATCGTGAGGTCGAAGCCGCGTTGCGTGCCGCTCGCGCTGAGCGGCGAAAAAGGCGAGGGCGCCGAACGGCGCGCCAACATGGTGGCGGTCGGTGCGGTGGCGGCGCTCGCCGGCGTCGATCTTGTCCAGGTGTCGGCGGCGATCGATGCCGTCTACGCATCGAAAGACGCAGCACTCAACGCCGCCAACAAGAACAGCGCGGAGATCGGCGCGGGTCTCGCCGCCGCGCTGACCGTTAATCTCAGGCTTGCGCCGGCCACGGCCGCGCCGCGCTGGCTGATCAGCGGCAACCAGGCGGCGGCGCTCGGCGCGTTGCGCGGCGGCGTCCGTTTTGTCGGTTGCTATCCGATCACGCCGGCCACCGATCTGGTCGAATGGCTGTCGCCGCGGCTGAAGCAACTCGGCGGCCGTCTGGTGCTGGGCGAGGACGAGCTCGCCTCCATCAACATGGCGCTCGGCGCTTCGTTTGGCGGCGTGCCGGCGATGACCGTCACCTCCGGTCCGGGGCTGTCGCTGATGACCGAGAGCATCGGGCTGGCGGTGGCGGCCGAAATTCCGCTGCTGCTGATCGACGTGATGCGCGCCGGCCCGTCGACCGGCATCGCCTCGAAGACCGAGCAGAGCGACCTCAACCTGGCGATCTATGGCGCGCACGGTGACGCGCCGCGCGTGGTGCTGGCGCCGATCTCGGTTGCCGACTGCCTGACCGCGACCGAATACGCGGTCTACGTTGCCGAGCAGTTGCAGACGCCCGTGATCGTGCTCTCCGATCAGGCGCTCGGCCAAGCCGCGACCGTGATCGATCTGCCGGAAAAGCGCCCGGCGGCGCATAAGAGGCGCACTAACGGCGCGGGGACTTCGCAACAGCCGTTCAAGCGTTACGCGCTAGCCGGCGATGCGATCACGCCGATGCCGGCGCCGGGCACGCCGGGAATGGCCTGGGTCGCTGAAGGCCTCACGCACAACGAAGTCGGCCTGCCGGCGAGCGGCGCCGGTCCGCACGTCGCGCAGATCAACAAGCGCGCCAAGAAGCTCGATCGCTTCGACGCGGGGCAATACTGGGGCGAAAGCTGGGGCACCGGCGAAACCGCGCTGCTCGCCTTCGGCTCCAGTGTCGGCCCGGCGCGTCAGGCGGCGCGACGGCTTGCCGCCAACGGCCACCATATCCGCGTCATCGCGTTGCGCATCCTGTCGCCGCTACCGATGGAGGCACTGGCTCATGCTCTCGTCGGCGTGCGCCGCCTGGTCGTGCTCGAGCAGAACCACGGCGCGCAGCTTTATCGTCACCTGATCGGCCACAAAGCGATTCCGGCGACTGCGGAAAGCGTGGCGCGGCCCGGGCCGCTGCCGTTCCGCCCGTCCGAAATCGGGTCTTACGTGATGTGACGCCATGACCGAAGCACGCAGCCCCATCGCAAGCGAAACACAAGCCGCTTCTGAGCAGTGTGCGCTGACGGCCAAGCAGTTCTCCTCCGGCGCGCATCCGGTGTGGTGCCCGGGCTGCGGCGACTTCGGAGTGATCGCTGCGCTCGAACGCAGTCTCGCCAAGCACGGCCGTCCGCCGCATGACGTCGTGCTGGTGTCGGGGATCGGCTGCTCGTCGCGGCTGCCCGGTTATATGAGCACCTACGGTTTCCACGGCGTACACGGGCGCGCGCTCGCGGTTGCCACCGGCCTCAAGCTGGTGCGGCCGGAGATCGACGTGATCGTGGTCGGCGGCGACGGCGATGGCTATTCGATCGGCGGCAATCATTTCCTGCATGCGTGCCGGCGAAACGTCGACATGCTTTACGTCGTCATGAACAACCGCGTTTACGGCATGACCAAGGGTCAGCCGTCGCCGACCACAGAGCCGGACTGGGACTGCGACATCGCGCCAGGCGGCATCGGTCTGCGGCCGTTCAATCCGCTTGCCATCGCCATCACGGCCGGTGCCAATTTCGTCGCCCGCGGCTTCTCCGGCGATCCGAACGGTCTCGCCGATATGATCGTCGAAGGCCTCGGCTGGCCGGGCTTTGCCTTCATCGACGTCTTGAGTCCGTGCATCACGTTCCGGCCGGAACAGGTGGCGTGGAAAAGACAGGTGCGTCCATTGACGCGGTCGGTCGAAGACGATCGCGCTGCGGCAGCCGCGCTCGCGCTCACCGACGACGGCATGGGGTTGGGTGTGCTTTTCCGCGGCGAGCGCGCGCCGGTCGCGCCAGTGGCGGAGTCGCGGACGACACTCGCGGCGATCGAGCGTGAGTTCGCGGTGTGATGCGCCGCATTGCCACGCGCGCCGTTGACCTCGGTCAATGCGGCGGCGCGAGAAACCGGTACTGAAAGTTCAAATCGCCCACTGCACGCCGGAGGCACTGTCATGAAAAGAGTTACCTTCGCTGCGATCGCGGCCGCCGCGTTGATTGTCGGTGCGCCGGTGATTGCGCAGATCGTCCCGGCGCCGGGCAACGCGCCGGCCGAGCGTCTGCAAAGCTCACGCAGCTACGGCTGGGGCCCGGCATGATGAGCTGGAGCGGCGGTGGCATGATGTGCGATCCGCGCGCCGCCGGCCTCGCTGAGTGGCGCATCGAACGCATCGCGCAGCTCATCAGTCCGAACGACGAGCAACGCACGGCGCTGGAGAACCTGCGGGCGGCGTCGGTCAAGGCGGCGGATATGGTCGCAACGGCGTGTCCGGACGAACTGCCGGTCAGCGCGACCGCACGGCTCGAGACCATCGAGAAGCGTCTCGACACGATGCTGGCCGCCGTGAAGACCGTGCGGCCCGCTTTCGACGCCTTCTACGCCACGCTCAACGACGAGCAGAAAGCCCGCATCAACAACGGCGGTTCCAGCCGCTGGGGCTGGCATGGCTGGCGAGGAAACTAAGTAGAATCACGGACTTGGCCGGGAAAACCGGCTGCTCCATTTGACCTGCATCAAGGCTCGGAGGGTGTCGATGGATACCTTTCGATAGGCCCGATGTCGTTTGCGGGCACACCAGACAACGGATCAGCAGCATGGCGAACGCGCTCGCTCCTCAGAAAACCATGACTTTCGGCGAAGGCGGTTTGGCGATCACCTTCGTAGGGCTGGCGCTGCTTTCGCTGGTCGTCGCCGCCAAGGCCTATACCCCGGAATACGCGTTCCATGCCTACCTGTTCGCGGCGGCGAGCATCGCGTCGGTTTTCGCGATCGTGAACCGCTACTACGAGCGGCCGGCTGCGTTGCCCGCGCTCACCGTCGGCGGCAAGCCGAACTACAATATGGGTCCGGTGAAGTTTGCCACCGTCGCCGCCATGGTCTGGGGCATCGCGGGCTTCCTGATCGGCGTCTACATCGCCTCCGAGCTCGCGTTTCCGGCCCTTAATTTCGATCTGGCGTATATCACCTTCGGCCGCCTGCGCCCGCTGCACACCTCGGCGGTGATCTTTGCTTTCGGCGGCAACGTTCTGATCGCCACCTCGTTCTATGTCGTGCAGCGCACCTGTCGTGCGCGCCTCGCCGGCGACCTGTCGCCCTGGTTCGTCGTGCTCGGGTACAATTTTTTCATCGTCATCGCCGGCACCGGCTATCTGCTCGGCGTCACGCAGTCGAAGGAATATGCCGAGCCCGAATGGTATGCCGATCTGTGGCTGACGGTGGTGTGGGTGACCTACTTCCTGGTCTTCCTCGGTACCATCTTCCGGCGCACCGAACCGCACATCTATGTCGCCAACTGGTTCTATCTCGCCTTCATCCTCACCATTGCGGTGCTTCACCTTGGCAACAACGCAGCGATCCCGGTGTCGCTGTTCTCGCCGAAGTCCTACATTGTCTGGTCGGGCGTGCAGGATGCCATGGTGCAGTGGTGGTACGGCCATAACGCCGTCGGCTTCTTCCTCACCGCCGGCTTCCTCGCCATCATGTACTACTTCATCCCAAAGCAGTGCGATCGTCCGGTCTATTCATACCGGCTGTCGATCATCCACTTCTGGGCGCTGATCTTCCTCTACATCTGGGCCGGCCCGCATCATCTGCACTACACCGCGCTGCCGGACTGGGCGCAGACGCTCGGCATGACCTTCTCGATCATGCTGTGGATGCCCTCCTGGGGCGGCATGATCAATGGAATCATGACGCTGTCCGGTGCCTGGGACAAACTGCGCACCGATCCGGTGCTGCGCATGATGGTGGTGTCGGTCGCCTTCTACGGCATGTCGACCTTCGAAGGTCCGATGATGTCGGTGAAGATCGTCAATTCGCTGTCGCACTACACCGACTGGACAATCGGCCACGTGCACTCCGGCGCGCTCGGCTGGGTCGGCTACATCTCGTTCGGCGCTATCTACTGCCTGGTGCCTTGGCTGTGGAACAGGCCGCTCTACTCGCTCAAGCTCGTCAACTGGCACTTCTGGCTGTCGACCATTGGCATCGTGCTCTACATCACCGCGATGTGGGTGTCCGGCATCCTGCAGGGCCTGATGTGGCGCGCTTACACCTCGCTCGGCTTCCTCGAATACTCGTTCGTCGAGACGGTCGAAGCGATGCACCCATTCTACGTCATCCGCGCGCTCGGCGGCCTGCTGTTCCTGGCCGGTGCGTTGCTGATGGCCTGGAATCTCTGGAAAACCGTGAACTCGGCGGAAGCGGTCGACGCCCGCGCCGCGCTCGTACCGGCGGAATAGGCGGGGGAAGCAATGTCGCTCTGGCAGAAACACGCCATCTTTGAAAAGAACTCGATCGTTCTCGTGATCGGCATTCTGGTCGTGATCGCGATCGGCGGTCTGGTCGAGATCGCGCCGCTGTTCTACCTGAAGAACACGATAGAAAAGGTCGATGGCGTACGGCCCTATACGCCGCTCGAGCTCGCCGGCCGCAACATCTACGTGCGCGAGGGCTGCTATCTCTGCCACTCGCAGATGATCCGCCCGCTGCGCGACGAGGTCGAGCGCTACGGCCACTACTCGCTGGCCGCGGAGAGCATGTACGACCGGCCGTTCCAGTGGGGCAGTAAGCGCACCGGTCCCGATCTCGCCCGCCTCGGCAACAAGTATTCCGACAACTGGCATCGCGACCATCTGCGCGAGCCGCGCTCGGTGGTGCCGGGCTCGGTGATGCCGAACTACGGCTGGCTGGAGCAGACCGAGCTCGACTACAAGAATCTCGCGCAGGACCTCAAGGTGCAGGCCTTGCTCGGCGTGCCCTATACGCAAGAGATGATCGCCAACGTCGTGGCCGACGTGGAAACGCAGGCGGCCACCGATAGCCCGAACGCCGCCGATCTCATCAAGCGCTATCCGAAGGCGCAGGCGCGCGACTTCGACGGCGATCCGGCCCGCGTTACCGAAGCCGACGCGCTCATCGCCTACCTGCAGATGCTTGGCACGCAGGTCGACTTCAAGCTCTACGACGACAAAGCCAACATCCGGTGAGCACGATGGACGCAACTTATCGAGCGGCGGCCGAATTTGCCCAGACTTGGGGGCTCGCCTATTTCGTCGTGATCTTTGCGCTGGTCCTCGCTTACGCGCTGTGGCCTTCGCGCAAGCAGCAGTTCGAAGAAGCGGCGCGCATACCGCTGCGGGAGGATTGACCGGTGGCTGATACGCAAGAAGTCGACAAACTCACCGGCACCGCGACGACCGGTCACGAGTGGGACGGCATCAAGGAGCTCAACACGCCGCTGCCGCGCTGGTGGGTGTGGATGTTCTACGCCACCATCGTCTGGTCGGTCGGCTACTGGATCGTCTATCCGGCCTGGCCGCTGCTGACTTCGGCGACCGAGGGCACGTTCGGCTGGCATACGCGCAGCGCCGTCGTTGCCGACCTCGCGGAGCTCAAGGCGATCCGAGGTCCGATAGCGGACAAGCTCGCCAAGGCCTCGCTGCAGGAGATCGCCACCGACCCGCAACTGCTCGACTTCGCCCGCGCGCAGGGCAAAACGGCGTTTGCCGATAACTGCGCGCCCTGCCATGGCGCCGGCGGTATCGGCGGCAAGGGCTATCCCGATCTCAATGACGACGACTGGCTGTGGGGCGGCAAGCTCGAAGATATCGAGAAGACCATCCGCCACGGCGCGCGCGGCGGCGACGATGACGGCCACCAGGGCCGCATGCCGGCTTTCGGCCGCGACGGCATGCTGAAGCCCGTGGAAATGTCGACCGTCGCCGACTATGTGCGCTCGCTGTCCGGCCTGCCGACCGAGAAGGGTTTCGACGCCGCTGCCGGCAAGAAGATCTTCGCCGACAATTGCGCGACCTGCCATGGCGACAACGCCAGGGGCAACCGCGACGTCGGCGCGCCGAACCTCACCGACAAGCTCTGGTTCTACGGCTCCGACAAGAAGACCATCATGGAAGGCCTGCAGAACGGCCGTGGCGGCGTCATGCCGGCATGGGGCGGGCGCCTGGACGACACCACCATCAAGGCGCTCACCGTCTACGTGCACGGTCTCGGCGGCGGAGAAAAATGATTGCCCCGTCCGCCGGCACCGTCGAACTGACGCGCGCGCCTGCCGAGGCGCCGTCGCTTACGCAGCTTGTGGCCGCGGCCGAAGTGAAAGCCGCGCCGCCGCCGCCGGATGACGACATCCCGCTCTACGCGCCGCGCCGCAAGCTCTATCCGCAGAGCGTCTCCGGCACCTTCCGCCGCATCAAATGGGCGGCGCTGATCGTCGGCATGGCGATCTACTATCTGCTGCCGTTCGCGCGCTGGGATCGCGGCCCCTTCGCGCCGCATCAGGCCGTCCTGATCGATTTCCCCAACCGCCGGTTCTACTTCTTCTTCATCGAGATCTGGCCGCAGGAAGTCTACTACGTCACGGGCCTGCTGATCCTCGCGGCGATGGTGCTGTTCCTGATGAACGCGCTCGCCGGGCGGGTCTGGTGCGGCTATCTGTGCCCGCAGACGGTGTGGACCGATCTGTTCTACGCCATCGAGCGTCTGATCGAAGGCGACCGGCGCGAGCGCATGCAGCGCGACAGCAAGGCCTGGACGCTCGACACCTGGCTACGCAAGAGCGTCAAGCATTTCCTCTGGTTGATGATCGCATGGTGGACGGGCGGCGCCTGGGTTCTCTATTTCGCCGACGCGCCGACGCTGGTGAAAGAACTCGCCTTCGGAACCGCGCCTTTCATCGCCTATTTGTGGATCGGCATCCTCACCTTCACGACCTATACGCTCGCCGGCCATATGCGCGAGCAGGTCTGCTACTACATGTGCCCGTGGCCGCGGATCCAGGCGGCGCTCACCGACGAATACGCGCTCAACGTCACCTATCGCTACGACCGCGGCGAGCCGCGCTGCTCGGTGAAAAAGGCTGAAACGCTACGCACGCGCGGCGAAGCTGCCGGTGACTGCGTTGAGTGCATGCAATGCGTCAACGTGTGCCCGGGCGGGGTCGATATCCGCGAGGGCGCCAGCCTCGGCTGCATCCAGTGCGGCCTGTGCATCGACGCCTGCGACAACGTGATGGCCAAGCTCGGCCGGCCGAAGGGACTCATCGCCTACGACACCGACGTCAACATCAAGCGCCGGATGGAGGGCAAGGAGCCGTTCTTCAAGCTGGTGCGCGTGCGTACCGTGCTCTACAGCGCCATCATCGCGTTCGCCGGCGGCCTCATGATCTACACACTGGCAACGCGTGAGGGCGAAGGCATTAGCGTCATCCACGACCGCAATCCGATGTTCACCCGCCTGTCAGACGGCTCGGTACGCAACGGCTATACCATCCGCATCGTCAACAAGCAGCTCAAGGCGCGCGAGTTCGCGCTCGGCTTCAGCGGATTGCCGGCGACTTTGATCGATCTCGTCGGTGTGCCGCCGCGCGCGGACGACCAGCCGTGGATCGACGTCGGCCCCGACCAGACGCGTGAAATACGCGTCATGGTGACCGACTATGGTTTGCCGCCGCCGCCGAAGACACAGATCGTGTTCCGGCTGACCGACATCGCCACCGGCCAGCAGGCTATTACCCGCGACCATTTCTTTGCTCCCGAGGTGAAGTGATCATGTCCACTGTCATCGACCGTAAAGTGAAAGCGCCGCGCGAGCTCACCGGGCTCGCCGTGCTGATGTGCTTCATCGGCTTCTTCGGTGTGGTGTTCGCGGTCAACGCGCTGCTGGTGCAAGTTGCGACGTCGACCTTCGGCGGCGTGGAGACGAGCAGCTCCTACAAGGCGGGTCTGCTGTTCTCGCAGGAGAAGCGTCAGTCCAACCGGCAGCAGGAGTTGAAATGGGCCGTCGATGGGCGGCTTGCGCGCAATTCGGCGGGTGCGGCGGTGCTCGAGATCAGCGCGCGCGACGCGCGCGGAACTCCGCTCGCCGGCCTGACGGCGGAAGCGCGCTTGATGCATCCGGCCGACGGAAGGCTCGACCACTCCATCGCGCTCAGCGGCAACGGCGCCGGCGCATTCCACGGCGAGACGAAGGCGCAGGCCGGGCAATGGGAGCTGCAAGTCGATCTCTTCCGCGGCGACGATCGCATGTTCCGTTCGCGCAGCCGCGTTACGCTGCGCTGATACCGGGCTTATCCCGGCGAGAGCCATGACCGATATCGCGCTCGACCTCTCGCTTTATGCCAAGCCGGCGGCCGACGGCACGCTGGTCATGGAGCTTGCCGTTGACGGCATCGCCTGCGGTGCCTGCATCTCCAAGATCGAAGGTGCGGTGAAGCAGGTGTCCGGCGTCACCGAGGCGCGGCTCAACTACACCAATCGCCGGCTGCACGTGGCTTGGGCCGGGCAGGACGCTGAGCCGGCGCAGATTCTCACCGCTCTGGAATCTGCAGGCTATCGCGGCCATCCATTCATCCCGCTGCGTGCCGAACAGGAGGAGGCGGCCGAGGCGCGCCACCTCACGCGCTGCCTCGGTGTCGCGGGCTTTGCGGCGATGAACATCATGCTGCTGTCGGTGTCGGTGTGGTCGGGCAACGTCACCGACATCACGCCGGAGACGCGTGACTTCTTCCATTGGGCTTCGGCGCTGATCGCGTTGCCGGCCGCGGCTTATGCCGGACGGCCGTTCTTCAAGAGCGCCTGGCGGGCGCTGAAGGCGCGCACCACCAATATGGACGTGCCGATTTCCATCGGCGTTACGCTGGCACTCGGCATGTCGCTCGTCGAGACCTTCAATCACGCCGAGCACGCCTATTTCGACTCGGCGCTGATGCTGCTGTTCTTCCTGCTGGTCGGGCGCACGCTCGACCACGCCATGCGCCGCAAGACGCGCGCCGTTGCCGGAAATCTCGCCGCGCTCAAAGGCGATACCGCGTTGCGCTTCGTCGGTGACGAACTGGTGAGCGTGCCGGTCGCCGCGCTGAAGGCAGGCGACCGCGTGCTGGTGAAGGCGGGCGAGCGCGTGCCGGCCGATGCGGAAGTGCTCGCCGGCTCCTCCGAGCTCGACGAAAGCCTGATCACCGGCGAGACCGCGCGCCGTCGCATCGCCGCCGGCGCGACCGTCTATGCCGGCAGCATGAATTATTTCGGAGCGCTGACGCTGAAGGTGACGGCGGCCGGCGGCGCCGCGCTGATCGACGAGATCGAGAAGCTGTTGGACAAGGCGGCCGGTGCCAAATCGCGGGCGCTGCGGCTCGCCGACCGCGCCGCGCGCGTCTACGCGCCGGTCGTGCACCTCACGGCCGCGCTGACCGCGGCCGGATGGCTGCTCGCCGGTGCTCCGCTGCACGACGCGCTGGTGACGGCCATTGCCGTGCTCATTATCACCTGCCCCTGCGCGCTGGCGCTTGCTATCCCGACCGTGCAGGTGGTCGCTTCCGGTGCGCTGTTCCGCGCCGGTGTCATGCTGAATTCGGGCGACGCCATCGAGCGGCTGGCGGAGGCCGACACGGTGGTGTTCGACAAGACCGGCACGCTGACGCTTCCAGAGCCGCGCGTTGCTAATGGCGCGACGCTCGATCGGGCCCTGCTGCAATTGGCGGCGCAGCTGGCGCTGTCCAGCCGGCACCCGCTGGCGGTCGCGCTCTCGCGCGAGGCCATCGTCCGCACGCCGTTTGACGGCGCGGTGGAAGAGCCGGGGCAGGGCGTGCACGTCGTCATTGATGGCGCCGAGGCCCGCCTCGGCAGCGCCGTCTTCTGCGGCATCGGCGAGACGATTGGGAGTGAGCCCGGCGCCTCACGCATCTCTTTTTCGTACAACGGTCGCGGCATTACGATCGCCATCAGCCAAAAGCTTCGGATCGATGCTGTCGAGACGGTTGCTGCGCTGCGTGCGCGTGGGTTGGAGTTGCACATCCTATCGGGCGACAGGAGCGAAGCCGTTGCGCCCATCGCTCAGGCACTCGGCATCGGAAAATGGCTCGGCGGCCTCAAGCCGGCGGAGAAGATCGAAATCGTCGAGATGCTGAAGGTGCAGGGCCGCAAGGTGCTGATGGTCGGCGACGGCCTCAACGACGCGCCGGCGCTCGCGGCCGCGCATGTCTCGCTGTCGCCGATTGCCGCCGCCGACCTAACGCAGGCGCAGGCGGATGCGGTGTTCCTCGGCGAAAAGCTGGCGCCCGTGCTAGAAACGATCACGTTGGCGCGCCGCGCCCGCCGGCTGATGGCGCAAAACCTCTGGCTCGCCGTGCTGTATAATGCGATCGCGGTGCCGGTCGCCATCATCGGCCTTGTTACGCCGCTGATCGCAGCAGCGGCGATGTCCGGTTCGTCCATGCTGGTCACGCTCAACGCGCTGCGCGCAAGATCGAACCAAGGAGCGAAGCCGTGAACGTCATCATCTATCTGCTGCCGATGGCGTTGGGCCTGGGATTGGCTGGCCTGTTCGCCTTCCTGTGGGCGCTCAAAAGCGGCCAGTACAGCGACGTCGACGGCGCTGCGCTGCGCGTGCTGTCGGACGACGACCTGGAGAAGTAATCCTTCGAGACGCCCCGCTGCGCGCGGCTCCTCAGGATGAGGTTGTCGCCGCCACCACCGCGCACGTGATGACGATGTCATCGACGCTCGCCCCGCGCGACAAATCGCTGATCGGCTTGGCGAAGCCCTGCAGGAACGGCCCGATCGCCTGTGCGCCGCCGAGCCACTGCGTCAGCTTGTAGCCGATATTGCCCGAATCGAGATCGGGAAAGATCAGCACGTTGGCCTGTCCGGCCACGGCGCTCGCGGCCTTCACCTTCTTCTGCGCGACGCTTGCGACCAGCGCCGCGTCGGCCTGGAATTCACCATCCACCGCGAGCGCTGGCGCGCGGTCGCGTACCAGCGCGAGCGCTTGCCGCACCTTGTCGACACGCGCGTGCTGTGCGCTTCCCTGTGTCGAGAACGACAACATGGCCACGCGCGGTGTCTCTCCCAGGATGGCTTCGGCGCTCGTAGCCGACGCAATGGCGATGTCGGCAAGTTCGGTCGCGCTCGGGTCGGCATTGACGGCGCAATCGGCGAATACGAAGCCGCGCGCGCCCTGGCCGAGGAAGTTCGGCACCACGATGAGGAAATAGCTCGACGGCAGCGAGATGCCTTCTGCAAGTCCGACCGTCATCAGGCCTGCTTCGATCACGCGCCGGGTCGGGTTGGCGCAGCCGGCGACCATTGCGTCGGCATCGCCCTGCCGCACCATCATGCCGCCGAAATAGAGCGGCTTGCCTGAAAGGCGCGTCGCCATCGCGGGCGTCATCGACGCGCGTGCCTGCGCCAGCGCCGCGCCGTAGCGGTGCAGCCGCGCGTCGCTGCGCGGATCGGCGATCGCAATCCCATCGAGCGGGACTTTGCCGTCGGCGGCGACCGTCGCAATTGTTGCTGAGTCGCCGAGCAAAATCGGCCGCGCCAGGCGCTCGGCCACGAGTCGCGCCGCCGCCGCGACGACGCGTGCGTCGTCGCCTTCCGGCAAAACGATTGTACGGTGACGCTTGCGTGCGATATCAAGCAAGCGGTCGAGCAATGGCATGCTTCCCACCGTGTGAGAAAGACACGAAACCGAGTGAGGCCTCTAATGACCGAAACAGCCGAAACGATCAAGATTCATCGCGGTCTCAAGGGGGTCTATTTCGACCGCTCGCCCTGCACCTTCATCGACGGAAAGGCGGGCGAGCTGCGCTATCGCGGCTATTCCATCCACGATCTGGCCGAGCATTCGACCTTCGAGGAAACCGGCTGGCTGCTCATGCACGGCGAGTTGCCGAACGCGCAACAGCTCGCGGGCTTCGATGCCGAGCTCAAGGCGGCGCGGCAATTGCCGGCGCCGGTGCTCGACATCGTGCGGTCGATAAAGGACGCGCATCCGATGGATGTGCTGCGCACGGGGACGTCGGCGCTCGCCGCTTTCGATCCTGAGACGGTGGACAATTCGCGCGAGGCGACACTGCGAAAAGGCGTGCGTCTTACGTCGCAGGTGCCGATGTTGGTCGCCGCGCATTCGCGCATCCGTGCCGGCCTCGAACCGGTGCCGGCGGATAGCACGCTCGGCCATGCGGCCAATCTGCTGTGGATGCTCACCGGCAAGCGGCCGAGCGCCGATGCCGCGCAACTCATCGACCGCGACCTCATCCTGCACGCCGAGCATGGCAGCAACGCCTCGTCGTTCGCCGCGCGCGTGGTGATCGGCACCGAGGCCAACCTGCATGCCGCGATTGTGGCGGCCATTGCCGCGCTGTCCGGTCCCGCGCATGGCGGCGCCGCCGAGGACGTGATGAAGATGGCGGAGGAGATCGGCGAGCCCATACGGGCAGCGGAATACGTGAAAGAGAAGCGCAAGGCCGGCATTGCGGTCACCGGCTTCGGTCATCGCGTCTATCGCGCCGAGGACCCGCGCGCGCGCCACATGCGTGCCGGCGTCGAGCGGCTGTCGAAAGAGATGGGCCAGCCTAAGTGGTTCGAGATATTGCAGGCTGTGGTGGCGGCGATGGCGCCTTACGCGCGGCACGGCGTCAACGTGAACGTCGATTTCTATTCCGGCGTCGTCTATCACCTGCTCGGCGTCAAGCGCGACCTGTTCGTACCTATCTTCGCCATCGGCCGTGTGCCGGGCTGGGTGGTGCAGGTGGTCGAGCAACTCGACAACAACATCCTGATCCGCCCGCTGACGCTCTACAGCGGGCCCAACGCGCGCACTTACGTTCCGGTCGAGCGGCGCTAGGCGCGCTTATCGTCTTCAGAAGCGGCGCATGCTGACGCGCCGCACGCGCTGGATCTCGTTTTCCATATCCTTGATCTCGCGGATCAACTCGCTGATCGTGCGGAAAAGGCTTTCGTTGATGTCGATTTGCGAACGCTGCTGCGTTGCCTGCCGCAGCAAGGTTTCGGCCACTGATGTCGACATCGGAAGGACTCGTATGAATTCGCGGGCTGCACCGGGATAGTGAACGCCAGTCGATAAATTTCCTGTGGCGGAACCGCTCAAATTTTCCGCTTGATTAGACGACGATCTTGCCGATCTCGGGAACCATGCCTTAACGGCGTTGGCTGGCCGCTGGGCTGATAGCCCACGGGCTAGACGCGGCACCGGTCCCGGCCGCCGCTTGTCCCGGTAGAAAATTCCCATTTTGCGGGACAAAACGCCTCATATTCTCCATTGCGGGCGAGCGCGCCTCTGTTATCGTCGTTGCAACAGACTTGAGAATTTTAGTCTCAAAAAATGAGACTGTGTAACCGGCGCTATAAGTCGGATCTGGTGCTTCGCCCCGGTGCGGCCGCGGGCGGGGTAGCCGCGGAAAGCAACGGCCGCTGACAGGGAGGACATCTCATGCGTTCGACCATGCGCAGCGTGCTGACGGCACTCGGTCTTGCCGCCGCGCTCATTGGCGGTCCCGTGCAGGCTGCCGGCTATCCGGAACGTCCGATCGAACTGATCGTCCCGTGGGGTCCCGGCGGTGGCGCCGACCAGCTTGCCCGCCTCGTCAGCAAGCTGATGGAGCCGATGCTCGGCCAGGGCATCCCCGTCGTGAACGTGCCCGGCGGCACCGGCGCCACCGGCATGGCGAAGCTCCTCGCTGCGCCAGCCGACGGCTATTCGATGGCGATCTACATCGCCGATAGTCACGCGCTGCTGGCCGGCAAGAACCCGCGCTGGACCATGAACGACATCACGCCGGCGGCGGTGATGATGAAGGTGCCGTCCTTCATCTTTGTGAAAGAGGACAGCCATTTTAAAACCTGGGACGACTTCGCCAAGGAAGCGAAAGCCAATCCGGGCAAGCTCAAAGTCGCCACACTCGGCTTCGGCAGCGTCGACGACTTCTCGCTCACGGTGATCGACCGCGCCGGTATCAAGGTCATCCAGGTGCCCTTCGCCAAGCCGAGCGAGCGCTACGTATCGATCCTTGGCGGCCATGCCGACGCACTCTACGAGCAGGCCGGCGACGTCGCCCAGTTTCTCAACAACAAGCAGATGCGGCCGATCCTGCTGTTCGGCGAAAAGCGCCTGGACGCGTTCAAGGACACGCCGGCGTCCTACGAACTCGGCTACAAGGTGGCGCTGCCGCAGTTCCGCGCCATCGTGCTGCGCTCGGGCACGCCGCCGGAGATCGTCAAGAAGCTCTCCGACGCACTGGCCAAGGTCGTTGCCTCGGATGAGTACAAGAAATTCCTCGTCGAGCAGTTTGCCGATCCGGCGAGCTTCGAGGACGCGACCAAAGCCGGGACTTTCGTCAACCAGCAGCTCGAAGACATGAAGAAGACGATGGCGACGAACTGACCTCCAGTCGCACGTCCTCGTCCCCGCGAAAAGCGGGGACGAGCGCACCCAGTAGCAAGGCATTCGTACCGTCATGTCGTCGACGCTGTTTCGTTCGATCGTCCCTTATCTCGTCGGCCTCGTCGTTGCGGCGTTGCTGTACCTCTATACGGGCAGGATCGAATACACGCCCCGCGGTCATGAACTGGGGCCGCAGGTGTGGCCGCAGCTCGCCATCCTGCTGATGGCCGCCTCCTGCCTGTGGGAAATCACGCGCCGGCTGATCGCCGGCAACCAGGACGCCACCGGCTTCATCGAGGCCTTCGACCGCGAGCCGCACGAGGACGACGACAAGTCTCCGGTCTATCCGCAGCTCCTGATCGGCGGCGTCGTACTGATGGCGGTCTACGCGGTGCTGGTGCCCTATCTCGGCTTCCTGCTCGGTACCTTCCTGTTCCTGGCGGCCTTCATGTATGTCGGCCGCTTCCGCGACCACCGCACCATCTGGCTGACCAGCACGCTGGTGACGGTGCTTTGCGGCGTGCTGTTCCTGCGCGTCGCCTACGTCTCGCTGCCGCGCGGCGTCGCGCCCTTCGACCGCGTCACCGACTTGTTCTTCCTGATCCCGGGGCTCTGATGGACATTCTCAGCCAGCTTGCGGTCGGCTTCGTTAACTGCCTCACGCCGCTCAACATGGCGATGCTGGTGATCGGCATCGTCGTCGGCCTGTTGATCGGCGTGCTGCCGGGCCTGACGCTGGTGATGGGCGTCGCGCTCGCGCTGCCATTCACCTATAAGATGGACGTCACCGCCTCCATCGTGCTGCTGACCGCGATGTACGTGTCGGGCACATACGGCGGCGCTTTCACCGCCATATTATTCCGCATCCCCGGCGAGCCGATCGACGTGCCCATGCTGTGGGACGGCTACACCATGGGGCGCAAGGGCAAGCCGGCCAAGGCGCTCGGCTGGACGCTGATGTCGGCGCTCGGCGGCGGCCTGTTGTCGGCGGTGGTGATGGTGGCGCTCACCGAGCCGCTCGCCAAGTTTGCGCTGCGCTTCTCCTCGCCGGAATATTTCGTCATCGTGCTGTTCGGCCTGTTGAGCGTGGTGGCCATCGGCAAGGGCTCGCTCGCCAATGCCTTCATCAGCATGAGCGCCGGCATCCTCATCTCGTCGGTCGGCGTCGATCCGATCTACGGCGCACCGCGTTTCACGTTCGGTTCGCCGCTGCTCGCCGACGGCATCGAATTCCTGGTGGTGATGGTCGGCGCCTACGGCGTCGGCGAGGTGCTGGCGCGGCTGGAGACCGGTTTCACCACCAAGCCGATCGATAAGATCGCCAATGCGCGCACCGAGCTGCCGACGCTGAAGGAGCTCAACGAATACAAGGTGCCGTTCTTCCGCGCAGCCATCATCGGCGATTTGATCGGGCTGCTGCCCGGCGCCGGCGCGACCATCGCCTCGTTCGTCAGCTACGGCATCGAGGCGAAGTTCGGCAAGCGCAAGGAGCTGATGGGCACCGGCATCCCCGAAGGCATCATCGCGCCGCAGTCGGCCGCCACCGCCTCTGTCGGTGGCGCGTTGGTGCATCTCTTGGCGCTCGGCATTCCGGGTAGCGGCGCCACCGCGGTGATCCTCGGCGCTTTCATGCTGCACGGCATCCAGCCCGGGCCGCAGGTTTTGGTCAGTTCGGCCGGCATGGTCTACACGATCTTCGCCTCGCTCTTTCTCGGCCTGCTGCTGATGTGCGCCATCGGTTATTTCGCCATCCGGCCGCTGGTGAAGATTCTCGATTTTCCGGAAGCGGTGGTCTCGGCCTATGTGCTGATCCTGTGCTTCATCGGCGCGTTGTCGATCCGCAACAACGTCACTGACTTGTGGCTGATTATCGGCTTCGGGGTGCTCGGCTACGGCTTCGAGCGGCTGAAATTCCCCGTGGCGCCCTTGGTGCTCGGCGTCATTCTCGGCCCGATCGCGGAAGAAGCGTTCATGAACACCATGATCAGCTTCTCCAACGACTGGACTGTGTTCTTCACGCGCCCGATTTCCGGGACCATCATTGTCTTCACCATAGTCGTGCTGCTGCTGCCCTTCCTGCAGCACGCCTATCTCAGGTATCGCAACCGCGGGCAGGTGACTCATGCGTAGCAATCTTGCCGTTACGGAACTCAAGCCGCTTCCGCGGCCGCCGAAGCCCGCGCGTGTGCGTGAGCAGAAGCTCGGCGCCACCGCGCGTTCGTTCGCCATCCTGGAACACGTGGCCAAATCGCGTGCGCCGGTTGATGTGCTCGACATTATCGGCTCGCTCAAGTTGCCCAAGGCTACCGCCTACCGGCTGGTCGACTGGTTCGTCTGCCAGGGCTACCTGACGCGCGAGCCGGGGCGGCGGCGGCTGATTGTCGGTCCGCGTCTCACCAATCTCGCCTTCGGCGCGCTGCTGTCGTCGATGCGCAACGACACCGCGCATGTCATTCTGCAGCGCCTGGTGCACAGTCTGGACGAGACCTGCAACGTTGGGACGCTTCTCAACGGCGAGGTGGTCTATCTCGACCGCGTCGAGGCCGACCACTGGCCGCTGCGGCTGCATTACACGCAAGGCTCGCGCGTGCCGCTGCATTGCAGTGCCATCGGCAAGCTCTATCTTGCATTAGCGCCGGCGCCACGCCGCCGGCGGCTACTGGAGGCGCTGGAGCTCAAGCGCTTTACCGATAACACCATCGTCGAACCGGCCAAGCTCGATGCCGAGTTGCGTCAAATCCGCAAAGAGCAAGCGTCGTTCGACCGGGAGGAATATCTCATTGGCGTCGTCTGTATGGCGGTGCCGATCATGGGCAAGAACGGCGAACTGCTCGCGGCGCTCGCCGTGCAGGCGCCGGAAGCGCGCATGAACGTGCAGGCGGCGCGCCGCCATATGCCGGCCTTGCGCCGCGCGGCCGGCGAACTCGCTCAGATTTTCCAGGCGAAAGAGTAGACCCGGCATCCGATAAGAGCCGGTCTCGTTGAGAGGACATTGCAATGAAGATGACCACGGAAGAGGCGTTCGTAAAAGTATTGCAGATGCACGGCATCGAGCATGCTTTTGGCATCATCGGCTCGGCCTTCATGCCGATCTCAGATCTGTTTCCGAAAGCCGGCATCACCTTCTGGGACGTGGCGCACGAGGGTAACGGCGCGCTCATCTGCGACGGCTACACGCGCTCGACCGGCAAGATCGCCATGGTGATCGCGCAGAACGGACCCGGCATCACCAACTTCGTCACGTCCATCAAGACGGCCTACTGGAACCACACGCCGATGCTGCTGGTGACGCCGCAGGCGGCGAACAAGACCATCGGGCAGGGCGGCTTCCAGGAAGTCGAGCAGATGGCGCTGTTCCGCGACATGGTCTGCTACCAGGAAGAAGTGCGTGACCCCTCGCGCACCGCCGAGGTGCTCAACCGCGTCATCACCAAGGCCAAGCGCCTGTCGGCGCCGGCGCAGATCAACATCCCGCGCGACTACTGGACGCAGGTGATCGACATCGCCCTGCCGGCCATCATTGAATTCGAGCGTCCGGCGGGCGGCGAAAAGGCGGTGGCGGAAGCCGCCAAGCTGCTGTCGACGGCGAAATTCCCGGTGATCCTGTCCGGCGCCGGTGTTGTGCTTGCCAATGCCATTTCGGAGTGCGCCGCTCTCGCCGAGAAGCTCGACGCGCCGGTGTGCAACAACTACCAGCACAACGACAGCTTTCCCGGCAGCCACCGGCTCTCGGTCGGGCCGCTCGGCTACAACGGCTCCAAGGCGGCGATGGAACTCGTCGCCAAGGCCGATGTCGTGCTCTGCCTCGGCACGCGGCTCAATCCGTTCTCGACGCTGCCAGGCTACGGCATCGACTATTGGCCCAAGAACGCCAAAATCATCCAGGTCGACATCAATGCGGACCGCATCGGCCTGACCAAGCCGGTGGCGGTCGGCATCTGCGGCGATGCCAAACTGGTCGCAAGGGCGCTGCTGGCGCAGCTTGCGCCCAGCGCGGGCAATGATGGCCGCGAGGACCGCAAGGCGCTAATCCACACCACCAAGTCGCGCTGGCTGCAGGCTTTGTCCAGCCTCGACCATGAGGACGACGACCCGGGCACCACGTGGAACGTCGACGCAGTCAAGCGCGATCCCGACCGTATGTCGCCGCGCCAAGCCTGGCGTGCCATCCAGGCCGGCTTGCCGAAGGATGCCATCATCTCCAGCGACATCGGCAACAACTGCGCCATCGGCAACGCCTATCCGACCTTCGAGAAGGGCCGCAAATATCTGGCGCCCGGCCTGTTCGGACCCTGCGGCTACGGCTTTCCCTCGATTATCGGCGCCAAGATCGGCAATCCGGACACGCCGGTCATCGGCTTTGCCGGCGACGGCGCCTTCGGCATTTCGATGAGCGAGATGAGTTCGATCGGCCGCGAGGAATGGCCCGGCATCACCATGGTGATCTTCCGGAACTACCAATGGGGCGCCGAGAAGCGCAATTCGATCCTCTGGTACGACGACAACTTCGTCGGCACAGAGCTCGATCCGCATCTCAGCTATGCAAAGGTGGCTGAAGGCTGCGGCCTCAAAGGCGTAGTAGTCAAAACGCAATCCGAGCTGACCGAGGTGCTGCGCCAGTCCTGCGAGGATCAGAAGAAGCGCATCACCACCTTCATCGAGGTGGTGCTCAATCAGGAGCTGGGTGAGCCCTTCCGCCGTGACGCCATGAAGAAGCCGGTCCAGGTCGCGGGCATCAAGCGCGAGGACATGCGCCCGCAGCAGGTTGGCTAATCAAACGAGCAAGACGATGACAGTAGCCGTGAAACCTATCGCGGATCCGAAAGCCCAAGAGGTCGTCGACGATCTCGTGCGGCGGGCACGTGCGGCCGTGGCCGCTTTCGCCGACGCCGATCAGGCGCGTGCCGACGAAGCGGTGACAGCGCTCGCCTGGTCGCTGTACAAGCCCGAGCACGCCGAGGAACTGGCGACACTGGCTGTGGCCGACACCAAGCTCGGCAATGTGCCGGACAAGATCATCAAGAAGCAGCGCAAGACCTTCGGCACGCTGCGTGACTTGATGCGGGTGAAGTCGGTCGGCATCATCGAGGAAGACAAGAAACTCGGCATCACCAAATGGGCAAAGCCCGTGGGTGTCGTCTGCGCCATCACGCCGTCGACCAATCCGGGCGCCACGCCGGTCAACAAGGCGATGATGGCGATCAAGGGCAAGAACGCGATCGTCATTGCGTCATCGCCCGCGGGTCTGAAGACCACGATGAAGACGGTCGACTACATGCGCGCCGAGCTGAAGAAAATCGGCGCGCCGGAGGACCTGGTGCAGATCCTGCCGCCGCCTGCCTCCAAGGATATGACACAGGCGTTGATGCAGGGCTGCGACCTGATCGTCGCCACCGGCTCGCAGGATAACGTGCGCCGCGCCTATTCGTCCGGCACGCCGGCGATCGGCGTCGGCACCGGCAATGTGACGGTGATCGTCGACGAGACCGCCGACCTCGACGACGCGGCCAAGAAGATCTGCGCCTCGAAGATATTCGATAACTCGACGTCCTGCTCGTCGGAGAATTCGTTGATCTTGGTCGATGGCATCTACGACAAGGCCATTGCGGCGCTGGAGCGAGTCGGTGGCTACATGGCGTCGAGCGCGGAGAAGGCGAAGATCCAGGCCGCGCTGTGGCCGGACGGCAAGCTGTCGCGCACGCTGATCGCGCGCGATGCCGACGTGCTGGCGCGCGGCTGTGGCCTGCCGGCCGCGGCGGAAAGCAAAAAGTTCTTCATGATTCAGGAGACCGGCGTTGGCCGCGATTTCCCGTTCTCCAGCGAAAAGCTGGCGCTGGTGCTCACGATCTACCGCGCCAAGGATTTCGACGAGGCCATCGCGCTCGGCAACAAGATCCTCATGCATCAGGGTCGCGGCCATTCGATCGGCCTGCACACCAAGGATATGAGCCGCGGGCGCAAGCTCGCCGAGCAGGCGGACGTCGTGCGCGTGCTGATCAACCAGGCGCACACGTTTGCCAATGGCGGCGGCTTCGACAGCGGCCTGAACTTCACGCTCTCCATGGGCTGCGGCACCTGGGGCGGCAATTCCATCACCGTGATCCTGGGCTACAAGCACTTCCTCAACATCACCCACCTCGTCACCACCATCCCGGAAGACAAGCCGAGCGAGGAAGAGCTGTTCGGCAAGCACTGGCAGAAGTACGGGAAGTGACAGCGATGCCCGGGCCGTGCGGCATACTCCTCTTCACCTCTCCCCTGGGAGGAGAGGCGCGAAGCGCGCCGGGTGAGGGGGAAGCTGCTTATCGATGGTCACTTGCCCCCTCACCCCAACCCTCTCCCACCGAAAGGGCGTTTACGCCCGTCTTCGACGGGCTATGGGGAGAGGGAGCCCGCCTGCGTTCGCTGCGAGCCTAGAATGAATTTCGAAGAACATGCGGCAAAAACGTTGGTGCTGACGCCGGCCGGCATTCCGGTGCCGCGCGGCATTCTGTGCATCAGCGCCGCCGAGGCAGCGGCGGCGGCGGCGCAGATCGGACCCTGCGTGGTGAAGGCGCAGGTCCCCACCGGCAAGCGCGGCAAGGCCGGCGGCATCAAGCTGGCCACCACGCCGAAGGAAGCCGAGCAGGTCGCCGGCCAGATTCTCGGCATGACCATCGGCGAATACAAAGTCGAGCGGCTGCTGGTCGAAGAACAGGCCAAGATCGCGCGCGAGTTCTACGCCGCGGTGCTGCATGACACGGCTCAGCGCAAGCCGATGATTCTGTTCTCGACCGAAGGCGGCATGGATATCGAGGAGGTGGCAGCGGCCAAGCCCGATGCCGTGCGCCGGCTGCTGGTCGACATCGATCGCGCGCTGACCCCGTCGGAGATCGAAACGCTGCTCGCCGGTCTCGATCTCGGCACCGCGCGGACGCAGATCGCCGATATCCTCCTGAAGCTGCATGCTGCCTATCGTGAACGCGATGCCGAGCTCGTTGAAATCAACCCGCTGGCGCTGCTCGGCGACGGACGCGTGGTGGCGCTCGACTGCAAGTTCGTGCTCGACGACGGCTCGACGTTCCGCCAGTTCGAATTGGCCAAGGCAGGTTCGCCCGGCGCCATGACGGCGCTGGAGGCGCGCGGAGCCGCCGCCGGCCTCAAGCTCATCCAGCTCGATGGCAACGTCGGCGTGCTGGCGAACGGCGCCGGCCTCACCATGACCACGATGGACGTGATCCGCCATTGCGGCGGCCAGCCGGCGAACTTTCTCGAGATCGGCGGCGAGGCCTATACCAAATCCGAGATCGCGCTCGACCTGGTGCTGTCCAATCCGGGCGTGAAGAGCCTGGTGATCAATTTCTGCGGTGCCTTCGCGCGCACCGACGTGATGGCGGACGGCGTGGTGAAGGCGTGGAAGAAGCTCAAGCCGACAGTGCCGGTGTTCTTCTCCATCCATGGCACCGGCGAGGACGAGGCGGTCGCGCTCGTTCGCTCCGAACTCGGCATCGAGCCCTACGACATGATGGAAGACGCCATCCAGGCGGCAGTCGAGGCCGCGCAATGATCGTCCGCAAAAAAGATCGCGTGGTGGTGCTCGGCATTACCGGCAAGCAGGGCACATTCTGGACCGAGAAGATGATCGCCTACGGCACCAACGTGGTCGCCGGCATCAATCCCAAGCGCGCCGGCGAGACGCATGTCGGCGTGCCGATTTTCGCCTCCACCGCCGAGGCGGCCAAGGCGGTCGGCGCCGACGTCGCCGTCGGTTTCATTCCGCCACCGATGGCGAAGGAGGCTGCCGTGTCGGCGGCCGAGGCGAAGGTCAAAACGCTGGTCGTGCTCACCGAGCACATCCCGGCGCAGGACGTGATGGCGATGCACGCCGCAGCCGCCAGGCACGGCACGCGCATCGTCGGGCCGAATACGGCCGGTCTCGTCACGCCAGGCGAATGTTTTGTCGGCATCATGCCGGCCTTCGTGCCGTCGGTGTTCAAGCCGGGCCGTATCGGCGTCATCTCGCGCTCGGGCAGCCTGGGTACGCTCGTCTGCCTCAATCTGACGCGCGCCGGCCTCGGCCAGTCCGCCTTCCTCGGCATCGGGGGCGATCCGATGCTCGGCACCACCACGCGCGATGCGCTCGAGGCGCTCGACAAGGACGCCGGCACCGACGCGGTAGTCGTTGTCGGCGAAATCGGTGGAGCTATGGAAGAGGAGGCGGCCGGCTACGCCAGGACCATGCGCAAGCCGGTGGTCTCGTTCATTGCCGGCGCTGCGTCTCCGCCGGGCAAGAAGATGGGTCATGCCGGCGCCATCGTCACCGGTAGCGCCGGCAGTTACGCCGGCAAACGCGCCGCGCTGGAAGCGGCCGGCGTGCAAGTGGTCGACACGCCCGGCGAGATCGCCGGCGCCGTGGCGGCGAGACTTGGCGTCAGTCTTGGCGGCAAGACCGCCGTCAACCAGTAAGGACATCGCGTGGCCGTTCCCAGTCCCCAAGTCAGCCGCTCCTTCCTCGACAGCGTGATCGACTTTGCGCCGGGCGTCGTGTTGTCCGCAGCGGTCGCCGGCGCCGCCTATCTCGCTGCGCCTTACGTCGCCAAGGCGCTGCCGATCCCGGCCATGGTGCTGGCGCTGGTGTTCGGCATCGCGCTCAACCCGCTTGCCAGCCAGCCTGCAGTGAAGCCCGGCATGGGTTTCTGCGTGCGCACGCTGCTGCGCTGGGCGGTGGCGCTGCTGGGCCTGCGCGTGGCGCTGTCCGACATCGCGGCGCTCGGCCTCACCACCGGTATGCTGGTCGTGTTCGCCATGATCGTGACGTTGTGGTCCGGCTTCACCTTCGCGCGCATGAGCGGCCGGCAGACCGGCTTCGGGGCGCTGGTCGGCTCGGCGACCGCGGTCTGCGGCGCCTCCGCCGCGCTGGCCACCTCCACCGTGGTACCGGACTATCCCGGCAAACAGGCCGACATCGCTTTTGTCGTCGTGGCGGTGAATGCGCTTGCCACCGTGGCGATGGTGATTTTCCCGCCGCTCTGCCTGGTGCTCGGCTTCGACGAGCAGACGACCGGCGTCATGCTCGGCGGCACCATCCATGATGTCGCGCAAGTTGTCGGCGCCGGCTACGCGGTGTCGGAGCCGGTCGGCAACACGGCGGTGATCGTGAAGCTGTTCCGCGTCTTCCTGCTGCTGCCGGTGGTGCTCGGTGTCGGCTGGTACTTCACGCGGCAAGGCATCAAGCACGGCGATGCGCGTGTGCCGGTGCCGGTATTTGCGCTGGTATTCCTGGCGCTCTGTTTCCTCAACAGCGCGTTGCCGCTGGCGCCGTCGATCGCGCCGGTGGCGCTGCCGATCAAGAAGGTGCTGATCGAGGCTTCGAGCTGGGGCCTCCTGATCGCCATCGGCGCGCTCGGCCTCGGCACGTCGATCTCCACCATCATCGCGCTCGGCTGGCGTCACGTGATGACGGTGGTTGCGACCTCGGCGGTGATCTTCGCGATCGTCACCGGCGGGCTGTTGCTGGAGCGGCTAATCTAGCGCCGCTCACTTCTCCAGCGTCACCGTCTCGAATTCCGCCGGCAACACGATCTCCAGCAGCTCGCAGTCGTCGGAATAGCCGCGCACCGTGTGCTTGATCTTCGGCGGCTGGATCCAGCAGGAGCCGGCCTTGAAGGTCTGCACGCCGTGGCCTTCGAACTCGGACTTGAACCAGCCCTTGAGCACATAGACCATTTGGAAATCGACGTCGTGGTAGTGCGGGACCGCGACGTCCTTGGCGTCGAACGGCTTGGTCATGCGGATGACATGGGCCTGCACCATGCCGCCGGTCGCCGGCGCCAGCCCGAGATCGCGGTAGGCCGAGTAGGTGCGCAGGCCCTGGTCGAAATCTTCCTCGCGATGATGGCTGACTGTGAACTTCTGCGGCCGGCGTTTCGTCAGCGTCTTGGCCTTCACCGCACGCCGGGCAGTGGCCTTGGCGGCCGATTTGCGCCGAGCCTGGACTTTCTTGCGCGTCTTAGCCATTGCTTCCTCCGGTTTCGAGGAATTGGACCACGGTGGAAGACCCAAAACAACAGGCGGAAATTCGCATCTTTGTCGATGCCGACGCCTGCCCAGTGAAGAACGAGGTCTATCGGGTGGCCGAGCGCTACGGCCTCAAGCTCTATGTCGTCGCCAATTCCTACATGAACGTGCCGCGCAGCGAGATGATCGAGCGCGTTGTCGTCACGCAAGGCCCCGATATCGCCGATGACTGGATCGCCGAACGCGCCGGCGACAGCGATATCGTCATCACGGCGGATATACCGCTGGCCGGGCGCTGCGTGCGCAACAAGGCGACTGTGCTATCGCCGACTGGCAAGCCGTTCGATGACGACTCCATCGGAATGGCGGTGGCTACGCGCAACCTGATGACAGATTTGCGCAGTGCCGGCGCCGTCACGCGCGGGCCGCCGCCGCTGTCGCGGCAGGATATTTCGCGGTTTCTGTCCGCGCTGGATTTGGCGGTGGTGCGGCTGAAGCGGAAATTGGCGCAGGGTTAGAGCGCCGCAACGAACTGGGCGCGCTCCCTCTCCCCTGGGGGAGAGGGTTGGGGTGAGGGGGTAAGTGACTCTCGATAATGTAACCCCTCACCCGGATCGCTTTTGCGATCCGACCTCTCCCTATGGGAGAGGTGAAGAGAAGATTACTCCGCCGCCGTGGCGACGCCGCCATGCGCCTGCGACCAGCCGGCCGGGTCGTCGATGAACTTCTCCACCTCGGCCAGCATCTTCGGCTCGAATTTGTTCATCGCCTTGGCGACGCTGAGCACGTCGCGCCACGTGGTGAGCGCGTGCAGCGTGACGCCGAGGTCGCCCATGATCTTCTTGCTTTGCGGATAGATGTCGTAGAAGAAAATCACGAAGCAATGGTCGCAATGGCCTTCGGCATCGCGGATCGCCTTGATGAAGTTGACCTTGCTTTTGCCGTCGGTGGCGAGGTCTTCCACCAGCAGCACGCGCTGGCCGGGGATGAGCTGGCCCTCGATCTGCGCGCCGCGGCCAAATCCTTTCGGCTTCTTGCGGATGTATTGCATCGGCAGATTGAGCCGGTCCGCCACCCAGGCGGCGAAGGGAATGCCGGCGGTCTCGCCGCCCGCCACGGCGTCAATCTTATCGCGGCCGATCTCCTGCCCGATGGCGGAGACCATGAAGTCCATCAACGTCGAGCGCACGGCGGGGAACGAGATCAGCCAGCGCGAGTCGTTGTAGACCGGGCTCGCCCAGCCCGACGTGAAGATGAACGGCTTGTCCTGCATGAAGCGCACGGCGCCGGTGTCGAGATACATCCGCGCGGCGAGCTCGGCGATGGTCTTCTTGTCGAGGAATGGGGCAGGTGAGGTCATGGTGAAAGGTCCGGAGCGCTCCACGCGGGCGGCCTGTCAAAGCATAAAACGCGTCAGCCCGCCACGCCGCAGTGGCGCGACAATTCACAGGCCAGATCGAGCAGCGCCTCGTCGCCGCCGGCCCAGCCGATGAAGGAGATACCGATCGGACAGCCGTCGACCGTGCCGGCCGGCAGGCTCATCTGCGGTAGGCCGGAGACGCCGGCCGTACAGGTGAGCCGCATCACGCGCGCGCGGAAGTCTTCGAGGTCCGCCCCCGGCGTTGCGATCAGCGGCGCGATGGCCGGCGCCGTCGGCAGGACGAGCACGGTACCGGGCGCTGCCGTCTGCCGGATATGCGCGCGGGCGGCCTGCTGCACCGTGCGCGCGGCATCGGCCTGCACCTTGGTTACGGTTGCGGCGAACTCCATGCGCTCGCGGATGCCGGGACCGATGACGGGTTTATGCTTGCTGACGAAATCGCCGAAGCTCTGCCAGGTCTCGTAGGCCTGGATGATGCGGAAGGCTTCGCGCCAGCCGTCGAAGCCTTCCGGCGCGATGCGGCCGGTCGTGACGCTCGGGAGGTGCGCGGCCATAGCGTCGAGCACGCGGCGGAGTAGGGCGGCGACGGCAGGCTCGGCCTGCGCGAAGGCGTCCTCCAGCACGATCACGCGCGTGATCTTGCCGGGCACGCGCGACGCGGTGTCGAGCAGCACCGCGCCCACGTTGCGGAATACGCCGGGCGTCGCCGCAAACCATCCGGGCACGTCGAAGGTCGGCGCCATATCGGCGACGCCACGATGCGCGATGCGCTCGTGCGTCGGACGCAGGCCGTAGATGCCGTTGAACGAAGCCGGGATGCGCACCGAACCGCCGGTGTCGCTGCCGAGCGCGAAATCGCATAACCCGGCGCCGACTGCCGCCGCCGAGCCGGCCGACGAGCCGCCGGGCAGGCGTCCGGGTGCGCGGATGTTCTGCGGCGTGCCGTAATGCGCGTTGGCGCCGGTCACGCTGTAGAAAAACTCGTCGCACACCGTCTTGCCGATAATGGTGGCGCCGGCATCGAGCAGTTTCTGCACCGGCGGGCAGTGCTGGGTCGCAGGCTGGTGGACCTCGAGCCACGTCGGATTGCCGCAGCTCATGCGCTCGCCGGCGATCTCGTACATATCCTTGACGACGGCGGTGAGCCCGGCGAGCGGGCCGCTGGCCGCGCCTTTCAAGGGCGCTTTCAGGTCGTGCGGAACGAAGGCGGAGCGGCGAACGGGTGACGACATGAGTGCGGCCTATCGTTCCTGCGTCAGGTACCAGTCGAGGATCTTGGCGCCGTCCCAGCTGACCACGCCGTCATGCGACAAAATCTCTTCAAAAGTGCGCTGCACGTGCCCAATGCGGTGTGGCGCACCCGAGAGATAAGGATGGCAGGCAATCGCCATGATCTTCGGGCGCTCGGCAGCCTCGGCATACAGCGTGTTGAAGTGGTCGATCGCGCGCGAGTGCCACACCTCCGAGGCGTGATGCTGCAGGGCCATCATTACGATGTCGTGGATTTCAAAATTATAAGGCAGCGCCACCACCGGCTTATGTGTGGTCTTCAGGGTCACCGGCTCGTCGTCCAGCACCCAGTCGCCAATATATTCGACGCCGGCTTCCGACAGGTAATCGAGCGTCTCGAAAGTCTGCGTCAGCCCGGGCCCGAACCAGCCGCGCGGACGTTTGCCCGAGAACTTCTCGATCACATCCATCGATTTCATGATCACCGCGCGCTGGTCGTCCAGTTTGTGCATCGGCATCTGGTCGTAGCTGTGCGCGTTGAGCTCCCAACCGCTGTCCATGCAGGCTTCGATCACAGCCGGATATGTCTCGCAGACCTTGGCGTTGAGCGTCACCGTCGGAGTCACGCCGAGCTTGAGCATCGCCTTGCGCAGCCTCCAGAAGCCGACGCGCATGCCGTATTCGTGCCAGCTCCAATTCGGGTGGTCGGGCAGCATCGGCTGCCCCTGCGGCGGCGAGATGACCATGCGCGCCATCGGACGCGCGATATCCCATTCCTCCAGCGCCAGCACCGGCCAGATCACCAGCCGCACGCCTTTGGGGAACGTCAGCGGCGGCCGGCCCTCGATCGGCGAAAAGGCGAGGCGTTCGCGCGGATGCATGGCCTATTCCGGCTTCGGACCGGTCTTCATATACCAGTCGGCGATCTGCGAGCCGGTCCAGAACAGCACGTCTTTCTTGCGCCGAATCTTTTCGTAAATCTTGCGGAAGTATTTGGCCCGATGCGGCGCGCCCATGATGTAGGGGTGTACCGAGATCGCCATTACTCGCGCCGAGCCCTTGGCGTCTTTGTAGATCTGCTCGAACTGGTCCATCGCCCGTTCGTAGAACTCCGACGCCTTGTGATGCTGGATCAGCATCATGGCGACGTCGTTGCATTCCTGCGTGTAGGGGATGTTGAGGATCGGCTTATTGCGCGTCTTCATCCACACCGGCTGGTCGTCGAGCACCCAGTCAGCGACATAGTCGTAGCCTTCCTCCGAGAGGATATCCGGCGTT
>Ga0134124_10000563_pt1 | contig 30613 bp, 28 predicted proteins | sample KB304_FD_96880 | JGI IMG/M metagenome (GOLD analysis project Ga0134124, IMG submission 96880) | Terrestrial soil microbial communities without Nitrogen fertilizer from Kellogg Biological Station, Michigan, USA - KB3-0-4 | ecosystem: Environmental > Terrestrial > Soil > Unclassified ... | reverse complement strand
TTTATTTTCCTGACATCGTTTGCACCAGAAAGTAAGTAACGAATTGATGAAACAGGGTAGATAGATTCTGTTTCTAAATCATTTATATTAAAAACAGAGGTTTCATTTCCCCTAACAAAAATAGCTAATCCAGCTTTAGCTGAGATAATAGCATCCATTACTTTTCCTCTAGAATAATTCCATGATTTTTACATTTTGACTGCAAACTTTTCCAAAGTGCCAAATCGTGTTTTCTTGTTGGTTTTGGCCCAACAATTCGATCAAAAGAAGTTGGATGAATTGGCCCAAAAATGTGAACTTCAATAAATTCATCAACAGCGCTACTTGCACCAGGTTGCATCAAAATATCAGGGAACTGGTCATCGGTCGTATTTTTATCTATTCTACTATGTAGCTTTGCCCTTGCAAGCAATCCCCTATCATTCCATGAAGCACGATACCCTGGTGGGATTGAATGTCCAGCAACTATTCTATGCTTTTCCATAAACAAAAAAGGATTTTCTTCAAATACAGAAGACCTGAGAGAAATCATTCGATCTTTTAAGACAATCGAATATGCACCGTAATTAGTCAATCCTGTTCCATTAAGAGTGAGACATGTAAAATTAATTTCCTCATGGTAATGAGGGAAAAGAGTAGATTCAACAGCTGGCCTACCAATTTCCCACGCATCATCTTTAGGTAATCGTAAACCAGCAGCAACTTGTTTATGAAAGCTAATATAAAGTTTGTTTTCACGAGAAACAAGGTCAAGCACCAAGTCAAGGCTTTGGCAAAAAACCGCTTCAGATTTTAAAACAGTGCGCTCAAAACGATCAAGAACACTCTTGCATCCACGTAATCCAGTTGAGACAGATGAATCTTCTACACGTTTTTTTAAGGCGTTTATTTCTTTAGTTGTCTGAGTTGCACGAACATTTGGGAACCCTACATCAGCCTGGCAACTTGGACAATTGCGAACATTTGGAGGCACTTTTTCATGGCAAACAGCACATGTCATCACAATAGCTCTGAATTCATTTCTATTTTTAAAAATAGGAATTTTAAAGTTAGCAGATTTTTCCGTTACACACCATATTTAAGTTGTTCCTGCCTCAGATAGCTGTTGACCGTTAACTTATAACCACACGAACCAGAAAGAAAAGATAGGTTTTTTGCCAGTTCTTGGGAGATCATGTACAGCGATCAGCTTACGAATGATCGGATCAGAGCAGGAATAATTATTGGGATTTTTTTATTTATCACAACCTTTAACGCTCCACAAAAATCAATCAAATCGACACAATCCCAGTGTGTCTAATTTGTCTAATTATGAAATAAGAAAGGCAGGATGAAGTTACATACTGTGCCCCTCCCTCCGGCTGTTTGCTTTTACAAACGATCAAGTGCCTGTTGAGAAAGATAGAGTATATCTTCTTTCCGACCAACATCCTTATATACATACCGCACATCCTCACAGGCTATCCATTTATTGTCCAGACAGCAAAAAACCTTGGACGCGCCGATATCATACCTGAAAGCAAGGTCGCCTGGCAGAACCACAGGCTTTTTCGGAACAGCCTTGAGCACTTCATTTACAATCCGCTCTGTCTGGCGCACCAGCAAACACCTGAAGTTTCGCAACTCTTCACCGAATTCCGAGACGATCGCCAATTGTGAAGGGACTTGACTAATCATCCGGCAGACACCAATCACGCCTAGGTGGTTCGGATAGAGACACTCATGTACCCCCTCGTTAATGTCCACCACGATCTCGTTTTTTTTGACAGAACCGATATGAGCCACCAGCACATCTACTCCGTTGAGAGCCTCTTCGGGATACTGCTGCCAGAGCTCCCTAGTTCCGTCCGTATTGGGCACGAACTCTGTCGCGTCCAACTTGAGGGGAAACAACCCCGTATCGCTGGTGAAGAGAAGGCGGCGTATCACCCCGTCATCAAAAGAAACGGTAAACAGAAGCCCAATGCTCTGGTCTCTGGATACGATCTCATCATGAAAAGCTGGCAACACCAATAATCCAACTCCAGCAGGTAATTCATATCTATTACCGACATTCAGCGTGTACACCTTGTCAATGTAGGAATGATCTTGAAGATTCAGTAGCCCAGAAAATTTCTTGTATGCGCCGTTGTTCAGGTAAAGAGTAACTTTCTTCGAGGGTTTCTTATCTTTAGTCTTACGGTTGTTTTCTTTAATTTCACTATTGTATTGGTGGAGCAGGGTGCAGAGCGATTCAAAGTCAGTAGTATGGTCGTTATGGGCATGGGTAATTACGATTGTGTCGATATCGTGAATCCGACCGGCAGCCTCGTAAAAGTTCTCAATAAAATTGTACCCCGGGTCTACAACGATACCCCTTCCCTGATGATAGATAAAATATCCCCCACCACGGCTGCGGTTATCCTCTGCCACGGCTGGAATGGCCGGTGTATACGAGTTCCATTTACGTAAGATTTGAAATTCGGACCGGTCTTGCTCGCGTTTAGATTCAGGCAAGAGAAAATCGGCCACTCGCTCCTTGGCTGAATCGATTCCTGTAATCAACTCGTTACCGCGGTCTCCCAGTTCAGAGCGTATCCTGGCCACAAACCCTCTGATGTCACTTAATGGGTCATCCGCACCCGATACGGTTTGAGTTTTAGAAGGTTGCTGAACAGTTCCTTCGACACCTTCTCGAGCTATCTCTTCAGTTAACCGTTCCCATTCCTCCTTGGCATCTTTGCCGACTAATCGGGCCAAAAGGAAGAAATCGTCTTTGTACGTTCTAGGGTCGAGAGATGCCGCCCTGCGTATATTTTCGAACACACCATCCAACTTACCGTTATTGTAGGAACATACAGCCAGGTCTCGATAGGTGTCGGCATCGTCACCCTTGATTTCCAGAGCCTGTGTGAAACAGGTAATTGCTGGGTCTAACTCACTTTGCTGGGAAAGGGAAATTCCTTTGTTACGCAGGGCATTGTAATCTCGGGGATTGATGGCCAGCGCCTGATCATACAGCGTTATCGCCTCGCCCTCCCTCCCCTGCTTGTAAAGAGAAACTCCCTTGTTACGTAGGGAATCGTAATCCTTGGGGTTAATAGCCAGCGCCTGATCATACAGTGCTATAGCCTCGTTTTCATTTTCCTGTCTTGAAAGGGAAACTCCCTTGTTACGCAGTGCGTTGTAATCTTTGGGATTTATTGCCAGTGTCTGATCATAAAGTGCAATCGCCTCGTCTTCCCGGTTAAGCTTGGAAAAGGAAACTCCCTTGTAACGCAGGGCATTGTAATCTCTGGGATTGATGGCCAGTGCCTGATCATAAAATGCAATCGCCTCGTCTTCTTTTCCCTTATTAGAAAGGGAAGCTCCCTTGTTACGCAGGGCCTCGTAATCCTTTGGATTGATGGCTAGCACCTGGTCAAAAAGTTCAATCGCCTCGTTAAACCTGTTTAGATTACTTAGGCAGACGCCCATCTGGCGTAACAAAAACGGGTCTGGCCCCTCACCATTATCTCTCCGCCAAAAGTGAGCCTCTTGCATTAATTCAAGCTGAGTCGAATTATCATCACGGTCGTAATGTAGTATCTCTCCCTCTAAGAAAAGACGGTAATCCTCGTCTCCAGCCTCAGTTGCCCTTGCTAAGTGTTCGTGGAGGAGCGCCAAAACCTGCGCCATCTCACCAGATGTAGCAAGATTGTCAGCTGTCTGGCTTACAGCTCGATACTCCTCGATCCGTTCCTCTCGGTTCATAAGACACCCTTCTATCAATGTAAATAAATTAACGTTTACAATCTATTAGAACGGGGGCATGGTTGCAAGAGCAATCAACTGCAATGGAGAGAAAGTTTTGACTTGATGAAACGGGGAATCAACTTGCGACCACTAGACCTTCCAAAATATGCTGCCCTCGGAACATATTGATCGTTCTTTTGTTTTACTATTATTGCTTTTCTTTGTTGTAGAAAGTATGAGTCTGCATGAGCCCATCAAATAAAAAAAGGGCCTACGGAAAACTCCGTAAACCCTTTATTTAATGGTCGGTGCGACAAGATTCGAACTTGCGACCACTAGACCCCCAGTTAAATTATATACCCCCTGTCACGCCCTACCCTCTTTTACCCGCCTTACTTATCTATTTGATTTTGTAGCGTTATTATTGTATCATCTTTTATCATCATTCACTCGTTTTTACAACAACTTGATACAACTTTGATACAACACATTGCAAAGGAGGATTTCAATGCCACCAGTAAAATTGTCTCAACGCTTCGTTGACAGCCTTCCGCCGACAAAAGAACTTATCCTCTTCTTTGACACCTCACTGACCGGCTTTGGTGTCTACACCAAGGGAAAGGCAAAAACATATTTTATCCAAGCCAGGGTTGGAAAGAAACTTATCAAATCAACTATCGGAAAAGCTAGTGTCTTCAGCCTGGAAGATGCCCGCAAGCAAGCTAAGATAAAACTTGGCATGATGGCAAAAGGCATCAACCCTGTAGAGGAAAAACGTAGGGAAGAAAAACAAAGCATGACGCTTCAAGAACTACTTAAAGAATACCTTGAAGCCAACAAGGATTTAAAGGATTCAAGTCGTAATTTCTACAGTCTCTGCATAGATTCCTACCTTAAAGATTGGAAAGACAGACCGATCCGCAATATTTCAGAAGAGGATATAAAGAAGCGTCACAAGATCCTCAGCACAAAGATTAAAACTCCAAAGACAGAGCCCCCTCAGGAACCGGCTGAACCCGGATCTTCGAAAAAACGCAGAAAACGTGCTCGCACCAATGGCCCTGGAATAGCTGATGGAGTAATGAAAACTCTGAGAGCATTATTGAACCACGCCATAGATGAGCATCCAGAAATCATCAGTATTAACCCAGTATCCAAACTGAAAAAACGCTGGAACAAGCTGAAACCACGAGAAGTATATCTTCGCCAGGATCAGTTGCCTGCATGGTATCAAGCGGTTAACTCATCACAGAATCACTCAGTCAGAGATGCATTACTGTTGATCCTATACACCGGGTTGAGAAGCAAGACAGAGGCATTCCCTCTTAAATGGGATCACATCGACTTTACCGCTAAACAAATGCATTTTTATGACACAAAAAACAAAAGCACTCTGGTGCTCCCTATGAATAATGCAGTTTACACCCTCCTAAAAGAACGACAGGACCGTTACAAAGAATCCGATTACATCTTTCCCTCAGTTACCGGCGAAGGTCACATTGTTGATGTCCGAAAAGAGCTAAATAAAATTAATGCAACAGCCGACATTGCCAAACTGACTCCACACAGTCTCAGGCACACATTCTCAACATATGCTGAATATCTTGATATATCACCTTTTGCAATCAAGGCTCTTTTGAATCATAGCGACAACAAAAAGCGTGATACAACAGCAGGGTACATACATGTAAGTCTCGAACGCATGAGAAAAGCGAGTCAAATGGTGGCAGACTATATTTGCCAGATTATTGAAAATGCGGAAGCTCCAAACAACACTGAACATGTACTTGACGGAGAATCGTAACGAGACAATGTAATCCCTATTACTAAAGTAAATGCATCAGCTTGAGCTTCACGATCTTCGCCGTACATTTATTACTGTTGCCGAAAGCCTTGATATTTCTTATGCTGCAGTCAAGAAAACTGCTTAACCATAGCGACTGTAATGATGTTACCGGTGATTACCTACATATAACATCTGATCGACTGCGTGAACCGATGAAGAGAATTAGCACGGAACTACTGGATCTGACGCAGCAGCCAAATGAACAGATATCCGAACAGTAATAAAACTTCCACCGGAGTATTTAATGAACTTAAAGGTTGTTAACGCCACCCCTTTAAATGAGACTGGCTGTTCATACTGGGCTTCTATGCCCTACTGGCATTTTTCTGATGTTATATTTTTATCAATGGGATTTGACCCTTCAGGTATAAATAGTGTCGAATTTGATGAAGAAACTGCCTCTAAACTTGGCCATGATTTTGACCGTAGATTTGCTTTACTAAGAAGAGCAATGGATTTAAATCAGATTGAAACAAGAAAATTCCCCAGCGAATTTACAGGTGGAGATACATTAGTGTTTCCTCCTGAAAAAGTGACTAATTGGGCAATCAAAAACCTCCCATCATTTCCTACGGAACTAATTAATGCCGTAACGAGTCGATTTGAGGAGAATGAAAGCGAAACAAAAACAAAATCATCTCGTCGTAATGGATATTATCTGCATGGACTTGCCCCATTAAATGAATCCCGTCTTTCATACTGGGCAGCCTTGGCATATTGGAGTTCCTTTGAAGCACTGTTATTGTCATTGGGATATGATCCTACCTCCTCAGGATTTCAAACTGATGAGGATACGGCATTGAAGCTTGGAGATGAAATCGTTCTTAGAGGGGACACAGTGCTTAGGGCAACCTGTTTTGGACAGTTGAAGAAATTTACCATCACGAATGATGATGGAGACGAACCTGATAACGCTTATACACCCGAAGCATTTTCAAAATGGGCCGACAAAAATCTTCCATCATTCCCTCCTGAACTATTTAACGCTGTAATTCAGCACACAGCTGCTCAGCAATCTAAGGTCACTGAGTCAGGTGAATCCGCTTGCAAAGCAAACTTTCAAGACGTAGTCAATCCAGTTGACGGAGTGCCAACTGCTGAGGTCAACGCCACTAATGAATCTCTGCTTGCAGCTGAAAAAACTGTGAAAGGAAATCCTGGCTCAGACGGGAGGTGGAGCAAAAGAGACAAAATAGTAGATATAGCTGTGGACGCCATGAAATACCTTGTCAATAGTCATTGTAAATGCCGACACGATAGGCTTGCCAATTTTGTTTATGAACATGGTAATGACTGCAGAAGTTTTAAAGACTTGGATGCTAAAGGCTATAACCTGCTGAAACAGTTTAAGATAGCCGCACTCGATATAGTTCCTGAAGAACGCCAATTCGGGAATGATCATGACCCGAACAAATCAAAGAAATACAATCCTGCATCGTGTATATGTGAGATCAGGGAACACAAGCATTTTAAGCCCTCAAAAAAGTGATATCCGCAATTTAACTCAGTAGTTCCAGCGTAATAACCTTATCGTCAATCTCAAACCCCCTCCATTGCACTTAAACCCCCTGTTAAGCCATTCCCACATAATCTGACATAAAACTAGTAGTACCTCCCCAGATGCAAATTTATTTTCTCAATACCCCCCTTGATGCACTTTCAAAACCCTTGCCGATACACCTGTCGTACCTTACTTAATGCAGTTATATCAGCATGTTACTGGGTTTACCTGGCACGGTCAGTGCTTTGTAAAGTCTTTATAAATCATCGATAACTGCGACATCACGCATCTTAACAGTTTCTTGAAAACCTCATAAGCATTACGCCATCCCGAGGGACACTTAGAATGTTCTGGCTGAGTTCGGTAAGGATGGTCGCCAACAGCAACATATACAAGTACACCGGCGTGATTCGTCGGAATTTATATGCAGGAGGAAGAATGATGGTAACAACGCAGTATGACAAATTACTCACCCAGAAAGAAGTTGTGGAGTGGACCGGGATGAGTCACGCATGGTTCGAGATTAGCCGCTTCAAGGGCACGGGAATTCCGTATGTAAAAATCGGCCGCTCGGTGCGGTACCGTACCAGCGATGTACAGCGTTGGATCGAATCTAACGTAGTTGGCACCGGGATCTAAGAATCATCGGCAGAACAGAATAGAGCGCTCTTGAAACCCAAGGATACTGTCTGCAGCAGCATTCTTATAAATCTGGGCAACAGCCCCAAAAAGGAGTCCGTCGTGAAAATACCTTTACTGGTTAAGGTTCCAAACCTTAACAGCTATCAGAAAGTTGTTAGAAGTTACGTGCCTGACAATATCCACTTTGAATGTAGGCAAGATGCGCATTCAGGCAAAAGAGTCTGCTTAACTGAGGAATCCATCTGTGAGTGTGATCTTGGTTCTGAAGATTGTACTCATTGTTCTGGAAGATTCGGGAAGATCAAGCGTAAGTCAGACAAGGAACAGCTCAATATTGCAAGCAACTATATAGCTTATTTTGAAGAACTTAAGAGCTTCATTAGTACGTTGCAAGAACTGTCCGAACATTCAGGCATGAGCAAAAAAACAAGGGAAACCTTGTCATCGCTGAAAACTCGAAATGATGAGTTAGCATTGTCGATATTTCGTTCTGGCAGTGAACTATATCTGAACATGCTTTTGGACTACTTGTCATCGCATCCCGAGGCATGTGAACAGTAGTACCTGAGGCAAGATTCTTCACAGTAGTTGGGGATGCTAGCTCCCCATTGATGCTGAATCTCCTCCGTAATATTCAAAACCGAATATGGATAGCAGGTGTTCTCCCTGGTTCGGGGAAAAGACCCTGAGGGCAAAGATGTACGCACCCTCCCGATAACAGGGTGCTCACAAATCACACAAATAAGTCCCCGTGAGACCAATGCTCATGTGGGCAGCAAAAGGAGAATTTGTTATGTCTGAAAAATATGTTTCCGAGTCAGAGGCTAAGGAAGTCCCTTTCGATGATCCCAACATGCTACTTGTTGAAGAGATCCGTGCGCAGCACGCAGCCGGATTTAGTCAAGACGACATCCTTGTCTATGCGCTTGAACAAAATAATAAGATGCCATCACCGTTCAGCTCAGACGAACTGGTACAAGTAATTGAGCAGCTGTTCCCAACTCCGGAAAACGTAAGTGAGCAGACCCCATCAGGGAAAGATATCCTCGCCAGACTTGCCGGACCAATTGTTCCATTCCATGACGAGAAGAGGGAACCTTATTTCTTTTTTGAAGGGGAATCCTTCAAGGCTCCAAGCAAGCAGGTCTTCAACCGGCTCAGGTATCTCTATTTGCGGGAAACTGGCAACTTGCCGAGCATTAAAGACATCAAGGAAGTTCTGGAGGTCAAAGAAACGCTTGCCCGCTTTGATGGAGACCTTGTCAATCTGAAGAACAGGGTCTCGGTCAAGGAACAGGCCATTTATTATGATATGCGCGACAAGCGGTATCTGCAAATCACCTCAGCAGGCTGGGAGTTCACCCCGGCTGACTTTCCTCTTTTCCGTCGTTACCAGCATATGCAGTCACAAGTGGGACCGGTCGCTGGCGGAGATCCGTGGAAGGTGTTCGACTTTATCACCGTCAAAGAAGAAGATCGTCTGCTTGTACTGGTCTATCTGGTAAGCCTCTTTATACCAAACATTGCTCATCCGGTACTTGCCCTCTTTGGTGAACAGGGATCGTCAAAATCATACTTCAGTTCGGTCATTAACCGTCTCGTTGATCCGACCATCACCGAACGGATCATTCAGCCAAAAAACGAGCGGGATCTTATTCAAACCGTCCGGCAGAAATATGTCACTGTTCTCGACAACCTGTCAAAAATAGACAATCGGGTATCCGACATCTTTTGCCAGGTCTGTACCGGTGGAAGTGTCAGCCTCCGGCAACTCTATACGGACGAAGGCGAGAACATCGCTCAATTCCGCCACATTATCATCCTGACCAGTATCAGCTTGGCTATTGTCAATGCAGATCTGATGGACAGGTCAATTATCCTCAAACTGCACCGGATCAAGCCGGAAGACCGCAAACCCGAGCAGGATCTCTGGGAAGCATTCGAAGTTGCTCGTCCAAATATTCTCGGTGGGATATTCGATGCCATTGTCAAAGCAATGACCATTTACCCCGAACTCTCCTTGGAGCAACTGCCGCGACTGGCTGATTTTGCCAAATGGGGCTATGCCATTGCCGAAGCACTTGGCAAAAGTGGCGCTCAATTTCTTGACGATTACAACCACAACATCAAGCGTCAGAACGAAAGCGTTGTCGAGAATAACGTACTATGTCAGACAATCCTCAGGCTCATGTCCGACAAGGCCACGTATCTCAAGACCGTTGCCGATACCCATAGCGCCCTGAAGACCATTGCCGGCGAAGATCATAAGGATGCAACCTTTCCCAAGCTTCCACAAAACCTGAGAGCAGGTCTCGATCTTCTGCATTCAACCCTTGCAGAGCACGACATTTCCTATGAATATCTGGACCGACAGAAAAACGGGGTGAAGATCCTCTTCACGAAATCAGGTGCACCAGCTACACCATCGGAAAATCCAGCTATAAGCGCTCCAATCGCAGCTTTCCAGCCAATTGAGAGTGTACCTGATGTATCTGGTGAAGCCGATCCTGTAATTCCTGAATATGAGTTCGACGAGATTCCGGAGGCAGCCAATGCTTAATTATCTTGTCAAATCTGCATTCACTGCCAACACCCCAGTGGGAAAGAAAACTTGGAACAGAGGAGAGGCCGCGTGCCTCTCCCACACCAACGCCAAGCATCTGTTGTCAAAAGGCATCCTGGTTGAAAAGAATGTTGGGCTCGATCTCCTGTATCGCTATGAGGAAAGAGTATATCAGCTCATTACTCGTCTCGGCTTTATGACGCTAGATGCACAGAAAGCTGCAGCTGACCTGATCAACTCTCTGCTCAAACGCCATGAGGCACTGAAAACATCGCAACCTCCATCATCGGCGTTCCTTGAGGAAGTGGAGGAGTTTAACCGTACAGCAACCGGAGGCAATCCCATCTCCAAAATCGATTCCGACGAGGGAGCCGGCGAATGGGCAGGATACCGCTGCAATATTGGTGATGGTTGCCATCATGGATGTCTGTACTGCTATGCCGAAGGGATGAAAGTTACCCGGTGGGGGCAGATAGAAAGCGCCGAAGCCTGGCGTACTGAAGTGGTTAAAGAGTATTCGACCAAAAAATGCAGAAAATACGATGAGCCCATCATGTTTCCTACAACGCATGACATATCACCGACTTATCTGCCAGCCTACCGTTGCCATCTCTACAACATCCTTAATGCCGGGAACAGGGTCGTGCTTGTCAGCAAGCCCCACAGAGAATGTATCGAAGCCATCTGTAACGAGTTCACATCGTTCAGGGACACGATGACCTTCCGCTTCACCATCGGAGCATTGAATGATGCCGTGTTGCGACATTGGGACCAGTGTGCTCCGGACTTGGAGGAACGTCTGGAATGTCTTCGGCTGGCTTTCGAGAACGGCTACAAAACCAGTGTCAGTACTGAGCCGATGCTGTGCGACCGATCTGAAGCCGAAAAGCTTTACTATACCCTTGAGCCTTACGTCACCGAAGATATCTGGTTTGGCAAGATGAACGGTAAGGGGGGACTTCGTAAGAGTCCTGATCCCGAGGTCGCAGAGCAAGCCGTAGCGGTTCTGGAAAATCAGACCGATGATGAAATTCTCGAATTGGTCGAACAACTGAAGGGCCTGCCTAAGGTGGCCTGGAAGGATTCTATAACGAAAGTAATCAACAAGCCGGCCGGTATAGCCTGACATTAAGGAAGGAGTGAATCTTATGACTAAAATAATCATCAAGTTATTCGGCTATGACAATGCGCAAACCGTATTGACTCGTGGACATTGGTACATGGCACAGGATATCTGCCGATTACTAGGAGTGGTCGGCTATAGCCAAGCTGTCAAGCAGCATCTTCTCCCCAGTGAAAGAAAAAAGGAAACAGTGTACACCGGCACAAGCAGAAGACATCTGCTTCTGATCAATGACAGTGGCGTTTACAAACTGATCCAGATTGCAAGATCTGAGCGCTCCCAAGAAGTACGCGAAAGAGCACGAAGAATATCAGCGCCGCTTAGACCAGTTTCTTGGCCTGCAGAGCAGTGTGACTTAAACAGAATATGATAAGCAGGAGAGGAGCCTCGTGTTCCTCTCCTGACACTTAAGGGCTGAAAAGATGAATGAACTATCAAAAGGACTCAACAACTCCCGTCTCTTTGACCCGTATCGCTGGAGCACTTCTCTTGAGGTAAAAACGGCCTGTGACGAGCTGAAATCGTTACTCGATCTCAATGACAAGCGCTACGATTCTTATGTGATGATGGTTCTGCTAGACCTGTACTGTTCCTGGCGAACAGAACCCACGCAGTATGTCAGCTTTTCCAGGGACAAGAACAGATATGGTCAAAACAGCCGCTATGCCAGTATCCAGGTAGGCTACAAGGCTATGGTTATACTGACCAACCGGTTACGTGACGAAGACTACATCGATTACGTAAAGGGAGTCTGTTACCGTGATCCCGTGACTGGAGTCCAATATCTCGGATATACCAGCCGCATGAGAGCCACAAAAAAGCTGATACGTTTGATGGTTAAGCACAAGGTCAAGTTGGCCATGATCTCCCGGCATCCGAACGAAGAGGTCATTAAGATCCGGACGAAGAAAGATGAGAATGATGTGGCAAGGGACATCAAAGAGTTTCAAGCCCCAAGAGACGTTCTGCGATCAGCTAAGGTGCTGAAGGCTTATAATGACCTGCTCCAGAAGTCCTACATTGACGTGGACGACGAAATGCTTACTGACGCCGACAGGGAGGGGTTGAAGCGTTATGACAAGAAGACAATGACGAACGTTGTAGAGTACTCCATCGATCTCTCTAAAAAGAGAGTGTACCGGGTTTTCAGCAACGCATCTTGGAACGATGGAGGCCGAATATATGGGGGATGGTGGCACGGCTGTCCCAAGGTGTTGCGAAAATACATACTTATTGATGGTGAACCGGTAATCGAACTGGACTTCTCAGCGATACACGTACTGTTGCTCTATGCTCATCTGGGAGAGAACTTTCTGGATGAAGGAGTAGACGCCTATACTATCGAAGGCCACAATTTCAGGAGCGCAATGAAAGTGGTGATGATGTCAGCCATAAATGCCCAGGAAGATGACAAGGCAGATGGCGAGACCAAGGCTATTCAGGCGTCATGGGACACGCTAATCAAAAAGCTTAACAAGGAGCGGATTAATCATGGGATCAATTCATATGATGATATCTACCAAATGCTGGAGGCTATTAAGTCAAGGCATCCCCGCATAGCAAAGTTCCTTTCTTCTGGCGAAGGAATCAAACTCCAGAGAGAGGACTCGGATATAGCCATCGACATCATCAAGCGGCATACCGAAATGCACGTTCCCATACTGACTGTACACGATAGTTTCATCGTACCCAGATCATTCTCACAATTTACTCTCGACATTATGAACCAGGTGTATTGCGCACTGACGGCTAAATATCTCGGGCAAGGTTACGAAAGTGAGATTGAAGAAATAAACGGTATTACAGGGGAAATAGCCAGTAAGGACACCAGCAACAATCTCAATGTCAAAGGTCTCATCAAACTAGCATTCAAGCAAGAGGAGTTGAATGAAGTTTATCAACGTATGAGCCTAAGAACCTCCTCAGCTCAACTGAGGAGGCAGTTCAAATGGAGTAAGAACAAGTATCAGTTTAATAAGGTGCAGAAGTTATTGAGGTTATTTAAGAAGAGTGATCAGGAATAATAGTTATAGCAATATTGTGGTATTTGGAATTATATTCCTTAACACCCATTACTCATCCCACAAGTTCCTTAAAATGGCTCTATTAGCCTATCTAGCTTGCAAATGTCTGTCAAAAGAGGGTGTAAAGGTGCCACCTATGCCAGGTATGCCACAGGTCCTATTTATGGGCATTCACAGTGCCATTCCTACGGAAAGCGGTGCGGCATTAAATGAAGGTTTGGCAGAGAGATTCGCTTGTCATGGCGCTAGTTATTTTTCACCACAGTTCTGCTTGCCTACTCTCAATCCTGTCCTGAACATCGTTAGCTAGAGTATTCAAGAAATTTAGCCCCGTTTTGGTTTCGACTTCACGAACAGGAACCAGAAATTTCGGCAAGTCTGAAGATTTTAATTGCCGATTCGGCATAATGAATGAGATCGCCTCACTGCGTTCGGGGTCGAATACGATTTTGTAGAGATGATTTGGAACGGCTACTTCGTTCGCACCAATTTTTCCGTAATCATCAGAATAAATAGGTCCTGTGAATACATACACAGATTTTCTGTCCTGAGCCCATTTTCTCACTTTTTCTTCCAAATCTTTCCAGATTCCTCTGTTCATGCCGATTCCTACTTGTGGGACCATATTGCTGAGATAAAAACTCTCTTCCATAGCCCTTTCATCCCATGCCATGTCTGCTGATGGGGCCATGTGACCCTGATCGTAGCCGCTTTTCTTGTAATCTGACAGCTCAGCCCTCTGGCCTTTAGTCAAATCAGGATCTGCCTTGAACGCATCTTTTCGGGGAAGTGTTCCATTGGCTTTTTCAGCGGTCAAATGTTCGGCAACCCAGATTGGTGTCTTGCGGACAGGATCATGTGCGAGAAGGTAACCTTTTCTGCAGAGGATCTCTCCTGATTTGCCTGGGACGCCGTACTTTGCGTATTCCTGGCACTCTTCAAGCGGGCCGGCATATGCAAATTGAAGAGAAAGCGCAAAAACAAGAAAGCTTCTTAATAAAAATCTGAGCATAAATACCTCTTGCACGAGAGTTATTTAAATCCTAGGTTCAAACTTGTACTTAGTGTTTCGGACAACTAGAAAGTGGAAGCTCTTTCATCCAAGTCTCGATGATTTGAGGAGAAGCATAAAGTACTTTCCTTTCAACTCCGGAGCATCTTACGTCGTCGCACATGGCAAAACTCTGTTCCGATGAAAAAATACAGAATATAAATGTATTGTCATAACCTTTCAGAGATTTAACCTCATATGATTCAAGAATTTCTCGTAGGTCCTTAGCTCTATCTGACTTGAGAGAGGCGAGAATCTCATTATATCGGGTGAGATCAAAATCGGACATTGATGCTCCAGGTTTAAATGCCTCTCCAAATATCTTGTTGTTAACGCTATCAAATACTGCAACTGATCGTTGCATTTCGGTGGGGAGCTGGTCCTCAGCATTTGGTAAAGAGGCACAGCCTGCTATCAGGGCAAGAGTTATAAATATCACGAGTATTTTTTTCATTGTTAACCCCACAAAATTGGTTTTTCTGAAAGTTGGTTGTTCGCAACAAGACGGCCGGTGTCGAAATTGATTTCTGGTAGGAGTGTTGAGATGTCCTCACGTTTCTCGAACAACGCTTCGTAGGTATTTATAATAATCAGAGGAAAGCGGTCAAAGAATCCTTTTGTAACGTCATCGAAAAAATGTACAGTTTCCTTCCTTAAAAAATTGGAAGTAAGTCCAAATTTTTCAGCGTCAATTGGCAGTTGGAGGGTAAGGCAAGCCGCCTCTTCGTCTTTTAAATCGTCATAATCTCGGAATATAACCCCTGGCTTTCCCAGGAGATCTCGATACCACTTTGGGAACTGTCCTTCCGCAAGAGAGAATACACGTTGCATAGCTGAAACCCAGTGCTGAACATTTTCAGATTCTGTTTCGCATCCATAAATGCTGTTTAGCAGGCGAGAATAGCTTTCAAATATGTCGTTCTTGAAATCACAGTCCTCAATCCAACCGAGTTCCTCTTGAAAATCGACACCGTTTACTTCGATGCCCATAAATTTCTTCGCAACAAACACGTCAAGCTTCATTTCAAGAATGCGATGCTCCTTTTTAGCAACATCGTAATTACCAACTTTATCTCTGACATAAGGATGAATCAGTCCATCAGCCATGTAGTGAGAACAATAGCCCAGATAAAAAGCGAAGATAGTTTCCGCCAGCTTGATATTCTTGAGTTCTAACTGTTGTATCACCTGCATGAATCCTTGAAGAGGCACGGCATTAGTATGCTCATAATGGAGATAATCAGCTATCTCGGCTTGATTTGAGAAGAGATCGGAATCAGCGACACTGAGATAGGGCAGATCTGGGGCCACTGATCCGAGAAGAAATGAGCCTTTCTCTCGGCTAAGAAGGGCAAGAATTGCTCCGCCTTTCTCCTCGGCAATGTTGTCGAGTACGGTGCGCGATAAAAGCATATGGGTTATTCCGCTTGGCATTGGCTCCTCCTATTTCACTGTTATGGTCTAGATTTTTGCTGCGATCTTACCGGCGATGTCGATCACCTGGGCTGCTATTTTTACAACCTTTGAAATTCGTGCAATCTTCTTTTCGGCCTCATCGAAAATCCCCATCGCTTCCTTGATATTTTTAGCAAACTCGATGTACTCATAGCCTGCATCGTCTATTGCTTTCTCCTGCAAATTTTCCAGCAAATCCGAAGCGGCAGTATACATATCCTTGAGGGACTGGTAATCAGGATCTCTGACAGGGGTAGCATCTTTCAGTTCGCTCAACCTCTTCACAAACAACTGCAAGTCACTATTAATCTGAACATTTGCCATGAGTTTTTCTCCTATTTATCAGAATCGACTTATGTATGGTTTGATACCTTTGGATAAATCAGCAACATCTTCACCGAACTGCTTGATGTCTTGCAGCCCGATCTTGTTGCTTTTGATGACATCAGGCAGTTTACCGTTTGCTTTTCTCAGCGAAGAAATCGATTTCAATATCTGGCTGGAGGTGGTTGTCAGTATGTCCTTGCTTTTCTCTGCCAAGGCGAAGCCATCGATTAAAAGAAGCCGGTCACTCAGGGAATCACCCGGAAGCTTCAGCCCTTCAATCGCCACGCTGGCTAGTCGGTCCTGCACAGTATTGATGTTTGAGTAAATGCCATTTTCCCTAAGGTCAAAATCCTTTTCAAGGCTGTCGCAAATCTTTTCGATCAGCGGAGAAACCTTTGGCACAACCTTTTCGAGCGCTTCCTTTTTCTGGTGTTCAACTAGGAACCCACCAATTGTAGAGACAATTTGACCAAGTCCTTTGATTTCATCATCAGTCATTGGGTTGTGTGGGAAATTGCCAACACTTTTTGCGAATTTATCAGCTGAGTCCTTCAACTCTTTTTCGTGGCTATCGGTGGTAAATGCCACCAACAACTTGCCGTACTGTTCCAGAAGATTCACTGCTGCAACACGAATATCGATATCTTTCTTGTCGAGCCCTGCATCTAGGTTCATTTTTTTGGAATAATAGTAATCCCTTGCCGTAATAGCGCCATCAGGCTGATAAGTGTTTAAAACGGTCTTTTCAATAGCTAGGCGGTAACGCTTCATGTCAATGACGTTCTCACGTCCAGCAATAAATTGATCCGCGCTGGATGCTCCCAACGTTGAAGCTGCTTGTCCGAAGATCTGGATCTCCTTGCGTTGCGCAGATGTGAGCCCGCAGCCCTGAAGTAAAATCGTTACAACTAGTAACCCGAATGCAGGGCGTATTCTATTTGCACTCATAACACTCTCCTCATAGATGCTATTTTTGTAATGACATGATCTAGTTGCTCCATCTTTCCTTAATCATGAGATTGTAAAATAGTGAAAAAGCGAAAATTATTATCATCGCGAGATTGAATATCTTTGCAATCAGCGGTTGCGCTCCTGCATAGCCACCAGTTAACATACTCCCAATAATGCCGCTGCCTGATATATTCGCCTCAAGGTATTCAGGAATGATTAACCAGATAACAAGATTGCCGATGGCGCAGGTAGCTACTACTACCCACCAGGGAGCCGTAATTAGTTCCTCTACAAGTGAAGTCCTATTGTATTTCATTTGCGCTGCTCCTTTTACTTAATTATGATTCTCGTTCAGTTAACGACGTTAACGACATGGTAAAAAAATATTACTTTATACGATAGTAGGTAAACTCAATCCCACCAGAACCTGATACATCCTCACGTCTTAAAAGAAAGCCTTGTTCCCACAGCTGTTTGAACTTTGAACTGGCATTTGCTATCGACATCCCAGGATATGCAGTGGAATATTCTGCGGCACGAACAAATGGTCGTTCCAAGGCAAACTGAAAAGCTCCGAGAGTCCCTTGGCTAGGGGCAATCCCAATCACGTTACCCTTATCCTCTTTCCAGGTCATAATTGGCTGTTGCTTTCTGAAAGCAGCAGCTTCCCAGTTTTCCAACATGTCCAGATCGGTCAGATCAGTGAACGCAAACCCTTTGGTGGTTCTGTATCGTTTCGCAAGCTCTATCACTGTTTCCGAGGCAAACGATAAATCCACACGCATTACACCATCAAGTGACACTCTGAAAACCGACGCAGTAGGGCTTGACTCCACAAAGTCCAAGAGTTTTTGATATACAAGGCGACCTTGATTTCTGCCCCATCCCTCAGGGGTTTCCATGAACTCTATCAACTTGATCATTCTTGCATTCTCGTTCATTGAGCACATTTAAGCAGAATCAGAATTACCTGTCAAGGTGAAATGTAAAACAAATATGAGTTCCCCAAATCAGAGGGATATTATCTGAGCAGTAGGCGGTGTTTGGTTGATATCCATCTATGCCAGGAGCAAGGAGCACCCGGGCTTGAGGCAGTCTGACATCAAGATCAGCTTTGTACTTGATTGCTTTAGCAGCACATCCCATAAGTCCCAGTCCACGATCTTGTCCATGCCGGGAGAGGCCTTGACGAAATATTTCGACCAATATTTCAATATCAGATTTCCTGGCGAGAGCCGGCGATTCATTTATCAATGAAGGGCGGAGAGTTTCCATGATTCCAAGCCCACTGTCGGAAACGGCAACCCTGATTCGGTTACCACGTGGATATGCCTGTAGCGCAGCAAACCCATCTAGAGGGGTCTCACTATGAGAAAAGATATTATCAATCAGTTCAGCGAAGATGGTCCATGCTGCATCAGAAAGTTTATCTTGATCAGGACGACCCATAAATGGCTGCATTAGTGCGTTGGTAAGTCGAGTAAGTAATGTGGGGTCTTTGCTCTGGTGATTGATTTTAGCGATTTCAACGAGGCTGAAGTTAGTGCCGCCATGTATCTCTGCGCCTGAAAAGACTGGCCAACCCTGTTTAATTTCAATATTTCTTGATAGATGGTCGAAAAAACCCATTCTGTTAAGGTAGCCCATTGCACCCGAGTCGCCTTCCTCGAAATCCAATAAAACTCTGCATGAGCAATGATCTAGTTGATTGAACAGGGAGAGGAAGCGAACTGCAGCATCGATCATGATTTTACTGCCAACAGGGAAATGGAATTCGCAATGAGACGAATTGTGGGGCGGAGTAGTCTGAAGAAGAGAAAACTCCATTTCCGTAGCTGTGATCCATCCGCTCGGTAATATAAAATACGATTTCACAAAAAAATCTCCGAATGATGGAATGCAGCGCCCGTTTATAAGATGTTGTGTCAGATGGCGGATGTAAATGCAAATAATTTTAAATTATCTTAGTATTGTCAAATGTCCTGGGACTACAAGCCATTGCTCCAGCCCGACAACGATAAGTGGCTTCCCTTTTTTCCTCTGTCTCCATTCCCTGATTTCCTTGAAGTAATAAACCGCCCACTTTGAATTAAAAACTGAGCAAACATGGTGTTTGAGCAGAAAATGTCTGAAGGAATAGTTGTGGATAGGATGATGGACGGCAGGAGAACAGAACGGCTGAAACCCGAGGCACATAGTGCTGATTTTTCGTAGAAAATAGCTTTTCCACACACACCTCGTGGTCGGTTAGCGAAAAAACTGTTAATTAATTCCGGTCCCAAATGCGATGATTGAAGGTCGCTACACTTAGCCATCTATGTTTACGCTCCATTACTCCTTTGACCCCTGATCCCTTAGGAGGGCAAATAGTAAGGGACTCTGAGTATCTGGATCAGTCAGATCAAAGTTATCGAGGAGTGCATTAACGCCTTCTGTGGTATCAATAGCGCCCTGAATGTGGCTCCTCGGGACAAGAGCTTGACCGTTGCCGTCAAGCACCTTCTCTGCGATGAGCCGCCCAATAGAACCGCAAGGTACCATCATCGGACTGTTACTGCTGGACAGCTTGACAAGATCGGCACCCGGACGCGCCATGACATGCACCATATTATCTTTATTTCTTTTCATGCTGTAGGCCCCTTATCTAAGACTTAATAGCTTCCCCCTGCCTGCGTTGTCTGAAGGAAGCGAGTCGAATATGCTCCAGCGCTCTAAACATGACTTCGACCATGCGCTTTAGATTATCAAGGTCACACCACAGCTCCGGGTCTCCCTGCGGCCTGGAGTCGTGATAACGGAATGCAGTGGCCCGCGGATCGATATTGTGAAATTCCATGATTCTGTCACGCAGCCACGTGACATGCTCTGGTCGGTAACGCCTCTCAAGGTGTGGGCGTAAAGCTGCCCACAGGTCGCTCAACCCGTGAGTTTTTTTAGTATCCTCAGGTATCACTGCTTTGAGGTAAAGCTCTAGCGCGTGCCGATAGCAAAAAAGGATAGGATAGGCCGCCTCCCATGTTTCTCTCATTTTCAAAGCAGTATCCAGCAAGCAGTCGCCCGCCACAGCAAACGCTCTGGCAACCTCTACCCCCTCCATACTCCCCATGCCAACTACCAGCAAACCGAAATGAAAGTCCTGCTCGCCAAGATCGTCAGGGCAGTCCTCAAAAATCGAGCGATTAAGGTCAAACGGCTCTGTCATATGTCACCTTCATCACGCACCGATAAACCATCAGGTTGTCTCAACTTGCCGCTCGTCAGACCGTCGAGGAGATAGCCAACAGTGCCCGCAAAGCAAGTAATGCATCAGATCAACAGTTCTTTTACGAGTGCCTTCAAGGTAGTGAACGGTATGGCTTTGGTTTTTGAGCCTAACTTACGAATAAAAGTAAAGCCCTGGATGCCTGTCTTACTAAATAGGCCCTGTTGGTCCATCATGTAGTTCCCTTCAAGGATGAACGCCACCCTGATTGTAGGGGAAATGTTTTTGAGAGAGCTTAAATCTAGCAGTTTGTGAGCAACCGCCGCCTCTCGTAGGTGATTTCCTTTAGGATCAATGGCCCATACCTCCTTGGGTTTGGCCCAAAACAAAAAATCTGGATAAAACCAAATTGTGTCTGAACCTAGCTCCTGTATCGGAAGTTTGTAGCCGTCCTTCCCGACAGGATTTCGACACCATGGTTTTCCTAAACCATCAAGCTCTTCAGCAACGTCAACCTCGAACGCGTTTAACCCATTATATTCAGAGTGCAGCGAGTTATTGAAACGGCGAACCTTGTACTTTTGACGGTACACCTCCATCCCGCTCTCTATGTCCGGTGAAACAAGGTTGAAAGGTTTTACTGAGAAAACACCGTGGCGCCCGAAACCCTTCAGTAAGAATTTATCGTTTAGTTTTTCCTTGATCTGGGGAATATTGTTGGTGAGCGTCATCATTGCATCTGACCCAAACTGCATTAATTGCTTTAGCTTCTCGTTATCCTTCAGAGTAGCGCTAAATATGGTCCCGTTGTCGTTGATAATGCGAGAATCAATAGCACCGAGCCGTACCGACAAAAACTCCCAAGGGGTAATGGTTTCGTTCGCGTCCCGTCGGGCCTCCGACCGTAGGTTTACGGCCTCCTGAAGCTCGGACATTTCAAACACACGAGTCTTAACCGAACCCTCTGCATGGAGCGCCTTATCAGCAAAGAGTGGGACATGGTCGATGATGATCTGGTCAAGGTCGTGAATATTGTCACCAAACCACGGCCCAATCATAGGTAGAGAGTTAGGGGTACGTACCGCTACAATGCGGCTTGAAGGAGGGCGTCGCCCACTTTCAATCGGAATAACCTCATACCCGTCAGTCTTCATTTCTGCTTGGGTACCTCGAATCATCTCAGCAAATATTTCATCCGAGACATTGAAGTAAAAATATGCAGAATTGAGGTCAGGATCATTGAATGGGGTAGCTTCTGGCTGTCGAACAAAGCGACCGATTTTTTGAACAATGTCAACCGGTGAACGGCCCCTGTCATCAATGTACGCGACATAAGCCATTGCCTCGTCCCATCCTTCACGCAACGTGAGGTTCCAAATTATGTGAGAGTAGCCGGCGGCTGCAAGGGCCTCTGGAGAGCGGTCCTGAGGTTTTTTGCCGGTGTAGGTGTCAATCAAAGAGGATATTGTCCCGCGTCGGTCAAGGATCACATCTCTTGCTCCATTCAAGTGGACAGCTATTTTCGCCGGGTTCACCTTTAGTGCAACAAGCTGCTCCCATATATCCACCCCTCGGGTAGTCTCATTGACGATGAAGCAAGCAATGGGCATTTTTTCGAATGGTAGAAATTTTTCATATAATTCCTCCCATTTACTGTTGGCTTCTCTGATCGAATCAGCCTGTGCTGTGTTGCAATCCATGAAATAAAGGCGATCCTTGAGTAGTCCTTCCTTCACAACAGTCTTAGTTGAGACAGAGACGGTTCGCTCTGCTAGCGATTCGCGACGCTCCTCAGGCGTTTTCCCCGAAAGGAGGTCAGCAAGGTCTTCCGGGAGAGGGCTTGCAGAAGCTAAAACAAAGGCCTTTGGATTGAGTTCGCGGAGCTTTTGAAACTGGCGGTCTGTAGCTCCATGTCCTTCATCATAAAAGACGTAAAGAGGCCGCTTACGCCCGCTTGTGGTTTTATCCATACCACCAAGCATTTGCCACCGCGTGGGATCACCCTGGTGGATTTTGAGGTTATCGCCATCTTGGTTGAACGCAGCCACCGTTGAAAGCAGGAGCGTGAGGCCCTCAGTAGCCTGCATCGTCTGCTCCCAATCGCTTGAACTCATTTCACCAAGTTGAAAGACCTGAGTTCCTTGTGGCAGTAGCGAGGAGTATTTTCCACCCGCACGAAGGTTAGTTAATGTCTGCGAAATGACCGCACCTCTATTGGTAGTCCAAAGAACTACTCCGTTTTTGAGATGTTGGGCCGTCAGTGACAGAATCGGAGTCTTGCCCGCGCCGGTGATAGCCCGTAAGCGACAAAGAAATGGCAGAAGAGTACCGGTGTCAGGATCAAAACGAGGCCGAAAGCGGCTGTTCGGATACTCCTGGATCATCCCGGCTAACGAGCTGGCAGCTGTTTCCTGAAAAGGCTTTAAGTCACTTCGACAGATAGGGTTCATGCGTTGGTCTCCTCATCACATTCGAGAATACCGAGGCGTGCCACGATGGAGTTTGGAATTTGGTGGAACCGATATAGTTCATCGTTAAGCGGCGCTGTGTTACCTATAGCATAGACATATACGGGCAGACCCACCTTGGCTTTTTCGGCTTCATCAAGTACCTTTTCGAGAAGCGACCAAGTGAGAACTTGATCGGCTTTGCCCTTCTTTGATGGTTGCCAAATAAGAGCTATGCCGTAACCAAGCCGCGTTCGCCCAATAAGATGCTGATGGCCTTCCATGCGGCAGTCGATGCGATTGGATTCATCCTCCACAATCTGCAAAATTATGTCGGCAAGGGTCTCGCGAGTCGATGCCATAATCGCCGCTTGCGTTATCTGCTCATGCGCCCGGAAAAAATGAAATCCAGTTTTATGCTTCGCGTGTTCTTTCCCGTCCGCCCATTGGCCTGTGATAAGGCGACGCACACGTTCTGCAGTTATTTCCGTAGTGTATTTATTGCGTGGAACCTTAGCAGTCGGACTGGGGTCCCCGCCCTCGATAAGAATAAATCTGCGTTTACCTCCATCCTCAGCGTTCATCGCTAGAACAGCCTGGCCAGTGGTTCCCGAACCTGCATATGGGTCAAGAATCATCGCGTCTTTAGCTCGCCACGTTACAAGGTTAAACAACTCCGCGAGAATCTCAGGGTCTTTGGGGTTCTTGAAAGCATTCTTCCCGAGTATAGCTTCAAGCATCTCAACCGAACGCTGGCCTGACCGATTTATGACGCTGGTCTGAACCTCGGTGTCAAGCTCATGCAAATAAGTAATGACACGAGGGATTCCAGTGTGAGACTTTTTGAAAGCTATTCGGCCTTGATTCCAGCCTGTGGCCGTTTTGTGACTTGGTCCATCTGCAAGAAGCCGCTGCATCTCATCTTCTTGAAAACGCCATCCTGACGCCGGAACTTTGCACGGTTTACCAGTGACGGGATGATAGACCTTGTAATCAGGTCCATTGCCTCCCGGCCAGTTTGGATTCCCGTCGTCGTTATACACCCCAAGCGAATTGACCTTCTTATAACGAATTTTTTTTGATGGATGACCTTTCGGAAGATCCGCGAAAAAAGCAGTCAATGCATTTTGAATCGCTGGGATGTCATCCCCGTATTGCTCTTTTGCCTCTCCATAGGCCGCAAAAATCCCCTCGACGCCATCCTTTTGCTTACGCCAGCGACCACCGGATCGCGACGGCTTTGAATCAGAGTTCCTCGCCATGCTTGAACGCTTTGCATCAAGGTCCGCTTTGTTTCTCGCCCAAACGAGCATGTATTCATGACCTTCGGAAATATAGGCGGCGTCATTCTTACGTGATCGCTCCCAAATGAGCGTGGCGATTCTGTTTTTGTCCCCAAAAATCTCCTCCATCAGCATCCAAAGACGGGGCAACTCGTGCTCATCAATCGAGACAATGATTACACCGGTTGACTTCAAGAGCTTCTTCGCTGCCCAAAGCCGGGGGGCCATGTGATTGATCCATTTTGTGTGTCTGGTCGGATCGTCCAAGCTGACAAGACTTTCTGACCTGCCAACTGCACGACGGAGCGTTTTAACTTCAGTTTTTGAAAATCGGTAGTCGTCGTTGTAGGAGAATACGTCCTCGCCGGTGTTGTAGGGCGGGTCCATGTAGATTATGTCAAACCCACGCGTCGGCCCGCCACGGAAATCCGTAAGAAGCGAAGTCATAATGGCGAGGTTGTCACCATCAATGATCCGGTGTTCCCCACTTTCAGGGTTTAAACTCTCACTGGCAATTGGTTTAAGGCGAACTGGGATGATTTTTTCAGCGAGAAACCGGTTTCTACCGCGCCACTGAAGAATTGCATCATTTGCTCCGGTATCCGGGATGCTGGAAAATGCGCGGCTCATCCGAAGTTCTTCTTGCAGGTCTTCGATATGCTGAATTAATTCCTTTTTGTCAAGATGCTGCAAAATGGAGGGTTCGGGACTCTGCGAAGATAAATTCTTGCAGGTTGAGTGTTCTTTACTGTTGCGCTGTTTAGTCATTGTAGATTCCTTAAAAGGTTGATTCTTGGAGCTACCTTCAAAGCTTTTCAAAACGCGCCGGATTAGCCGCTGTGTAATGCACAGTACGCTGGATGGAACAATGACCTAAATAATATCAACTCACCCCAGAATTCATACATTAAACACTCTAATATTTCTACCGGAAACCCTCTTCATTAACGCATTGCGACTTAATAATCTGCTAACCATCAGCATATCACTTGCGTGTGACAGAATATGTCGTTCTAAGCATATCCGGCAAGAAGTGGACAAGTTCATGACAACCATAACAAACAAACTCAATCAAGTACTTTTATTCAATGTTGTAGCCAGGAATGACCAAAGGATTTTGTATAGTGCTGATATCTGGAGAGTCCAAATGGGCGCTCTTTTTATCCCCCCCCCCGATGCCACCTCTTATAGTTGTAAATCGAAGTCTTTATAGCCTGTAAGCTGGCAATAATTAAAATTATTGGTATAAAAGGAAGATTGTTAACTCTGTGGCTTCAGGAAAGTTTAATCATGTCAATTTGTAGTCAATCACGAATTCGGAGATATTATGCCTGAATTATCTGAGATACGTCCTAAAGATCGACATCGCGTCATGGACTTGGTAAAAGCTGCCGGTGTTGATGTCAGTGATTGGAGTAATTTTAGGGGGGGCGAAAAGAAGGCAGCCTGCAACCCTAAATATTGCTATGAATGGTCGTTTGTGGAGCCACAGAATGTTGTTGTCCTGAGTCTCTGGTACGAATCAATGCAAGTGCAAAACGATGAGATTTTTCAATCTTTAAATTATCGACAGACTTCAGATGAATTTGATGAAATACCTGGTAGGAACGTGTGGAAGAAACGAGCATTAAAAATGGACCAAGCATTTCAGGAGGCAATGAATGATGGATTGCCGGTAAGAGTAATCGTATGCGAGGGACCAAGGCGTGGTGTAGACCAGCCGAAGACTGAGGCTTCCCGTGTTCAGAAGCGTCTACTGGATGTGATGCCTTGGGCAGTAACTTACTATGACCATGAAACTGGCCTTTGTACGTTAACGCGAGGTGCTTCCCCTATTCGGGACAGCGATAAGAATGAGATCCCTCCAGCAGTCCGAATTTTGCCAATGGCAAATGATCTTGATAAGGAGTTTCCTGGATGCGCAAGCATCGAGGACGTGCAGCAAAATTATTTCCTGTTTGAACTGCAATCCAGGGAAAACGGTAGCTATTATTACCGTAAAAGAGGGCTTCAAGCGGAGCCTGGCACTATAGTGTTGTTTCAATGTCAAGGATGTATCATTGCTTCTGCTTCTCTGACTGGAATGCAACGATTCGAAAAACCAACTGATGATGGATATTTCGGATGCATTAACTTCAATGTGATGTCCATAAGAACATTTAAACCAATGACAGCTGAAGTTATCCGCGAAATCTGGCCGAGTTTTAATGGATTCAGTATGGCGAAGCAGGAATTAGACCCTTCAAACTACCCTGAATTCAAAAAACGATTGGAGCGTGTCATGCAGCCCGAAGTGCCACCTCCTACTCAAGAAGCAATAGACCTTGTCGCACCTCCTGAAAGAGTACATGAACAGGTGTACAGAATATTACGAGACTCTGAATTAGCACGTAGGGTCAAGAAGCTTAATGATTACAAATGTCAGATTTGCGGCCACACAATTGAAATGCCAAATGGCGGGTTTTACGCTGAGGCTCATCATATACAACCCCTTGGACAGCCACATAATGGCCCTGATGTCATCGGCAACATTATTTGTGTCTGCCCTAATCATCACGCTGAACTTGACTACGGTGTCCTATCACTTTCGCTATCCTCATTACGTCACTCCACAGGGCATAACATTGCAGCAAAATACACCGACTATCACAATCAGATAATCTTGAAGTCCTCATGTAGACGTTGAACAGCAACATGAAATAGGAGGAAGGCTGACTATGGGTTATGCAAAAGCTCAGATGGATAAGGATTTCTCCTCGGCAGGTGGTAGTTTCGTTTGCGCCGACTGTTTTGAAGACCATGCAATAAAGAATTTTGTTGAAGCAATGGCAGAAACACACGAGTGTGACTACTGCGGAGAGACTTCGGAAGAAGCTATAGCTGCGCCAATAAACGAAGTAATTGATTTTGTTGTCAAGGGTATCGAAAGCGAATACGAAAATCCAGGTAACTCAGTAGGATGGGAAGGCGGGTGGGTTGGTGCAACCGTCTATGATAGTTATGAGCTTATTCCGGAATTAGTGTATGTGGGCGACAGCTCAAGTAATCTACTGGACGATATAATAGAGGCGGTATCAGACCGGGAGTGGTGCAGTATTGACCCATACGGCAACCCAATAAGTGAGGAATGGTTTCTCGACTGGGAGGCTTTCTGTAAAGGCATAAAACATAACACAAGATATGTCTTCTATCGCCTTCCAGCAAAACAGGACGAGACCAAATTTTACCAACGAGCAGAGAACCCATTCGATATACTTGAAGAAATTGGTAAAATTGTTAATGAGCTAGAAATGATTGTAACGCTACCTGCTGGGACAGAACTTGTAAGAGTAAGGCCTCATGCTGAAGGGCAAGTTTTTACATCTGTTCAAGAATTGGGGCCGCCTCCGATTAACTGCGCCAAGTTTTCAAACAGAATGAGCCCTGCCGGAATTCCCATGTTCTATGCCTCTTTTGATGAAAATACATCTTTTGCTGAAACCTGTAGCGAATCAAAAGAATTCGCTACAAGTGCAAATTTCAAAACCCTCCTACCTTTCAAAGTATTAGATCTCAGTGAACACCAAGACCTTCCGAGTATCTTTGACGAGGACCGAAGACATTTGCGCCAACATATACTGTTTCTCAGAAATTTTGTTGAAGACATAGCCAAACCAGTAATCAAGGACGGCTCAGAACATTATGAGTATGTTCCCACACAGGTAATTACAGAGTATTTCCGACATATTTTCAAGGATGATGAGGGGGAAAGTATCAAGGGCATCATATATCCCTCTTCGGCATTGCCTGGCGGAAAAGCGTGTGTTCTTTTTTTCCAACAAGCTGATTGCACTCAAGATAATGTATCAGAGTTAAAGGACAAATGGCTTTGCATGGTTACAACATCAGTTAAAACTATCTCACTGTTGCTACCTAAATAGAAAAGCCAGCCTCGTTATAACCAGTGCCAATAATGCAGCTTTGTACATTATATGCAGGGCCGTTTCGGTTTCTTTTCCCCACGAAGCTGGCTCAGCACTCACCTAAATATCAACGTACAACATCAAGTTCATTGCATGTTCAAGCTGCACAATCAATTACCGTAACACACTAGAATTAATAGTAAATATAACATTTTAATGCTAAACATTATTGCTGTGAGCAAAAATCCCTTCCAGCATCAGAGCAGGCAATCAGCAAGTAAGAAAAATATCCCCGTGGAGATTCATTTTCAAAAGTTAGTGTCACCTCTCTCCAGCAATATTCGCTTTCCATTTCAAAAGATCGCCTACCGCCGCACCCCCTCAATTTTCTTTGAATCAAACTTTACTGGCCTCAAAAAAAATCTTCTTCTTGAAACAATTTGACTAAAGGTGCTACGTATTCGAAGAAGTACCACTTTGAAAGGAGATAGATGTAAATGAAGAAGGCAACAAGTCAGCAATTTAATGTGCAGGACCAGAAGCTCAACGAAGCACGCAAGGCCGGTCAGGTCATAACCATTACCTTATTGAATGGAACCGCATTCACTGGTTTAGTATTATCGTTCGACCTGTTCACTATCGCATTCGTCACGCCAAACCCTGAAATGGATCTGATTATCTACAAGCACGCAATCTCTTTTATCAAGTTCAATTAACAGGAACAATGAATTGTTGCCTCAAATTCGTGGTTGACTTAAGAACAGTCTCTGAGTAAATAGCAGCAGTGGAATTCAACTTTAAGGAGGATTCATCAAATGAAGAGAGTTGTCGCCATCGTATTTGCACTGTTACTTGCAGCAACATTATCCTTCGCAGCAGAACAGAAAGCAGCACCAGCAAAACCACCAATGCCAACAACACAAAAAATGGCAGCACCAGCAGCTAAAGCAGAGCTCATAGACATCAATACTGCAACCGAGGCCGAGTTGAAAGCTATCCCTGGAATTGGTGATGCTTATTCAAAGAAGATCATCGCCGGCAGACCATACGCCAAGAAAGACCAATTACTGAGCAAGAAGATAGTTCCCAAAGCTACATACGATAAGATTAAGGACCTGATAATAGCCAAGCAAGCAAAGAAGTGAGACAGATCCATATAAGCGTATTACTTGAACCCCGACCACAAATCGGGGTTTTTTTGTAACAAGAATGTATAGTGACAATTTGGCACGTTGAATGCTTTAATGAGAATAGAATTGAAGGAATGATGGCTTAAGTGTCTTTGTTCTTATGAAGACAAACTTAACAGAGCATCGAGCATGTGGAGGTTTCCAATGTCAATAGAACTAGCCCCCCTTGATACAAGGTCTAATCCACGGTATTTAACTCGAATCGCTATCTTTTATGGACTTTATCAAAAAAAGATTCTGACAGACTATTCTATAAACCTGAGCACTGGTGGAGTATTCATCGAGTCAAGCATGATCCTGCCAGAAGGCACAGAACTAACCGTCAAATTCAACCTTCCAAACTCCGATACCATTATAATTGCTAATGCTAGGGTGGCATGGGTAAACGATCCACTTTGTTTGAAAAAGGTATCTCTACCTCCTGGAATGGGATTACAGTTCCTAACCCTTTCCATGGAGGATATGCACACTATTCGAAGGTTTTTAGATAATGGGGAATTTATGCCTACATGGTGAAATGCAGATAGTCTTGTTGTTTGCTTCAGCCTTTGCTTTAACATAAGGATATTTTCTATGTTACCTGATCCAGAGTCTCTTGAAAAACTGCCTGATCCCCGTTGTCCAGCAAGAATCACTATCTTTTATGGGCCATTTCCGGAAGAGCTGTTAAGTGATTATTCAATAAACATTAGCACTGGCGGAGTATTCATTGAGTCAAACATGATTCTTCCCCAAGACACTGTGCTTACTGTCAGATTCAATCTTCCTAATTCAGCTGTACCCATTTATACGCATGCCAGAGTGGCGTGGGTAAATGAGCCAGGTAATATAAAAAAGGCATCTCTGCCCCCAGGAATGGGGTTACAGTTCCTAACCCTTACTATGGAAGATATGCACACAGTCCGAACGTTTTTAGATAATAGAGAATTTATGCCCACGTAGTAGCTTTGTTACAAGCTACTTTAAACTACGCACCTACAAAAACACTAAAAACAGCGTGTATTTTAATGTTCAGAATGCTAGAGTTTAATTAGAAACAAGGAACTAGAAACTGCAGAGGGAGGGTAACATGATTGACAGTACTCCACCGCAAAGACTAGGGAATAGATGAACGAAGTAAAGATCCGGAGGTAAGAAGAGCCGGTCAGAAAAGCATTACAAGGAAGGATAGAATGAAAGAAGCCCATCGAACTCTTGGTGGGTTTTCTTCATTTGTTGGAGGAGTGAAAGTTTCGGACAATGCCATGCTGCCTTGCTAACGTTAATTCTTATGCTATAAGGTGAAGCTGAAATACCGATCATTGGAGGTCCAGATGACACAGAAAAAAGTCCTGATAATTGATGACAGCCCACTTGTGCTGGAAATGGCAAAGGATATTTTAGAGGAAGCCG
>Ga0134124_10000562_pt1 | contig 30619 bp, 26 predicted proteins | sample KB304_FD_96880 | JGI IMG/M metagenome (GOLD analysis project Ga0134124, IMG submission 96880) | Terrestrial soil microbial communities without Nitrogen fertilizer from Kellogg Biological Station, Michigan, USA - KB3-0-4 | ecosystem: Environmental > Terrestrial > Soil > Unclassified ... | reverse complement strand
GCGACCATGGGCCATCGTTGATGTAGAAGTAGTGGAGTCGCTGCTGGCCGGCGGCAGACTTGTCGGCCTGCAGCTTCTTCTCGAGCGCGTCGTTACCACTCCAGACCTGACGCAGAAACAACGGATCGAGCAGCTTCGCCGCCGCGATGATCTTATCGAGCGCCTGCCGGTCTTTGGCCGAGAGCTTCGATGTGTCAGCGGTCAATGTCGTCGGCGCAAACCGTGCGATCTTGCGGGCCAGATCCGGATCTCCGCCGTTTGGCTTTTGTCCGATCAACGTGGTGGAGAGTAGCGCCATTGTTAATGCGATAGAGATGATTAGTTTCAATGAAGTCATCACTTTCCAATACCGCTAAAGATTTCACTTACTAGACACGAGAAGCCGGGAACCATTTCACTGGTCAGAGTGTCGTTAAGCCCAACAGTCTCTAAGCGAATTAAAGAATCGCCCCGCTTCACCCACTGGTCTATCGTCATGGTTTTAGGGTATACAAGCCAATATTCCGGCACGCCATGTTTGGAATACAGTTTTAGCTTTGTTCCGCAATCACGTCCAGTGTTCGCCAAACCATCTTCTACCACCTCACATATCAGAGCAGGGGATACGGCTCCATCATCCTTATTAATTGTTTCACTCTGCTCGTTAAGAAATATGGAGAGATCTGGGATGACAGCGCTGTGCTCGCTGAAGACCAAAGGGAGCATAGGCTTATACTCGCAGATCGGATTGTCCTGCGAAAATACTACAAACAACGTGATGAGGTTGTTGAAAACTTTTTCATGTGTGAGGCCTGGTGAATAGGACACAAAAAGTTCGCCTTCTATTATTTCGTAACGAGAACCATCCTCTGTAGCCATGACATTCAAATCGTTGATGGTGAGAGGTCGTAGTTTGGTATTCATAAAGGCTCCGATGCTGGTGAGTGTTCAGCAGTTTACCATAATCATAACGCCTATCGATTCTTCAGTATCTTCACGAACGACGCTGAACGTAATTCTTCCAGCGTTAATCCTGACAACTCCACCGCCTCTTCTTCCGTGAGCGCGCCGCAGTTGACTGCGCGTAAGAAATAATTGAGCAGGCCCTGGCCCGTCGCGGCGTCGTCAAACACGTCACCCACGAGCGTCGCCTTCGCAGCTTTCTCGACAAAGTTCTTCAAACGTTCCGACGCCGCTTCCAGTCCTTGAAGGAAGAACGAATACACAGCCGCGTAACGCGTCGGCAGCTGCGCCGGATGCAGATCCCAGCCCTGGTAAAAAGCGTTGGTCAACGAATGCTGAATGTGACTGTAGTGCAGCTTCCACGCGCGATGGACCACCTCGCGATTCTCTTCGATCTGGTCCTGCGTCAACGGCTCTCCACCTTCGACGAAGCGATGCGGCGCTACCGGCATGATGTTTGTCGCACCGTCGGACAGCCAGATGCCCGTGCCGGCAAACGAAACCTGCATCATGTGTTTCGCAAAGTCACACGCCGGGTGCAGCATGTGCTGGTGCGCGGCGGTGATGTTGCAACCGGCAGTGTAGTCGTAAGTGCCGAAGTGAGCAGCGACACAACGCCCTTCCGCAGCACCAAGCAACAACGGCAGATTGATCTGGCCGTTGTGATTGATGATCGACTGCGTAGTTTCGATCATCATCTCAAACTTCAAACTACCTTCCGGAAGATCCGTATGCTTCTCGAGTCGCGCGAGCACTGTCGCAAGCGTCGAGACCTGTTCGGGAATCGTGATCTTCGGCAGCGTGATGACGAAGTTGTCCGGCAAGCGTCCTCGATTTAACTCGGCGAGCGTGGAGACGAAGATGTCGAGCGTGCGAAAACTCCGCGCGCGTAACTCTTCGTTGAAAGGCTTGATCCGAATGCCGATGAACGGCGGCAACGTTCCTTTCTTACTTCCCTCGGCAGTTTCCGCAGCAGCAGCAACGGCGTGACCGTCTTCTTCATCGTCAGGACGATTGCCATAACCATCTTCGAAGTCGATGCGAAAGTCTTCGACCGGTTCACTCTCGAGCTTCTCGATCACGCGACGATAAATCGTGTGTGCGAGCCATGCGGCTTTCTTCTCCTTGCGCGCACGCTCCGGCTCTTCATTCAAAAACGCGAGCAACTCGGTCGCTTCGTCGAACGATTCCGGCAGCTCGCCCTCACCCGGCAGGTCGATGGCGCGCGCAAACGTCAGAAAGTCAGGCGCAAACTGATCCAACGAACGCCGGGCCAGCGATCCGAGACGTTTGGCCGAGTCGGATTTAAACAGGTGCGCGCCGCCGTAAACCGTGTGAACAGGCTGGCGGCGGCCGGTTTCGCCCGGATAATGCCGCGTGAATTCTTCGTTTGCCTCTCGCAGGCGATCCGCCAGATCAGTCAGGGAGCCATCAGAAAAAGAAGCTGTCATGGTCGTCCTCGCAAGTAAGTGTGCCGACAGTCTACCAGACCCGAAATCGTTTATTGACACGGCCTCGCTCGCTTCGATATGTTGCTCGTGAGCCTTCTCACCGGTTCGAGCCCCGTATTGACTCAATCTCAAAACAGAATTTCGACTTTGGAGAGCCGTTATGAGAAGAATCCTGCTTGTTTTGAGCTGCGCGGCGGTGCTTGTGTTTCAACCCGCTGGAGCAAAACCGCAAACGATGCAAACGCCTGCCTCTGCAAAGCATGGTGGCAAAATCGAGACGCGGTACGACGGGTTCAACTACGAGACCGTCATGCGCCTGCGAAAAATGAAGGTCAATTGCGATGGTTTCAAAGACAAGTTCAAGGATGCATGCGTGAGTATCGAGGTCATGCTTCATTGCCCGGGAACGCAGGTCAATTACGTGAAGCAGGTCACGTTACAAGTCGTGTTTGAAAACAAAGACTGGGTCCACTTCCACGCGCCGGATCAAAGAGATTTGATTCTCGTGACTGACACGGAAACGCTGCGGATCGGCCGGATGAGTCCGGTCGCCAAGGATACGCCCGGCACGTGGGACACGAAGGTCGAGATTTTGGAAGCTAAGATGCCGTACGCGGTGTTCAAGAAGATGGCCACCGCGCAGTCGGTTGAGATTCAGGTGGGCCGCGACGCGGTCGAGCTGCGCGAGAAAAACATCGCCGCGCTAAAGGATCTCAACACGCGCGTGATCGTGCCCGCGTCAGCAACAACTTCATCTAATTGAGGATCTCGCAAACAACTGTAGGGGTGGCCCTCCGTGGCCACCCGTTCGTTTGCGCAGGACGGGTGGCCACGGAGGGCCACCCCTACAGTTGTTCTTCTACTGGCACATCTGCCACAACTTGATCGCCTCCACGGGCCGGATCAACATCAGGATCTGTAGCAACAGGCTGTCGTGAATCCAAAAACTTAAGACCACCTCAACCAACACGAACACAATCAACGAACGTCGCACGCCGAGTTGTCGTGCGATAACAAAACCGAGCAGCGCGCAAGCGAGATCGCCCAACGAGTTGACGATCGTATCGCCCTGGTAACCGAGCGCCGCGGTTTCCGTGCGGTACTTGTTGATTACGAAACTCGTGTTCTCAAAAACTTCCCACGCGCTTTCCAACAGCAGCGCCAGCAAAAACTGCCACGCGCGCGGCATGCGCCTGGACAGCAACGCGATCAACCAGAAAAACAGAAACCCGTGCAGCACATGCGTGAAGCTGTAGGGATCGAGCAACTGCTGCGACGTGTTTGAGCTGCACCAGTCGCTGACCCACAGCGCGAAGTGGTCGCACGCACACAAAATCCTTCGTCCCTCCGCACGCAGCAACACGATCATTGCTGGCGGCACGAAGGCTATGGCGATGATTGGCAGCAGCCCGCGCCGATCGTTTGTCGTCGTCATGTTCCGAAGATTTACATGATCGATAGGAGTTCTGACAATGCCGGCCACAAAAAGGCACAACCCTACTGGGTGAGGAAGTCTTCGATCAGCTTGCGATCATGTTCGTCTTTGATGCGAGTGAAGAGGCGGGCGCCGAGTTTTTTGATCGTCTCCGGTTTGTCGAAAGGTAAGCGGTCGTACATCTTGCCACCGCTGAAGTGGCACGGCATGCACTTCGATTGAAAGATTGGTTTGAGCTGTGTGTCGAAATCGACTCGCGCTCTTGGCTCGGAAGTAGTTGCTGGAGTTATGGGCGCGGCATTCGTCGTCCGCGCAGGCCTGACAACGCCGCCCGACTCGACGAGCAGCAATGCCAGCGCAATCACGACAAGCACGAGCCGCATGTCGCAATCATACGCCTGCGGCTGCGGTTACCCAACGTCATATGTGTTCAACGGCAGTCTCCGGGTTTTGAGGCGGAAGCACTGAGGGATGAAATCGTAGTTTAGTTGGCAGCCTTTGCTAAAGATTCGCGCAGGCCACTTAGCCCACGAACGATAGTTTCACACTCAGAACAACCTGACGCCATGTGCTCCCAAACTTTTCTCAGCCGCGGCACATTAAGCGCTTCAGCATCTTCGGGACTATATTCGTCCAGTTTGCTCACATCGAGTAAGCCGTTAACCATCTCGCCATTGCAGGCATTAAATAAATCGTATATGTCCCCGAGTTCGGAATCGTGAAACTCTTCCGCAGTGAGTTCGGCGTTCAATGTGTTTCCTCCTGACCGTACGAAGCTGCAACAGACTAACAGGTCTGGCAGTCAAAACCCGCGGCTCGACAACCCGGGAACAATTTGAGATTGATAGCGCTGGCGAGGAAGGCAGCGCCGCGAACTGGAAGCTTATATCATACGACGAAGCAATTACGTGTGGATCGAATGTGTTATTTATGCTGCGGGAGTCATTGCTTTAATACTATTGCGGATAAGCTCGGCGACTCCCTTCCATAGCTGAGGGTTCTTCTTTACGACTGGCCAAATACCGAGTTTTTTCAAAATGTCCTTCTGCAATTCCTTTAGGTGACGGTTCACTGTCGAAATGGGTATGCCCGTTTCTTCTTTGAGTTGCTCTAAAGTCTTACCGGACCAACTAATCAGAAGTTTTGCATCTTCAGGCGATAGCTTTGCCAACTCCTGTGGCACCTTAAGGTACAGGTCCGCTCGAAGCTTATTTCGGAGCACTCTCGCTTCCTCATCGAGCAAGATCTTTTCGGGAGAATCCTTAGTTGTAACCGGCAGTGGTTTCGAAATGTTTGTTGCTGTTTTTCTCGTCCCGGTGCTGGTTATTTCCTGAATCGCCTTCTCCCGCTCCTTTTTATCTAATTTGGCGCGGCCCATTTTGTTCAAGCAGACCCTTCGCGCGATCGTCCAGCACCACTTGGTCATAGAAGCCTTATTTGGTTTTCTAATTGTCTCAATCTTGTCGCATACCGCGTCGGAAAGGGCGTCCTCGATCTCAACTGAAATTAGGTTGAACTGGTTAGCCATCCGCAGGGATATTTTGTACAGGAGTTGAGTTAACCATTTACTGGTTCTCAACCGAGCTAACGCCTCCTTGTTTCCTTTGACTGCTTTTTCAATGAGTTGATTCAGTTCGATGTCACTGATTTTTGAGTTAGTCACTGTCCCATCCTCCTGATTTCTTGCCCAACTAAGGGCCGTTAGAAGGTTTTGTGAGAGGTCGATTCGGACTTTGCGACTTATTAACGGGCGGGTTGGACCGTTTTGTGTTAACGGCTGTCCCGCCCATTTGAATGTTTAGTTGACTGATACGTTGGACGCGCGAGGTGAAGATTTAGATGTTATTTTTTCTGTGAGACTAAACACCCTCCTTCATCTCTTTTTGAGCTGCTTTGTAGAGGAACAATTTTTCAGCCTTCGTAAATGACTGGGGTGAACCAGCTTTGTGCTCGTCCTTAACTTTTGCCACCGCAACCTTCGACCCATCCTTGTCCTGATCCTTCACGGCCTGGTTTTTGGTGTTCTTGAAAACCGCCTTCACCATTTCCTTCTTTTCAGTCTTTACAACGCTCAACACGTAGTTGTGCTTCTCGTTCTTCGTCGACTTGCATTCCTGCCCCTGAAACTTCCCCTCAGATTTCTTGAGCAGACTCAGCGCAACATTGTCATTCCCGTTCACTTGCGCATGAGACTTGATGGTGAAGATGCTGATAACGGTGATGATCGCGATCGCGATGATCGCTACCGACGTGATGCCGATGATGATGCTCTTCTTGTTGCTTTCGTCTCTCTTGTTCATTGCTGTTTCCTCCGCTAACAAAATTTGTTTCAACCTTCAGCATGTAGACACTTGAGCTTTTGTGAATTTCCACTTTTTCTCCTGGGCAAGCTTTCAAAATACGGCCATGGAATCGAGCAGGGTGAGGCCGCTGACACGCGCGTTATTAGTCGCGGCCTCGATTGTGAGTGACGTTTCAGAGTGGAGCTATTCCCGGAGTCTAGGAATTTGGAAGGGAAATTTGAGGTGAAATTAGAGCTACGGCGCAACCAGCGAGCAAATCACAGGCGACGTGTAGCCGGAGAGAAAAACCTGTCAGGTGCTCGCTGGTATTATTCCGTATGTTAATCATGAGCAACCTGCTATTTCGAAATGGATTTAATGCGATCCACATCACGCGCCGGACCATCGTCCGGATCCTCGATGTCGGCGACGTCATGAACAGCTCCTCGAACAACATGGAGCCCTTCAATGATTTCGCGGCACTGGGGGCAACCAGTTGTTGTGTGTTCCCAAATCTCTTTCAATCTGGGCACATTGAGCGCCTTGGCGTCGTCCGGACTGTATTTGTCCAGTTCCTTGACATCCAGGAAACCGCCACGAATGATCCCGTTGCACGCGTTGTAGAGATCAAAAACATCTACGTCGCTATCGTGAAACTCATCAGTTTCGTTTTGCACGGGTCTCCTCCCTTGGTTTTCCGACGACAAAAATGGCGGCCAGGTTAAGTCAATAAAAAACCCCGGCTGGTCAGGTCCGGGGAGATCATTGAACTTTTGCAACGACGACAGCGCCGCACCTTGCCGTGTTGAAAAGTTACGCTTTAGATGCTGGCCAGGTTCGCTGGCCGGCGTTTGTACAGAATACTCGCGCTTGCGGGTTTCGTCTGTCCGAGTTGGACTGAGCTTGTCGTCTGACAAGCTCCACACCTTCACTTTAACTGGCTTTGTATTCATAGCTTTAAGCTTCCCTTCGGAATCAGTGTTTTCTGTCTCCTCTTTAAATCTCGCTTAACTATTTCAATCGGCAAATCCAATTCATCGCTGATTTCACGAAGTGTTTTCCTTTCCTGCCACAATTCAAAAATTCTTTCGGAGATGTCGAAAGGAATCCCACTAATGCCATCGTCGCTTTCGTTTTGGTTGTTAATCATGGATCCTCCTCAATCTACTCTCTAATCCCGAGCATTTCGGATCGGCTCAAATCCCGCTTCAACGCCAAACTGCCGCACGGCAACGCTCATCGTCGATGAGTGGCTGACGGGCTGGTTTCGTTCTGTATTCAGTTGGTTAGCTTTCATGAGGTGCCCTCTTAAGCTGATGATGTAAATGAATACTAAAAACAGAACGCTCGCTATCGATTTCTTCATCTTCATTGTCATTCCTCCCTAAACTTCGCACCGTCGATCACAAGACACATGAAGCTGGACCATTTCCCACGTTGCCTCACCCGGCAGCGAGTGGGAAACAGTCAATGGCTGAGTGTCATAAGTGAGATGGTTATTAGGAGGACTAGAAGCTATGAAGCCAGATACCGAAAAAGTTAAACGCTACTCTCTGATTATCGTTGGAGTGTCAGCTCATCTCATGGTCGTGTTTGCTCTTTTTGCGAGTGTGCTTGGAGTTGATCCCAGCAGACTCTTTTTCAGTTGAACCGGGTAACCGATGGAACGTGGGCCACAGTTAGTAATCAAAGTGGCCCTAATTGATTATGGAATCTCGTGAGGAAACATTACAGGTTTAAGTCTCAAATCGATGCGAAGGCGCGCGAGACGCTACCCAACACTTGAGCTAATGGCAATTGCCAGCTCTCGTAAATATTGATAGTGCAGAATTGTAGTGGACCGTTCACTGCGGGCCGAAACGGCCGCGGTACTCGGTCGAGTAGATGAAGATGAAGATCATGTGCCGCAGATTATTCGGGTTCGCATTCAGCGTGTTCAGGTTGTTCTGATAGCCGGTCGGGTCCGGATCACGGCGCAGGAATCCGAAGTACTGAATTGACACGAACCCTTCCGTCAGGAACCGGTTCGACACTGCCGTAGTCTCCACGATGCCGCGGAGTATCTGACCGTTGGTCATGTTTCCAGTGACGGTGAACGTACTGCTCGGCAAACCCGCCGTTTGCAACAACGCATTTGCCAGTGCCTGCCCGCTCGCGCTGCCATAACGCGCAATGAACTCCGGTCGCTGCACGAATGCATCGGCAAACGCCACTTTGCTCACTTCTTCTTCCGCCGGTGACTTTGGTCCACCAACCAAAGCCATGTCAGGAATGAACTGCGCATACGTTGGCCGCTGATTGTGGCTTAACATGTAAAAGCGGAAAGCCCAGTAGCCGCGATTCAGAAACTCGTCCGACTGGAAGAATCCCGCCGCGACCTTCAAACGATCGCAATCTGATGTCGGTGGTTCACCGAAGCCACCGTTCGGACACGGCGCGAGCGTGTTGATCCAGTTCTGAAGTCCGGTCGGGTCAGGCAGTCGATTGAGAATGTCGAGATACTGCTGCCGGATGAAGAACTCCACACCATCGATCGGATTGCTCGTCGGTACAACAAAATCATTGTCGACGATCGTCACAGTTGCAGTCGCGGGCGAACCAAGCGAGGCTCCGCTCGCACTATTCAGGCTGATTGTAAAAGTCTCGTTACCTTCCAGGATCATGTCATCGATAAATGGAATGGTGACTGTCTTCGCTGTTTCCCCGGCGGCAAACCTTACTGTTCCTATCGAAGTAACGTAATCGCATCGCTCCGAAGCTCTGCCGTTGGCGAGCGCGCAACTCTGGAGTCCTGCTATGTCAGTAGTTGCAAAGTTGACACTGGCAGTGCCCACGGTACTGCCGCTCCGAGTTACCGTGATATCGATTTTCCCTGCGCCTTCCGAAGCGCTGTATCCTGCCGCACTCAACTGCACCGTTCCCGAAACTGGATTTGTGATCGTTATCGTCTTCGTATATTCATTGTCTGTCTCATTACTCTCGGAAACAGCATTCAGGGAATCGGCAACAATCCTGATTGAATGAGTACCCGCCGTTAAGCTTCCGATCGATAGATCCTGGATAAAGGTGAAGAAGTTGACGCTCAGCGGGTTGCTGACCCAGGCATTCTTTTCCACTCCGTCGACGAAGAGTTTTATCTGGAAGCTGGACGGGGTCGGAGCGGTTCCGTTGTTCAGAACGGCCCAGTCAACAAACAGCGTATCAGTAGTTCTTAGCGTGCTGCTGTCAATGTTTGTTCCAGTTGAGGTTGAAACGACAATCTCGTCTGACCAACCAGTGGGCTGGAACGGAATCAAATTTGGAGCACTGTTGCTGATAGTAAAGTTGAAATCCGACACATCGAAATAAATATTTCCTACCGCTTCAATCTTCACTCGTGCGGTTGTGGTTTGCACGTTGGGAAGCGTTACTACTGCAGAACCATCGTTAGCCGTACTGTTCGAGAGGACCGTTGGAAAAGTATTGCCGCCATCCGTGGAAAGCAAAATCCTCACAGCGCTGGTAGCAATCGGAGCGAGATTTGTATTCGCGACGTTCCATGTAACCGTTGCCTGCCCGCCACTGGTTAACGTCATGAAAGTATTTGGTTGCGTGACTTTGAATGGCCCAGCGGTTCCAACAATAGTTACCGGTAGAAGTTGATCACGTGCTGCGATGCCTCCTCCAGTACTTCGATTGTCGCGCACGGTAACGGTGAAATTCAGCGTGCCGCCCACCGGTGGCAACAATTCGCCAGAGTAAAACTGACCGATGAAAGTCGGAGGATCGTTGCCGTTGTTCAGGATATACGTCCAGCTGGGAAATGTGCGTGAAGGACTGGTCGTCGGTGGAAAAGAACGAAAGATAGTTGACCCTGGATCCCATTCTTCCCAGGTATATGTCAACGTATCTCCATTTGGATCAGTGGCTGCTGCTGTGAGCGTAAACGGAGTGAGGGCGGGAATAGTCGCGGCGGCGCCTGGGTTTGTAATAATGGGCGCTGAATTACCGGTAGTGGTCGATTGTCCACAAGCTGTATTAACGTTTTTATGATTGCCAATTCTAAACAGGCTGTGAATATGAAAATATGCGTCTGCTGCGCCATTGGGGTTAGGAGTAAATAGATTGTCGGGCGGACACGCGGCAGCATAGCTCATGATGGTTGATCCGCTGCCCGGTTCTATGACGCCTAATTGATCTGCCTGATCCTTGCAGAATTGTGGATATAGAGGGTTATTGAAGAAGGTTGGCGTAAAAGTGTGCCGCGCTCCAAACATGTGGCCCAGCTCGTGAGCTAGTGCAATTGCTCCCCAATAATCGTTGGTAGCAGGTCCGGTCACCACCGCCGAAACCTGTGCCTTGATACCAGGCTGGCAAGCAGCGCCGTTATTATCTCCGCCGAATGAAGAGACGAGTCCGGCCGGCACTCCGGTAGGGCTAAAGCCCAAAGCGAATCCTATGTCATAGCTGCCGCTACCCGAAAATCCACTGACGAAAAGATGATCGAGGAACGACTGATTCTGCTGATTCATCACTGGCAGATTGCCGTTAGTGAGCGGTGCGCCAAAGAACGCCGGGTTCCACACTGCAACCAGATTGAAACTGACGCCAATCTCCCGTTCATAAATCGCTCGTACGTTATTGACGTAGTTAGTTACGGCCGCAACGGTGCCCGCACCCGCAGTAGTAAGGGTTTCACCACCAATCGCAAAAATAAATTCGGGAGTAACTGAAACAGCCAGGCGATAGCGGCGTAACGTGCCATTCGCGACGGTTAGCTCCGCCTTTTCGCCATCGGCATGGGCATTCGCACTGGAAGCATCCCCATCAACCGGGGTCAGGCATTCAAGAGGCTTCGTTTCCAGGTCGTGCGTAAAGTAACTTAAATATTGATCGTCGCTGCCGGTTGGCACGATCACGAATGTGCCTTGTTCACTGATAACTACAGCATTCAGACCCTTGGGCGTCCAACTGAACCGCAGCGTTGCGGTGGCGTCATCTATTGACTGACCACTGTACGTTTTTATCTGAGGAAACTTGTCCGACAGTTCCGGAGAGAGCACCGGCGACTCTACGATTCGAAATCGCCACAGGCGGCCGTCCGGAAGCGGGAGTGAAAGCACAACCCCAGCCTGAGCGCCGGACGTGAATTCCAAAGGAGCTTTCGATATGACACTGCTGAATAAAGTTTTATTGAGCTGAAGGAGCCGGGACTGTTTAGGCGCGTCCTGACGATCCATCTTCAGAGCAAGCGACGATTCGTTTACGTCTTTCCACAGCTCATCGGATTGTGAGGCGTTCTGTTTGTTGGGAACCGGCGGAGTAGTCTTCGCGGCTGAAGTCCAGTCAGTTCCTAAGACTAAACCAAAGACAATTACCGCAAGCAGGGCCAATATGGACCGAGCCCCGATCGTCTTCGGTAGAATTCTGCGAGTATTTGAGTTGGAGGAAGCCATATCTACACAGATATGGGAAATCACTCAAAAACATTTCAGCTCGAGCCTCCGAAACATTCTGGACGAAAGAGGACCAGCTTCGACTGCTGACTTTTGGGGCAAAGCAAAGTCACTTTTGAGTCTGTCGATCGTCTTCGGTGCAATGCCAGCCATCGTCGCGTTTGACGAAAATGTAACCGTAACCTTTTCCCGATTTGACGAAGCCCGAGCCTTCCAGGTGAGTGACGCGAATGACACCTGCGTTCAGCTTCGCATTCTCAACGTCTTTTTGAAACACGCTCCAAACTTCATCGATTTCCTTGCGAAGCTCAAGCCTATTTTCGACGGGAATGTCAGTCAGATAGTTCAAGACAAGCGCCGGATCGCTGTTGGGAAAATTCATTTTCACCATTCCGGTAATTTTAATTTCTTTGCCCGATGGCAGTTTGAAAGCTTTGTAATTCGGCTGGCTGCTGCAGGCGATGCAAGTGACAAGTATGGATAATGCGACCGCGAGTTTGATTTTCATTTGCCTCCGAGGATTGCGGAACTATGAGTAGTAACCCCAATTCAGCTTAGCAAAAGAAAAGGCCGCTGGAGTAGAAAAAACGCGTTGAATAAAACCCACAATTAAAATAGTCTTATCAAGGCAGACTCACGTACTTAGCGACTACTTCTTGGACCTTACCGCTACTTGAGGAAGAAATTTATGAAAGCTCTGCTATTAACCGCGCTCCTTCTGGGGGGAGCGATTGTGCCCATCGTGGCCCAGAAGAAGAGTACCCTTTCCGGTGATATCGTAATTGGCGAGCTAACCGGAAAGGATGAAGCCACTCGCGAAATTACTATCAGGTATCCCGGCAAAGAAGGACCAGAGATCTTTAGCGGGATTCTGGCGGAAGGTTACAAGTTTGGGAGCGAGGACGGTCGCGTTTGGCAGCTTAGTGAAATCGTGCCGGGTATGCACATCAGAGTGTTCTACAAGAGTAGCAACGAGAAGGTAAGTGGCCAGGACAAGAAGGTAAACAAAATCTCCCGCATCGACTATCTGGGCAAAGATGAACACTCAAGATTACGTAACCAGCTCAACGTTGATCCGTCGATGGCCGTCGCGCCTGCTGAGAAGGATGATTTACCTGCCGCCTCTCCTCTGAAAGTCTATCTTGCCATCGGCTACCGCAATGTTCCTGAGTATTTGGTTGAGTCGATTGATAGGTGGAATCAGAAAAACGGCGACTCGTATGGCAAGCTGGAAGTTGTTTCAAAGTTGGATCAAGCCGACATCTCGGTCGTGATCGCGGGCGGAGCGGATACCATGGTGGCGGTAATTCCTGCGGGGCCAGTTTATGTGGGTAATAGCGAGATTAAGGGTGCATGGGTCCAAGCCACGTCATACCTGGTCGTTAACGAATCCAGGGGCTTGAAGGTGCTGTGGACGAAGGTTGTCCACGTTTTTATGTTTTCAGACCTGGAGGCCTCGCCGAGGTCCTTCGAAGTGGTGATGGAAGAGTTGGGAAAACGAATGAAGGCGCGGTCTCGTAACGCAAAGAAGTAATTAGTCATTGCTGTTTATCGTGATTGATTATGTCTTCCGCCAGTTTTTTTGACATCAGTGCTGCAATTTCCTTGGAATTGGAATCCACCCCCCACTGTCCGTCTCCTGACGCAGGTTTAGACAACACCTCTCCAGTAATATGAATTTTGTAACGTGTCTTATCTCCTATCTGAAAATCTCGTTGGGCTACAATGTCGAATCCAAGCTGTCTGATCAATTGGCTCCCATCCTTTTTGCAACCATCGACCTGGCAAAGGCTTTCATGAACACCATAAGACTTTGTAACAAGAAAAATATTCTCTTTCGCGGCATTGCCAGGCTCCAAAACAACTCCATAATTTGTCCGAGCGAGATTAATGAGGAGATCCTTGAGATGGTCTCTTGAAAGCGGCGTGGTTAATTCGATGTCAGATCCCTCTGTTCGTAAGGAAAATCCGCCCTCGTTGTCTTCTATCGTCCACTGATACGGTCCTAACCCGGGTCCAGCCTTTAGTACGCACATGCATGGCTTTCTAACGATCTCATTGCCATTCACGGCGATAAAGGTGTATATGCCACCTGTCGGTCGACTAAATTCTCCGATCAGAGGATGCCGTTCTTGATCATATCCTTTGATAAGTACATACTGCGCGTTAGTAACCCGCCACGCAAAAATTACAGACTCAGGTGGCCGTCTTCCTACCGACTTCCCTTTCAATGAACAGGATATATCGAGGGTTGGCGCGATGGGATCAGTTAGCGAAAGTGACACTGCAGTCAACGAGCTAAGGCACACACAGAGCATACAAAGGCAAATTATTGAGACTAAAACCCTCATTTGAGCTCCTCAGGGATCGTGCGGCTAGACCACGTTGATTTCTTGCCAGTTTCTTCCGCGCTACTTCTTCAGTTTTGCAATGTTCTCAGCGAGTTCCTTGAGAATTGGCTTAGCGATTTCGTCCGAGTTAGGATCAACATTCCATTCTGCGCCTTCCTTTATTACCCTAAACAGCACGTCTGGAGTTATGCGAATCCGGTACTCAGTGTCGGATCCGATCTTAGATTCGATTTCGGCAAGAATATCGAATGCAATCTGTCGTTTAATATCAACTCCACCTTTCCGACAGCTATCAACCTCACAAAGCCGTTTGTTATCTGCATAACCATCACTAGAGAGACCAAAGCTATTCTCTGAAAGATTCGTCGGTACAAGAACCACGTCGGACGTTGTACGAACAACCTGAACAATCCGAGCTTGCAACTCTTGTTTGGAAAGCGATGTGGTTATCTTGAATTCAGACGCAGCGTTAATTGCTACACTCGGCTTTTCGATCACATCCCAAATTTTTCCATGTACTCCCGTACCAATCCGGTATTTCGGGGTACACATCCAGGGCTTTCGAATCCTTTGATCGCCAGAAACGGCGATGAAAGTAAAGGCGCCACCGTTGGTCTTATGGAACGAGCCTTGGGATGGGTGGCGCTGGTCGTCGTGACCTTTAACAAGTACATAACTTGCGTTGGTTGCTTTCCACTTGAATCTCACTATCGCATAGATGTCGGGCTCATCTTCAGGTGCATCATGGACCGATTGCATTGAACACGTGATTTCAATGCCTGGAGCGGGCGCACTGCCTGACCCGGACGTGCTGGAGTTATCCAAACGATAAAGGGTTAGTACAGAACCGGCAGTAAGAATTAAGAGTATTGCTCTCATGTCAGTTTCAGGTCACTAATCTATTTGTGCTCTAAGGGATCAGTTTGTGGAACGTAATTGACGATATAACCAAGCTCATAAAGACTTTGGCATTTCTGAAAGGTTACCTTCTCTTCCTTGTTGAGGAACTGATTCGCGATCAAAGCGATCTGTGCCTTAAAGGTGTCCTGGAAATCCTTAGTTTGTAAACTTTCAACGGTAATGGTCTTGTCGACTGTAGGCGAAGTATTACCGAGCGCAAGCATGTCTGCTTGAAGTTTATCCATAGAACGACGAAGGGCCTCAAGGATAAGGATTCTAAATTTGATATCCTTTAACACCCCCTCATAGGTTCCGTCCTTGATCGGGTGAGCCTCTTTGCCGCCAGTGGTTAAAGCCAATCCGCTCCCTGTAACCGTTAGAAATGTTGGAGGCATAATGGATTTGTGCTGAAAATTGGGTGGTACCATCTCCAAGGGATGACGTGCAATCGGATTTTCAATCACATCAGCAAAGTCTGTTCGCGAAATCAGTGAAAACAACTCACTTCCGGGATCGAGGAAGCTCCCCTGGTCTTCCTTGTCTGGCTTCCCCTCATCAGTTCTTTCCAGTATGTCAATAACTCGCAAAATGTCACCGTCCAGCCGATACCTTTCACCGTCGTAACGTCCTCGCAGCAATGACAGAAGTTTTGAATACTCAGTTACCTCTTTTATACGTTGCGTAAATTCCTTCTCACGATCGACCAGGTGACTCGTAACCTGAGTTCGGATGTAATAGGGAACTCCTAGTAGTCCTAAGATTGTTACGATGGTGATAACAATTCCAACGATCTTCCACAGTCGTTCCTGAAACTTGCTCCAAAGATCAAGCTCGACATACTTAAGTAAGTCATCTTTTGAAAGTTCTGTAGGGATCTTTCCATCTGTTTTATCTGGCTCTTTGCCACTCATTCTTGGGTATCTCCAACTGATGATTCAGCACGACTCCTCACTCCGAAGCGTACTCGATCGTCTTTCAGACATAGCAACCTGCACCGCCGGTTTTACGATGCATGGCAATGCAAGGGCATGCGTCTTGAGAATTCCTAACTCAAAATCACCGGCTTGGATTTAGACTGAAAAAAATCCGTGTATCGAACAACCAGAGGATCGAGGTCAGCCTTGATGGCAAACAGCGGCAAAGTATTCTTGTTCGCAACAAAAGTCAACGAACCCGTACTTAACCTATCCCAGGTGACATGTAACTAGAATACAGGTTTTCGGCCATGAGAAAGGGCGTCCACTAAGGACGCCCTTTTATTCATGGAGCACCGCGCTTCAACTGTGAGGGAACGTCAATCCAAGCGAAAAGGTCACCAGCGTTCCGAAGTCGGCGGCAGCAGCGTCTTTGATCTCCAGGCTCCATGTGCCTTTGCAACTCTTACCCGCTAACCCGCCGAGATTGGGAGTGTTTGCCGAGTCGTAAGTCTTTTTCAGATTTTTTGTTCCTCCACCGGCGCGATTGTGCAAGACAATCGCAGCCACGCCTGTGCTTGCCGGCGGTTTTAGAGTAATGATCAGGTCGCCGATAAACGTATGCTTCAAGTCGATCGACGCAGTCAAACTCTGAACCGGTGTGTTCTCAATGACCTCGAGCGTGAACGATACAGTTTGCAAATCGGGGATCGGTGAATCAAATGTCCTGCTGATCGTGATCGCGTTTTGTGGTTGCGGCTTGGCCAGGTCAACAGCCGTGCGTGCATTAAGGCGGCCAAACCCATACTTCGCACTGTGCCCGGCCGCATCGTAGTTACCTCCCTGTGGATCGATACGATCACAGGCGCGCTTGAACAAATCTTTAACTTCCTGAGACTTCAGGCCTGGATTAACTGAAAGAACCAGTGCAGCCACTCCAGCGGCTCCAGGGCAGGCGCTCGAGGTGCCACCAAAGCTGTTTGTAAAGTGGCCACCCGGATCGCCATCGGCCGCAACACCAACGTTGTAGCCCTTTTGACCGCTACGGTCCGTGGTCCAAATACCACTTGTGAGCGGCTCGGGATGGTTGAATGGGGAATGTCCGAAGTCGCTGCTCGGAAACGAGCACCAGACGGCGTTGCCGAAGTCGCTGTATACACTACGTGCGCTGCGGTCGTTACAAGCAGCTACTGCAATCACCTTTGGGTTGGCGGCGTACCCATCATTGTCCACCGATTCGTTGCCATTACCTGCGGCGAACAGGACAACGCAGCCTTTACCTCCGCGGCCGTTCGTCGTGACGTTATCGATCGCAAGCCTTGAGCTGGGCGGCAGTTGAGCGATTTGATTGTGAAACGGATCAGCCGGATCAAACCATCTGCCATCTTCCGGCCCCCAACTACACGAGATAACATCCGCCCCATTGTCAGCGGCCCACTTGAATGCATTTGCTTCGTTTTGAGAACCGAGGCCAGACGCCAGGCGGATTGGGATGAGCCGTGCTTTAGGGGCCACGCCACAGGCGCCGTTGATCCCATTGGCGCAAGCTACGCCGGCGCAGGCTGTTCCGTGGTTTTCGCCAAACCTCGGTCCAGTACCAAACGCATCCTTCGGGCGCGGATCGTTTGTTTGCAGGGTGGCGTCGCGTGGAGCAACGATCTTGCCAGTGCCGCTGAATTCCGGGTGATCTATGTCAACGCCATCGTCAATAATCGCAATCGTCACCCCTTCGCCAAGCGTGATCTGATGCGCCGACTCTACGTTCGCGTGTGCATCGACGATTCCCGTTCCGATAGTAGTCCTTCTAAGATGCCACTGCTGGGGAAAGATCTGCTTTTGAGCACGACGACGGATTAGCTCAGGATGAGCATATTCAACATCGCTGCGCTGTATCAGTTTGGCGGCGATATCAAACACAACCTGTCCTGAACCTTCAGGGGCTTGGACGAAGTAGGCGTTTGTTGCGTATTCCACCGGGTATTTGATCATCAGTCCCGCGTCGCGTAGGACTTCGACACAATCTTCCGGATCGGCTGAGTCGACAAATTTGACAAACAGGTTTTCGGTATAAAGGACGGGTTCATTGGTGTTCGGATCGACCAGAACACCACCTGCGAAGCGTACGTCGGAAGAGGCCATCAAGGCGCTCTTCCGCTCTTCGAGCGAGCGTTTACTGCTTTTGACCGGCACCCGGAAGACTTCCACTCCGGCTTCCGGATAAGCGACGACCAGCTCGCCGTCATCCACCTGAGCCGCCAACGGCGAGGGCACTGGACCAGTACCTGTGGTAACTGAGCGTTTGCTGCGCGTGCGGACAGCAATCAGATCATCGCTTTGTTTGAGGTCAAATGGGGGTTCGTCCTTGGTGCCGTAATAAACTTTAGGCATGGTGAAGTCTCCTTCTTGGAGGGCAATCGGTAAATAGGTCTGTTACACATCTCTATGACGATTTATAGTAGTTTCGTTTCATAGAAACTTAAGTCTGGATTTCAAATCCCCGACCTGAAGGGTAAGCAGACGTCAACGAAGTGACGGATCACGCATGAAGCGAACTGAGATCAAGGTGAGGATTGGCTCGTTACCTTGGCTATACGAAGGAGGAAACCATGCACCACTTCAACCTTCCGCTGATCTTTCTTCTCCTTCTCACCGCCTGGAGTACTCATGCCCAGGACCCGGTTGGGGCAGACGATTTTTCACAGCGCGGCATCAACCGTTTTGAGAAGAACGATCTCGAAGGAGCCATCGCCGATTTCACAAAGGCGATCGAGTTGAACGGCCAGCAACTGGAGTTCTGTTTCTACTTCCGTGGCATTGCTCTTTATCGACGCGGCCGGCTTGACGAGGCGATCGCGGATCTAAGTAAAGCCATAACTCTTAAGCGACATCCGCGTTTCTATGCCGATCACGGAAATATGTTGGCCCAGAAAGGTGATCTTGAGGGCGCCATGGCTGATCTCGACAGGGCAATCGAGATCGAGCCGAAATATGCGAAGGCTTATGGCGATAGAGGTTTGGTTCGTCTGATGCGCGGGGATGACACGGCCGCCGAGTTGGATTTCAGGAAGTGTTTTGACCTTGATAAGACGCTTGAGTCTCAATTCAAAGCGGCCGCCCACGACATCAAACGCGAAGCGGTAGTACGGGCCGAGCATAATGCGCCTACCGACGTAGAGGTAATAAAGTTCAGTTGGAAGGAAACGCCATCGCACGTACTGAATACGCCTTCATCGGCTGCAATTCCTGTTTCTACAACTCCCGTAAGTCGAACCGGTCTTCGTGTGTTGGGCGGCACAGAGAAGGGTGAGCCTGGTCCACCCCTGCCGACGAATCAACCGGGCCCTGATCCATTCGATCCATTGAGCCCGGGCCGGTCTGACTCGCGCGCGTCCGCTACCAGCCTGCGAAGTATTGACTATGTTTTCACTGCATCAGTAAAAAACACCGGCAGCAAAACAATCACTTCAGTTCAATGGGCCTATTTCTTTGTCCCACCGGATCCTCAGGAGAAGTTTACTTACCTGTTCACCACCAAGATCAATATTCCACCACACCAGAAAAAGAACTTACGCGATCAAGTTCCATCGTCCGTCATTCCAGCGAATCCGAACAAAGCGCCTTCTGCTAAAAACCGCGAGATCTTCAAGGAACGGGTGGTCTTACTTCGTTTGGACTACGCTGATGGAAGTTCATGGCATAGTTCCGGAGGCGCCGCTCGCAATTGAGGGCCCTGATTCACCCGGGCCAAATTCTGATAGAAGTAGGTCGTACTCCGTTCGACAATAGTCGTTTTTCTTTGCACCACCGAACTCACTGCGCTTCCGAACAAATCCACCCAGCAAGAGTTGCACTAGACAGGGCTGGAAATATTTCTCTCACGCTAACCATATATCGAAGGAACGCTAAATAGAGGCGGAAGCCGGCCGCATGTCGTATCCGCCCCTTTCAAGGATCTTGATGCGAGAGGCAATAGTCGATGACGTTTCGCAGTCGTTTCGTGACGAGGTATCTGAACCCACTTGAGGTCGAGGCTGAGGTCAATGCCCTGGTGGAAGAGTTCTCCGACTTGTGCCGCTTGGAATCGCTTCCCTTTCTTAGCCATGGCTATGAGGGCGAGCGCGTAGAAGCCCGCGGCCAGCATCCCATACGCGTTCTGCGAGTGACGGCTCCAAGCAGCACGATCATGAAACCAGCCGTGCTCCTGATGCGCTCGCAGCATGCGCGAGAGTGGATCAACTCACTCGCCATTATCGAGGTCGCGCGTCAGTTGGTTGAAAACTTCAAAGCTGGCGATACGGACGAGAGGGTCCAGGAAATTACGCGGATGCTCGAACGCGTCGAGTTCCTCATTATCCCCGAGAGCAATCCCGATGGCGCCCGCTTCAGTTTCTTCGATGCTGGGCGCAGGATGTGGCGCAAAAACCTGCGCCCGCCAGAAGATGGCGTGAGCTGCGCCGGAGTGGACTGTAACCGAAACTTCCCCAATTTTTTCGGTGAAGCCGGGTCGTCTGGTGTGCCGTGCGCGGAAACCTATCGCGGCCCTTTCGCGCTCTCGGAGCCGGAGACCGCGAACATCGCAGCACTCGTCGGGCGCGAACGCAACATCATCTTCGCCGTCGACAGTCACTCGTTCGGGGAGGCCATCTTCCGCCCTTCGCTCTCAGGAGGCCAGTTCGTCGGCCCACAGCCGTTATCAGCGGAAGATGACGCGACCTATCGCCATCTCGAGGACCGCATGAACGCCGGCATAGCCAGGATCCAAGGCACACAGTACGGCACGGGCAGCACGAGCAACCACGCGGGCACGACCGACGAGTTTCTCTTTTTTACCCACCACATTTTCGGCTTTGACTTTGAGTGTGGCCGCGACTTTCAACCCGCTGTTGACGAGGCCATAACAGCCGCGCTCGAAGTAGCCGAGGCGGTCAAAATGCTGGGCCTCTGCGCCACCGGTGAGACCGGACTCGATATTGCGGCGCTGCTTGCGCACCGATCGCAGGAGCCGCCCACTGATGAGTTAACTGCCGCTGGTCCAACTCTGGCCGAGAAGTCATGGGAAGTTGCAGCGCTTCCTCCAGAGGACTGGCGCAGGTTCAGCGTGCGGTGCGATGCGCTGCCAGACGCGCCCGTCTCTGAACAGCTCCGCATGCTGGCTGACCGCAGCCTTGATCTCGTCGGCGGCGCGCGTGACCGTGTCTTTCGATTCATCGCAAGCGAATCAGATCTCGAGTCGCTCGCTGACATGGGTTACCAGCCAGTCGTCGAACGCGATCTTTACGCGGACGTCTGAGATGCGAGCAGAGTTTATTTAAACCACGACCGCCCCATTCGGAACATATGAAAAGGAGAGTTAAACGATGACGCAAAACGAAGGACAGGAAGAGAACGCGGGCAACACAACTGGGGATATAAGCGCAGACGCAACTGCGAGTTTCAAAATTCACCTCCTGGATTTGGGAAGGGGCAGCGGCCATCAGTACGGCGACTGCGTCCTCTGCCAGTTCGGAAACGTCTCAGTCCTCATTGACGGTGGTCACAGCAGCGACGCCGACATCATTCTCCCGCAGCTCCAGAGGGTGCTCAACCAGTCGCCCACGGTTCACGTCAGTCTAATCATTACGACGCACCCACACGACGATCACATCGGCTGCCTGCCGGTGCTTGTGGCGAACGGCCAGTTGACCACCGACTGGGCACTGTTAACCGACCCGCAATACCGCTGGGGTAATCCCGGCGACACCGACGCGCGTTTCGCCCTGGGGCCTGGCCGCATGCGCAGCGTGGCGGAAGCTGTTCTCGAACACGACCGCTCCGACATGCCCGACGACGAGCTGACGCCGTTCATAGACAACCTCGGAAACCTGGAGACGCGCTACCGGATGATGATCGACCGGCTCCGCAGCCATCCGGGGACAAGGGTCGTCCTCCACGGCGAAGACGAGACTGCGCTGCTGGCTGCCTTCGCAGGCATCGGGCTGAAAGTCATTGGCCCAACGCGGGCGCACTTGGAGGAATGCGCACGATTGGTGCGCGAGAGCACGGACGAGTCGTTCGAAGAACTCGACCACCTTTTTGCTGTGGATGCGCCGGTAGACGTAGCGACTATCTATCGCAGCATGGTCGCCGCCCCGACCGACGCGCTCCCACCAAATCGAGGAGCGATGAACCTTCAGAGCATTGTCACGAGTTTCAGGTTTAACGGGCAGCGCGTTCTCTTCGGCGGGGACATGCAGTTCTCGGATCCGCAGGTTAACAGCCAATTGCTGCTCGACGGCGTCCGGCGAATGCGCCAGGACATCAGCGCGGATGCCCCTTACGCCTTCGTCAAACTGTCGCACCACGGAAGCGACAACGGATTCTCCGGAGAGATTCTCGCGGAGCTCGGCGACACCAGGCTTTACGGCATCTGTCTCGGAGATGCCCGCGGCCATCATCCGCATCCGGACATCCTCGAGCTGCTCAACGAAAACCGTCAACGAATAGATTGGGTGCGCACAGACCGGAACGGGCTCGTGACCATCACGATCCGCGCTGACGGCGCTCTGCCCCCACAGTTGACGCACGGCCACATCGATGATGCAACCCCGAACACGTTCGATGACATAGACTTTTTCGAATCCGAGACCTCGTCGCGTACGGCGAGCCCGGACGGCGCTGGCATCCAGACCTTTGCGGAGACATCCGGCCCCGCCGCTCCCGCCGAAATTTTCGCGCGAGTCCCAGCCAACGCCGCGCACGTCAGCTTTAGCGTCGACCTCACGCCCGGATCGCCGCACGTCACAGACGCGGGCAGCGTTCCCGATTTCCTCTCGGCCGGCGAGGGGCGTCTTTCGAGTGCCGCTGAGGACGTGATAGCCGAAGCGGACCAACTCGGGCCGTCGCGCAGTGTGCTCCTCACACAACTTAACCGCACGAGGTCGCGCGGCTGGCTTCCCTTTTTCAACGAGGCCGCGAGCCAGTTCAGTTTTCCTGTCGCATTGCTGCTCGCCATCGCCTCGCGCGAAAGCAACATTCAGAACATCCTCGGCGATGGCGGTCATGGCCGCGGCATAATGCAGATTGACGACCGCTCGTTCCCGGACTTCGCCAACTCTGGTCGATGGCGAGACCCGAGACTAAACATCCTGATGGGCGCCAGAGTGCTCAGCGGCAAGCAACGTTTTCTCTCGCAGCGGGGCGTCGAGGGGGATCTGCTCAGGCGCGGGAGTGTGGCGGCTTACAACAGTGGCGAAGGTAACGTTTTGCGAGCCATCAGGAGGGGCTTGAGCGTAGATGCCTTCACTGCTCACCAGAACTACTCCGCCGACGTGTTAGGGCGCGCCGCGGTGTTCTCGGAGTTACTGTCATGAGAAACATCACACGCCCTCTTTACCTCCTGACGTTCCTGGTCCTCTGGTCGGCGGCAGCGCCCGATGTCCGCGCGCAGAAGCTCTCGGTCAGTCCTGAGGACAAAGCGCTGGTCATCAACGGCACCCTCGGCTCGGGAGCCACCAGCTTCACGCGCCACTTCACCGTCACGCTCGTGGGTGGCGCCGGTACGGAAGCAAAATCGATCCAGACCAAGCGTTCCGACCTGGTTATGCAGGGCCCGAACGGCGAGGTTCTGGATCGCGGAAATCTGAGCGTGGCTGCGATCGCCCTGAAACCGGGGCAGACTATGGACGCGGCGCTGACAGTCAACAATGTCACGCATGCGGGCACATATACGGCGACCATCAAGTTATGGCTGCCCGAACAAACGGAGGCTGACGCCGAGGTCATCAATCTCACGCTGAACGTCGGCCCCAGGGTGGTTGTGAGTCCTCCGACTGGAGCGTCGGCACAGGTCGCACATTGCGGGCTGTTGCCGTGTCGCTGGTCAAACTGGCTGCCACAGAACCTGATCGGAAATAAGCGGGCACTGCTCCTCGACAACCAAACGCCCGGCGACGTAGCGATCGAGAACCAGTACGTCGTCCTGCGTGGGGAGAGGACGGGGCGTATCCTCACTGCCGCGGAGGTCCGCCCGAGCGTCGCATCCCAGATTCTCCCCGCCAGTCGTTCTGTCCCCGTCGACCTCGAGGTCGTCGATCGAGACGCAATTCCGCCGGACAGCTACATCGGCACCCTGCGTCTTGGGCTGAAGGGCACGGAGACTCCGACGGTGGTCGGCTTTACGCTCAACGTTCGCTCGGCTCCGTGGTGGCCGCTCCTTATCCTTCTGCTGGGTGTCATCGCCGGTCGGGTTATCCAGAAGATGTCTACACCTGAAGCGCTTTTGCAGGTCAAGCTCCTGAAACGGCTCTTCCGCATTCAAGACTCAGTGGTGCAGTTGCGATCGGAAAATGATCGCCAACTCCTGCTCGAGCGCCTTGACGACCTCAAGTTGCGGATTGATTCAGCCAGCGAGACAGAACAAGTTCTCACACAGGAGCTCGACAAGATAGAAGTCGCCGTCCGCCTCCTGCGCAGGCTCGAGGTGCTGGAGGACGACGCTGGGCAGATTACGGACGTGGCAGTGCGTACTCAGATTTTGACGAAGATTGACACCGCCGCCCAGACGCTTCTCGGGGGCAACGCCACAGAGTGCGCGCGGCTCATCAACGAAATAGAGATCAGCTTGCGGCAGGCGCAGACGAATATGGCTGATGCGGCCAATGCGTCCGAGACGGTCCGCGTCGAGAGTGCCCTTGCTTCCGCGCGCGAGGCCAGGATCGTAGGGGAGGAAGCTGACAAGGTCTTCAATGCGCCGGCCGCCAGGATACCGAGCCAGCCGGAGCGTATCCTCGCCATGCTAGCCGGCTCTAACCTGATGAGCGCCGGCGCGCGCTTCTTTGTGTGGCGACCGATCTTCTTCCTCCTTCTTCTGTTGCTGCTGACGTTCATGGGGCTGAAGAGTCTTTACATCGACAACGGCACGAGCTTTGGTGTTGGCGGGTTGTACGACTACCTCGGACTCTTCCTCTGGGGGCTCAGCGCTGAAGTAGTGCAGCACACCTTGCAAACCGTGTCGCTGCCTAAAACAACCTAGCTCGCCGATCCAAATCAAAGATCGACTCAAAAACAAATAGCGGGGTCTGAGCCCGCTATTTGTTTGCATAGCCTCAGGCGCGTCCTTTAGGAATTGGCCTCGCCCACCTCGTGACCGACCAGTGTGAGATCGTCCGTGACGGCGAGTGCCTTCTCGGCGAGGTTGTTGTTCTCATTTATTTGCGACCCTTCGAGTGGGCCGTCGTGCGGAGTCACTTCGACCAGAATGTGCGGAGCCCAGGGCTGCCCGTCGGGCGCGAGGTCAGGAGGCATCAACGCATCCGGCCAGGGAATGTTGACGATGAAATCTTCGCCACCTGCGATTTGCGGCAGTGCGACCTCACCGATCAGGTAGGTGCCGCGCTCCCAGTTATTCGGGCTGTGATTGGCGATGCCGTTCAACGGCTCCCAATCAGCAGGATGCCTAAACGGGGCGCCAGTGAATGACGCTATGTAGAAGCGCACCCATGCGTCTAAACTCGGCGCGGCGCCGCGATTCTTCACGCGCGCGTAAATCCAGCGTCCGCCCTCACTCACCGGAGTCTGGTGCGGCCCTGCCTCGTTAAAACTGCCTGGGAGAGCACCATCGTCTTGCGCCGGATCAACGTTGCGCACCCAGATGTCGGGGCTGTCGGCAGAGACGGCCGACGCCGTCTCGCCCGTGTCTTCGAGCGTTTTGCGAATCATCAGATCCCTCGGGAAGTCATAGTCGATGGCCACGCGAACGGCGGCATCGGCGTTGAGCCGGCCGTAGCCGAACCAGCGGCTAAACACCGGTGGGAGGCCGGAGTCGTTAGATGGGTCGCCGTTCTCGTCGAGCCAGCGGCCGATGGGGTTTGTGTTCGCCGTGTCGAACTTGACCGCCGTCGAGCGCAAAATCTCCCGAACCTCGACCCAGGTCAGGCGTGGATTAGCTGAGAGGACGAGCGCGCAGATGCCCGCACTAAGCGGGGTTGCCGAAGAAGTTCCACCGAAGGCGTTCGAGTGGTGTGCGTTACCGGCAACGACAACATCTCCGGCGTGGTGCGAGTTCCGCAGGGCAGTGACGGGGACGATGCCGGTGGTAGGATTGGGGGCTCCTACCACCGTGACGGGCTCGCTGCCGTCCACACCGGGATTTCCTACGAGGAGGCGCGAACCGTTGGCAAGTCCGGCGACCGAAGCGACTCTGATCTGCGTCTGGCCGGGATTGGCATCGTCGCTAAGCGAAGTGGTTGTGATCGGGATAGATGGGAGATTGCCGTCATTCAAGAAGCTCGCCGTCCACGTCGCGAAACTCGCCGGCGGGTTGTGGAGTGCCGTGAATCCGCTGTTGCTCGGCGCACACCAGGCGACCTTGCCCCACCCGCTGTAGGGAGCACGCACTTCCTGCCGTGACTGGTCGAGGCTCGAGGCAGCGACCGAGAAACTGCGCTCGTAAGAGCCGTAAGGGCGGAAGTTCTCGATGTTCACGTTGTTGTTACCCGCGGAAAAGAGAGCGAGGCAGCCCTTGCCGTTGCGCCCGCGCGTGGTGATGTGGTCGAACATGTCGCGAGCACTCGCCGGAAGCGGCGAGCCCGAGCCGAAGCCAATGCTGCACGTAATGATGTCTGCGCCGCGCGGAAGTTGCGGTGGGAAGTCGGGGTTGAGGCTGCGCGCGTTCAGGCCGGCTGCCCAAACATACATCTGGTTTATCGCGGCCTCGCTGGACGGAAAGATGATGCCGATGAGGCGCGCGTTTGGTGCGGCGCCAGCCACGCCGCTGCCGACGGCGGCGCCTGGTGGATTGTTCGCCAGGGCCCCGGCGATGCCCGCGCAGGAGACACCGTGATCGCCTAATGGGTCGTCGTTATGCGCAACCACCTGCCTGAAGTCAAAGAGCCTTAATACCTTGCTGGCGCCGTTGGAAACGGTGCCCTGGAAGTCAGGATTTTCAGGGACTCCACTGTTCGACTTAATTCCCTGATCGACGACGGCGATGACGACGTCCGCGCTCCCGAACTGAGTGTTAACACCGTGCTTGTCATGGAGCCGCTGCCATGCATCGGGCGCCCCGACCAGTTGCCGATCCCAGACGCCGGGCCAAAGAAAATCGTTGGGGACAATCTGATCCAGCTCCGGCGCCTCAGCTAGATTCGGTTCGGCATACATGACACGCCCCGTCTCCAACAGACGCTCAGCGATGTTGTTGATACTCTCGCCGATATCCGCTGAGGCTTCGGTCAGGAAAACATTATTGGCGTAAGGCAGCCTATCAATGACACGCAACTCCTCACGGTCGAGTAGTTCCTGTGCCTCGTTTCGCGTCACTTCCGGACGGAAGCGAACAGTCAGGCGGTTAGTGAAAACAGTGAAACCTTCGCCCGACTGATTGAAGAGCGGGCCAGCCGCTTCGACGAGCGGACTCTGACGCAGGGCTCTTAAATCCTCATTGCTGGCGGTTTCGCTATCTGCGTCGGACAGGTTCTGCCTCCGTACGATCATCGCACCGGGAACCGACGTGCGCCTCTGGCTGCCTCCCTCCTCTGTGGCATTATCCGTCAACGAGCTTACTCCCGCCTGCACAAGTCCTAGGGTGTCGAGCAGATCTTGGAGCGACTGCTCTGCCGACTCGGCGCTGTCCGCCTGCGCTCCGCTGGAAGGCGCCGGGATGATACCGAGCAAGCCGGGTTGCGACTCATAAGGCACACGCGAGTCGCCGCGAAAAGTGTAGGCAGAAGTTTCCGGCACAAGCGAGAAGGTCAGCGCCGTTGGCTTTGGCTGTACCTGAACGCGCGAAGACTCCTCACGGAAGCCTGCGCGTCGGACGATAATGTGGAAGAAGCCCGGGCGCAGGTTATTGAAAAAGTAGGTCTGACGCTGCGGGTCGAATTCCGCCTGCACGCTGTCGCCGAATGCCTCGGGCTCGGCGGTGATGGTCGCACCTTGGGCCGGGTCGCCGGCTGAGTCTAAGAGTGTTACCTCGAGCTGATATTTGTTCATGGGAATTCTCCAGAAGTAATGTCTAAGGAACTCTCCGGCTATCACCCGCCGCTCCGCGGCGAACTATGTCGTATGGACTGAGCTCCTGCAAAATATATGTCCCTATGGTGATTAATATTTCACCGCGCGACGCGGGAGCGACTGTTGGCGGAATTAGAATTATTGAGTGGGCAGAAGGCGTTGGGCGCGTTTAAATCCCGCAGTGCCGAAGACGGAAGCTCTGCCTCGCTTACGGGACAGTGACGGCGTAATGTTCGCCCTGTCTGTCGTCCAATGTCTGCCACTCTTCCAGGGCTGGCGTGAAGGCCAGAATTTCGCAGTGGTACGTCGCCGGCGCCAGCCCTTGCAGGTTGATCGAGTGGCGAAGGCCCACCGTCAGATCGACGCGGCTGCCTATCGCCCGGCCGAGAAACATCCGCCGCTGATGCGGGTTGAATCGCACGGCTCCCGTGGTCGGAATATCCGTTTCCCACGACAGTGTCGTACCGTTAATCACGACGTTTGAGACGATTGGGAACTGGACCGCTCGCGCTAACTCTGCCGCCCTCTGCGCGGTCAGCCGGCCGCTGCCCCAGTTATCATCCGGTGCGACAGCGGCAGCCCCGTCGCGGCGTGCGGCTCGCGAGAGAATTTGCTTGATCTGTTCGCAGGTGAACTGCGGGTTAATCTCCAGCAGGAGTGCTGCGACCCCTGTCACGTGTGGGGCTGCCATACTTGTCCCTGGCATGAGCGTGTATCCCGGTGCGAACGGCGGAAGACCGGCGCCCGAGGAGCGTACCGAGACGATTGACTCCCCCGGAGCGGCCAACTCCGGCTTGCGCAAACCGTAGCGCGTCGGACCGCGGCCGCTGAAACGCGACAGCGATCCGAGTGGTGCATCGTTTTCGAACCGTGTGACATAAGACCCAACGGTGATGATCCGCCGCGCAGTGCCGGGAATGCTGATCGTGCAGGTTGGGTCATTGTCGGCAGTGACAAAGCGCGTCTGCTCTGCGCCCCCGTTACCGCGCGAAGTGCGCTCGATCCAGACGTGAAACTGACCATTGGTGATTTGGTCACCGCGAAAGTGTAATGACCATCGGCCCGGCTGAATCCGCGGTGCAGTTCCGCGGCCGATGAATATCATCGCGCGCACATCTCCGGTACCGCCCGCGTCCACGCTGCTGGCATCGATCCGCACGCGATTGCCCCCGCTCGTCTCGAAGGTGTTGACGGCGCCCGGGAGGACGAAGTCGTTCGCTACTGGGGTAGGGCCGCCGGGAGCCTGTACTGCGATGCCGATGCGGTCGGTAGCATCGAACCAGACCTCGAATACGTCCTGCTGGGTGTTGCTCCCGCTTGATTCGAACTGACGGCTGATAGGCGCTGCGCCTTGAGTTACTGTGCCGCTTGCGTGGATGCGCCAAGTCTGCTCGTTGCCTGCAGATTTGACGATAACCACGCCAGGCAATCGCGCCAAATTGTCCATTGCTGTCTCCAGCGGCATCTCGCCGGAATGACCTCCGCCGTTATTGCCGAGGCTCATATTGATGGAGATGGGCCGGTTCAACTCGTGCGCGCGGTCGACGACGTAGCTGAATGCGATCGTGGCCGACGCGGATTCGCCGAGGGTTCCGGCGTCGCTTCTTACAGCAACGATGACCAATTCGGAGTCGGGGGCCATTCCCACGAACTGCCCGCTCGAACGCCGCCCGTTACCCGCCGCGATTCCAGCGACGTGCGTACCGTGCCCTTCCACGTCGTTATGGTTCACGGCGATGGGGGCTGGGTTGGTTCTTAGCGCCGCATCGAGGTTTGCTTTCGTGAACTCCCGGCCGAACGGCACGCGGCCGCCGGCAACAGAAGCGACTGATTGATCCCATAGAAATCGTATGCGCGAGGAGCCGTCGGGCAGGCGAAAGTCATCATGTCTGAAATCGATGCCGCTGTCGATAATGCCGACGAGCACATTAGTCCCGCGCACTGTCGGCGCGACCGTCTGCAAAGTGCGGACACCCACATCGAGCCCGGAGCGATCTAGGTCTGGGAAGAGTTGCTTTGACGCTTCGACGACCTCGATCCAGTCCTCTTGTATAAGATCCTCGAGGCGGTTGACGGGTACGCTCCCACCCACGACGACCATAGGGCCATCTATGACCGAGTGCACGTTGACGCCCAGCGCAGTTAGCTTCTTTTCGATGCTGCGCACTGTCTTCGTCCCTGGTCCCTTGCGGCAGCGCAGCAGCACGTCAATGCTCACCACGCGACGAGCGGTGGAGACCGAAGCCAAGCGTGCCGACTCAACAAACTCGATTCGCTCTTCAGTTGTCTGTTCCTGTAGGAAGCGCAGACGTGGATCCAGCTTTCCTTCGTTCATCTCAGCGCTCCTTTTCCGAGTCGCCAGAGCTTTCGCCGTAAAGAGGGCGTGAGAGTTGAACCTCTTGCACGCAATCTAATTCAGCGATCTGTTGGAGGTCGGATGAGTTGACGTGCCCGACAATGATGTCGCCCACTTGCCCGTGGACTTTCAATCCAGCCTGCTCCAACTGCTTCGCGGCCGCGCGCTTGTCTGTGACCCGTACGGTCACTTCAACGCCTTCATCAGGCAGACCGTCCTCCATCTGCATGCGGCTGTATGGATCTAACTTTGCTCCCCAGGTTTTTGAGCTATCCACGTCCGCCTCCCACTAGGTCGCGAACTCCGCCTTGAGCTTCAAGCCTCGGTCGAAGCAATCGTGTCGGCAGACCATTCGGCGCACGATACTAACTTACAACCACTTCAAAGTATAGAAGGCTGTGTTGAGAGAATATATAAGGAAGTTGGCAGCGCATACGGGACTCGAACCCGTGATCTCTGCCTTGAGAGGGCAGCGTGTTAACCAACTACACCAATGCGCCGCAGAGGTCTGGGATTATAGGTAAGCGAGGGCGCGGATAGCAAGTTATGGACGCGGATCTGT